>Ga0222622_10000161_pt1 | contig 23529 bp, 21 predicted proteins | sample PLM2_5_b1metaG_FD_177335 | JGI IMG/M metagenome (GOLD analysis project Ga0222622, IMG submission 177335) | Groundwater sediment microbial communities from an aquifer in East River, Colorado, USA - PLM2_5_b1 | ecosystem: Environmental > Terrestrial > Soil > Riparian zone | place: USA: East...
GTGGAGATCGAGCACACGCATGCGATGGAGGCGGCGCGCCGTGCGCTCGAAGCGGCCGAGCTGCCGCGCGCCAATGCGAAGTCCGACAAAGAGTCGGCGCTCCGCGCCCTCGAGGAGGCGAAAGCATTGAACGAGCAGACGCGCCGCATGGTCGAGACATTGATCAACCAGCAGCGCAGCCTCGACAGGGCGACGGCGAAGTCGGCAAGCTGGACGCCCAAAGCCACGGGACAGCCGACGAAGAACCTCTCGCTGGTCGACTCCTGGGCGCCGGTGAAGGAAGCCGGTTCAACGACGATCCACATCGCGGGCCTAACGCTCTCGCCGGTGACGAGCGAACTGGCCGAATACCTCGGGCCGGGCAGCCGCGACGGCTTTCTCGTACTGGAATCGGAAGGTGAGTGGAGCGCGGTGCATCCGGGCGACGTGCTGCTGTCGGTGAACGGACATTGCGTCCGTCAATCCGGTAACGTCGCGACGCTGGACAGCGAAGACGCACACGACATCGTGGTGCTCAGAAGGGGTCAGCGCCTGACGGTCCATTTGGTTGGAGGTTGAACTGCGGGCGGTAAGCGACAGACGGTAGACGGTAGACGGTAGAAACGGCGGTCGCAGGGAGCGCTCAAGCGAGTTGGACGCTCTTGAATAGTCGAGGTGACGGCGGGTGTGACAGGACACTCGGCCGTTCGCGGGACCTCGATGACGCAGCGGGCAGTGCAGTCGCCGGGAGGCGCTACACTGCCCGCTGTATTTTGTCGTCCATGATCCTACCCTTAAGCCGCCACCATTGAGCGACTTGGAGCTGCCCGAGCGTGGGTTGTCAACTTGTCGACCCCCGCAGTGTCATAGCCGGATCAGAGTGATGGACCAAGTACAACGCCGTTAAGTACGAGCCGATCGAGCGCGCGCCACCAACCACGGAACATCGGCTCATTGGCAAAGAGGATCACGTGTCCGTTGCCGAGCGGCTCCTCGATCAGGAAGGCCGTGCCACGGAGCAACCGTTCCGTGTTCTCAGGAAAGGCGAACCCTGCCCGGTGCAGCTTGCCGGTTGCCGGGAAGACACCGACGTTCGCGCCTTCCTTGGAGAGCTTGAAGAACGTCGAGCCGGCGAGCATCACGGTGATGCGCGGCCGCTCGTAGCCCTGCGTCAGCCAGTGCGTGCGATCGAGCACGACGTCGAAGTGGCTGCCCGCGAGCTCGACCGGCGATGCGTTCGTCGCCGCCGGACTCGTCGTCCCGAGCAGATCCTCCATCTCGGGCGCGCGGTCGCTCGTCTTCTCCCGCCTTCGCGCCGTCGCCGTCGCCGTGTCGATTGTCGCCGTGGCCGGAATGCCGGTCGTGTCGCGCTTCTCGCCTTCCGGACCGACGACGCGAGCCGATGTCAGGTTCACGTTCTCGCGCGCCGCCCACTCGCTCGCCCCGGCCATCGTGATCAGCGTGCCGCCGTGCTGCACCCAGGCGCGGATGCGATCGGCGCCCTCCTTGCCGAGGACCCTGCCTAACGTGCCGGCCGACGCGTCGGGAATGATGATGACATTGAACTGTGTGAGGTCGCCGAAACTGAGCCAGCGGATCGAGACCGGCGTGAACTGGATGCCGTACCGCCGTTCGAATGCCCACCAGATCGCGCCGTAGCTCGTCTGGCTGACGCCCTCCTCGCCGACGAGCGCGACCTTCGGGGCCTTGAGGTCGGCGATCTCCTCCGAGCCGATTCCGAACTGGCCGCCCGCTGAAGTGAACGCCGAGTTGACCCCGACGACATCGACGCCGCTCTCCCGCGCCAGCTGATCGATGCGCGCGTGAAGCGTCGTGTCGTTGCGGGCGACGCGCACAATGTAGGTGCCCCGCGGAAAGCTCTTGCTGTCCGCCTCCACGGGCATCATCGCTGACGAGACGCGGAATCCCTCGTTGAGCAGATGATAGGCGAGCCGCGATGCACCGTTCCGCTCCGGGCTAAAGATGTACGCCGAGCGTGGACGGCTGCTCCCCGTCACGCCGCTCGCGATGTTCACGGCGAGCAGCTCACCGCCAACACGGCGTGGCGCCGACTGCGCCTGCGGCAGCGCCGGCTCCTCGGCGGGGAGCGAGAGCAGATCGCCGGCCACAGAGGGCGAGTCCTCGGTCCAGTACGCGTCGACACCGAACGTGACGGGCAGCGACCACGCCGTGACGTCGTAGAACTCGTAGCCTTCCCGATTCACGCCGGGAGCGCGGCGGATGTTTCGCTTGTAGCGGTCGATCTGGGCTTTCGTGAATGTCGCATCGAACGAAGCTTCGGGCTCGAGGAACGCGCGCGCCAGGCGTCCCTGCGGCTGCGCGAGGTCGACCACGTAGACACCTGCGTTGAAGCGCTGCGTGCCGACCGCATCGTCGTAGTAGGCGTGAGCGCGTGACGAAGAGAAGGGCGCTGTCGTGCGGCGGACTTCGATGCCTGAGCGCAGCAGCGTCGACACGAGCTCCGCGGCGCGGCCGGGATCGGTCGACGGGTTGAGCACAACCTGCCGCATGCGCCCCGTGCGGCCCTCGGCGATCGCCGCCTGACGGAAGGCAAGATAGTCGCGCACGCGCTCGGCCTTGTGCGCCGCCGTCGCCTCGATCGTCGCCATCGCGGTCGTGTAGTGCTTTGCGATGCCGTCGCGGAAGGAAAGCAGAGAACCGTCATCGCGCTTCCAGAGCACACCTTTCCATCCGCCGCCGTCGGTCTCGTACGTCATACCGATCGCGCCGGCGAGGGATGGCCACGTGTCCCAGTAGAACGGGCCGAAGAAGTCGAAGATGTCGCGCGAGTAGTACATCCATCCATGCTTGTCGAACGCCTCCGCGTTCGCCTTGCCATAGATCTCCATCCACTTCTGGAAATCCTTCCCCAGGTTCGTGTTCATCTGGGGCGCGGTCGGCGGAAAGAAATAAGTCGACACCTGGCCGTGCTGGTCGATCGCGACCATCGGGTGCCAGCGGATCATCGCGCGAACGAGCGCCTGCGCCTCGCGCTGCGTCGTCGTCATCACGTCGCGGTTCATGTCGAACCGGTAATGGTTATAGCGGCCCTGAATGCTCCACGGCTCGTTGTGCTCGATCGCGAACGGCTCCGGATTGGCGACGAAGATCGAGTTGTACCAGACGGAGAAGCGTTCGTGGCCGTCAGGGTTGGTGCTCGGGTTGAGGACGACGATGACGTTCTTCAACGCGTTGACCGTCGCCGGCTCGTCGCTCGCCGCGAGCTGGTAGAGCGTCTGCATCGCCGTCTCGAAGCCCGGCGACTCGTTGCCGTGCACGCTCTCGTTGATCATGACGACCGCCGGCGTGCGCGCGGCGAGCGCCGACAGCTCCGCCTGCGAAGCGCCGCGGGGATCGCCCAGTCGGTCGAGGTCGCGGCGGATCTCGTCGATGCGCGCGATGTTCTCCGGTGCGGAGACGATGTAGAGCCGCATCGTGCGCCGCTCGTAGCTGGAACCGATCTCCTCCACGCGCACGCGGTCCTTCGCCGCGTCGGCGATCGTCAGGAGCACCCGCTCCTGCGCGGCGAACTGCGTGTTCATCGCGCCGACGTCGTAGCCGAGCAGCTGCTCGGGACGCGGCGTGCCGGAGCGATATGGGCCGCGGTCGTAGAACGTGAACGATCGATCGTCGCGGATCGAATCGGGCCGCGACGTTTGCGCGAGCGATGGGGAGGGCAGCGCCGCGACGAAGGCGGTGAGAGACAGAAGCCGGAGGCGGAGCAAGTGCATACAAGGGGCTTGGAGGTGGGAGCGACGCATGAAGCTGCGTCTTCGCCGCGAACTGCGGAAGGGCAGAGACCGTTTGCGCGGGGCAACGCGCTGTGTGTCTGCGGTTACTACCGGCTACCGGCTATCGGCTGCAGTTTGTCCCGTGCACATTCGTCGATCCTCTCACCGCGCCTTCATGCCGCTCGTTGCACACCGTCTAAGGTTTTGCCTGACGCTCGTCGCCATCCTCACCATTGAGGCGTGCGCGCCATCGGGTGTCTCCCGCATGCCGGCGCCGGCGCCGGCGGCGCACGGCGCGCTCGTGATCGTCGGGGGCGGACCGCGACCCCCGGAGATCCGGCAGCGCTTCGTCGACTTCGCCGGAGGAGCGGGCACGGGGAGCATCGTCGTCTTCGCGATGGCCAGCGAAGAGGGCGCGGCGAGCGGCGAGGAGGAGGCGGCGACGTTGCGCGCGATGGGCGTCGATGCGCAGAACCTCTATCTCACCAACGAGCAGGCGAATAGCGACTCCGTTGTCGCGCGCGTCGGCAAGGCGACCGGAATCTGGTTCGGCGGCGGCGATCAGGCGCGCCTCACCCGCGTCTTGAAGGGCACGCGCACCGAGACCGCGTTGCACGAGCGCTTCCGTGCCGGTGCGGTCGTTGGCGGTTCATCGGCCGGCGCGGCGGTGATGTCCCTGATCATGCTCACCGGCGACGAGCGCCACCCCGGTGGCGACCGGCCGGACACGACGCAGGCCTACATCACGATCGCACGCGACAACGTCATAACGATCGAGGGGTTCGGTCTTGTGCGCAACGCGATCGTGGACCAGCACTTCGTGCGCCGGAAGCGCAACAACCGGCTCCTCAGCCTCGTCCTCGAGCATCCGGAGCTGATCGGCGTCGGCATCGACGAATCGACGGCGCTGGTGATCGACAGCCAGGACAGATGGAGCGTGATCGGCGCGAGCGTGGTCGTGATCTACGATGCGCGGCACGCCGCGATCACTCCACAATCATCACGAGTTCTCGGCGCGTCCGGACTCATCCTCTCAGTGCTGCCGGCAGGAAGCAGCTACGATCCCGTGACCGGGAGAGTGACGCTGCCGTGAACTGCGGGCGGTAGGCGGTAGACGGCTGATCCAATCATCCTCTCATCCGCGTTGATTGGTTGCTGTTGTTCTTGTTATTGCCGTTGCCGTTTCTACTGCCCACCGCCTGCCGTTCAGAACTCCAGCTGCGTGCCCAGCTCGACGACGCGGTTAGGCGGAATGTTGAAGAACTCGGTCGCCGAGCGCGCGTTGCGCGACATGAGGGCGAAGATCTTCTTTCGCCATTTCATCATGCCGCTGCGGCCGGTCGGGATGAGCCGCTCGCGGCCGAGGTAGAAGCTCGTCTCCTGCGCCCGCGCGCGCAGGCCGGCGCTCGCCGCCGAGGCCAGAATGTCGCCGACGTCCGGCGACTCCATGAAGCCGTAGTGCGCCGTCACGCGCCAGAAGCCGAGGCCTAACGGCTCGAGCGTCACCCGCTCGTCGGCCGGCACTTCCGGCACCTCTTCGGCGACGACCGACATCAGGACGACCTGCTCGTGCAGCACCTTGTTGTGCTTCAGGTGGTGCAGCAGCACGACCGGCGCGCCCTCGGCGGACGACGTCATGAAGACCGCGGTGCCCGGGACGCGCGGCGGCTTGCGGCGCTCGACGTCCTCGAGGAAGAGGTTGAGCGGCAGTGCGCCCTGCGAAAGCTTCTCGCCGAGCAGGGAGCGGCCGCGCTTCCACGTGCTCATCAACGTGAAGACGAAGATCGCGATCACGATCGGCACCCAGCCGCCGTGGCGGATCTTCACCACGTTTGCGGCGAGAAACGCGAGGTCGACGATCATGAAGAGCGTCGTCAGCAAACCCACGGTGAGATAGGACCAGCCCCACCGCTGCCGCGCGACGACGGCGAACAGAATCGTCGTGATCACCATCGTGCCCGTGACCGCGATGCCGTACGCCGCCGCCATCGCGCTCGACGTCTGGAAGTAGAGCACGAGCAGCAGACAACCGACCATCAGCGCGCCGTTGACCTCGGGAATGTAGATCTGTCCCGCCTCGCGCGCCGACGTGTGGACGATGCGCACGCGCGGCGAATAGCCGAGTTGTACACTCTGCTGCGTGAGTGAGAAGGCGCCTGAGATCAACGCTTGCGAGGCGATGATCGCTGCCAGCGTCGCGAGGACGACGAGCGGAAGGAGCAGTGCCGACGGCGCGAGAAGATAGAACGGATTGTCCTTCGCGGCCGGACTGCGCAGCACGAGCGCGCCCTGCCCGAAGTAGTTGAGCAGCAGGCAGGGAAGCGCGACGGCAAACCAGGCGAGACGGATCGGTCGCGTCCCGAAATGCCCCATGTCCGCGTACAATGCCTCGGCGCCGGTAACGACGAGAACCACCGCGCCGAGGACGAAGAAGGCGACCTTATCGTGCTCGAAGAAGAAGTGAAGCGCGTGCCACGGATTGAACGCCGTCAACACGCTCGGATTGTTCACCAGCTCGCGCAGACCAAGACCGCCGATCGTGAGAAACCAGAGCAGCATCACGGGACCGAAGGCCGTCCCGACGCGTGCCGTGCCCAGCTTCTGTATCAGGAACAGCCCGAAGAGAATCAGCAACGTCAGCGGCACGACATAACGTGCGAGCCCCGGCGCCTTGATCTCCAGGCCTTCGACCGCCGACAGAACGGAGACGGCGGGGGTGATGATGCCGTCGCCGTAGAGCAGCGCCGCGCCGAAGAGCCCGAACATGATCAGCAACCCGCGGACGCGTGAATCCTTGCTGCGATGCGTGCGCTGCAACAGCAGCGCGAGCAGCGCGAGAATTCCACCTTCGCCGCGGTTGTCCGCGCGCATGATGAAGACGATGTACTTGATGCTGACGACGACGATCAGCGACCAGACGATGAGCGACAGGATGCCGTTGACGTTCGCGGGTGTGGCAGCCAGTCCGTACTCGGGCCTGAACGTCTCACGCATCGCGTAGAGCGGGCTCGTTCCGATGTCCCCGTAGACGACGCCCAGCGCCGCGAGACCGAGATAGATCAGCCGTCCCCCGGTTGGCTTCGGTTCCGGGTGGGCGCGCGTACCGTGGCCGGGCCGAGGCCCAGGCGCCGCCACGCGAGCACCCGTGAAGGCCATCGCACTCGTCTCGGCGACCTTGGGGAGGACGGGCGCCGGTGAGGCTCCGGATGCGGACGGCGTCGCAGCCGCCGGCGTGCCTGGCGACGCTGGAGGTTGTGATCCTGTGCCTTCGGGGTCCTGCTTTGTCGCGGCGGTGTTATCGCTCGTTGGCGTGTCCGTACGTCCGGATGCGCCACGAACGGGCTCTGCGGTCATTCGCGTGACAATGAGATAACAGAGAAAACTCTGCGGCCCGCGTAAGAGCAGGCCGTGTCGGAATCTACCGCACACTCAGTGCTCGCGCACGGATGGGGCCACTTCGTGGCGGGCACGCCGCTTGCTTTTTATGGGGCACGGACGTGACGCCTCAGCGCCGCGATCCCCAAAGAACCAACGTTCAAATTCTCCTGGAGGCTTGCATCATGGACAAGGACAAGGACCTCACACAGCGCGGTGTCGAGAACCAGGTCAAAGGCAAGGGCAAGGAGATCAAGGGCAATGTTCGCGAAACCGTTGGCGACATGACCGACAACGAGAGCGAGCAGATAAAAGGAAAGGCCCAGAAGTACGAGGGTAAGGCGCAGCAGAAGTTCGGCAAAGCCGAGCGCAAGCTGGACGAGAAGATCTGACCCGTCCCAGGGACGGCATGAAGGCGGGCGGGAGAGCGAGGTTCTCCCGCCCGCCTTCATTGTGTGCCGTGACGTCAGCGATTTGTCATCGCGCGTTCACGAAGCCGTAATCCGTCCGCAACGGGCGACTAACACGCGCCTCGTATCGTCGGTGTGAGACAGTCGCACGCTCACTCACGACGAACGCGGGAGGCAGGGATGCTGCAACAACTGCCGGAGACAGGCGCGGCGCGGGAACGCCGATTGGGTTGGGTCGTACCGAGCGTGGCGGTGCATCTGGCGATCATAACGGCGGTCGGCTTCGCGCAGGCCGGCGGCAAGGAAGTCCCGAAGCCGGCGTTCACGGTGGACACGATCGTCTTTCCAATGCCCGATCGACCCGATCGGGTGGGAGGGGCTCGCTCACGGGGCGGTGGCCCGGGCGGCCACCGGCCGACGACAATTCCGCAGCCCGACTTCGACCCGTCGACGATTCCGGAGACCCACACGCCGACGATCTGGCCGTCGAGCGGCGACAGCATCGGACTCGATGGCCTGCTGACCGATGGCCCATCTGGGACGGTGGCCTCCGCACCCAGCGGCGCGATCGGCGAATCGACGGTGGATGAGCCGGTGCGCGTACGTGTCGAGTCGATGCCGCGCTATCCAGCGGTCTTGCGCGCGATCGGCGTCGAGGGCATCGTCGAGATGGAGTTCGTCGTCGACACGACGGGCCGTGCGGACCTCGCGACAGTGCGCGTCATCTCGTCGCCCGACGAGCGATTCACCGCCGCCGTGCGCTCGGCGCTCCGCGACGCTCGCTTCGTGCCCGGCAGATACCAGGGTCGCGCGGTCCGGACGCTCGTCAGGCGCGCGTTCCGCTTCGAACTGGAGAACAACCGATGAGCGACGCAGACATTCGAGCGCGATACATCTGGCGCCCAGCCCTCATCCCGATGCTCTGCGTCGTGATGTTCATCATCGCCGCGATGATCGTGGTGGTCGCCGCCTATCGTTAGGCGTAGGAGACGGCCGCGTCCTACTCGTGGGCGACGCGGCCGCCGGAGTCCTGCTCACGCTTCTCGTTCTCGGCACGCATCTCGGCGAACTTCGCGCGCTGGCGCTCGTCGAGCACGCCGTCGATTGCGCGCGCGGTCGAGTCGCTGACCGCTTTCATTGCCGGCCGTACGGGGGCGAGGAGGGAGTCCATCATGGCGCGCTTGCGGTCGAGGATCGAATCGACCTTTGATCGCTGCGCCGGCGTGAGCGCGAGACGCTCGGCGAAGTGCTGGCGCAGCTCGGTCCGCGTGAAGAAGCGTGGCGCCTGATCTTCATGTCCGAACACGCGGTCGGCCGTGAAGCCCACCACGCCGCCGACGAGCAGAGCACCGAGGACGAACGCCAGAGCCAGACTCTTCGAGGATCGCATCGTCGTCTCCGGCTAGTGGTCGAGCAGCATGTGCACGGTCGCCGCGGGAACGTTCGCCGCCGCCGTCGTGGACTCGACTACCGGATACTGCTCTTCGCTCATCGCGCTATAGGCGATCGCCGCGTCGGCCGAATTCGACCTGCTGAGCAGCACCGTCGCGGCGATCAGTGCGACCGCCGCCGCCAGCATCGCCGGTCGCGCCCAGTCGCCGAGCGCCGACCACCACGCACCACGTTCCTCCGCGATGCGCGCCATGATCGCGCGCTCCAACGTTCCCCAGTAGTCATCGTGGGGCGGCGCGAGCAGCGGGCGCAGCGCGCCAGCGACAGCCGAGTCGGGTGCATCGTCCGGGAACCGCAGGTCTGAATCCGTCATCCGTCACTCCTCATGTCGTGCAGCGCACGGCGCATCGCCGCACGCGCATGGTGCAAATCGGAACGCGCTGTACCCTCGGGCATTCCCAACATCTCGCCGATCTCCGCGTGCCGGAATCCTTCGACGTCGTGCATCACGAGCACCGCGCGCTGTCGGGCTGGAAGACCTGCCAGCGCCTGCGTCAACCGAGCCTTCAGCTCGCCCTGCTCTGCCGGGTCGCGAAACGGCAGCGCGACCGCGTCCGACAACTCCTCCGTCGCCCGAACCCGCCGCCGGCGAACCAGATCCAGCGCCGCGTTCGCCACGATCCTCCCCAGCCACGCGCCGAATGGATAGGCCGCGTCGAACCGATCGAGCGCACGATACGCGTGAAGAAACGCCTCCTGCACCGCGTCTTCCGCATCCTCGTGGTTGAGGACGATCGCTCGCGCGATCGTATACGCACGACGTTGATGTCCTCGAACGATGAGCGCGAATGCCGAGTCATCCCCGTCGCGTGCCGCGCGAACGAGCGCGCCGTAGTCCGGGCCGGGCTCAGCGTTCACCCGTTGCGCCAGCGCGCGGTCGCCGACGTCGCGCTCATCAGTCACCGTGCGGCCGTGTATCGCCGTCATTTCCGCCAGGCGATCGACGTTCATCCACGCGTCCTCGTGCTGTTCGAGGTACGCGAGAGGAGGACAAAGCGTTGAGCGCGAATGTGGGTCATCCCGCAGCGGTCCCGGCCAGCCCGAGCGCGCCCGCCGTGCGCTGCATGGCACCAATGACGAAGGTGATGTGCTCGTCGAGGTCGACACCGAGCTCATTCGCGCCGGCGATCACGTCCTCGCGGCTCACGCCGCGCGCGAAAGCCTTGTCTTTCATCTTCTTCCGGACCGACGACGCTTCGACCTCGTGCACGCTTCTGCTCGGGCGCACGAGCGCGGTCGCCGTCACAAGCCCCGTCAGCTCGTCGACGGCAAAGAGCGTCTTCGCCATCGGCGTCTCCCGCGCGACCCCCGAATAGGTCGCGTGGCCGAGTATCGCCTGGAGGATGTCCTCGGGATAGCCTTTCGACCGGAGAATACGCACGCCTTCAGCCGGATGCTCCGCGGTGGGTGAATGCGCGGCGTTGGGAAAGCGCTCGTAGTCGAAATCGTGGACGAGGCCCGTCAGTCCCCACCGTTCGGGATCCGCTGCGAACTTCTCCGCATACGCGCGCATCGACGCTTCGACGGCGAGCATGTGCTTCCGCAGCGAGTCGCTGGCGGTGAACTCATGGACTAACGCGAGGGCGGAATCGCGGCTCGGGAGGTCGGAAGGCATTGAGTGAAGTTCGCCTTGCGCGGTTGGGGTAACAAGGGACAAGGGACGAGGGACCCGCCGCGCCCTAAGGGCGCGAGCTCAACGCGGGACGTGGGACGTGGAAGGCTCCGATACTAGAACGAGGGACGAGAAAACTTCTCTCAGATCACATCGGACGAGGAACGAGGGAAGAACGAGAAACGAGGAACCCGTGGAGACGATGATCTCGTTCCTCGCAGGTTCCTCATTCATTCCTCGTCGGCGACAGTAATGCGGCGCGTCAGCCAACGACTGGCGTCGTGAAGCATGTCCTGGCTTCACGGAATTCCCGATGCCTAACCACCGCCACACGCCGCGCCCATTTCCGAACAGTTCCCTCGTCCCAAGTTCTTCCCTTGTCCCTCGTCCGGTGTGATGCGAGACAAGCTCCCTGGTTCCTCGTTCCAGCATCGGGTCCTTCCACGTTCCACGTCCCACGTTGAGCTCGACGCCTTAGGCGTCGGCGGGTCCCTCGTCCCTCGTCGGAAGTTGAGCTCGACGTCATAGGCGTCGGCGGGTCCCTCGTGCCTCGTCCCTCGTCAAAACCCCAGCTAGTGCATCGGCCCAGTCGCACCTCGCGCCCGCCCGGACTTGAACACCAGTAGCAGCGGCAGTGCGCACAGCAGCGCGATTCCGCTGATCAGGTAGATCTTGGAAAACGCGAGCACCGACGCCTGGCCGGCGACCTGACGGTCGAGCACCTGGAGCGCCATCTGCTTCGCCGACGTGAGGTCGGCGCCCCGCGCCACCATCGCACGCGTGATGCCGTCGACGCGCGCGAGCACGCTCGGATCGGTGCTGACGACGTGCTCGGTCAGGATCGCCTTCTGCCCCTTGATCAGCGTCGCCAGCTGCGTCGCGAGGATGGCGATGCCTAACGATCCGCCCAGCTGCCGCGTCAGGTTGTAGAGGCCCGTACCCTGGTGGAGCTGCCGCACGTCCAGCTCGGCCATCGATGCGTTGGTCAACGGCACGAAGATCAGACCGAGTCCCACGCCACGCAGAACGAGTGGCCAGAAGAGCTGCTGGACGCTCGTATCGAATGTCAGGCGGGAGAGCATGAGCATCGAGAAGAAGAACAGGACGGCCCCCGCCACCACCGTGTAGCGTGCGTCGAGCTTCTGCGAGTTTCGTCCGACGATCGCCATCGTGAACGCGGATGCGAGCGCGCCGGGGAGAATGACCTTCCCCGTCTGCCACGCCGTGAAGCCGTGGAGCTGCTGGAGGAAGACCGGCAGGATGAACACCGACCCATAGAGCGCGAAGCCGAGCACCGCAGCGATCGCCGTGCCGGCGGCGAGCTGCCGGCTCTTCAGGACGCGGAAGTCGATCACCGGCTCCTCGATCGTCAGTTCGCGCCAGACCAAGCCGACGAGCGAGACCACTGCGACGACGGCGAGCGTCGTCACGAAGCGCGACTCGAACCAGTCGTAGCGCTCGCCGCGCTCGAGCATCCACTGCAGCGACCCGACCCCGATCGCCAACAGCAGGATGCCCCAGTAGTCGATTGTGTCCGACCTCTCCTGATGCTCGGCGTCAGGGACGTAAGCCCACGCCATCACCGCCGCGAAGATGCCGAGCGGCACGTTGATGTAGAAGATCCACGGCCAGTTGAAATTGTCCGTGATCCAACCGCCTAACGTCGGGCCGAGCGTCGGCCCGACCATGACGCCCATGCCGAAGATCGCCATGCCCGTCCCCGCCTCTGCCGGCGGGAACGACTCGTAGAGTGTCGATTGGGCCGTCGATAGCAGCGCGCCACCGCCGATGCCCTGGATGACGCGCCAGAAGATCAGCGCACCGAGCGAACCGGCCGCGCCGCAGAAGAACGACGCGACGACGAAGAGCAGGATCGAACCGGTGAAGTAGTTCTTGCGCCCGAAGTGGGACGAGAGCCAGCTCGAGAGCGGGATCACGATCACGTTGGCGATGATGTACCCGGTCGACACCCAGGCGATCTCATCGAGCGTCGCGCCGAGATTCCCCATCATGTGCGGGATCGCGACGTTGACGATCGACGTGTCGATCAGCTCGAGCATCGCCGCGAGCGTGACCGAGATCGCGATCAGGTACTTGTACTTGTAGCGGTCGTCGGCCGGCGCGGCGCTCGTGTACGCTGCCGAGGAGCTGATAGCAGTCGTCGCCATCCGGTCCTCTACTTCGTGTTCACGTGAACCGTGACCGACATGCCGGGACGCAGCAGCTGCGTCGTGCTGCACGGCTTCGTGACGGCGATGCGCACCGGTACACGTTGCACGACCTTGGTGAAGTTGCCCGTCGCGTTGTCGGGCGGGAGGAGCGCGAACTTGGCGCCAGTCGCCGCGCTTACGCTCTCGACCTTGCCGCGCGCCTCGCACTTCCCATACGCGTCGACCTCGATCGCGACCGGCTGGCCGACCTTCAGGTCACCGAGCTGCGTCTCCTTGAAGTTGGCCGTGATGAACGTTCCTGTGTCGCTGACGATCGTCAGCAAGGGCTGGCCCGGCTGGACGAGCTGTCCCACCTCGACCTGCTTCTTGGCGATGAATCCGGTCGCCGGCGCTGTGACCTGCGTGTACTCGAGCTGAAGCTCGGCGTTGTCCTTCGACGCTTGCGCGCTGCCGAGTCTCGCCTGTGCCAGCCTTACGCCCGCCTCGGCGCTGGTGACCGTAGCGCCGGCGGCACCCGCCTGCCGCTGCAGTGCCTGCAGATTCGCTTCCGCGGCGTCGGTCGCGGCCTGTGCGGCGTCGAGCTGCTGGCGCGAGACGATCTGCTTTGCCGCGAGCTCCTGCATGCGCCCGAGATTCGCGCGGGCGTTCTCGGCATTGGCACGCGCCGCGTTGATCTGTGACTCGAGCGCGCCTTGCTGGCCTGCGGCGGCGCTCACCTGCGCCTGCGCCTGCCCCGTCGAGCCTGCGCCGCCGGCGGTCGCGCGAGCCGCGGCGAGGTCGGCGTTCGCCTGCTCGAGGCGGACCTTGTATTCCGAGTCGTCGATCTTCACCAGGAGTTGTCCACCGTTCACGCTGTCGTTCTCGGCGACGTTCACGGCGGCGACGTAGCCGCCGACCTTGGCGAGCACGGGGATGAGATGGCCGTCCACCTGCGCGTTGTCGGTGGACTCGTGCGTGCGGCCGTACCACCACTGGCGGGCGGCCCAGCCGAGTCCGAGAAGGGCAAGGACGGCGACGATCGGGATGATGCGTTTTCTATTTGCCATTGAAATGCAGGCGGTAGGCGGTGGGCGGTAGGCGGTAGCCTAACGGCAACTATTCATTATGGAAGCGTGCGCGCGTCGCCCTGAGCACGAGCGAGCGCGACACGGGACGACTGGTACTGCGTGAGCGCGTCGAGCAGCTGATTGCGCGACGCGCTCAGGCTGAGGGAGGCTGTGATGACTTCGGCGTTGCCGCCGACGCCGGCCGCGAACCGCTCGCGCGTCTGCGACACCTCCTGCTCCGTGAGTCGCAGGCGCTCGCGCGCCGCGTCCACTTGCTCGCGTGCCGATGTGAGGTCGAGCAGCGCCGCGCGAACCTCGACTTCCGCCTGCGCGCGCAGATCGCGTCGCTTGACGTCCGCTTCTCCGGCAACGGCCCGCTGCTCCTCGATGCGGCCCTCACGTCGAAAGCCGTCGAAGAGCGGCAGCGAGACCTGAACGCCCCAGTCATAGGTCGACAGCAAACGGTTGGCACCCTGCCCGATCACGCCCTGATCGCCGAATGCGCTCAGCGTCGGAAGGCGCTCCGCCTGGAGGGCGCGAATGCCCTGCTTCGCGGCGCGAAGCTGTTGGTCTGCGGCGCGCAGGTCCGGCCGGTTGGCAAGTGCGCGCGCCGTCGCGACGTCGCCGCTCGGCGGCGCGTCAGCCGTCTGCATGTGGTCGAGCGAGTCGGCGAGCGTCAGCGTCGTGGCGAGCGGAAGCCCGAGCGTGCGAAGCAGGTCGAGGCGGGTGCGCGACCGCTCCGAGCGCGCCGCGATGAGCTGCGCGCGGACACCCGCACGCTGCGACTCGGCGCGTGTGACGTCGAGCGCGGTGCCGGTTCCCGCCCGAAGCTGTGAGCGTGCAATGCCGAGCAGATCTTCGGCGAGCGTCGAATCGGCGCCACGCGCGCGTAGCTGTGCGTCCGCGCGTAGCGCGCGCAGGTACGCACCCGCCGCCTGCGACGCCGCCGTCTCCGCCGCATTCTCGGCGTCGAGGTCACCTGCCGAGGCGGCGGTCCGCGCGGCGCGCACGCGCACCAGGGCGGCCAGATCGACCAGGTCGACCGATCCGCGCGCACGGAGGTCAGTGAGGGTCACCGGACCCGCGACCTCACCGCGAGGATCGAAGAGTGGTGGCTGGCCGGGCGCCGAGGGAAATGAGATCCCGAATGACGCCGTGTTGAACGTGCGGCCGTTGCGCATCGCGCTTGCCGAGAGGTCGGGCAGGAGCGCGGCGCGGCGTTGTGTGACGCGCGCCCGGATCTGATCGGCGCGGAAGCGGGCTGCTTCGGCCACCGGCCCCTGTCGGGCGGCGAGACGGACCGCGGCGCCGAGCGTGAGCGTGACGGACTGTCCGATCGATGTCGCGGCGACCGAATCGGCCGACGCGTTAGGCACTGGCGCGGGACGCGCGACCTGGGCGTTGGCCGTGGAGAGCAGTGGAGCAAGCAGCAGCGCGAAAGCGGCAGCCGGAAGATGAGGCGTAGTCATGAGCCTGAAAATTGGCATGGTGCGGCGATGGGATCGCTTTCCGGGTCGTGGGGTCTCTTCATTCCCCGATCGGGGTAAGCGGCGCCCGAGACGCCGGACGCGGTTGTACGGCCTGATCGTCGGGCCGGAGCGCGGCATGGATGAGCGCCGACAGTTGCGCATAGACCTTCTCGTCGCTGAGATGCGCGATGTGCGTGAAGACGGTCGGACGCGAGCGCCAGATCGCATGGGAGACGAAAGAGCCGAAGATCATTCGTGCGGCGGCTTCGGGCTCGGTGCGGCGGAAGACGCCGGCAGCGATGCCGCGCTTGATCACGCCGCTCATCAGCCGAAGCCCGCGAGCGAGTACTTCTTCGGCGTAGAAGCGCGCCAGTTCTGGAAAGTTGTGCAGCTCGCCGGTGATGAGGCGGTAGAGGCGTTCGAAGGTCGGTGAGCGAAGAAACGCCCAGTGCGTGCGCATGAAGGCATCGAGCTGCGCTTCCGGCGGGATGTCGCCGGTGCTCGCTTCGGCGCGGTCGATGGCGGTGACGACCGTCGACCGGATGACTGCGCGGAAGAGCTCTTCCTTGTTCGGGAAGTAGAGGTAGATCGTGCCCTTGGCGAGGCCGGCGCGCCTGGCGATGTCGTCGAGCCGCGCGTTGGCGAGCCCGCGCTCGCCGAAGACTTCCAACGCGGCTTCGATGATCTGGCCCGGACGCGACTCGGGGTGGCGCCGGCGAGGCGCGGTCGTCACGCCTGCACTACCGACCCGCCCCTTGGCGTTCGTCGCGCGGGGACGGGCTTTACTGGCTACCGATGTCGTGGATCGCTTTGCCATCTCACTTCGTGGTTCGCCGGCGGTCGACGCGAACGGTACGCCGCCGCCGGCGCGTTACTGACCGGTCAGTCAGTAACATATCGCGAGCCCGGCAGTTCCGCAAGACGATCCTGGGAGGGCTGTGGGCATCGAAGGGGATAACGCGGGGAGGGCGGGTACCGGTTCCCGTGCGCTGTGCTTGGACGACTTCGCGCGGACGAGGGACAAGCAACGAACTGCAACAAGGAACGAGGAACGACCGCAACGAGGAACGTGGGATACTCCGACTACCGGACGAGGAACGAACTACAACAAGGAACGAGGAACGACCGCAACGAGGAACGTGGGATACTCCGACTGCCGGACGAGGAACGAGGAAGCAAGGCCAGCATCACATCGACGAGGAACGAGAGAGGACGACGCCAGTCAGCCGTCTCGCCGGCTGGCTCGTCTGCCTCGCGTCTACTTCGATCGCCGGGTCTGACGTTGCGAGCCGGTGCACAGCACCGATGCAGTTTCCCTCGTTCCTCGTCGATGTGATCTCAGAGGAGCTTTCTCGTTCCTCGTTCGGCAGTCGGGTCCTTCCACGTTCCTCGTTGGGGTTCGTTCCTCGTCCCTCGTCCGAACTCCGACGTTCGAAATCCAACGCCCAACTACGAAGCCCCAAACGCGAACCGGGCGACGCATTCTCCTGCGTCGCCCGGCACGTGCTCCTTAAAGTGCGCCCGAACGGCTTAGTGCCCCGCCTCCGTAGTCGCCGGTGCCTCGTGCGCCTTCTCTCCCTCGTAGCTCTTGTTCGTCAGATGCACGATTCCCCATGCGATAAGGATGACCGCGATCCCGCCGAAGATCAGTCCCATGTAGCCGGCTCGCTTGTCCCCCGGCAGTGGTGGTGCCATCGTGCTCGTCCTCGCTCGCTCGGATCGTGGCGCCGCGTCAGGCGACGCGAACGGAATTCATGACGTCGTTCTTCTGGATCTTCTTCATCACGTCGAGTCCCTTCGTGATCTTGCCGAAGACAGTATGCACGCCGTTGAGGTGACGCGTACTGCTCTCGCTCAGCACCATGAAGAACTGGCTGCCGCCCGTATCCTTGCCGGCGTGGGCCATCGACAGCGACCCGACCTCGTGCTTCCGCGGGTTCCCCTGTGTCTCGCACTTGATCTTGTAGCCCGGGCCGCCCGTTCCGACGCGCGGGTCGCCGGACGGAAGGTCGCGCGAGAGCGGATCGCCACCCTGCACGACGAAGTCGTCAATGACGCGGTGAAATTTCACGCCGTCGTAGAACCCCTTGTTGGCGAGCGTCTCGAAGTTCTCGACGGTCTTCGGAGCGTCCTTGTCGTACAGCTCCGCGACGATGGTTCCCTTGTTGGTCTCGAATGTCGCCTGCTTTCCCACGATCTCCTCTCCGGTGATGGACTGCACTCCCTGAACGCGAAAGTTCGCGCCGACGAGTCGCCGGCGCAACCGCGGACGCGCCGCACGCCGGCGCGTATCTCAGGAATGCCTGGACCTACTGCGGCGCGCGCTGTTCGGCGTCGTTGTCGCCCTGCGCGTCGGCCCGCCGCGTACTCGAAAGACGTGCCGCGGCGTCGCTGGCGGCGCGTCCGGCACCCGCGCGCGTGAACGCCTCGAGCGCTTCACTGAGCACGGCGTCGGCGATCGCGTGATTCCCGCGCAAGTGCCAGATCTCGCCGAGCTCGCAGAGCAACTCTGCCTCGAGCATGTGGTCCTCGGTGACGCGCGCGAGCTCGCACGCCTCGGCGAGCGACCCGATCAGAGCATCATAGTCTTGGCGCACGCGCTCGATGCGCGCACGGAGCTTGAGCGTCTCCGCACGACGCAGGAGGTCGCCGCGCCGAGTGGAGAGCGAGAGCGCGCGGTCGCACGCGGCCGTGGCTTCCTCATAACGCTCCTGTTGCACGAACAGCTCGGCATGATTCTGCTCGACGAGGCACTCGACGAGTGTGTCGCCGCGTGTGCGCGCGATTGTCCGCGCGCGGCCGAACGACTCCTCCGCCTGAGTCGGCTGACCACTCTCGGTGTAGAGTCGTCCAAGATTCGCGAGCACCCACGATGCCGCCTCATCATCGCCAATCGCGTCAAAAGCGGCGAGGCTGCGCAAATAGGCCTCCTGCGCGCTGACCCAATCGCCGCGTATGCTGGCGAGGATGCCGAGGTTCTGACGGATCATGCCGGTGAGCCGGGTCTCCTCGGCGTCCTCGGCGGCGGTGGCAGCGCGTGTGTAAAGCTGTTCAGCCTCGTCGAGCTCTCCGTGTCGCTGAACTACTGTCGCCAGACAATTGAGGGCGCTCGCGATGCCGCTGATGCAGTCAGTGGCTTCACAGCGCGCCAGGCTCTCGCGGTAGAGCGCCTCCGCCTGAGCGGTCTCGCCGCGGTGCAGATGCACGTTGCCCTTGCGGCGCAGAATGCTGGCGATCAGGTCGGAATCGCCGTCTGACCCGAGCTGCGCCAGCGCCGCGTCGTAGGCGTCGAGCGCATCGCCGCCATAGCCTTCACGCTCGGCGACACGAGCCTGTCCGAGATGCGCGAGCACCGAGTGCTCGGCCTCGCGCGCGGATGAGCTCATGCGCGCACTCGCAATGTCACGAAAAAAACCTCTGGTAGACCCCTCTAGTCGACGGCGACGAGATATCCGGAAAAGTGCTTGATCGGAAACTCGACCGTGCCCAGGAACAAGTCAACTCTCGTCGGCAGCAACTCGTGAACAGTTGCCGAACCGAGCGGAGAGATCTCGTCGCGGGACTGGAAATACGCCCCGGTGAAGTTGGTGCCGAGCAGATTCGATATCGCGCCCGTCACGCTCAGGTCCTGCGTGATGAAGAGCCGCTTGTCGAAGGCGAGACCTTGCGGCTCGAACTCGTACGCGGCAGCCGACCCCTGCACCGCGGTGACCGTAATCGTGGTCGGCTCGTTGAGGGCATTCTTCGGAATGTCGAGGCGGAAACCCGCTTCCGGAATCTCGATCGATCCGCCTTCGCCGTCGATAACGGCGCTGGTGGTGATGTCGGCAGCGAGAGGAACGAGGCGCTGCAACACCGTAACTGTCGTATCGACGAGCCTTCCCACACCATCTCCCAGACCGCCGCCCGGCAGGCCGCCCGATCCAACCAGGTCGCCCACCGAGGCGCTGTGAGTCGCGTTGGATCGATCGCTCGAGGGGGCGGTCGAGTCCACGCAGGAAGAGGTCGCGAAGGTCAGCGTCGCGAACGCCAGCACCGCCAGGGTAGAGTTGATGCGCTTCATTGGATGCATGGGGATATGGCTGGTCGGCTGCCCGACATCGGGCGCTTCTGCTTTACCAGTCCGGTTCGTCGGCATCGTCCGATCTCCGTTTCGGACGAACGGAAATCACAAGCATCATACGTACCGTCGTGCCGCCAAACCCCCCGTTGTTACGCCATCGCGACGGCCTCCGCAGTTGCGGGCCTATCCGGCAACTTCGCGTCGTCGGCCGTTTCGGAGCGGGCAAAAGGCTCCATTCCGGCGATCAACTCACGGAAAACCGGGAGTAGCTCGGGATCGAAGGCGCCGACATCGTTCGTCATGATGGCCAGCGCCTGTTCCATCGAGAAGGCTTTGCGATACGGCCGATCGGTGGTGAGGGCGTCGTAGACGTCGGCAATGCAGAGGATGCGCGCACCGAGCGGCGTCGCATCTCCGACGAGAGCGTCGGGATATCCGCGGCCATCCCAGCGCTCGTGGTGGTTGCGGATGATCGGCAACACGTCCCACGGAAAGTCGACGTCGCTCAGCAGCTCGGCGCCGGCGAGCGCATGGCGCTCCATGATGCGTCGCTCCTCGTCGGTCAGCGCGCCTGGCTTCGTCAGAATCTGGATCGGGACGACGATCTTGCCGACGTCGTGGAGCAGCGCGCCGACGTGGAACCAGAACATCGTCATCGTGTCGAACCCGGCGCGCTCGGCGAGCGCACACGCGTAGCGCGCCACGCGGTCGCAGTGGCCCTTGGTGTAGGGATCCTTCGACTCGATCGAGCCGCTCCAGCTGGAGACCACCTCGTGGAAACGCCGCTCGAGGCGCTGCGCGCGCTGGCCGACGTCGGCCAGATCCCGGCGCGCGCGCAGACGGGCAAAGAGGTGGTGCGCCTGGCTGAGATACCGCAGCATGTCGCGGTTGCGTTCCAGCTGGCACGCCAGCTCGGCGAGCTCGCGCAGCGTCTCAGCCTCGAGCAGCGGATCTTCACCGAGCCGCGCGATGTCGAGCGCGCGCTGCAGGAACTGCTCTGCTCCAGCGAGGTCACGCGATTCCCGCGCGACGACGCCGCGCAGCTTGAGCGTCTCGCCGAGCGCGCGGCCGCCGACTCCGGCCTCACCCTGTGCGAGCAGTGCATCGCAGGCCGCGCGGGCGCGCTCGAAGTCCCCACGCCCGATCCACAACTGCACGCGATTGACCTCGACCATCGTCCGGGCGTCGGCGTCGCCTACCTCGTCACACACCGCGGCGGCCTCGGCGTAGGAGCGCTCGGCGTCGACCACACGGTCGAGCGCCGCGTAGAGCATTCCCATGTTGCTGAGCAGCCGGCCCAGCGCGTCACGGCTGCCGAGCGCGCGATAACCGCGCAGACTGCGTCGATAGTGTCGAAGCGCCGACGTGAGATTGCCGCGGACGCTCTCGATGATGCCGAGGTTCTGGTCGATCATCGCGACGAGCGCACGGTCATCCGACGCCGCGGCGCGCGTACGGGCCGAGGTGTACAGCCACTCCGCCTCGTCGAGCTGACCGCGCTGTGAGTGGCAGGCCGCGAGAATGTTGATGACGCGGGTGGCACACGCCGAGTCGCCGGATGCTTCGGCTGTGACGAGTGCCACATTGAGGACGTCGACGGCGAGATCGAGCTGCCCGTCTTCCCAGTGCGCGCGGCCGATGCCTCTCAGGATCGATGCGGCGGCTGCGCCGTCCTCCACCGACAGCGAGCGAAGCGCCTGCTCGTAGAGACTGACGGACAGCGCCCTGTGGCCCGATGCGCGCGCGTCGTCAGCGGCGCGAAGCAGCGACTCGGCAGGTCCGGCTGCGGTCCGCGGGGCGGTGATCGCGGCGACGCGAAGCGGCGTCGCGACACTCATGCGATCGCCTCGTCGTCGAGATCGGCCTCCGGTTCCGGACGGCCTCGCTCGACGTGAATGGCCGCCGTGGCGCCGCCTGCCGGCGCAGGACGAAGAATGCGGGCGAGCGTCGGCCGCGAGATGCCGAGCATCCGCGCGGCGGCGCTCCGGTTCCCCCGTGTGTGCTCGAGCGTTAGGCGCACCGCCTCCGCCTCGATCTCGGCAAGCGTCGTCCCGCCGCGCGCGAGCACGATCTCGCCGATGATGTCGTCGGAGCCGATCGCGCGCAGCGCGGGCAGCTGCATCATGAGATGGCGCGCGCGAACCGCGCCCTCGCTGCCACTGAGGATCGCGGCGCGCTCGACGACGTTGCGCAGCTCGCGAACGTTGCCCGGCCACGTGTGCGCGCGTAGCGCGTCGATCGCGTCGGGCGCGAGAAGCTTCGGACCCCGCCCCTGCTCGGCCGCGACTTCGCGCAGGAACTGCGTCGCCAGGAGACCGATGTCCTCGGGGCGGTCGCGCAAGGCCGGAATGTCGACGCGGAAGACGTTGAGCCGGTAGAAGAGGTCGGGCCGGAACTCGGCGCGGGTTACCGATTCCTCGAGCGTCGTGTTCGTCGCCGCGATGATTCGGCAGCGCACTGGCGTCTCGCGATGTCCACCCAGTGGTCTGACGAGACGCGACTCGAGGGCGCGCAGCAGCTTCGGCTGAAGCGCCATCGGCATCTGGTGGATCTCGTCGAGGAACAGCGTTCCTTCGCCGGCCAGCTCGAAGAGGCCCTGCTTGCGGGCGTGAGCGCCGGTGAAGGCGCCCTTCTCGTGCCCGAACAGCTCGCCCTCGAGAAGCGACTCCGGGATCGCCGCGCAATTCACGGCGACGAAGGGGGCCGAGCTCGAAGCGCCGGAGTAATGAATGCCGCGGGCGAAGAGTTCCTTGCCAGTGCCCGTGTCACCGATGAGGAGGACGGTGGTGCGTGGGCTGTCGGCGACCATCTGGGCATGATCGATCGCGCGCCGCAGCGCAGGGCTGCGCCCGACCAGGGAGTCGAACCCGGCGCCGGGTCCTGCTCGGCCAGCCTCAACAGTGAGGCGGGGTTTTGACGAGTCCATGGTCGGCGTTTCCTCGGAAAGCGTCAGCCGCCGTCAGGCTCGCGCCCGACACGCCGCGGCTCTGTACACCCCGCTCCAACCCCCAAGATTGGAGGACTATAATTATGCTTGGGCTCGCCAAAAGCATGTGATTCCTGTCACACTGATGTGTCCGCTTCGCCGCCAATGCGCTCGATGGCTCTCAGACGGAGGCCTGCATTCGAAGCCGCGGGCTTGGCTCCCAGGCGCGTAAAGGCGGCCAGGGCCTCGCTCCAGACCGCGCCAGCTACTGCACGCTCGCCACGCATGCGCCACACTTCGCCGATCTCGCAGAGCAGCTCCGCCGCGAGGAGCGCATCCTCCGTCGGGTCAGCGAGAGAACGCGCCTCCTCGAGCGTGGCGATGGCGCGGTCGAATTCCTTCTCCTCGCGCTCGAGCTTCGCGCGTAGCTTGAGGCCCTCCGCGTGACGGAGGTGATCTCCACGCACGATCGCCAGGTCGAGCGAGCGAGCACACGCCTTTCGTGCCCCGTCGACGTTTCCCTGAACGAGCAGCAGCTCGGCGCGATTCTGCTGGACCACGCATTCGACGAGCAGATCGGAGCGTCGTCGGGCGATGGCGATCGCGCGCGCGAACGACATCTCGGCGAGGGGCAGCTCTCCCCGATCGCCGTGCAGCTTGCCGACGTTGTTGAGCACCCACGACGCGGCCTCCTCGTCCTCGAACGCGTCGAACGCGGCGAGGCTGAGCCGATAGGAGGCGAGTGCGGCATCCCAGTCACCGCGAATGCTCGCCAGCACGCCGAGGTTCTGCTGGATCATGCCGATCAGTCGTCGCTCGCCCGCGCGCTCGGCTATGACGGCGGCATCCTGGAACTGGCGCTCGGCCTCGACCAGCTGGCCACGCCGGTGGGCGATGCTTGCCAGACAGTTGAGAGCCTGAGCGATCGCGCCGAGATCACCGACCGCGACGGCGATCGAATGACTCACGCGATAGAGCGCTTCGGCGTCGGCTGTCTCGCCCTTCTGCAGCTGGAGATTGCCCTTCCGGCGCAGCGTGAGCGTGAGGAGCCGCACGTCGTCGGATTCGGCGAGGCCGGCCAGCGTTGCGTCGTAGAGAGCCGCCGCGTTGGTGGTCTGGCCCGCCCGCTCGACCGACCGCGCGTGCTCGAGCAGCAATCGCGGGTCGGTCGAGCCCTTGTTGACCGGGTGCGGCATGACGGCAGGAATTGGAGTGGGCCGCTCGCGGATTCGTGCGGCGCCTGGCGATGCCTAACGCGAAGTGCGCGTTACTAC
>Ga0222622_10000162_pt1 | contig 23500 bp, 20 predicted proteins | sample PLM2_5_b1metaG_FD_177335 | JGI IMG/M metagenome (GOLD analysis project Ga0222622, IMG submission 177335) | Groundwater sediment microbial communities from an aquifer in East River, Colorado, USA - PLM2_5_b1 | ecosystem: Environmental > Terrestrial > Soil > Riparian zone | place: USA: East...
GACTTCATCGAGATCGAATGGAGGATATTTGTTCCCCCAAGCGTTGTAATCCCAGTCCACCAGCGCAAGCTTCGGCTCGCGATCGCGTGTGAGAAAAATCGGGCCGTGATCGCGGCACCATGGCTCGTTTGTTGGAATGCGGTAGAACGTGATCCATTCCATGGGTAATCCACGCAAAACCGCGCGGGCTTCTGCTTCATGCGCGCCATTGCAAACATTGATGCAGACCTGCTCCGATTCGACCAGCACCTCGACCATGGTTCGCAAAGCCGGTAAAACGCGATCGAACGATTTGGGAAAACTGATCCCCTCGCGTCGGGGCCATGACAGCCACGTCGCGGTGTGCGGTTCCCATTCAGCCGGCATGCGATAGCCGAGAGCCGCGGGAGTTTGTAAGGCCATCGACAAACGTCCGACGTCGAATCCGCCTTCGCAAGACTACGGCGTGCCGAGCTGCGCAACGTCCAACGACCAATGTCGGACGCTAGATGTCACCCAGAAGTTCGCGCGGGCGCAGGTTTGTAGATCGCGCCGACGATTGCCCCAACGATGATCATCTCGATCAGGCCGCTCGCGCTGCCGTAAAAAATCAACTTCCCAGGAAACGGTTGCACTGCGTAAAAGCCCAAGCGCATGCCGATCGCCGCGATTTCCAGAAGGACACCAAGCCCGATTCCCGCCATCACCCCGCCGCCGGAGAAACCGCTCGCGTAGATCATCACGAAGGCAAAAACAATCAGTGCCTGGCCGATAACGATCCAGTGAAATAAACTCATCATTTCACTTTGCGGCCGCCAGAGATTTGGCGTTTGCGCATAAACATCTTTGAGAAAAACGCCGTTGAGGAGCCAGCCCCAGAAGAAGATGAAAATGTATGCGGCAATGAACGCGAGAATGAATCGCTTCATGAGTTGGATGTAATTCGACCTAAGTAGTCGTGCGCGAATCGGTCTTGTAGATCGCGCCGATCATTGCGCCGGCAATCGTGAATTGGATCAAGTGGCCGGCAATCCAGCCGCAGAGAATCTTGGCCGTCAGCGGCTGTACCGCGAAAGTGATCAGGTCAGCGCCGGAATATATCAGCGCTACCAGGATTCCCAGCATCGCGCAGACGCCTGCGCCACCTGCGGGGACAAATCGTGCATAAAGTAGCGTGAGAAAGAACGCCATCACAACGTGCCCAAAAACGAGCGATGAGAAGTGATTGCCAAAATCGGCTTCAGTTCGCCAAAGTATTGGCACCTCCTGATGCGCCCCATGCATCAGCTTCGCGTACCAAAGGAAGCCAAACAGGAACATGAAACCGAAGGCCGCGATAAATGCGAAGAAGAACTTTTTCCAGTTCATAATCTCTCTTTGTTGAGGTCTTGTTAAATCCACGCCGGCCCGAAGCCTTCATCCCAAAATGCATGGGCGATGTCGATCTCAAATTTTGCTACAAGAAACAGCGGCTTCGCGTCCGTCGGCTTCCCGACAGCTAGGAAACCGTCACTCGTTGAAGCTGCAATCCGAGATCACGTAAAAGGGAAACATCCACGTCAGCCGCGGGATTTTTTGCGGTCAGAAGTTTGTCACCGTAAAAAATTGAATTGGCGCCTGCAAAGAAGCAGAGCGCCTGACCTTCACGCGAAACCCGAGTGCGTCCCGCTGCGAGACGGACGCGCGCCTTTGGCAGCGCGATACGCGTCACGGCGACGAGCCGGACAAGCTCAAAAATATCAACTGGCGGCTGCTCGGCCAACGGCGTGCCCGGCATCGGCATCAAACAATTGATCGGCACACTGTCCGGAGCCGGATCAAAGTTGCTGAGCACCTCCAGCATTCGCAGACGGTCGGCCTCCGATTCGCCCATCCCGATGATGCCGCCGCAACAAACCGACATTCCGCTCTGCTGCACAGCGGCAATCGTGTCGAGCCGATTCTGAAACGTGTGTGTGCTGACAATCTCGCGATAAAACTCCGGGGATGTGTTGATGTTGTGATTGTAAGCGGTCACTCCTGCGGCTTTGAGTTTGCGCGCTTCCAGGGGTCCGATTTCACCGAGCGTGACACAAACTTCCATACCCAGCTGGCTCACTTGGCGAACGATCTCAAGCACGCGGTTAAATTTTTCCGAACCGTCGCGCACGCCGCGCCACGCTGCGCCCATGCAAAAGCGCGTCGCGCCATGCGAACGTGCGCGGCTGGCGGCCGCTAAAACAGTTTCCACGGACAAGAGCTCTTCACGCTCCAGCCCGCTGGAATAATGAGCGGATTGCGCGCAGTAAGCGCAATCTTCGCTGCACCCACCGGTCTTGATGCTAAGCAAGCTGCAGCGCTGAATTTCTTCCCCGCGCCAATGCTGCAGATGAACAGCGCGGCTCTGCGAAATCAGATCGAACAGCGGCTGATGATAAAGGTGTTCGAGTTCTCCGAAAATCATCGCGTGGTCGCGATGTTAAGTCCGAAATCCGAAATCCGAAATCCGAAATTTAGTTGACCCACTTGCCGCCTTCGGAAACGAGGATCGGCAGTTCTTCCATCATGAACTGGGTCTTGCCCAGCGCCCCAATCATGTTTGTGCCAGTGGCTGCGCGCCATTTCTTCGACATCTCCTCGCCGGTGTGGCAGCCCCAGCTCTTGACGTAAGCGCCACGTGCGAAAATACGACGATTGATTTTTGTCGCGTCGTTTTCATGCAGCCAGGATTTACAAGCGCTCTCGATGTTGTTGCTGTAGTCAAACATGAAACACGCGCGGTTTGAATGGCCGAAATATTCAAACCCACTGACCTTTATCTGGTCACGTGGCTGACCCTTGTTCAGATAATCGATTACTTCAGAGCCTGGGCCAAACCAAACCAGCTTGAGATTATATTTTTCACGCACACTATCGATCAGCCCGATCAGATCCTGGTGTTCCTGTTTTGCGCGATCCTCGTAACCTTGCCTGTACACAAGCCACGTAATCTTCGCGTCCGGGCCAAGCGCCTCACGCAACTGTTCGGTGCGCAGCCGCGCGGCCCGCACAAAGTTCGCCCACCAATGATCGTGCGGGAAAGCCTTGTATTTTTCCCACTGATACATCGAAGGCCCGCCCACAAGAATGATGTATTCACCCGATGCCGGAGGCGCCGCTTGGACGCCGACTGCGAGGATGCACAAAAAAGTAATGAGCAAAAGACGTTTCATCATGGCTGGAGAATGGACTATTTATGCTGGAAGCAAAAATGCGCAAGTGGGTAGGGCGCGATCGCCGAGCGCGCCGGTGGCTCGGTTAGTTCGCGGACGGCCTCCCGCACTGCGGGATCCCTACCAGTCTGCGTCGACCTCGCAGCGCACGAGATCTTCCGATGTTTGCCGTTTGTGAATCAGCGCGAACTTCTCGCCGCGAACCAGCGCCTCGGCCGGCAGCGGCCGCGAATTGTAGTTAGAAGCCATCACAAACCCGTACGCGCCCGCGCTCATAATCGCGAGCAGATCGCCCTCACGCAGCTCCGGCATTTCCCGATCCAGCGCAAGGAAATCACCCGACTCGCATACCGGCCCAACAATATCGATTTTGTTAATTTTCCTCTCGGTTTTACTCTTACTCGTACTCGTATTCCTGCTCTTACTCTCGCGCACAGTTTCACCCTCACCTGGCGCTTTGCGTCCGCCTCCCGGGATCGCGACCGGGCGGAGCGTTGAGAGGGTTGAAGTGAGGGTGCTCGGCTCTTTGAGCGGCACAATTTCATGATAGCTGTGGTAGAGCGCCGGCCGAATCAGGTCGTTCATTCCTGCATCGACAATCGCGAACGTCTTCGCGCCCGATTTCTTGATGTAAAGCACCCGTGTTAGCAACACGCCAGAGTTGCCGACAAGAAAGCGACCAGGCTCGACCAGGATCTGAATGCCGAGATAGCGCAAGGGTGGTACAATCGCGTCGGCGTAATCGCCGATACTGAACGCGGACGATTCGCAACCGTGGTCATGCCACCATTTGCCTGATCCGCTCTCCAGCGCACGGCGGTAAATGATTCCCATGCCGCCGCCAATGCTAAAGAACTTGATGCCGTATTTTGATCTCAGCTTGCCCACGATTGGCAGCACTTTTTTGATCGCAGTTGCGAACGGCGTGGCCTCAGTGATCTGCGACCCAATGTGCATTTGCACGCCAACAATGTCGATGCTGCGCATTTTCGCAGCGCGTTCGTAAACATCGGTGGCGCGGTCCAGCCCAATACCGAACTTATTCTCACGCGAGCCCGTGGAGATGTATTCGTGCGTGTGCGGATCGACATCAGGATTGACGCGCAATGCGATCGGTGCCCGCTTGTCTTTCGCACCGGCGATGCGATCGATGTATTCCAATTCCGCTTCGCTCTCGACATTGAAGCTGTAAACGTCTTGTTCGAGTGCGTATTCGATTTCCTCACGTGATTTGCCTACGCCGGCGAAAGTGCATTTTGCTCCCGCACCTGCGGGACCCGCCGCGAGCACACGAAAAAGCTCACCGCCTGAAACGATATCGAACCCCGCGCCCGCCTCTGCGAGCAACTTCAGAATCGCGCGATTGGAGTTCGCTTTGACCGCGTAACAAATCAGGTGATCCAGCGGTGCAAGCGCGGCGTCCAGCCGCGTGTAGTGGTCGAGGATTGTTCCCGCGCTGTAAACATACGTTGGCGTGCCCAGTTCCTGAGCGACGCGCGCCAGATCGACATCTTCACAATGAAGCTGCCCGTCGCGATATCGAAAAAAATGCACGCGTGAATCTAGCGCACGGGGCCCGCGTTGTCTGGGGAGCACAGGCTGGCAGCCTGTGCTCCCCAGAATCAAACGCGCGTGCGCTACCCAACCACTCGCAACGCAACATTCAAAATCCCGATCAAGGCGACTCCGAGCGAAAAACTCGTCAGAACAAGTTTTTTTCCGTGCTTCAACATTTCTCCAAGAACAGCGTGCGTTGCTAGATAAACAAACCCGCCGCCCACGTGCGCCATGATTAAACCGAGCCAAAACATTGAAACCTTCGTCAGGAAGAAATAGCCGATTACGCCACCGAGCAGGGTGGTCGCCTCGACGGCAGCGACCCAGCCGAGCGCGGTTGTGCGCTTCAATCCGGCGCCGATCAAAAGGCTGCCGAGCGCAAGGCCCTCGGGAACTTTGTGAATGCACAGAGCGGAGAACAGCGACCATTTTGTAGCATCCATTGCTGGAATTTCTCCTTGAACTCCCAAAGCCAAACCGTCGGTAGTACTGTGAATTGCCAGTGCGACAATTAGCGCAGTAGCGATTTCGCTGAAATGCCGTGTAGCATCCGCGTCGAAGTGACTGGCCGCGCAAGCAGGGCACACATGATGTACATGTTTGCTAATGAAAAAGAAGAGCGCGTACCCGGTAGCTAAACCCAGGAACGCAGCCCACCAAGGACACGCGCGTAAACTTTCCGGCAAAATCGCAAAGATTGTTACCCCGAGAAGCGTTCCGGCGGCGAAACTGATCAGCGCGCAAAGCTGCTTGTGCGCCAGTTGCAGTGTCGTGCTGATCCAGCCCCCGATAAGAGCGAAAGCGTAGGCCGCGACCACTTGCCAGAGAATAACGTGATCATTCATTATCTTGTTCTCACCGAAGCTCTCGGGGCGATGCCAACAAAAGCCCGCACCGACTGGACTGGTTCTTGCAGTCAAACTTAGCCCAGCCGTCAAGAAGGCACGGGTGGTGCCTGGCGGAATAGCCGCGCGGAGTTAAGAATGAAACCCAGCTCCGAGCCGACATGAATGAGCGCCGCGATGATCGGTGCCAGCAGACCGAAGAAGGCGAGTACAATACCTGTTAAATCCACGAGAATTGTCCCCCAGAAATTAAACATGATCACGCCGTAGCAACGCTTGCTGATGGCAAGCACTTCAAGCAAGCGCGAGAGATCGCTGGTCATCAATGTCACATCGGCGGTTTCCAGCGCGACATCCGTTCCCTGCCCCATTGCGACGCCCACTGTGGCTTCGGCCAGCGCAGGTGCATCGTTCACGCCATCCCCAACCATCGCGACTTTGTTCCCGCGTTGGAGCAGTGAGCGGATTTTCTCCAGCTTCTGCTGTGGCAACAAATCGCCAACGGCTTCATCCACGCCGAGTGAGTTTCCGATGGCTTTAGCAGTGCTAGAACTGTCGCCGGTGAGGAGAATGGTGCGCAAGCCGAGGTTCTTGAGCGTAGCGACGGCTTGCCTTGCTTCGCCGCGCAGTTGGTCGGCGAGAGTGACCGTGCCGAGAACGCGTCTGTTCCGACCCACGAGCACTGTGGTTTGTCCCGCACTTTTCGCGCCAGCAAAGTCGGCTACAAACTCAGCGGGTACAGACACGCCGCATTCTTCAAACAACGCTCGCGAGCCAACGAGGATCTCGCTTCCGTTGTCATCGCATGTCAATCCCTTTCCTGGCAAATAGCGCAGGTTCGCATACTCCCGCAGTGGAACATTGCGCTCTCGGGCGCGGCGCACTATTGCTTCGCCCAGCGGATGCTCAGAATGTTGCTCGGCGATGGCTGCGGTCTGCAATACTTCGTCCTCGCTCGCGCCATCTAGCGTGGTGATGGAAGTGACTTCGGGAACGCCCAAAGTCAGGGTGCCAGTCTTATCAAGAACGACTGTGTCGATCTGGCTGAGTTGTTCGAGATAGAGGCCACCTTTAATAATGATGCCGCGCCGCGCTGCGCTGCCGATCCCCGCCAGAATTGCAAGCGGGGTTCCCGCTGCCACACCGCACGCGCCTGCCACGATGATAACGGCAATGGTCGAAGTAAGGTTGCGTGTGACGATGAACGTCAGGACCGCCGCTCCGAGCGCGAAGTAAACCAGACCAGCAGCCAACCGATCGGACACGCGCTCCACAGGCGCCTTTGATTTCTCGGCTTGCTCAACGATTTCAATAATTTTTCCGAACGTGGTGTCGCGCCCAATTTTTTCCACCCGAACTTCAAGCACGCCATCCTTGTTAATCGTGCCCGCGAATACTTTACTTCCTTCGACCTTTTCGACGGGCAGCGATTCGCCGGTGATAGAGGATTGATCCACGAAGCTGTGGCCCTTGCGCACCTCGCCGTCAGCGGGGATGCGTGAGCCAGGCCGAATGATGATGGTCTCGCCCCGGCCAACTTCTTGCGTGTCTAGTTCGCGCTCCCGGCCGTTGCGCCGCACGGTGACCTGGCGCGGCAGGGATTCGATTAATTTTTCAATCGCTCTGCATCCACCGCCAACAGTATAGCCTTCGAGCAACTCGGCGAAGAGCACAAAAAAGGCGATGACCAGCGCCGTGAAGAACTGCCCGATGCACAGCGCTGCGACGAGCGCAATGGTCATGGAAAGTTCCATCGTCATGCGCCGCTTGCGGAGGTTCTCCCACGCTTCTTGAAAAATGGGATAGCCGCCAAGGAGTGTCGCGGCGAAAGCCAGCCAGTCTCGGCTCATGAGGTGTTTCCACCAACCAAAGAGACTGGCGACAATCACTGCCGCCATCAGCGCCAGGCGCACGTATCCAGCGAATGCTTCTTTGTGCTCGTGGACGTGCCCTTGCTCGTCGTGGTGGTCAGAATTGGAATCATCCCGGCGCATCGCAGGAAGATACCTCAATTATTGCAGCGTCAGTTTAAAAATCGTACGCGACGGTTCCGTAGAAACCGCGACGCTGGCCGAACTGCGGCGCTCCGACTCCGATGCCGCTGCCGTCGCGCAATTCGTAGATAGTGTCGAGAATGTTGACGACATCGAAACGGATTTTGACGGCAGTCTTTTCTGTGATCTGGATCCGGCGCTGCAAGCCGACGTTGAATGTCTCGTACGGATGGTTCTTCTGGGTGTTTGCAAAACCGCGGCGTAACCCGTTTCCGTAAAGCCCGTCGATGGACGCCTTCCAATCCTTCCATGTGTAGGAGATCCCGGCCGAGCCGGTGAAGCGCTGATCGTGATCGAGGAAGACCCAGTTCTTTTTGATGTAGGCGAACTCATCCGGATCGAATAAAAATTGTGCGGAGCTGACGTTCGTGCCGCGAGCCCATTCATAGGCCGCGTTCAGATAGGCCGAAAATCCACCCTTGTCATAGTTTGCCGTAAATTCCCCTCCGTAAATCTCGCCACGCTTGTAATTGAACGACGAAAGAATAAGCGCCTCGCCGAATTGCCCTTCGTCCAAGACCGAATGCGCACTTTTGTAAAAACCATCGATGCCCACATTGAAACCCTCGGTGATTTTCTGCGTTGCGCCGACATCGAAATAATGCGCGCGCTCCGATTTCGTGACGGAATCCTTTTGAATGGCGGATTCGTTGGTTGTGCCGTTGAACTTTGAGATCGTGCCTTGCTCGACATTTTCCAGCGGCGGCGGTGTGAAATACCGCGCATAACCGGCGTGCAACGCGGTCCCTTTGAATGGCTCATAGACGATATTGATCCGTGGACTGAGCTGGTTCTCGTGCGCGAACGCGTCCACGATGTCGAACCGGCCACCGAAATTGATCGTGAGTTGTTCGAACGGCTTATATTCATCCTGCAAATAGGCTCCGTAGAAATAGCCGTACTTGCCGGAGTTATCGACAATGCGCAGGGGAATGTCGGTGGTCTGGTTGCCATTGGCATCGACCGGGAAAACCAGTGTGGACGTTCCAACGGTGGCATGCTGCGCGGTTATAAGGAATCCGCCACGAAGCGTGTGTTGATCGTTGAGTTTGTAGCTCGCGTCCAACGTCATTCCATTCGAGAAAATGTCGCGATCAACGCGTGAGGCAACGCCGTTGAAAATAAGATCGCCGGTATTGTCGGGCCGAAACAGGACCGAACTATAAAGAGTGAAAACCGACGCCTGCATATTGAAATCGCCGATCTTCTTTTGATAGGCGAGAATGGCATATGCATCTTGCTCCACCTGGGTCTCGTCGAGCTTGGCTGAGTTGAATGTCGATCTTCCCATCTCGGTGAACTGCGGCGTTTGCCCGGGATTATTCGGAATCTCGAAATCACCGTGGTAGCCGCTGGTAAGCAACACGAATCGGCTGGTGTCGTCGAGAATGTACGAAGAGTACCCAAACATTCTGTATTGATCGGTGTCGTCGTGGATCGGGTTGGCGGTGCGCGTCGGATTCTCGATCCCGATGCCGTCGTGCAGATAACTCCCGGTGACATAATAATTCAGCTTCCCGGCCACACCGCCATACTCAAGACTCGGCATGATCGTGTCGAAGCTTCCGCCATAGACCGATGCGTCGCCCTGTTGGAAAACGGCGCCATTCTTCGTGTGGATGTCGATCACGCCGGTATTGCGAAATCCGAACTGCGCTGGCAGCGCGCCGGTAATGAGCGAAATGTTGTCCGCAAAGCGAGTCTCTAGTACCTGGCCAAAACCTGGAATACTTTCCGGCAGAAGCACGTCGTCGATGCGGTATTGCAAATTTGCATGTTCGCCGCGGACATGAAGCTGTCCGAACGAATCCTGCGCGACACCAGGGAAACGCAACAGCGTTTGGTTAAATGGAGCGCTCTCGCCTTGTGCCTGTGAATCCAGCCGATCAGGGCCTACCGTGTAACGCGTCGCACCGAGACTCGGCACGATTTGCTCACGCGAGATGTCGAACTCCTGACTTTGGACGATCACGCGCTCGGTCTCCGCTGCGCCCGCGGGTGAAGAGCTTGGACTGGCCGATGCCGGAGCGGCGTCTTGACCGAAAGCAATGTTGCACATAAGCAACGATGCAATTGATACGATCAGAAATTTTTTCATAGGTAATTGTTTGGAAATTGAATTTCGAAATTGAACGGTTCGATTGCCTAACGAATCCGTGAGGCAATGGGAAACGGCGTCTGCACGAGCCGCTGTAGCCGCGTCGCTGTGCGACGCGCAGTTAATCACCCGCGCGTCGCGTCGCCCACAAGGCGACGACTACAGGCTACGTGCTAACCGCGCGCAGGCGGCGCATGCTCGAAAATGCATGCGCCAAGAAACGGCGACTGAACCCAGCACGGGATCAACGCCGGAATTTTGGAAAACTGAACGGCCGGGGCCGGTGCGCTGACCAACAGCGCATGAGCAGCATGATTGTAACTGCCCGATGCGATCATCGTCACCGCGCAATTGTGTTCGACGCGACCCGCATCCTTGTGGACGCGCTGATGCAATTGCGGGGACGCACTCAGCGCAAGCGCGCAGAGAAATGCCGCGGAAACGAATGCCGCGACAAAGGCGCGTTCGTAATTTCTTGAACGCGCGAACCGGCTCATTGCGACGGGAGCTTGTCTCCTACACACGTATTCGGCAAGAAATTTCCGCGCGATCGATTCTGAGGACCGCTAATCGCCGGCTTTTGTCTTTGCGATGGTGCTCTTCTCGAACGCGACGCGATGATTAGAATTCGAAACGCTTGGACCTGCTGGTCCGCCCAGCACGCGCTGCGCGTACTTTTTGTTTTCGACGTATCGGTCCTCGTCGGAGGGGACGAGGTTCCAACGGAGGTGTCCCATATGACGCCAACACTCCAAGATCATCCCGTGATCAAACGGCTGCCCTTTTGCCGTTGCCACCAGACAATTGTTCTCGCGCCACGTCCCGGCGTAGACTTCGCCCCAGTGAAGCTCAAGGGTCTTGAGTTTCAATGCGTCCAGCGCAACAAGCAGGTCCGCCGTCCATTGGTAACAGTACCCGCGTTTCCTGAGGCCGTGATACACGAGGAAATTATTGAAGATCGGCGTGCCAAACATGTGATACTGCCGCCTGAGCCGGCTGACGGAGGCATACGCGCAGTTTGCCAGGAGGGCCGCTTCGTTCTGATCCACTCTGGGTGAAAGTGAGGCAATCTGCCTGGCGAGCGCTTGCGCATTGGCGGAATCATTCTTCGGCACTTCGAACGATAGGGATTGTCGTTGCTGCTGTTGTTGGGCCGTAGCCGGCGCGGTAGCACTCGCCAGTATCGCAACAACGACAGCGAATCGCGACATCGCTCGAATTTCCGGCGCACCATGGCGTATCGAAAAAATCATTGAGCCGATAATGTTCCCGCAAAATCTCATGTCACAAGCGACTTACTCGTTTCGTCCAAACATCGCCGTCCGTGTCTATTGACACGTAATCGGAGAGGACTCGGCGCTTAGATGCCTTGAACACGACACGAGAACCAGCAGATTTGCCTACACTCAAATTCAGCGTAATCCTCAACACTTTCAGTATGCCCGATCGCGCTTATCTCAACTCAATCGATCCAGAACTAGTCCCCGGCGCACGCAACGCGATCGAGGTTTGTCTTCGATTGAAACAAGGCGAGCGGGTGACCATCATCACCGACGAGGCGACTCGCGACATCGCGGCAGCTTTGCAATCTGAAGTGGAGCATGTTGGCTCGCAATACAGCTTGTTTGTGCTCGAGCGTCATGCCCGTCGGCCGCTCAAGTACATGCCGGAAATCATCCTGGATGATCTGGCGCTGTCGCAGGTCTCCATCTTTGCCGCGCAGACTCAGCCGGGCGAGCTCGGTGCGCGTACGGAAATGACAAGTGTCGTAAATCATCACCGGATAAGGCACGCCCACATGGTGAACATCAACCGCCAGATCATGCTTGAGGGCATGCGGGCCGATTTCCTAAAAGTGGACGAGCTAAGCCAGCGTCTGGTGGAACGCGCTCGGAAAGCGGAACGCATCACCTGCAAGACACCGCACGGGACCGAATTCGAAGCGGAGCTTTCGCCGGAACTTAGATGGCTGAAGACTAGCGGCATCATCACACGTGATAAATGGGGCAACCTTCCGGGTGGCGAGATTTTCACGGCGCCGATCAATACGAACGGTGTCTTCGTGGTGGATGGCGTGGTGGGCGATTATTTATGCGAACGCTTTGGCGACCTCGAACCGAATCCGCTCACAATCGAAGTGAAAAATAATCGAATCCGCTCGCTGCATTCCGAGAACAAGGATTTGCGCGACGAGTTTCGCGCATACACCAGTACTGATGAAAACAGCGACCGGGTCGGCGAGTTCGCCATCGGCACCAACACCGCTTGCACCCATGTTATCGGTCATATTTTACAGGATGAAAAAATTCCCGGCGTCCACATTGCTTTTGGTCATCCTTATGCCGAACATACGGGCGCAAACTGGGTCTCCGAGACGCATATCGACTGTGTCGGCCGCGATTTTGACATCTGGTTCGACGGCGAACAGGTGATGCGCAGCGGAGAGTTTTTGATATAATTCACGGTTATGATCGCCGATGTCCGTGAACGCCTCTTAGCCGCCGCTCCCTTCGTCCCGTTTGTCATCCGCACTTCGGACGGCCGCGAATATTCCGTTCCTACAGCTGATCACGTCTTTATCACGCCACGCGGCAACCGCGTAATTGTCGTCACCGATAATGGCGCAACCGGTGTTCTCGGTCCGCTCCACATCAACAGCATAATCGATTCGCAGCCGAACGGCGAATAGGCGTAGCGGATCTGACACAGTGGATCCGAAACTTCGCGCCGCTTTCAACGCCGAGTTTGCGCCAGAAAAATATGCGGCGCTGGTGCGCTGCGTGAACGAAACTGAGAAGTGGCCGACGGATTTCCGAATTTCAGAGACGCCCATTTTTCTGACGCGCGAGTTCACAGATGAAGTCACGCGCGAGGCAAATGAGATTATCGCTCTGACGCGCACGCCGGAATTCGCGCAGCACGCGGCCTCGGCTGTTCCGAAAGGGTTGGAAGTTCCAAATGAATCGGGGCACCCGAATTTTCACGTCGTCGATTTCGCAATCTGCGCAGAAGGCGACCGGCTCGTCCCTCGGTTGATTGAGTTGCAGGCGTTCCCCAGTTTGTTCGGCTTCCAGCTGTTGCTGCTCGGTTGCATCCGCAAGGCGTACCCGGTGATTCCGCGCCAATGGACCTCATCATTCGGCGGAATCAAGGACGAGGCGTATCTTGATCTGCTACGCCGAACAATCATCGCCAAATCGGACCCTGAGAACGTTATCCTGCTGGACATCGAACCGGAAAAACAAAAGACCCGCGTGGATTTCGCGGCCACGGAAAAATTGCTCGGCATCCAGTCTGTTTGTGTCATGAAAATCAGAAAGCGCGAGCGGCAATTATTTTACGAGCGCGATGGACGCGAAGTCCGGATCGAGCGGATTTATAATCGCGTGATCTTCGACGAACTAATTCGGCGGCCCGATCTGAATCTATCGTTTCGGTTTCAGGATGATTTGGATGTCACCTGGGTTGGTCACCCCAATTGGTATTTTCGGATCAGCAAGCATTCGCTGCCCTTTCTCAAGACTCAGCACACGTCACCTACTTTTTTTGTCGACAAATTTCCCGCCGGCGAAAACCTTGACGACTACGTGTTGAAACCGCTGTACTCATTTGCCGGGCATGGCGTGGACATGGAGCCGACTCCCGAGAGAATCGGCGCTTTGGAAAATCCGCATGAATGGATTCTGCAACAGAAAGTCGACTACGTGGCATTCGTGCCAACTGTCGATGGTAAGAAATCTAAAGCAGAGATCCGGATGATGTTTGTGTGGCCGGAGAACGAGCACGATCCAACGTTAGTCAATAATCTCGTCCGGATGAGCCAGGGCAAAATGATGGGCGTCGATTTCAACATCGACAAGACCTGGGTGGGCGCCAGCATCGCGCTGCACGAAGGGTAACGCTCGGCATCGACCGGTACGGCGGGCAGTCCTGTGCCCGCCGCTTGCGATTCACGAACCACGGCGCGCACGGAGTGGCGCGCCTACCAATAAAGGCCATGCGGTACGTTGAAAGCGCGCGTTATCATCGCGCACTTTTACGCCGGCTCGGTTGAAACCGTCGCTTCGCCGGCGCCTTGTTCTAAGGCTTGCTCTACCGCGCGCCAAGGGAGCATCGCGCACTTGACTCGCTGCGGAAATTTTCGGACTCCCTGCATCACGCGAAGATCACCCAAGCTTTTCGGCGCGTCGCTGGTTTCATTCGTTACGAGATCGTGAAATGCGCGGAGCATTTCCGTCACTTCCGCACGGCTTTTCCCCTTTAACTTCATCGTCATCAATGACGCTGAAGCCTGGCTAATCGCGCAGCCGCGGCCGGTGAATTTGATATCCTCCAAACCTCCGTCCGCATCGAATCTGACGGCCAGAAGAATTTCATCCCCGCACGCCGGATTATCGCCGCGCACTCGCACCGCCGCGTGCGCCAGCTCGCCAAAATTCCGGGGCCGGCGTGAGTGATCGAGGATTACTTCCTGATAAAGCTCTTCGATTTCCATTGACAGTACGTGTCTAGCGATTCGGCTCCCGCGCATCGCCTGCCCTGTTTGTCATGTTGAGCGAAGCGAAACATCTCTGGCTGGTCTTTAGTGCGCTGGGGCTGCCACACGATCAGAGATTCTTCGCTACCCTCAGAATGACATGAAGCCAAGCGCATCATGAAAAGAAACGCACGGCGGCATGAAGAATTTCAATCATGCGATCGATTTCTTCCATCGTGTTGTAGAAGTAGAAGCTGGCGCGAGTTGTCCCTGACACACCAAACCGGCGCATCAGCGGCTGGTTGCAATGGTGCCCACCGCGCATAGCCAATCCGTGTTGATCTGCAAAAGTCGTCAGATCGTGCGGATGCGCAGAGTCCATGACAAACCCAACGAGGGCACCGCGTTCTTCCTTTGGACCGAACACGCGAGTTCCCGGCAATTCCGTGAGGCGCTCGGTTGCATAGCGCGCAAGCTCCGAATCGTGTTCGAAAATTGCCGCCCGCCCGATCCCCTCAATGTAATCAATCGCAGCCGCGAGGCCGATGGCTCCCGCAATATTTGGCGTTCCGCCCTCGAACCGATGCGGCGCCTTCTTGAACGTGCTCTTGTCGAGAGCGACGCTTACGATCATTTCGCCGCCACCGTGCCACGGCGGCATCGAATCCAAGGCCCCCGCTCGTCCGTAGAGCACGCCGATTCCAGTCGGACCACACATCTTGTGTCCGGAAAACGCCAGGAAATCGCAGCCCAATTCGCGCACATCGAGTGGCAAATGCCCGATGCTTTGCGCAGCGTCCACGAGCGTGAGTGCGCCCACTGCGCGCGCCTGTTCGCAAAGCTCTGCGACTGGATTGATTGTGCCGAGCGAATTTGAAACATGCGTAAAGGCAAACAACTTCACCTCGGGCGTGAGCAGCGCAGCCAGCTGCTCGAGCTCGAGAGTCCCGTCATCGCGAACTGGGACAAAGCGGAGCCGCGCACCTGTTCGTTCGGCTAACAATTGCCACGGCACAAGATTGCTGTGGTGCTCCATCACCGTCAGTAGGATCACGTCACCTTCGCGAATAAATTTTCCGCCCCACGCCTGAGCGACAAGGTTAATGCTCTCCGTGGTTCCGCGCGTGAAGATAATTTCGTCCGCACTCGCGGAGCCGATATATTCTGCGACCCGCTGTCTCGCTCTTTCATACGCTTCCGTGGCGCGTGAACTCAGGGTGTGCAATCCGCGATGCACATTGGCATTCTCATGCTCATAAAAGTTCCGAAGCGCGTCGATCACCGCGCGCGGCTTTTGCGATGTTGCCGCGTTATCGAAATAAATCAGAGGATGACCGTGCGGCATCTCGCGCAGAATCGGGAAATCTTCGCGGAGAGCCTCCCAATCCACATGGCTTCTCGCAAGGTTGTGCACTCCACAATCTGCTACACGCACTGCTCTGTGCCACTTTATTCGAGAAGGACAATCTAAGGAAACCAGCAGGTCGGCTTCCTACAGCTTTTGTTCATTACTTCGGCCGCTTCCGTCGAACTTCGCACTGGAATGATTTCGAACTCCATTAAGTCTCGCCAATTGTCGATCCATTTGTCGAAAAGTGCGAAATCCTGAGTCCTCATAAGCTGATAACAAATTTTAAAGTCTAGATCGGTCCAACTCGAAACGTATTCGAGACCTTCAGGCATCATTCGTCCTTTCTCGCGAAATCGCCGATAAATCTCCGGCGCAGCACGTTCTTTGAAACGCTCGATGACCATGTAAAGCATGGCCCTTTTTTATATCACGTTTTCGGCGAAGGCGCCGAAAACAACGCCTGTGCCAAGGTGGAACGCGTTGTCCTCAACGCGTTGGCAGAGTATCCCTGAAGGCCTCGGGGCCGACTTTTGCGCCTTCGGCGAATATCTGATGGCATCGTCTTCAGAGAAGCCGATCCACCTTTTCTTAAACGCGACGGTTACCTCTATTTCAGTTCTTCGTTCACCTCACCAAAGGCATTCACGGCGAATTCCAAGTCTTCACGGGAATGCGCAGCGGACACCTGCGTCCGCACACGTGCGGTGCCGTGCGGCACGACGGGATAAAAAAAGCCGATCACGTAAACGCCTTTCTCCAGCATGCGCGCGGCGAATTTCTGCGACTTCGCTGCGTCGCCAATCATGATCGGGACGATCGGATGCACTCCGGGTTTGATGCTTAGGCCGCGCTCGGTCAGCGCGGCGCGAAAATATTTTGTGTTTTCTTCGAGCTTGTCGCGCAGCTCCGTCGATGCGCTGAGCAATTCGAGCGCTTCCAACGAGGCCGCGACAACTGGTGGCGCGATGGTGTTGGAAAACAGGTACGGTCGCGAGCGTTGCCGCAAAAGATCGACAATCTCTTTGCGTCCACTCGTAAACCCGCCGCTCGCGCCGCCGAGCGCTTTGCCCAGCGTCCCAGTGATGATGTCGATCCTGCCCATGACGCCGCGGTATTCGTGCGTGCCGCGCCCGGTCTTGCCGAGAAAACCGGTGGCGTGCGCGTCGTCGATCATGGTGAGCGCGTCATATTTTTCCGCGAGGTCGCAAATCTCCGCCAGATTCGCAATCGTTCCGTCCATCGAAAAACAGCCATCGGTGGCGATCAATCGAAAACGCGCATCTTTCGCTGCGCGTAGTTGCGCTTCGAGATCAGCCATATCGTTGTGTTTGTAACGAAAGCGTTGCGCTTTGCAGAGCCGGATACCGTCGATGATGCTGGCATGATTTAGCTCATCACTGATCACTGCGTCTTTGTCGCTGAGCAGCGTTTCGAACAAACCGCCATTGGCGTCGAAGCATGACGGATAAAGGATCGTCTCTTCTGTCCCGAGAAATTTTGTGAGCGCGGCCTCCAGCTGCTTGTGGATGTCCTGTGTCCCGCAAATGAAACGCACGCTTGCCATTCCGAAGCCATGCGTGTCGAGCGCTTCTTTTGCGGCAGCAATGAGCGCAGGGTGATCGGCGAAGCCGAGATAATTGTTTGCGCACATGTTCAACACGCTTTTGCCATCGGCGATCGCGATGTGCGCTTCCTGCGGCGTGGTGATAACTCGCTCGGTTTTGAAAAGACCTTGCGATTTAATCTCTTCCAGTGTGTGAGAAAGTTGGTTTTTGAATTCTGCGACCATAGATGAGCGATAACTAAGATGACGAAGCACGAATGTCGAATGACGAAACACCAACCGTGCACTCCGCCTGGTCCAACTCGCCTCTCTACTCGCCCAGGTATGTGTTTTTAGCGCGCCTAAGGCACAGCATAGTCAGCGACAGCCTGGGGCAGCGCCCCAGGATTTCATGGCAACGGAACAGTGCCAGCGCTGAAAGCGCGATTCGCTGTGGGCTAGATTGAGACGCGCTTTCAGCGCGTGGTTTGCACGGCGATCTCTTTCCTGGAGCGATGCCCCAGGCTCAAGAATGAGACCGCTTCTTCGGCGCTAAGCGAGAGAGAAGGACGAGGCGACCCAACCGTGTGCTCCCAATTTTCGTTTACTAGAGTGCCAAGCGACAATTGATCAACGCCTACCCGGTTCGCCTATCCATCAACGATCGGCGATCCCATCACTGTGGTTGAAGCATTTTCTCGGCTCTCTGGCAGAAAAACTTCAAAAAAAATAGCCCTTGCCAAGGTTGTGAATAACTGTTAATAACTTCGCTGGCGATCTACCTTGACCTACGCCCAGCGTCGTAACCTCGCCTTAGCCGTTCTCGCGGCGTTCATCGTCATTGTTTTCCTCAGCGCCTGTGGAACCACCGAGCGCGCCCTTCCGGCGTACGAGCGTCCGCTATCGAAAACGGATTTCCAAAATGTTCGCACAACCGCGTACACGCACACCGAGTCCGACCACCGCGAATACAGCAATCACAATGCGCTCGGCGGCGAATTGCACGCGGCGGATCCGCCGATCCACCGGGCCGAAGCGGTCACGCGTGCAACCCTGGCGTATGAAGTTCCTCGCGCTGTTCCAGTGGACGAGACCGCTTCGCATTCGCCACAACTCCAACCGTTCTCAATGGAAGAAACGCGAACGGTCACGCGTACGTCGAAACGCACGGCGAAAACACCGCGAAGCGTGAAGCGCGCAGTAGCGATCTCCAGACCGCCGCAGATCGGGAGTGCCGCGGCTGATTGGTCGCGCTGGCCGGCTGGCACGGTATTTCGTCTGCTTTCCACCGGACAAAGTTACCGCGTAGAAGATTACGGCTGGGCGCTTTCCGGTCGCAATACGATCGACCTCTACATGGCCAACCAGCGCGAGATGAATTCCTGGGGCGCGCGTGAGGAGAAGATCGAAATTCTGCAATGGGGCGATCCGCAGGAGAGCTTACAATTCCTGCGGCGGCACCAGGATTACAAGCACATTAAACGCATGGTCCTCGAGCTCGAAGGCCGCGATAGAGAAGCCGCCAAGCTGCGGTAACTTGCTGGCGCTATCGATGAAAGTTTTCGCAGTTCGCCACAGGACGAACTCGCCGTGGCGAGCTTGCGCAAATCTTATCCGTTGTGTTTCGTCCCGCAGTCGCGGGGCTTTTGGAGTGCGTGCTCGCCGCGGCGAGTCGCTTTTTGGGAAGCAGGCCCCCTTGGTCGAAAAGCGACGCGAAGACGCCTCGCACTCCCAAAGCACTTCCCGCACACAGGCCGGCAGGCAGTGCGAAATGCCATGGACACATTCTGCTCTATCGGTGTTATCAGCGTAATCCGCGGTTAAATCTTTGGTTGCGGCGGAGCCGCCCTGTGGAATCTACAACTAAAAATAGTTAATCAGGATTCCTCGACTCCGCGGAGTTTAGCCTGAGCGATCCCGCAGACGCGGGAGAGTCGAAGGGGCATCGCTCACAATGACAAACAAAAAGCCACATCTTCGCACCGGATCGCTCATTTTTTGCGTTGGCCAATGCCGCAATGGCGATGGCAGCGGCGGCGGTACGATTTTCGACGCAGAGTTTGCTCAGGATGCGTTCGACGTGCTTCCAGATCGTTCCGGTGCATGCGCTGAGGATCACGCCGATCTCTTTAAGTCATATATGTTCTTGGTGGGGCAACAACGGGAGGCGGCATCTCGAATCACACCGGGCGGAACGCGTCCGGCCGTCCGCGCGCCCAAAACCGGTTGATTGAACAGGTCAACCACGGTGCGTCTTTCCAGTCGGTGGCGCTCGCCGTGCCTACACTAGTGCTGGATTTCGACTTAGGGACAGATCCGCGCGTTATCCGCTGAATTCGCAATCGCTGAGATTCTTGCGAAGGGAAGCTGCTGTACCTGTGCCCGCTACGTTGCAGCGTTTGGCGAAGACGGGTAAGCGTTGGCAGTTCAAGCGGCTTACTTGGAGAGGAATTGCGCTGTCGAATTACCACTTGCTAAAAATTACGTAAACAAGATGATTAGCGCCTGTGAATCCGGATGACCCCCCTGCCCGTCGGCCCTCGCACGGTCGTTTCGCTACGACACGCTGGAGCGTTGTGCTTTCCTGTGCCGACGCGGACGGCGGCACGCAGAAGATGCACACGGCGCTGGCGGAACTTTGCAAAATATACTGGCGACCGGTCTTCGCGTTCATTCGCCGCCTGGGACATTCGCCTCCGGACGCCCAAGACCTGACACAAGATTTTTTTGTCATGGTGCTTAAAGGTCAGCTTCTGCAGCGCGCCAATCCAGCTCGCGGGCGCTTCCGTTCGCTGGTGCTCAAGGCGCTGGAGGACTTTTTGCGCGATGCGGAAGCGAAGCGTTGCGCGCGGAAACGCGGTGGCGACGTGCAGTTTGTTTCCTGGGACGATTGGATGTCCGAGGCGCCATCGCATTTCTCGATTTCTCAGCAGGAATCGGATAGATGGCCGGCGGAGCGGATTTTCGATGTGCGCTGGGCGGCTACGGTAGTCGAGCGCGCGTTGAGCCGACTCGGCGAGGAATGCGAGAAGCGCGGGCGCCGGCGCGTTTTCGATATGCTAAGTCCTTGTCTGGCGGCAGAGCGGGACAATGTTTCTTATTCGAAATTCTCAAAAACGCTCGACATCCCCGAAGCCTCAGTGAAGCGCCTCATCCATCAGCTGCGGGTTCGTTACCGCGCGCTGCTCCGGGACGAAGTCGGTCTGACCGTCGAGAAATCCGATGAGATCGACGATGAACTCCGTTATTTATGCGCGGCGTTGAGTGCCACGGAATAGCTAAAATTCGAAATCCGAAACAAACGTGCTCGGGTTGCCTCGCAGATCACGCCAATTAAAGCGAAATAAGAATCCGAAAACCTCGTTGTAAATATCGCGCGGTTAACAGGCTAAGCGCAACATTTTCGAGAACTTCACCCTCCAATTCCCGGAGGAACATAGGAGAACACGGCGGCGCTCACGGGCCTACGTCCAGTTCGTCCGGCCTGGTGCGGCATCGCAATTGTAATTTTGTAAATCTTTACCTTTAACGTTCCAATGAGTGGCAGTCCAGTCTCGATCCCTCGGCATGAGCCGCTCGACTGCCCGCAATGTGGAACGGCATGGCGTCTCAAACGTGGGCTTTGTGTGAGCTGCCTGCTCTCACGCGGTCTGGACGCCGAGATGCACGATGGGCAAACACTCGATGATGTGCTCGATCAAATCGACATGCGCGACGCCGACTAGCGCGCGCGATTATCAAATGCCGGAAGAAATCAGACGGCGGCTACAGTAAAATGGCCACAGCTTGGATGATACGCTCACAATTGCGTCCGACGCCATATTTCTCCTGATCTAGCGCTCTACATTTATAGTAAAATGGCGCGCAGAGGCCGAAATCGCTGCGTGCCGCAATTCAGGCAATCCTCGCCAAGGATTCGAAGACGCGCACCTTTTGTATTTTAAGCTTCAGCGTCCTAACGCTGTGAATATCGCGTTAATAAATTGCTGAAGAATTTTTTACGTTTTTTGTTGCAACGTTTGCAGTCCTCTCCTAGTGTCCTAGCCTCTCGATGAGTTCCCCCTACGTTCCCCTTTCAGGGCGTGTCCAAAAGGAACCAGTCGTCTGTCCGCAGTGCGGATCGGGATCGCGCGTCAAACGGGGACTTTGCCTGAGCTGTCTGCTCTCCCAAGGCCTGCCTGAGGAAACTTCCACGGACACAAGTCAAAACGGCGAGGGTCACACTGCAGAAACGCTCGAGGATGTGCTCGGTGAAATCGACGTGCGCGACGCTGACTGGCGGCTGGGCAATTATCAAATCCTGGAAGAGATCGGGCGTGGCGGGATGGGCGTGATTTATCGCGCGCGGCAACGGCACTCGCGCCGCATCGTTGCACTAAAACGCGTCCTTGCGTATCACGCGGATTCGCAGGAGACGCTGGCCCGTTTCCGGCGCGAAGCGGAGGCGGCCGCGCACCTCGATCATCCAAATATTCTGCCCATTTATGAAGTGGGCCAGTGCGAAGACGAGCTCCCGTTCTTCAGCATGAAGTTTGCCGCTGGCGGCAGCCTGGTCGAAGCCGCTCCGGCTCTGCGTCGCGAGCCGCGCCGTGCCGCTGCGTTGATGGCCAGGGTGGCGCGCGCGGTGCAATACGCACATGTCAGAGGCATCCTGCATCGCGATCTGAAACCGGCGAATATTCTGCTCGATGGGAACGGCGAACCGTCAGTGAGCGATTTCGGTCTGGCCACATGGCTCGACGGCGTAAGCGATCTTACGCACAGCCTGACGATTTTCGGCACGCCCGGTTACATTGCGCCTGAGCAGGCGAATCCGGCACTGGCCGAAGCCGCGAAGCTTACACCTGCGGCCGATGTCTATAGTCTGGGCGCTATCTTGTTCGATCTTTTGACTGGGCGTCCACCATTTTTAGGCGAGCACGCATTGGCGGTGATCCAGCAGGCGAGTCAAAACCCGGCCCCGAAATTGCGTTCGCTTGTCCCAACGCTGGACAGAGATCTGGAAACAGTCTGCGCAAAATGTTTGGAGCGTGATCCGACTGCGCGCTATCGCTCCGCCGGCGCTTTGGCCGAAGACCTCGAACGCTGGCTTGAGGGCCGGTCGATTATCGCGCGTCCTGTCTCGTTGCCCGTTCGCCTCTGGCGCTGGTCAAAGCGTAATCGGATGACCGCGGCAATGACCGCGCTGTCGGTGGCGCTCGCAACCGTAGTGGGCACACTGATTTGGAAAGGCCAATTTGCCAGCGCTCCACCGATAACTGGTATTGCCGTCCTGCCCTTTGAAAGTCTCAGCGGAGATAAAGACAACACGTTCTTCGCTGATGGCGTGTATGATGGCGTTTCCAGCAAGCTGGCGAAATTAGCCAATCTCAAGGTGATCAGCCACGAGAGCGTGGCACGATTTCGTGGCGTGCATAACACACAAAAAATCGGGCGCGCATTGAAGGTGCCATATGTGCTCGAAGGCAGCGTGCGCAGGGAAGCTGGCAGAATCCATTTAAACGCCAAATTGATTGACACCCGCACCGATACTCAGGTTTGGGCGACGGAATACAACCGGGATTTGACCGACCTGTTTGCCATCCAAAGCGAGATCGCCCAAAAAGTCGCAGATAATTTTGCTGCCAAAGTCTCGTCCACCGAGAAAGCCGCCATCCAAGAGGCGCCCACAACGGACCTCGTTGCGTACGATCTCTACCTGCGAGGCAAACAACTGGTCGATGGCATTTCGTTTAGCACTCGGGCAAAAGAAGATTTACTCCAGGCCGTGCGACTGCTTGAGCAGGCTGTGGCGCGCGACCCATCGTTCGTGATTGCCTATGATCTGGTGGCTGGAGCGCATGACCGGATTTACTTCCTTGGTTTCGATCACACCGAAGCCCGCCTTCAATTGGCGGAAACAGCCATGCAATCCATTCGCCGCCTGAGCCCTGAATCTGGAGAGACACATTTGGCTTCCGCTCAACATCTTTACTGGGCGTATGGGGATTATGATCGAGCCCAGGAAGAGTTGGCTGCGGCCCGGCGGACGCTGCCGAACGAATCTCGAATTCCCCTGATGTCTGGCTACATCGACCGCCGCCAGGGTCGCTGGGAGAAATCCCTCGAGGAAATGAACAAGGCGTTGGAGTTGGACCCACACAATTTTTCCATACTCCAGCAAATCTCTCTTACTTACCAGGCTTTGCGGCGCTATAAAGAAATGGCCGCGACGCTTGATAGCGCGCTGGCGATGGTTCCAAAAGATATTCCCAGCCGGGTAAGGCGCGCCTGGATTGATCTCGAATCGCGCGCAAATCCAAAACCGTTACATGCGGCAATTGAGACGATCCTGGTCGAGGATCCAAACGCGGCGCCTGTTCTCGCTGTCGAATGGCTTTTTCTTTCTTTACGCGAGCGCGATCC
>Ga0222622_10000163_pt1 | contig 23375 bp, 22 predicted proteins | sample PLM2_5_b1metaG_FD_177335 | JGI IMG/M metagenome (GOLD analysis project Ga0222622, IMG submission 177335) | Groundwater sediment microbial communities from an aquifer in East River, Colorado, USA - PLM2_5_b1 | ecosystem: Environmental > Terrestrial > Soil > Riparian zone | place: USA: East...
CACGGCGCTCGTTCGCCAAAAAATGTTTGAGCGAAGCCAAAAGAAAGGAACGCAAGCGGCCCTTTTCCTGTCGCACGGATTGGAAATCTTTGCGCTCTAGAATCAGCGCGAAAAACCCCTGGGTGAGGTCTTTCGCCTCCTCTGGTTTAGCACCCTCTCGCCTAACGAAGCCATAAATAGGCCGCCAGTAAGTGCGGCAAAGATTTTCTAGCGCCTCATGTGCACCTGGCGATCCACCTTGCGCCTCGAGCACCACGCTCCAGTGCGTGGTGGTAAACATCGCTCCGCCGGCAGATGCCGGACCAGTCGCGCTCAGTGAAGTCACCTCATCGGGAGCGGCGCTCACACTTGTAATCACAGTAAGAAGCTGTGTCGAAAGCAAGCCTGCATGTAACGGAACAGACCTGTAGCCGGAGTCGTTGACTCCGGCAGCCATGGTCACCGACCGCGGCTACAGCTATGCCGGCAGCACCGTCGACAGCGTGACTTCGCTGTCGATGGTTTGCTTGGAGACGTTTTCTACAGTCGCTCCGACTTTTGATCCGTCCCGACCAACTATCCAGACTTGTTGACCCTGTTCGAATGGCCCGCGGACCATCACTTTGAGTAGGATGCCCTCCTCCTCGGTGGCCGGATTATCCAGAACCTCGACGCAAATCGCTTCGGTCTTCCCGAAGTCCGCCAGCAACGTCAGTTTGTCATCAATTTTTGGCCTTTGCATGGACGTCCTGTGCCAGGTTGTTGTTAAAAAACAATTCGCCGCTCCTTCCCCTGCTGAGCGTGTCCGGTCCCGGAAACAGATTATTGTCTAAACTGTCTCGACCAGTTCGCGGGGCTGCGCGACGTGCTCCTTGTGTTTGTCGCGTTTTAGGACGCTATACAAGAACCAAACAATGAAACAGTTGGCCAGCAGAATGAGCGCGCCCACCAGTCCCGGCCGATGCCAAACATGACGAACCTCAAGTGGAATCAGCGACGCAGTTGCGAAAATCATCAGTAACTCCGCCCAGCGTTGCTGCATGTAAACGCCGATTCCTTCGGTGAAAAGAACCGCTGAATAAAAGAGCGCCAGAAGACCTGTGGCCCGGAGCGTGCCGCCGGCAAGCACCGCTTGCAGTTTGTGCAGCAAAAAGGCAACCGCTTTGCTATGCTCGAGCAGGATTTCGTCCGCGATCCAATTCGATAGGGCGTCCATCCAGCGAGTCCGCGCGTTGAGAAAAAGCAGTGAAACCCCAAGCAGGAGCAGCAGTGCGCCCTTGGCAATCTTGAAGAGCGCGATCAGCTTGAGATAGCGAACACGACGCGCGCCCTGCAAAATGGCGGGCTCGTGCGCGGGCTTGGTCATTGTTCAACTGTTCGCCCAGTTTCGTTGAATTCACAATTTGTGGATTTTCGCCGCCGGATGGTTGGCATTTGGATCCCGGACATATCGCACCCAATCTGTCATGTTGAGCGAAGCGAAACATCTCTGGCTGCCTTGGCACGCTGCCAGACCAGAGGACTAGAGATTCTTCGCTCCGCTCAGAATGACAGAAAGGGGGCCGCTCTACTCAGCAATGACCGGCTTCTCGCGGCAGCAAATTTCCAGCTTGTTACCATCCGGATCCTCGAAGAAGAATGCATAGTAGCCAGGACTGTAATCGACACAGATTTCCGGTCCTTCAAGCGCTTTGCCGCCCGCGTCGCGCACCAACTTCGCCAGCCGGTCCACTTCTTCGCGCGTATCCGCCCAAAACGCGATGCGCGTGCCGTTTGGCTTATGGTCTTTGTCCTCTGTAAAACCGAAAAATTCCGACGGCCTGTCGCCGCCGGCGGCATAAAATGTATGGAAATCTTCGCCTGGGCTTTCGTGAACAAACCCAAGCTGCGGTAGAAATTTTCCGTAGAACTTTCTTGCCACCTCCATGTCCTTCACCCGTAAATCGATGTGATCAAAGCAGCGCGTTTTCATTTTGTGATTCTCAATTCGTTCGCATCGCAATTCAATCGTTTGTGATGCAGGACCTCTTCGAAGAGCAACTGAAGGCGCTCCGCGCGGCTTCGCTCGATCGACATCTTTCTGAAATCGGGACTGCGCAGGGCCCGGAGATAGAAAGTGCAGCCCGCAGGCTCCTGAACTTCTCCTCAAACGATTACCTCGGCCTAGCAAATGATTCTCGACTGCGCAAAGCAGCGATCGCTGCCATCAACGAATTCGGCGTCGGCGCGGGAGCTTCGCGGCTGATCAGCGGCACGCAATCGCCACATCTGCGTTTGGAGCGCGCGCTGGCTGAATGGAAAGGCACAGCGGCTGCGCTTTGTTTCAGTAGCGGATACGCGGCCGCGCTCGGCGCCATTCCGGCGCTGGTCACGAAAAACGATGTCGTCCTGCTCGACAAACTCTGCCACGCCTCGCTCATCGACGCCGCAAAGCTGAGCGGCGCGATCCTGCGCGTCTTTCCACACAACAATCTGCGCAAACTTGAGGGCCACTTGGAATGGGCACGGCGCGAGTACGCAGGCAGGCGCGTTCTCATCGTGACTGAGTCTGTCTTTTCCATGGACGGCAATCGCGCGCCGTTGCGCGAACTGATCGAATTAAAAAAACGCTTCGATACGCTCTTGATGTTGGATGAAGCGCATGCCGTGGGCGTGATCGGTCTGCATGGCCGTGGCCTGGCGGCCGCAGAGAAGTTGAGTGACGATGTCGATGTCCAGATGGGCACGATGAGCAAGGCGCTAGGGACGAGTGGCGGCTACATCTGCGGCTCTCACGACCTGATCGAATGGCTGATTAATCGCGCGCGTTCCTTCATTTATTCCACAGCGCCGCCGCCCGCAATCGCCGCAGCCGCCCTGGCTGCTGTGAACTTCCTTTCATCTTCGGAAGGAGAAGCACGAAGGCTTCTGCTTTGGGAAAGGATTAATCTGATGCGGCAGCTCCTTCTGCAATCCGCGCGCACGGCTGTCAAGTATCAGCTATCAACTATCAACTCAAATGAAGGAAGCGCGATCTTTCCGTTGCTCGTTGGCGATGAACATGCCGCGCTCGATTTGGCTGCTGCACTCAAAACCGAAGGATTCCTCGTCCCGGCGATTCGTTATCCGACGGTGGCAAAAGGCTCAGCGCGTTTGCGCATTACGGTGACGGCAACGCATCAGGAAGATCAAATCAGATCGCTCTGCGAGGCGATCAAACGATTGAGCAAAATCGCATGACCTGCCGGTCGAGTCACATGATTTGGGCAAACCGGACGGCGCCGCAGGGCCGTGGCTACAGAAATCGCTCCAAGATCAGTTTAAGTTTTTGTCCCGTAGCTTCCGGCCAAAACTTCCGGTCCGTGATCAGCGCCGTGTCCAGCGCGAAGTGCTCCGGCCAGTTCGGGTCGGTCGGTATTCGCGGGATCACATCCACGATCACTTTTTTCGCGGTCTCTGCATTTGCTAGCAAATGACTGAGGACCGTCTGCGCCGAGACGGGCTCTTCTTCGACTTTCCAGCAATCGTAATCGGTGATCATGGCCATTGTCGCGAACGCGATCTCCGCTTCGCGGGCCAGTTTTGCTTCCGGAAGATTCGTCATCGCGATCACGTCAAAGCCATTGCGATGATTAAGTTCCGATTCCGCACGCGTGGAGAAGGCCGGGCCGTCCATGTTCACGTAAGTGCCGCCGTTGTGAACCGTGACTCCGAGAGACCTCGCTGATTCGGCCAGAAGATTACGCAGGTTTGCGCTGATCGGTTCAGCGAAAGCGATGTGCGCCGCAATGCCCTCGCCAAAAAACGTATGGGCAGCTCGGTTGCTCGTCCGATCATAAAACTGTGATGGCAAGACTACATCGCGCGGCGCGTATTTTTCCTGCAAACTGCCCACTGCCGCCACCGAGATGATCCAGCGAACATTGAGTGAGCGAAGCGCGTAGATATTCGCCTGATGATTTATTTCGTGCGGCAGAATCCTATGACCGCGACCGTGCCTCGGCAAAAAGTAAACCTGACGCCCGCTTAATTTTCCTCCAACAAGCACGTCCGATGGCGATCCAAACGGTGTGCCGACCTTGTGTTCAGCTGCGTCTCGTAATTCCTCAATCTGGTACAGACCGCTGCCACCGATGATGCCAATCGCTGGAGCTTCATCTTTAATTGTCGGCATGCCGCGATTTAAGACACGACTTACACGAATTGTCACGAACCGCGTAACGCTGTTTCAATTCATGTGAGTTCGTGATGGGGCTGAGGAGATCAGCGACATAGAAGGTAAAGCCGCGACAGGTAGCGGCGAGCGAGCGAGGAAGTGAGCGAGTTTCAAATTCGTGTCCTGTCTTGGACGAAGGCGGACTGGGCGTGTATCATTTTGGCCCGCCCATGCCGAAATTTTTTATCAAGACCTATGGCTGCCAGATGAACGAGCGCGACTCGGAACAGGTCGCGCATTCGCTCATGGCGCGAGGATACGAGCGGGTCGCAAAAGAATCAGAAGCCGATGTCGTGCTCCTGAACACGTGCAGCGTGCGCGATACGGCTGACCAGAAGGCGCTGGGGAAAATGGGAACGCTGGGGCGACTCGCCAAAGAACGGCCGCACGTTGTGTTTGGATTCCTCGGTTGCATGGCCCAGGCACGCGGTGGCGAACTGCTGAAAAGGCTGCCGCATGTCGATCTTGTCGTGGGAACGCAGAAATTTCATCGCGTCGCGGAATACGTGGAGGAACTGGTAGCGAAGAAAACCACGCGCGCGACCGGGATCACCGATCCCGGCTACAGGAGAATGGATGATCTGCGGTTTTCGATCGTGGACGTCGCTGAAGAAACCGGTTCGCAATCGACGATCCGAGAACAGAAACTCACGCCAAGGCAGACGACCGCGTTCGTCTCTGTCATGCAGGGATGCAACATGCACTGTACATTCTGCATCGTTCCACAGACGCGCGGCGGGGAGCGCAGCCGTTCCATCGACGAAATTGTAAGCGAAGTGCGCGACCTCGTTTCGCGCGGCGTCAAAGAGATTACGCTACTCGGACAGATCGTGAATCTTTACGGTCGTCACGAGTTCCCGAAGATCGACAATAGATCTCCATTTGTGCAATTGCTCGAAGCAGTTCACGAGGTGGAAGGCCTCAAGAGATTGCGTTTCACCTCGCCCCACCCTATCGGCTTCCGCGACGACTTAATCGACGCGATCTCGCGTTTGCCGAAACTCGCCGAACATGTTCATCTGCCATTGCAATCGGGATCCAACAAAATTCTGAAAAACATGCACCGAGCGTACACGGCAGAAAAATACGTCGATCTCGTCCGGCGAATTCGCAGGGCGCGCGACGGCATTGCGATTACCACTGATATAATCGTCGGATTTCCCGGCGAAACAGAAGACGATTACAAGCAGACGCGGGATTTGGTCGAGGAAATCGAGTTCGATAACGCTTTCGTGTTTCGTTATTCGCCGCGGCGCGACACGTCAGCGGCGGAGATGAGCGATCAAATCGATGAGCGCACCAGGGAAGAGCGCAACCAGGATTTGCTCCGGCTTGTTAATGAGTCAACGCGACGCGCAGGCGAGAGACTGGTCGGTCAATGTGTGGAAGTTCTCTGCGAAGGGCCGAGCAAAACAAACTCGGCCCGTCTGATGGGCCGAACGCGCACCAACAAAATTGTCGTGTTTGAAGGCGACAACGAACTGATCGGAGAACTGGTGGATGTCCAAATCGAGCGAGCCAATGGCTTCAGTTTGTATGGCACGCCGCTTAAAGTAGCGCATGCCTCCGGCTCGCCTCGTTTGGATCGCAAGCCGGAGGCATACGCTACTCTGGCAATGTTTTGAGGTTGCGGCGCAATCGCAGGTTGAAAACGTGTGCCACCTTATCCAAACTCACACGCCATTAGCGAATTTTGACGCATGATCTACGAGCTCTCTTTGCACACTGCAGGAATCATCGTGAGCACATTTCTCATTCTGATCGGTTTGCTCGGATTACTAAAACCGGACTTCGCCAGTGTTGTTCAGCGCTTTCCGCGCTCTCGGGTTGCAGGAGTTATTTTGCTCACCGTTTGTCTTCTTTGGACGTTTTGGCTACTCGCCACAATTCAGATGGGTGAATTCTCCAGCTTTCGTCGACTGCTGCTCATTGTGTTGCCAATTGGTTACGTGCTCGTCCTGCGGTTTGTCGATGAGTTTCTGGCGGTACGCGCCCTTGGAATTCTTTGTCTGCTTGCGGCGGAACCGCTACTGGATGCTGCCTTTCTGCGTTACGAAACGAGTCGGCTGCTAATAGTGGTCTTTGCTTATCTGCTGATCCTTGCCGGCCTATTCTGGGTCGCAATCCCGTACGTCCTTCGCGATCAAATCAACTGGAGTGCACGGAGCGTTTTTCGCTGGCGGTGTTTGCATGCTTTGGCCCTGATCTATGGCGGTGTGATTCTCACCTTCACATTCAGGCAATATTAGATTTGCAGCGGAGAAGTCTGTGGCTGCTGGTCGGAGTGGCGCTTCGAGAGCGCATCGGCCTGTAGCCACCGGCCTGTGGCCGGTAAACGCAGACGGGTTTTGATTTTACAATGAACACGGCCCACAAGGCCGTGGCTACACAAGAAAGATGAACCGCGTTCTGGTCATCCGCGGCGGCGCGATCGGCGATTTCATTCTCACTTTGCCAGCCCTTAAGGCGCTGCGCGACGCCTGTCCAAATGCGCACATCGAGATCCTTGGTTACAGGCACATTGCGGCGCTTGCTGAAAACCGATTTTACGCGCAAGCAGTACGCTCGATCGAATACGGACCGCTCTCGAGCTTCTTCGCCAAGAATTCGGAATTGCCAGCGGAGTTGGCAAATTATTTCGCGAGCTTCGATTTGATCATCAGTTATCTGTTTGATCCGGACAGAATCTTTGAAAACAACCTGCAGCGCTGTGGCGTTGAAAATCTACTTTGCGGGCCCGCCAAGATCGTGGAAACCGCTGTGCACGCCGCGCGCCAGCTTGCGCTCCCGATCGAACAGCTGGGAATCGGAGTCGGCGATCTTACTGAAAAGGTTTTCCCCTCAATAGACGATCGACAATTCGCCAAGGGATTTCTCCAGTTCTTACAGCAGCCGATTCTCGCAATTCATCCGGGAAGCGGGAGCACAGAAAAGAATTGGCCGCTGGAAAATTGGATCGCGCTGTTTTCAAGAAACGGCGGTGTTCCACTCACCGAAGACAAATGTGGACAGGTGGGAAACGCTTTCTCCTTGGTCGTCATTTCAGGCGAGGCAGACAAAACCGAAGCGGATGCGTTGGAGCGCGAGTGGAAAAATAGAGAGGTCCGTTTTGCAAAGAATTTACCGCTACCTCATCTGGCCGCGGTGCTTGAGCGCTCGATTTTCCTGGGACACGACAGCGGAATCTCGCACCTAGCCGCAGCCGCGGGCGCAAATTGCGTTCTGCTTTTTGGTCCGACTGATCCCGATGTCTGGGCGCCCAGAAATAAGAATGTACAAATTCTCCGCGCGCAAGGCGGGAAGCTCAGGGATCTGAAAATCGAATCGGTCCAAGCAGCTGTCGCTACCCAGCTTAAGTAGTCGCTGAAAGACCCAGCCGAACACTGGCTGTAGTGTGCGCTGTCCTCAGCGCAGCAAAGCGATTTCCGCTGCGGACAGCGGACGCTACATCATTAACGCATTTACTTACTCTTCGTAGCCGTCTGGAAATTTCAGGTGCCACTTCCAGGCGCTCTCGACGATAGCATCGAGCGATTGGAACTGCGGTTGCCAGCCGAGCTCCTTCTTGATTTTTTCCGACGAAGCGATTAGCCGCGGCGGGTCGCCAGGTCTGCGTGGCTTTTCAATCGTCTCGATCTTTCGCCCGGTGATTTTGCGGCAGGCCGCGATTACCTCTCGAACACTGGAGCCGCCTCCCGTGCCGAGATTGTAGAAACCGCTGGCGTCCGCGCCGAGAGCCAGGATGTGCGCCCGGGCAAGGTCGACGATGTGAATGTAGTCGCGAATACATGTTCCGTCGGGCGTCTCATAATCGGTTCCGTAAATTTCGACGTTTGGGCTTTTACCAAGCGCGACCTTCAACACATTCGGAATTAAGTGTGTTTCAGGCCGATGATCTTCACCGAGGTTCTCCGTGGCGCCAGCCGCGTTGAAATAACGCAATGAAACAAACTTCAATGCATGGATCTCGTCGTACCAACGGAGAATTTTTTCAAAAGCCAGTTTCGATTCGCCGTATGGGCTGACCGGATGCGGGTGCGCAGTTTCGTCGATCGGCACTCGCTCCGGCGGTCCAAAAATCGCGCAGGTCGATGAAAAAATGATCCGTTGAACACCCGTTGCCACCACGGCATCCAGCAGATTCAAGCCATTGGCAATGTTGTTGCGAAAATATTTCGAGGGATCGCGCATTGACTCGGGGACGAGTGCGTATGCGGCGAAATGCATTACAGCATCGGGGCGCGTGCTGGAAAGCGCAGCCCCAATTTGCAGGCGGTCGGCCAAGTCGCCCCGAATGAAGTTCGCCCGGGAATCGACTGCGCGTCGATGGCCCTCAGTCAGGTTATCGAAGATGGCGACCTCGTGACCTTCATTCAGCAAAAGTTCAGCGCAAACGCTCCCGATGTAGCCCGCCCCCCCGGTAAGGAAAATTCTCATGGGCGGGGAAAATGCGGCGGGACTCGCGTTAAATCAAAGCGAAGTATGGGCCGGAGAGGATTCCGCGACGGTTTTGCCCTTCTTTTTCTGAATGGCTGCGACCATCTGCCGCGCGCAATGGTGTTTGCAGCGCGGGGCAAGCACTTTCAAACTTTGTTCGTCCGAGCCCCATTGCAATATGTCAATGTCGACGTGGCGGACGCCCCAGCGTTTCACCTCAAGCCGGCTCGGCTTGTAAAGGTCAATCGTGTCCGTGCCGAGCAACGCACCCCCGTAATCGTCGATCACATATTCTTCGCTGGTATCGACAAGTCGGAACCGGGTTCCGAGGGGATAGCGCGACCAATCAGAGGCGGCACTCAACACGTGCCGGCCGGAGAGATATTGACCGAGCGCGTTGTGATGGCCGCTTCCCCCCTCAAGCTCGGTATAGGCAGTAGTGCGCACGTTTGGTATGCGACGCCCACTTGTGAGAGTCGGTTTCGACTGCGTGGCGCAGCCCACGATCAAGCAAGCTGCCGCTCCTGCGAGCGTAAGGTTAAGGCATCTACGCATCTGCAATCGCGCCCTCAATAGCAGCCCGAGAAGCGAGGGGCAAGGAATAATTTACAAAAATTCCCTAGGGCTGCTGGATCTGGGAGACTCTTTTGGGAGTGTGATTCTCCCAGCCGAGACCAACCTAGTCGGCTACGGCGCTAGCGCGTGGCCCGCCTGCGAGAGCTCGCTCGTGCAATGGGGACAACGAGTCGCCTTGATCGGAATCGTCATTGCACAAGCCGGGCACTCCTTCGAAACCGGGGCTGCGGTTGGCGTCGGACGCTTCATCCTGTTCACCCCTTTGACGATGATGAAGATCGCAAAGGCCACGATAAGGAAGTTTATCAGCAGCGTGATGAAGTTGCCATAGTTCCAAGTGATAGCACCCGCCTTTGCTGCGTCAGCCGAAGTCGCAAATGTTGCGCCGCCTGGCGCACCTTTGAGCACGAGGAATTGGTTGGAAAAATCAAGACCGCCGGTGAGTAATCCAATAGGCGGCATGATGATGTCTTTGACCAATGAACCGATTACCGAGCCGAAGGCGACGCCAATTATCACGCCGACCGCGAGATCAATCGCGTTCCCCTTGACAGCAAACTCCTTAAACTCTTTCCACATAAGCTCCGCTTATCAGTGCACCACTATATTGACAAGCTTTTTGGGTACGACCACGACTTTGCCAATATTTTTGCCGCTAACGAGTTTTTGAATTTTGGGGTTCGCGATGGCGGCGGCTTTCATTTCCTCTTCGGTCGCCGCGATCGACATCTTGATTCGATCGCGCAGTTTCCCGTTTATTTGAATTACAATTTCAACCTCTTGCTCGACGAGCAGCCGCTCGTCATAACTTGGCCAGGGCTGTTCCGTGATGTCGCCGCGCGCATCGGTGAATTTTGTATTCAGTCTCTCCCATAATTCGGAGGCAATGTGAGGGGCGAACGGATTCGCCAAAATCAGGAAGCTGCGCATTGCTGATAATGGAATTACTTCGACGTTCGTAAACGCGTTCACGAAAATCATCATTTGTGAAATTGCGGTGTTAAACGAGAACGATTCGATATCCTCGGTGACTTTCTTGATCGTGGCATGGAGCAGCTTCTGCTGCGCCTTGTCCGAGTCGGTGTTTTTGACCTTGGCTGATAATTCCCACTCGCCTCTCTGGCTCTCAGTCATCAGTAGGCGCCAGACGCGCGCAAGAAAACGCGCTACGCCTTCGACGCCGCGCATGCTCCAGGGTTTCATTTGCTCGAGCGGCCCCATAAACATCTCGTAGCAGCGAAATGCGTCCGCGCCGTGCTGCTCGATTACGTCATCGGGGTTAACGATGTTCCCGCGCGATTTCGACATTTTCTGATTGTCTTCGCCGAGGATGATTCCCTGATTCACAAGGCGCTGGAATGGCTCCGACTTGGAAACATGGCCAAGATCGAACAAAACCTTGTGCCAGAAACGTGCATACAGCAGGTGCAAAACAGCGTGTTCAGTTCCGCCCACGTACAAATCAACGCCACCCGGCTTATCACCGCCCATCCAGTAGCATTCCGCTTGTTCGCCAACGAAACGTTTGTCGTTATGCGGATCGCAAAATCGCAGGTAGTACCAGCACGAGCCTGCCCACTGCGGCATTGTGTTTGTCTCGCGCACAGCCTTCTCGGAATAGCGAACCCATTCTTTCGCTCTCGCCAGCGGAGGTTCGCCCGTGCCAGTGGGTTTGTAATCTTCCAGCGCCGGTGGGACGACCGGCAATTCGCTTTCGCTTAACGAGCGATGTTTACCGTCTTGCCAGGTAATCGGGAACGGCTCGCCCCAATATCGCTGACGCGAGAATAGCCAGTCGCGCAGTTTGTAATTGATTGCACGCTTGCCTTGACCGCGCTCTTCCAGCCAAGCTGTAATCTTCCTCTTCGCCTCGACGCTCGCCAGGCCGTTAATAATCGGCGAATTGATTGCAATCCCCTCGCCGACGAAACCCAGCGCCGGCTCATCGGCCAGTGGTTGGACGACTTCAACAATCGGCAAATCAAATTTGCGCGCGAATTCCAAGTCGCGTTCGTCATGCGCGGGCACACCACCTATTGCGCCCGTCCCATAACCGACCAGCACGTAGTCAGCGATCCAGATTGGAATCTTTTCGTTGTTTGCCGGATTAATTGCGTAGGCTCCGGTGAAGACGCCGGTTTTGTCTTTCGACAGATCGGCACGTTCGAGATCGCTTTTGCGTGCGGTGCGTTCGCGATAGTCGCGCACCGCCGGCCATTGCTCCTCGGTAACAATTAAATCGACAAGAGAATGTTCGGGCGCGAGCACCAGGAATGTCCCACCGTAAAGCGTGTCGGGACGCGTGGTAAAAACGCGAATCTGTTGATCGCTTTTGTAGATTTTGAGATCGATTTCCGCGCCTTCGCTGCGGCCGATCCAATTGCGCTGAAGCAGTTTTATTCCTTCGGGCCAATCAAGTTCGTCGAGCCCATCAAGCAATCGCTCCGCATATGCTGTGATGCGCAACATCCACTGACGCATCGGCCTTCGAACAACCGGGAACCCGCCAACTTCACTTTTTCCGTCCACGACTTCCTCGTTGGCCAAAACCGTGCCCAACTCCGGGCACCAGTTGACCGGGACTTCAGCAACATAGGCGAGCCGAACACTGTCCGGATCAGCGCCCCGATAAGTTGAAATCGGCTCGGCTCGCTTCGTTTCCGGATTGAACCAGGAATTGTAGATCTGGAGAAAAATCCACTGCGTCCACTTGTAGTAGCGCGGGTCGGTCGTGTTGATCTCTCGTTGCCAATCATAGGAAAAACCGATTCGCTTTAGTTGGCTTTTGAATTTCGCGACGTTCTCGCGCGTGGTGACGGCAGGATGCTGACCGCTTTTTACTGCATATTGCTCGGCGGGCAAACCGAACGCGTCCCAACCCATTGGATGCAACACGTTAAAGCCACGCATCCGTTTGTGGCGAGCAATGATGTCCGTTGCGGTATAACCTTCGGGGTGTCCAACGTGCAACCCCGCCCCGCTCGGGTAAGGAAACATATCGAGGACATAAAATTTCGGTTTCGCCGGATCGAAACCTTTTTCACCAGGATTGGCCGCGTGAAAAAGCTGCCGCTCCTCCCAAATGGCTTGCCATTTCGGTTCGATCTCGTCGAATGGGTATGGTTTGCGACGCTCGCTGCTCATTACATTTCAATCAGGAACCCAGGAAACGAAGAAAAGAAACTAAAATTTACTCTCGGATTCTCGGTTTCCAGATTCATTTGAATTGTGATCGAGCTTTTGTTCGCAACGCGCAATGCGCATAAGACCGCAGAAATCCAGACGATTCTCGGGCCGCAGTTCCAAGTGAACGATTTGGCTGACCATCCTGAGATTCCACACATTGCGGAGACTGGAAAAACTTTTGAAGATAACGCAATTCTCAAAGCTGTGGCAGTTTCCAAGCACATATCCGGCTTTGTCGTTGCGGACGATTCCGGGTTGGAGGTCGATGCTCTCGGTGGCGCGCCGGGGATTTACTCCGCCCGTTACGCGGGACCGGACGCAAGTGACAACGAAAAAATTGAGAAGTTATTGGAGCAGCTTGGGCGAGTTGGCGCTCCGAAGGACGCACGTCGCGCCCGATTCCGTTGCGTGCTGGCGCTGGCGCGCAAAGGCGAGGTTCTCGGAATGTTTGAAGGGCTTGTTGAGGGACGAATCGCTGATCGACCGCGCGGGTCACACGGATTTGGATATGATCCGATTTTTATTCCAAACGGCTTCCAACGAACCTTTGGTGAGCTTGAACCTGCGAAAAAAAACCAATTGAGCCACAGGGCTCGCGCCTTGGAAAAATTAGGCGCATTCTTAATCGTCCGCCCCGATCAGCAAAAAAGCGATCGGAATATTCAATCGTAGGAGACCAACGGCTCCTGCAGGCTAGGGTTTGGGCGGTGGTGGTGGTGGTGCGGCACCTGCCGGCGGCGCAGCACCTGCAGGCGCAACGCCAGAAGCTGCTCTAATCTGATAACCGACCTTTGTGATTCCGACCGAGCGAACCTTGTCGAGCAATCCGATGACATCACCGTAGATGGCCATCGGCGTTGCGCTGATCGAGATTTTGATGTCCCGATTTGCCTGGTGAAGCTGAAATAGGCGTGGCAGAACTTGGTCGTCTGGTACGAACACGTTATCGAAGAACACAGCACCTCCTTCCAGCACTTTTATGGAAACAAAATCCTTCACCCCGCTTGGCGGAGGCCCTACCGCAGCCGGCAAATTCACGCGAATGCCTTTCATGTGAGTCTGGCTCAGGCTCACCATCATAAAGCTGGCAAGCAGAAAGAACATGATGTCGATCAACGGGATGATCTCGATACGCGCTCGTTTGTGCGGAACTGGCGAAGCTAGTCTCATATTGTGGAATTTAGTACGACGCGCCGGTCATGGTGAAAGTGATGGGAATGTTAACCTTGGAAACTGTTCCAGGTCTAAATCGCCACTGCCGAAACGCGCTGGTGGCGGCGTTATCCAGTATGGGACTCCCTGTGCTTGACGAGACGGAAGCGCTAGTGACGTTCCCGCTAGCTGCGTCCACCTGGGCGACGATCACTCCACTACCAGTGACGTGCCGCGAGCGCGCTTCGTAGGGATACTGGGGACGCGGCGCGTACACGGCGAGCGCTTTTGCTCGAGACATCGACATGGGCCCAGGGGCTTTGATCGGCGTAAATTTTTGTTGTGCGTTCTGTGGCTGCCGCGGTGGCGGTGTTCTCTCTTCGACAAACTCCGGTTGAATGTCTGGTGGAGGAGGAGGTTCTGGAATCGGAATGTCTTCTGGCGGAGGAGTTGACTCAGGTGGCGCTAAGACCGCTTCGACGACAGTCGGCGGCTGTGGAGGAAGCTCTACCGCAGGGGCCTCATGTCTTTGAGAGACTGCAACCGCTGTGAGGTGGATCGTCAAGGCCGCGCCAAGGGCAGTCCAGAAATACCATCGAGGCGGTGGCCGGTAAAATAGCGGTTTTACTTCCGTTGTTGCCATGCGCGATTACTGGGGCGGTCCCGGTACTCCTTTGAGCGATTCGCTCCTAATTTCAAACGAGATCTTATAAAAACCAGCCGAGCGGATTATATCAAGCGCGTGGGTAACGTTCAGATGAACCGAGTCGCGATCGCCGCGAACGAACACCTTCGCTTCAGGGGCTGAATCGTGCACCTTGCGCAGGCGACTTATGAGTTCTTCGTCTTTCACTTCGTCCTTATCGAAGAAGTAATGGCCGTCCTTATCAACAGAAACGCTAATGTACTCGCGCTTTGTCTGCGTCTGGCCTGAAACACCTGAGGGGAGATTAACCTTAATCCCCTTCATATGCACCTGGCTCAAGCTCACCATCATGAAGCTGGCGAGCAAAAAGAACATGATGTCGATCAATGGGATGATCTCAATCCGCGCTTTTTTGTGAGGAATTGGCGAGAGTACGTGCATTGGATAGCTTTAAATCGACGAGCCTTTCCCAGCAGATGGGGCTTGCGCTGCGAAATCCAAGTCGCGCGCCGCGGTTTGTGATCCTAACATCACTTCCAGGTTTGTGGCCGCCGTCTGCAATTCGAACTCCAAGTTAGACACCCGGGAAGTGAAAAAGTTAAACGGAATCAGTGCAAAGATGGCAATACCGAGACCGCAGGCTGTGGCAATGAGCGCCTCGGCGATACCGCCGGTGACGGCTTGCACCGCCAGCTCTTCGTTGCCGAGAAAGCTGAATGACTTAATAAGACCTGTGATCGTGCCCAACAGACCGAGCAACGGCGCCAAAGTTACGAGCGTGTCCATGACGACCAGGAATCGACCGGCGCGTTTAATCTCGATGCCCGCAGCGACTTGTAGTGCGCCCTGCAACGAGGCGTGTTGGTGATTGAGACCATTCCACATCATGCGCAAAACCGGATCGCGCGATCCGCGGGAAAGCCTCGAGGCCTCCGCCACATCGCCGTTCTCAATCGCGGTAAACACTTTCTCGATCCGTTTGGGATCACGACGAAACCAGCGGCCGGTCCACCAAAAAATTCGCTCGATCACCACAGTGAGCCCGATGATCGATACAATCAAAATCGGCCACATGATTGGACCGCCCTTATGGAACTTGTCGATCAACCAGTTACTGCCTAAGAGGCCCGGTTCAGCAGCGGGCGAAGCAGCTGGTGCGGCACTCGCTGCGGCGGCCGTCGCAGCGGGACTCTCGGCGCCAGCTTGTGCGGGACTTAATGTAGCGGTAACCGGCGCGCCGGGTGCCGCAGGTTGTCCTGCCGCTCCGGGTTGTCCAGGCGCTGCTGGTTGCTGCGCTGCTGGTTGCCCTGGCGCTGCTGGCTGCTGCGCTGCAGCTTGCCCTGGCGGCACGTTTGTAGCAGGCGCCTGCGCCGCTGCGGCCGGATTTGCCGGCGCTTGGGCAGCCGGATTCGTTCCTGCTGCAGGAGGAGCTTGTCTTGGCGGCGGAGATTGCGCGAGCGAAATCAGTGCAAACGCGAGTAAGGATAGGCAGGTGGCAAGTAGTGTTTTCATAATTGAAGCAGGAGTTTGATCTGACCAGTATGGTTTTCGAGACAGGTTTTCTTTTATCGCAGACGCCTTGGTTGCGAGTCCAGCAAAACTTTTCATTTTTTTCCGGCGGTGCTCCCTTTTCGACAGGTCGCATCTTTGATTCGAAATATCTCAACTCGTGGGATGTAGGCAAGTTTTTCAAATTGTTGTTGCCGAGCTTTCTTCAGCATTGCGACCCGCCACGCGGTGCGCGATCACGACACTGTTTCGCAGGCGCGGCCAATCGCCGATTGATGCTTCCAATTGATCGCCGGCATGAATCGGCCCGACACCGGAGGGCGTTCCAGTTAAAATCACATCGCCGGGCAAAAGTGTGAGTGACTGGCTCGCGAATGAAATAATTTGCGCAACCGAATAGATCATTCGGCTCGTGCGCGTGCTCTGGCGAAACTCGCCATTCTGCCGTAGCTCCAGCGAAACATCGGTAACATCCGCGCCGGCATAAACGAACGGCCCAATCGGCGTGTAAGTGTCAAAAGATTTGCAGCGGCCAAATTGCTTCTCGCTCTTTTGTAAATCCCGGTCGCTGATATCGAGACCGATTGTGTAACCGAAAACAAAATCGAGCGCCCATTCTACAGCGACATTTTTCCCGGTCTTGCCAATCACGACGGCCAACTCCGCTTCGAAATCAGTTTGATGTTCAGAAAACGCAATTTCGATCGTGCCATTGTGCCGCAAAAGCGAGCTCGGAGCCTTAAACCAGATCAGCGGTGTGCCGAGCGGGGTGCGTTTCATCTCCGCGATGTGATCGGCATAATTCAACCCGACGGCGATTAGTTTCGAGGGAGCAACAGGAAGGTCGATCTGTAAACTCGTGAACGGCAATACCTCGCCGGTGGTTTGAATCTCGAGCCAATACGGTTTCGCCAGTACGTGCACGTCGTCACCGCGCACTTCGCCGTAGAAAAAATGATCGCCTGATCTGAATCCGCCAAATGTTCTCATAAACGTGTTGTAGCGGCGGCTGTGTCAGCCTCCGAACTTTTAACGACGGCGCTTGGCATAACGCGTCGCGACGAATTATTTTGGTAGCACGCCCACAAAATCGCGCACAGGTTTTTGCTCCGGAATGGAAAATACGCTGCCGTTCTCCCGTGCAAACCAGAATGCGCTCGAGGAACCGCCGTCGAGATTTATTGCGCGTTGAATTTTTACATCTGCGGCAATTGGTGTTGTGGCGAGGATGTTCGCCAAGTCCGCGAGCGAAACTTCCGAGCAAAAGCCGAGCAACGCGCGCTCATTCGTTTCTGTCGCGGCAAAAGTTCGCCGCGCGTGCTGCAAATTGTTCAAGCCACCAACGCGCTGCGAGCGATCAACCAGGAACGGCCCGCACTGAATTGCAGCCTCAATTTTCTGACGCTGCGAAAACTCACGGGCGCGGACGATTTGCACGCCGCGCGGCGACGCGAATAGCACGCCGGTAATAAGCCGCGCACGTTTTAAAGGCGTAAGCATTTGGCTATTTACAATTCGCAAGCCGATGGGCTTGAACTGTTCGTCGAAATAGCCACCATTTACTCCGCACGCGTATTTTTCGCGTTTCATCATGCTGGCGAGTCTTTCGCCCTCAGGATTGTCGATGATTCTCAACGCGCACGATTTGGCAGAGAAAATTGCGAGCTCGAAGGTGACGTGACTACCATCAGCAGCATTTTCCAAAAGAACATGCCGATGCGTTACGCCAGCGCTTCCCGCTTCTGACTCTGCCGAAGCAATTGTCCATTCAGCGTGCGCCGTGGCCGCAGCGGCGAGGAAGAAAAGCGCCCATCTAAAACGCATCGTCATATGACGCACAGGTCTCTGACAGGGCTTATGAGACGGCTAAACTGTTCCCGGCTAGCCTTTGCCGGCGTACTTGTTTAGCAAAGCTTGAAAACCCGGCTCATTTCGCAACGGGTCCCAGATCGGATTTACTTTGAGCCCCTGCACCGTGACAGCACTTGGGCGGCTCAACAGTCCATCCAGAATTTCGATCGCACGGTCGTTGTCGCCAAGAATAGCGTGAACTTCGGCCACCCCAGCCGCAATTTCCGGGCCGCTAAAGGCGTCTTTGCTCTCCGGACGTAATTGGGTGGCGCGCCGCGCTTCCGCTACCGCGGCATCTTTCTCTCCGAGATGAGCGAGAACTTTCGCGAGCTGAACATGTATGTCCTCCGCATCGGGACTTTCTTTCAGTTGCGCTTCGAGGAGGTCTTTTGCTTTCAGGAAGGCGGCTCGCGCACCGGCTTCGTCCCGAAGCGCCTTTCGCGCAAGGCCAATGAGAAAATATTTGCCACTCAACGCTGCGGGGTGAATCGGTACGAGGAGATCGTCCGGCAGGCTCTCCGCTTCGCGCAATGCTTCTCTGTACTTGCGTTCCAAGAGAAAGACGCCCGCCCGCGCACCGGCGACCTTGACTTTCTGCTCATTGGTCATCGGAACGGATTTCACGGCATCGAACGCTTTCTCTGCTACGCTGAAATCGCCTTTCTCGGCGATCGCCAGCTTCAACTTGACCTCCAAAGATTCCAACGCGGTGGGCTCGAGGGCGAGCGCGCGATCGATGGTTTTGTTGGCGTCATCGAAATTCCGCAGCATCTGATAATTGAAAGCGAGCTGTTGTAGCGGCCAGCTGTCTTTCGGATTCAAACTGGCGGCTTTTTCAAGGTTGGCAGTCGATTCTGTCCATTTGCCCTGCCGGCGCTGGATCGCGCCGACAGCGAGATAAACTTCGGATTCGTTAGGCAATCCGCGCTGAGCGATTTCGAATTCTCTCAGAGCCGCGTCATAGTTGTTGTCGCCGTAATAATAAGAAAACCCGATGGCCAAATGCGCCTCTGGCAGGTCAGGCTGTAATTGCAGGGCCTGCTCGGCCAGAACTCGAGCTTTTTGGCGTCGTTCCCGAGTGGGATTGAAGATGTGAAGGATCCAACTTTCCAACTGCGAGTAGCGCGCAATAGCCAGCGCAAATTTCGGGTCCAACTCAATCGCCCGCGCGTAAAGCTGCTCGCTCTGTTTCAGCTTTCCGAGATCCTCAACTGCACACGAAAGGTTGTGCGCCTGCACGAAGGCAAGATACGCCTCCCCATTCTCTGTCGGCTTGCGCTCCATTTGCGATTTTTCCCCGGGCGAGAGTTTGGCCTGGAGCGCCTGGGCGATTTTTTGGGCGAGATCAGTTTGAATCGCGAACACGTCGGTCAGCTCGCGATCATAGTCTTCCGCCCAAAGGTGCTCATCGGTGTCGGTGCAAATCAATTGCACATTCACGCGCACCCGATTCCCGACGCGGCGAACACTGCCTTCGAGAATGGCACCGACACCCAGCGCCTTCCCGATTTCACGAACATTGGAAGCCCTTCCTCGATACGGCATCACTGAAGTGCGCGAAATCACTTTGAGGTCGCCGATCTTGGACAGATTCGTAAGCACATCGTCTTGAATGCCGTCTGCGAAGTAGGCGTTTTCTTTGTCGTCGCTCAGATTTTCAAACGGCAAGACTGCGATCGACTTGTCGATCTTGCGCGCGGAAGAAATACGAGGAAGGAGGAAAAATCCTGCGATTGCAGAGACGATCACGCCGGTTGCAACGAGCATGATCACGTTGCGACGGCGATGTGTTCGAGGCACAGCCACGTCGGGTGTGGCCCGGATACCTTGCGGTGTGACATCAAAGGCCCAGGCGAGAATCAAGGCGATTGGAAAACCGACCAGTAACAGCACGATCACCAGACGCAACGCCCAGTTTGGCAGTTCCCATGCCGGAAACGCGGCTGAACCGAGTTGTATAATGCCGCCGGCAGCTATGACGTAGGCTACCGCCACCCGGTAGACCTTTCGCCGTTTTACTTCCTCGAAGAAGCCGCTCATAGCAACAGATTTGGATTCGCCAGGATTATAGTTCAACGGCGAAAATATAGACATGAAATTGACACGCTGCGTTCACTTTGTGCCGGTGACCGCTCTCTCTTCAATTCTTCTCGTGGCCTGATTGTCAGCTGGATTCCTGTCGGAGGCGAAAACGAGAAGTCGGCGTTAAGCTTTTGTAGCGTACCTATCGATCAATGCCTGGAAACGGGGATCGTCTCGCAGCGGATCCCACATCGGATCAAGTCTGAGGAAGGGAAGTGTGACTCCATTGGGAGTACTCAGCGAACGGTCAATGAGCTGAAGGGCCTGATCGCTTTCGCCTGTCCAGGCGTAGATTTGAGCGAGGGCAACGGTTATCTTTGGCCCATCAAGGGCATCCGAAGATTCGGGCAGAAGTTCGACGGCGCGTCTGCCTTCGGCGATAGCCGTGTCCTTCTCACCAAGCCCAGCTAGAATCATACCGAGGACTACGTGCCGTGACGCATTAGTCGGACCTTCCCGCAAGGCCTTTTCTGCAATGGGTCGAGCGCGTTTGAACGCAGCGAGCGCCTTCTCTTTATCTTTCGAAAAGATATGAATCGCGCCCTCAAAAAATTCTCGTGGCTTATCATCGTGAAAGACATCTTGAGGCGATTGCTTTATGAGTGCCAGAGCGTCCGGGAACTTTCGTTGCAACAGCAAAAGCTGCATCTGTGCGAATGTGACAAGACCGTCTGGATCGACCCCTGGCGGCACTTGCGTCAACTCCTTCTCCATCACGCTGAGATCTCCCTTCCAAGCAACGGCAAGGTTCGCTTTCTCCGCGCGCGCACCAAATGATTTAGGCGCAGCTTCGATCGCACGGTCTAAAATCTTGTCTGCGGCTTCAAAATTTCTGGTGGCGTAGTAATTATTGGCAAGGTTTTGCAGAACCCACGCATCCTTCGGACTGAGGGACGCCGCTCTCTCTAGATTCGCAGTGGACTCTCTCCATTTGCCTTGGCGACGCTCGATCGCGCCAATGGCCATATAAACTTCCGCCGAGTTTGGTAAACTCAGTTTCGCAATAGCAAATTCGTGGAGCGCTCCCTGATAATCACGCTCGCAGTAATAATGATAAAATCCGAGTGCAAGATGCCCTTCGGGCAAATCCGGCTGCAAACGAATCGCTGTCTCCGCCGCGGCACGCGCTTTTTCCTTTCGGGCAGGTGTTGGATCGAAATCGTAATAAGCCCAATCGTGGACCCGCGCCAGTCCGGCAAACGCTCCCGCGAAGTTCGGATCCAGTGTAGTTGCGCGCTCGAAAAGCTGCTCTGCCTTTTCAACGTTGGCGCGAAACATGCCATCGGGGCGATAGAACAATTCGTGGGCTTCAACAAAGGCCAGATAGGCTTCGCCGTTCTCAGTGGGCCGGCGCTCGATTTGCGCCTTCTCTATTGGCGAGAGTTTGGCCTGCAATTCGCGCACGATTTGTTGTGCGAGATCAGTTTGAATGGCAAACACATCGGTTAAGTCGCGATCGTAATCTTCCGCCCACAGATGTTCGTCGGTGTCAGCATTAATTAACTGCACATTCACGCGCACGCGATTACCGACGCGCCGAACACTGCCTTCGAGAATGGTAGCCACGCCCAGAGCCTTTCCGATCTCACGAACGTTCGACGTTTTCCCCCGATATGGCATAACCGACGTGCGGGAGATCACCTTCAGGTCGCCTATTTTGGATAAGTGGGTAAGGACGTCATCCTGAATGCCGTCCGCGAAGTAACTATTTTCCTTGTCATCACTCAGATTTTCAAAAGGCAGCACGGCAATCGATTTATCGATCTTGTGCGCTGAGACGCGTGGCAGGAGAAAGAAGCCTGCCGCCGCAGAAATGATGACGCCGGCCGCGACGAGCGTAATGACGTTCCGACGCAGATGCGAGCCGACTGCGCCCGTTGTGGGCGCCGCTTTGATTCCCTGCGCCGTTAAATCGAACGCCCATGCCAGAATGAGCGCGATCGGAAATCCGATGAGCAATAGTACAATTACCAAACGCAGTGCCCAATTCGGCAATTCCCAAGCTGGAAAGGCTGCCGAAGCAAGCTGGATAATGGCGCCCCCCGCGATGACATAAGCCGCCGCCACCCGATAAACCTTTCGCCGTTTCACCTCCTCGAAGAAACCGCTCATAAAGAGAGATTGGGTTTGCACGGGATGATACTGCACAGGCATAGATTAGACAAAAGAGGCCTCTTCGGCGTTCACTTCACGCCTGCAGCGAAAACCGTTTGGAAATGCGGACTTTGTTTTTCTCGAGAAACAACGCTGACCTCGATCTCTCGGAAACCGCTTTTTTCCAGGAGCTGGTGCAGCCTGACTTCGCTAAACCCAAGCCAGTGGTCTGCATAAAGTTCGCGAGCTTTTTCGAACCGATGACTCAAAAGATCGAGAATGACCAAACGGCCCCCGCGCTTCAAAATTCGATGAGCCGCATCAATAGCGCGCTCGGGGCGAATCGCGTGATGCAACGCCTGGCTCAAAATCGCAAGATCGATGCTGTTTTTTGCAATCGGCGGATCTTGAATGTCGCCGAGCCGGTATTCGAGATTATTAAATCCATGTTTCTTCGCCAGCTCTGAGCCGAACTCGACCATTTTGGGCGAATTGTCCACGGCGATGACTTTGCGCGCTTTTTTTGCCAGTAACTGAGACAGTGTTCCCTCACCTGCCCCGAGGTCTGCCACAGTCAGCGGCGGGAGCAACGTGATCAGCGTATGCGCCAGCGCCTTCCATGACCGACCCGGCACGTAACCTCGGCCAAATTTCCCGGCGAGTTCATCAAAGTATTTCCTCGCCTTGTCCTGACGCTTGTGGAGAACAAGCTTGAGACTCGTGCGATCCCGCGAGGTTTCAGGCAATTCTCGCGCAAGCAGCAGGGTGATTTCCGCCACGCGTTCCCGCTGTGCGCTTTGCACCTTGTGGTTCGCGCCGTAATAGACATTCTTCCCCACGCGCCGATCAGCCACGAGACCCGCGCGTTTCAACTGAGCAAGATGACTGGAGATGCGCGATTGGCCCATACCCAAAATTTGCTGTAACTCCGCAACGGAAAGCTCTTCCTGCTCGAGCAGAAGCACCAGACGCAGCCGGGTAGGGTCTGCCAGCAACCGCAACAAATTAATGGTTGACGCCATGATGCGAGCCAACGATATATCGACGCATCATGATCGGTCAATATGTTGCTTACGCCAGAGTTAAACCGTTAAAAGAGTTACATTGTTACAAGCTCCGTCATGATCTCGCGTCCGCTGCATCTGATTTAACGTTGTAACTCTTGTAACCAGTCACTCTCACACCATGTCTCGCCGTTACATTTTCTCTTCCGAGTCTGTCACCGAAGGCCATCCAGATAAAGTTTGCGACACCATTAGTGATTCTATTCTCGATGCCTGCCTCGAGCAGGATCCATTGAGTCGCGTGGCGTGCGAGACGCTTGCCAAGGGAAACCTCGTCGTGCTGGCCGGCGAAATTACCAGCAACGCGAACGTTGACTTTGAGGAGCGGGTTCGCACCGCTATCCGCGACATTGGTTACGTAAACGGCGATTGTGCCTTTCACGCCGACACCTGCCGGGTGATTTGGGAGATGAGCGAGCAATCGCGCGACATTAAACAAGGTGTCGATGAGGCGCCGGCGGATGGAAAAGCTACTGCAGAGCAGGGCGCTGGCGATCAAGGGTTGATGTTTGGCTTTGCATGCAACGAAACGCCGGAGCTGATGCCCGCGCCAATCTCGTTTGCCCACAAACTCGGACGCGAGCTCACGCGATTGCGCAAAGCC
>Ga0222622_10000164_pt1 | contig 23372 bp, 14 predicted proteins | sample PLM2_5_b1metaG_FD_177335 | JGI IMG/M metagenome (GOLD analysis project Ga0222622, IMG submission 177335) | Groundwater sediment microbial communities from an aquifer in East River, Colorado, USA - PLM2_5_b1 | ecosystem: Environmental > Terrestrial > Soil > Riparian zone | place: USA: East...
TACATCGCCGCATCGCGGCATCAGAAAAGCTTTACCGCGGCCTATCATGCCGATCCCGGTGCGTTGCCGTACACCGGGTTGCCGATTGCTGTTCGCCTCGGCGCAACGAAGCCGGATTGGCGCACGCCTGCGACAGCGGAGCTCGCCAGCGACTGGTCCAGCATGGAAGTGCCAGGCAACTGGGAATCGCGCGGCCTCCCTGATTTCGACGGAGTCGTGTGGTTTACACGTTCGTTCGATTGGACCGGGGCGGCGCTGACAACGCTGTCTCTCGGGCCGCTCCGGAACATTGGTGAGGTTTGGATCAACGGTCAATCGCTGACGCCCGCACCGTTCGTCCCAGGCGGCGGTCGCGGTGCAGCGCCTGCCGGCGGCGGACGTGGGAACGCCTCGCCGACGTATGTGGTGCCTGACGGCGTGGTTCGTGCGGGTAGCAATACCATTACGGTCCGCATTCAGAACCAGCGCAACGAGGGAGGATTCCTCGGAACGCCGGACGTGATGTTCCTCGAAGGAGCCACGAACAATCGCGTGCCGCTCGCAGGAACATGGCGCTACCGCGTCGAACGGCAGACCAACGCCGGAGCGCTTTACACCAAACCGGGGCAACTTGCGGCGCACGTGGCGTTCACGGCGGAAGGCGGCGCGGCGGGATCCGCTGGCGCGGCGCTGCCCGCCGTGGCACCACAGGCACCCGATGTCGCCCTGCGGCTGACCGTCGTTCCGGGTCAGATGAAATTCGACAAGACGGAATTGAACGTCGCGCCGGGCCAGCTTGTCGAAGTGGTATACACAAACCCCGACGTCATGCAGCACAACTTCGTGCTTGGCGCGCCCGACTCGTTGACCGCGATTGGTGAAGCGGGCGATCGTCTCGCCACATCGCCAAGCGGACTCGCGCAGGGATATGTCCCTGACGTACCACAAGTTCTTTTCTCGACGAAACTCCTCGAGCCAGGTCAAACGGTGACATTTCAATTTCGCGCACCGTCGGCAGCGGGACAGTACCCATACGTCTGCACCTTCCCGGCACATTGGCGCACGATGAACGGCGTCCTGAATGTCATCATGCCCGCCGGTCGTGGGGGACGTGGAGGCGCCGCTCCGGCGCCCACGCCTATTCGTGGGGGAATGTAGCGCGTCGTTGTGGCGAACGCGACTCACGTGTCGATCGTGTCGCATTCACGATCGCGCACGACTCGCACGGACCTAAACGACACCTATCAGGTCGCAAAGGGAACGGTGTTCTTGTTGTCGAGCCGTTCCCTCGCACGCATGCTGATCGTATCTACGCTGCAGATGCCGGCGCAGCAAGGAAGGTCAATATGCGAAGACTCGTTGAACACCTCGCCGGAGCGCTCGCCTTGGCGACGCTCATGGCACTCCTCGTCCCCGCAGCCGCGGCACGTCCGTCACACGACGATCCTGGCCTGAGCGCGATGCTCACACCATCGACCGCAATGAATCCCGCCGCGACCACTGACGGACGATGGAAATTGGGCGGTGATGGATCGTGCTACTGGGATCCGGACGACTCGGGCCCGGATCAGTGCTCGCAAAACACAGGACGGTGGAAGCTCGGCGGCGATGGCAGCTGCTACTGGGATGCGAACGATGAAGGTCCGAACCAGTGCGCCCCTCCCGCGGACTCTCCCGGGATCGAAGTGCGCGCGGTGTTACCCGGAACGGCGCTTCATACCCGAATCTGATGCGGCAGCAATTGGTGCCGCCTGACAGTGCGGCTCACGATTGATGCCAGCGAGCCGCGCTTGCCGCATTGCGCTGCCGACGGACGAAAAGCCAATCCGCTCGGAGGTGTGATTGCGGCGAGCGCGGTCGGGGATCAACCATTCGTCACGATATTGCGCGGGCGTCTTGCCGACCCGGTCCTTGAAATGACGGAAAAAGTTCTTGCGCCCACGCCATCCCACCGCCGCAACCACCGATTCAACTTTGTCTCCCTCGCGCAGCAGAGCCACCGCATGATCGATCCGCGCGTCCTGGAGGTACCGACGGACGGACTTCTGCATGCTGGCTCGAAAGGCGCGCGAGAGCTGTCGTGAGCAGCAACCGCTGAGACGAGACAAGCTCGTCAGTGTGATCGGTTCTGCGAAGTGTTGATCGATGTAGTTCGCGACGCGCTGTGCCTGCACGTCCGGAATTAGCGAGCCCGGTTCAATCCGCCGGCACCAGTCCCGAATCGCGTCCTCAAACTGATCGCACAGAGCCTGTGTCGACGGCGTCGGGGCAACCCCAGCCTCGACGGCGGCGAGCAGTCGCTCGGGATGACCGTGGTTCGTCCCCCCGGATGCAAGCCGATCCAGCTCGCGTGCGAGATCGACAAGGAGCAGCATCGCGAGCCCGGGCGGCAACGACGCCTGCTCAGCCTTGAGTTCGGCGACGAAGTGTCCGACTGCTTCCGGCCATCCAGCGGGCACCTCATGGCGCAATTGCGCGATGAGGCCATCACGCCTCTCCAGCAACGCGACCCATGAGGGGATCTCTGCCCCGTGGTCCATCAATCTCTTCTCTGTCGGAGGTGAGGAGTGCAAGATCCACTCCCCTCAGATGGAGTAACGCCCCTGCGGCGCAACTCGTACTGCTTTAGACAGCGCCGCGCGAATTTAGTTGTGTCAAAAGAAGGGCAGACCTTACCCGGCGAGAAATGTCCACAATCGACGAAAGGTGGACGCAAGGCAGGACATCGTCATGAACCGCGAACCGCGAACCGCGAACTGCGAACGGCGAACTGCGAACTGCGAACTGCGAAGCGTCTACTCCGCGCGAAGCGCGATGATTGGATCGATGGACTTGAGCCGCCACGCACCAATCGTGGCGGCACCAAGCCCAATCGCAAACAACAGCACGCTCACCAGCGTTGTCGTGGCCGGGGCAATCGGGTTCACCCCGAACAGCAGGGTGCGCAGCGCCGGGGCGGCCGCGAGCGACAGAAGTGCGCCTCCCCCTAATCCGACAGCGAGCGGCTGCACAACCTCCGCCAGCACCACGCTGAAATTCTGTAAAGGTTGGGCACCCAGAACAGCCCGAATGCCAATCTCTCGGGTGCGAACCGACACAGAGAACGCGGTCACGGCATAGATACCCGCGGCGGCCAGCAGTAGCGCTGCGAATCCGAACACTCTCACCAGCCACAGGTTCAGCCGACGAGGTGCCACCGCCAGCTCCATCATCTCTTCCATCGTTCGCATCGACGCCGGTACGTCGGCGTCGACGGCGCGGATCTCGCGGCGGACTGCCTCCTGGACAAGCGCAGGATCGCCGCTTGTCCTGACACCCCAGTACATGTTGTTCGCCAACCACTGAATCGACGCTTCGGGGACCTGCGGAACGGGCACGTAGACGTCCGCCGTCGACTCCGTCTCCAGACCGAAGTGCTTGACGTCGCCGACCACTCCAACGATTCGCGTGCGACGACTGGTTTCGCCGCCGGCATCGCGGACGAGAAGATGTTCGCCAACCGGTGATCGTCCATTCCAATACCGCCTGGCGATAACCTGGTTGACGAGAACAACCGGTTCGCTTGTCGAGGTGTCGTGCTCGTCGAGCGCACGTCCCTGGATGAGCGGCACGCCAAACGCGGCAAGGTACGATGCACCAACCATCCGGTAGTGCGCTTCTGGTCGCTCCGCCGCCGTAGGCTCAGGACGGTCGGCTGGCCAGATATCCACCGTGGCGCGGTACCCATTCAGCGGCACCACGTTGACCGCTGCCGCCTGAATGACTCCGGGGATCCGTAACAGGTTGGTCCGTACGAGATCCGCGAAGCGTTCGACATCCGCGCGAGTGCGGTAACGAGTGCGCGGCAGTGACAAGCGAACCGTCAACAGGTGATCGACGTGAAAACCCGGATCGACCGCTTGCAGCCGGGAGAAGCTCTGGGAGAGCAGCACCGTCAAAGTGACCAGCGCCGACGCGAGCGCGATTTCCGTCCCAATCAGCCACCGCCGTGCGGTGCGGCCGGACGTACCGGTCGTGCGCGCTCCGTCACGCAGTTGCGTGCCCAGCGTGCCAGTGGCCAGGCGCCACGCCGGGAACGCTGCGAACGCCAGCGTCGCGATCAGGGCTGCGACGACGGCGAACAGCACGACACGCCCATCGATCGCCGCATTGTTCGACATCGTCAACAGGTCACCCGGAGCGAGCGCGAGTAACGCACGTCGGGCCCCCGCGCCAAGCAGCAATCCTCCAAGACATCCGGCAGTCGCAATGGCGCCGCTCTCGAGGAGCACCTCACGGACCAGCCGCGATCGCGATGCGCCGAGTGCGCTGCGCACCGCAAACTCACGCTCCCGGCGTATCGCGGACACGAGAAACAGGTTCGCCAGATTCGCGCAGGCCACCAGCAGCACAAGGACGACGGCGGCTTGAAGCAGCATGAGAATGGGTCTGACGCGAGCGACGAGGACGCTGTGCCATTCGACCACGGTGGTGCCGGCGTGCGTGCCATTCGTCGTCGGATACTCGGCACGAAGCCTCGCCACGATTGCCTCGAGGTCCTGCGTCGCTTGTTCTACGCTCACGCCCGGACGAAGGCGGCCAATGACCCGAAGAAATCCAAGGTCCCGTGCGGTCCGCCGCGGATCGGACTCGGTGGGAAACGGCGCCATCAAATCCGCCTCTCGCACCGGCGTGACAAAGGCGCGCGGCAGGACACCGACGATGGTGTAGCTGTCGCCATTCAGCACGATGGTTTGTCCCAGGACAGAGGGATCCGCACCGAACCGGCGCTTCCAGAGTCCGTCGCTCAGAACGACGACGCGACGGCCTGATCCTCGCTCATCCTCGGGAATCAACGTTCGGCCGAGCGCCGCCGCCGTTCCGAGCGCGGAGAAGAAGTCAGCGCTCGCCCGCATGCCCTGCAAGCGTTCGGCATCGCCGCCGGTCACATTTGCGCTCCACTGAAAGGTGGCGGTCAAAAATTCAAAGGTGTGATTGGCATTGCGCAGATCGAGATAATCAGGAAGCGACAACGGATCGCGATCGACGCCCAGACGGCGGCCGTTGACCTCGACCAGCCTCGAAGAATCGGGGTAGGGTAGCCGGCTGACCAGCACGGCGTTCACCAGGCTGAACACCGCAATGTTGGCGCCTATTGCCAGCGCGGTAATGCCGATGGCGGTTGCCGCAAAGGGAAGGTGGGCACGGACCGCGTGCCATGCCTGCCGGACTTCGTCGCGAATCACCAGTGACCTGCCTTGCGGGGATGTGGAGACCCCGCGACGATCAGCGTAAGGGCACGGTCACCCGAACAACAAACTCATTCTTTTCCCGTAATCAATGAATATTGTTCATGCAGTGCGGCGGCCGGTATCTGCCGTCCGCGCCGGCATCGCGCGCTCTGCGATCAAGTCGATGAAATCATCCAGCCAGGGCGGCGCCGTTGCCGCTTTCAACGTGGCCGCCGTCCAGTAGCGCCGGATTCCGCGCCTGGTGATCGACAGCGGGACAACCGATCGTGTCGAGATGACCGGTTGAGCGGACCATCGCGGCAGTACCGCCACACCGAGCCCGGCGCGGGCCATCTCGATCATCGCCTCCGTGAGCATGATGAACGACACGTGGGCCGGCGCCAGCCGCGCCGGCGCGAGCACGCGTGTCAGGATGAAACTGTCGTCCGGTGAACTCGAGTACAGGAGCAGATGTTCCGCCGCCAACTCGCGCGGCGAGATCGATGTGCGGCCAGCAAGAGGGTGGGTCCGTGCGACCAGCGCGATCATCTCGTCAGGAAACAATCGGCGCAGGCGAAGTCGAGGGTCGGAGGTGTCATCGGTCAGAATCGCCAGGTCGATTCGTCCCTCGAAAAGCGCCTCCACCGCGCGATCGGTCATGTCGGGCATGATGCTGACGCTCACCCGCGGATGCTTGCGGCCGAAGGCATTGAGCAGCGGCGGAAGCCAGTGATAGCCGGTATTGCACTGGGTCGCGACCCGGATGACGCCTTCCCCGTTGGTGGCAAGGCGCCGGATCTCTTCCTCGACCCGGCCCAGTTCATCGAGCACTCGCGTGGCGCTGTCGAGGACGCGACGGCCGGCTTCGGAAAGCACCATGCGTTTTCCGACACGAAGAAACAACCTGGTGTTCAGTCGTGACTCGATATCACGAAGCTGATGACTCAGCGCGGATTGTGTCAGATGCAGGCCGCCGGCGGCCTTGGTCATGCTGCCCGCCCTGGCAATACCAGCGACGAGCCGCAGATGCCGGATCTCCAGGTCCATCAGCGATCCTCTCCAATGTATGAGCAGCGCTCATGGCATTGTATCGACTGATGAACTTCGCTCGTCGTCCAAAGTTGTCGGCGGTGGGACCAGCGGAGGGTGGAATCTGCCACCCAGTAGGGGCCGCACCCAACCTCGCGGGGTGGCCGCCGCGGATCGCGTATCCCGGCGGCGGGCTTGCGGTACACTGAGTTATGGCTTGCGTTTGGCGGCGGCGCGCGTTGCCGTGGCTCGCGGCGTCTTTACTCCTGACGCCACTTGCCGCGGGCTTCGCGCAGGAGCGGCAGCCCCCGCCGGCCACTGACCCCGAGGTTCCTCCGCCGATACGGATCGACGCCGTGGTCACCGACGCGGCGGGGCGCCCCGTCGTCGACCTCCGCCCCTCCGAGTTCGAGCTTCTCGAAAATGGTGTCGCCCGTCCGATTGAGTCAATTCAGCTTCGAACGCTTGCGAAGGGCCCGGGGCCGGTGGAGGAACTACGAACCCAGGCTGATGAAGAACGTGCCGCCCGGCAACCAGGCACGCGCATTTTTGGATTCGTCCTCGACGAGTATCACGTCAGCCCCGGCGCGCCGGCCGATCGCGTCAGGTCCGCGATGAACGAGTTCATCGATCAGAACCTGCGCCCGGAGGATCTCGCGATCGTGATCCGGCCGCTCGACAACGTCGCGGTCATCCAGTTCACGCGGGATCGGGCCATGCTGCACGGCGCCGTAGACGCTTTCGCTGGACGCCGCGGCGACTTCACGCCCCGGACCCGGTTCGAAGAGCAGTACATCGGCCGTGCCCCGGCAGCGGTGGCCACCGCGCGCCGCCAGATCGTGACCGCCGACTTACGCGAGTTGACCATGCGGCTGGGGGAGCTGAAACCGGATCGCGGGATCATCGTGTTCGTCAGCGAAGGATTCCCGCGCGACTCGGTACCGTCGGGACGCAACAGCCGCATTGCCGAACTCGACGGCGTCGCGCGTGCGGCGAGCCGTTACCATCTGCCGATTTACACGCTCAATCCCGCCGCCGCTGGCGAAAGCGAACGAGAAGCCTCCGAGCGGGATCGAGCCAACGCCATGCTGCAGTGGCTGTCGGCGCAGACCGGAGGCCGCACGATCGATGGCAGCACGCTGGTCGCGGGGATGGCGCGCCTGAAACACGATCTCGAAGCCTATTACACGCTGTCGTATCGTCCATCGCAACCGGACGGACGATTTCACCAGATCGAGCTCAGAGCGAAACGGCGTGATGTCGTGGTGCACACGCCCGCCGGATACTGGGCACCCATTCCTGGGGAATGGCGAACCCTGATCGCGCCGACGGCTTCGGCATTGTCGGTGTCCCGCCGTCCGCTGCGACGGAGCAACCTGATCGATGCCTGGGTTGGTCTCGTACCGGAGGCCGACGGCGGCACGCAGATGGTGATCACGTGGGAGCCGCGCGCTCACGGTCTGACGGCCCCTCAGGTGATCACGCTCAAGGCTCGGACGCCCACCGGGACCACGCTGTTTGACGGACGACTCGGCCAGGTTGGCTCCGGGTCATCAGGGCCTGCGGACAGCGCCCGATTCAACGTGCCGATGGGGCGCGTCGAGATCGACATGGCGATCCTGGATGCCAGCGGACGCAGCGTCGATACCGACGTTCGAGACTTCGATGTGCCAGATTTTCGACGACAGAAGTCCGGGCCGGTGCTCCTCGCACCGGAACTGGTCCGGGCACGCACGCTGCGCGACTATCAGAGTGCAGTCGCGAACCCGGACGCGGCCCCGTCTTCCGTCCGCACCTTTTCACGCGGCGACCGGCTTCTGATACGCGTTCCTGCATTCGATGGTAGCGGCACGGCGGTTCAGGTCAGCGCCAAAATCCTGAACGGCTGGGGCCAGCCCATGCGCGACATCGATCCACTCGCCACCGCGCCACGCCCGGGAATATCGCCATTCGGTCTGCCGCTCGCATGGCTGGTGCCCGGCGAGTATCAGATCGAACTGCTCGGGGCGAACGCGAACGGCGCCGTCAAGGAACGCATTACTATTCGCGTGACGGGATAGCCCTGAACATCGTCCTGCGGCGAACCACCTGCTAGTTCTGCAGCGGCACCACCACAAACGACTGGGGCTGCCCGATCGGGGTGACCGTCTCGCCAGTCATTCTTCCGATCGTCGCACGATATCTTCCAGGTGTGGCCGGCGGACCGCTCTGACGTCCACGGCCACCAGATGTCTGTGCGTCCGGCGAATCCGATACGGCGCCGCCCCGCCCGCCGCCCGAAGCGTTCGGCGCTTCGCCACGCAGGTCCCATGCGATGCGATGCACACCCGTATCTTTCGAAAGATCGAGCCGCCGGACCTGCTTGCCCGCATCCTCGGTGATCGTCAGCACCAGGCGACTGTCGCCTGCCGGAGACTGCCCGACGCTGTAGGTGAACATCGCTCCGTAGGGAGGATTGGGAGTCGTCGGATCCCCCCACGTCGCTTCCACCTGGCCGAGCGTGTCGAACAGGTACGCGTCACGAAGTGGATACAGCCTGGCTTCTTCCGAGAGAGCGTCAGCGGTGACGTCGCGCAGGGCCGTGTAATCGTCCAGGATGAATGCACCACGCCCGAAGGTGCCCACGACGAGATCACCTTCCCGTCGCTGGATTGTGAGATCGCGCGCCTGCGCAGTAGGAATGCCGCTCTGGAGCTGCACCCAGTGCGTCCCGCCGTCGACCGTGAAGTACACGCCGAACTCGAGACCTGCGAACAGGAGGCTTGGGTTCACGTCGTCCTGCACGATGGACCAGGCCCCCGATCGTGAGGGAAGGTCACCGGCAATAGAGGTCCACGTCCGGCCGCGATCGTTGCTGCGAAGGACATACGGCGTGAAGTCGCCGCGCAGATAGTTGTCGAGCGTCACGAAGACGACATTCGAATCGCGCGGCGATGCATAGACGTCGGTCACATACGTGTGCTCGGGCACCCCCGGGAACTGCTCGATCCTCCGCCACGCCTTTCCGCCGTCCTCGGTGATCTGGACGAGGCCGTCGTCGGTGCCGGCGAGGATCAGGCCCTGGAGAAGCGGAGACTCATCGAGCGCGGTGATCGTGCTGAGCGTAGTCGTGGCCTGGTTGAACGCGACCGAGTCGGGGGGCCACACTTTACCCATGATCGGGATCTTCGTCGCGTCAAGCTGACGGGTGAGATCGCCGCTGATCGCCGTCCACGAATCGCCGCGATCGTCGCTGCGGTAGACGCGCTCGCCAGCGAAGTAGAGCCGGCGTGCTGAATGGGGACTGACGATGAGCGGCGCATCCCATTGCCATCGTCCGAACCTGCCGCCGCCGCGGCCGCCGCCGCTTCCCGCTTGTCCTCCGCCGCCGCCACCACCGCCTTGTCCCTCGGTGGCCGCCGGCTCCGCTGCCTGTGATACCGGGCCGCCAACCGTATTCCTGGAATTCGGCCGGATCAGGGTGCTCTGGCCTGTGCGCAGATCCAATCGCTGCAGCGTGCCTTCCTGTGCTTGCGCGTAAACGATGTTTGGATCCGCCCAATCCACTCTCGGTTGGAAACCATCGCCGCCGCCGACGCGAATCCAATCGCTCGTGCGAATGCCCACCCGGTTGAGCGTTCGCGAGGGACCGCAGACCGACCCGTTATCCTGCGCGCCGCCGCACACGCGGTAAAACGGCTTGGCGTTGTCAGTGGCGACGCGATAAAACTGCGAGAGCGGCAGGTTGGTGAAATGGCGAAACGTCTTCAGTCCATCCCACGACTCGTACAAGCCGCCGTCATTCGCGATCAGGTAGTGCCTCGCATCGGACGGGTCGAACACGATGTCGTGGAAATCGACGTGCACGCCGGGGAGCTGCACCTGTGTCCAGGTCCTTCCCCCGTCAGTGCTGCGATCGATGTAGGTCTGCGCCGACCAGATTGTTTCCGGATCGTGTGCGTCGACGAAGATCTCGTTGTAGTAACCGGGATCGCCGCCGCGATACCAATCGTCGGCCGGGCCACGTCCTGGCGGCGCGTCGCCGCCACCCGGCTGGGCGCTGCGTCCGGTTTGCACCTGCTTTCCGACGCGCGTCCAGCTCGCACCGCCATCGTCAGATCGAAAGAAGCCCCCTTCGCCTTTTTGCGCGGTGACCAGCGCGTAGAGAATTCGTGGATCGCGCCAGTTGATTCCGAGACCGATGCGGCCCATCTCAACCGCCGGGAGCCCTTTGCTCAACTTCGTCCAGGTCGCGCCACCATTCGTTGACTTGTACAAGCCGCTCTCGGGGCCGCCCCCGATCAGTTGTCCGACCGCTCTGCGGCGCTGCAACGCCGCTGCGTAAATCGTGTCGGGCTTCTTCGGATCGATCACCATGTCGGTGACGCCGGTGTCCGGGCTGATCGTCAGCACCGCCTTCCACGTCTGCCCTCCGTCTGTCGTTTTATACAGGCCGCGATCGCCGCCCGAAGTCCACAGCGGTCCAATGGCCGTCACGTAGACGACATTCGAGTTACGTGGATCGACCACGACGTTCTGGATGTGCTCGGAGTGCTCGAGGCCCATGCGCTTCCAGGTCGCGCCGGCGTCAGTCGACTTGTAAACGCCGTCACCGAAGCTCACGCTGCGCTGGTTGTTGTTCTCGCCGGTGCCGAGCCACACGATATTCGAGTCGTGCGGATCGATGGTGACCGCGCCGAGCGAGTACGACCCGTAGGTGTCGAACACCGGCGTGAACGTGTTGCCTCGGTTCTCCGTCTTCCAGAGACCGCCCACCGCAGCGGCGACGTACCAGACGCTGGGATTTCTGGGGTCGACGGCGACGTCGGATATTCGTCCCGACGTCAAACCGGGCCCAATCGATCGGAACGCCAACTCCTTGAACGTGTCCGGCGCCAGTCGGTTCGCCTGGCCGTGAAGGACCGCAGCGAGGGTGCCGACAAGCAGCGCGAGCAGGCTCCGCCACACTCTGTACCTCAGTGTCATTCTGTGAGCTCCAGTGATGCGTGCGGGATCATACCGTCCGCAGCCGCTCGGCCGCGCGCTCGAGCGTCTCGTCTTTCTTGGCGAAACAGAATCGCAGCACGGGTGGAGCGGCCGAGCGAGACAGGAACGGCGACGTCGGGATTGATGCCACGCCGCGTTCCCTGGTAAGCCGGATGGCGAAATCGGCGTCATGTTCCGAGGTGATGGCCGAATAGTCCATCAGCTGAAAATAGCTGCCGCGGCTCTTCAACGGACGGAACCGCGATCCCTGCATCAGTTCGAGAAAGAGATCGCGTTTGCGCTGAAAGAACGGCGACAGTTCCCGCAGTCCGCGCCGCGCCGACAGAAAATCAGCCAGCGCGTATTGCACCGGTGTGATGGTGGAAAACGTGACGAACTGATGCACCTTGCGGAACTCCGCCGTGAGTTCAGCGGGTGCAACCGCATACCCGATCTTCCATCCCGTCGTGTGATACGTCTTGCCGAACGAGCCAACCACGAAGCTACGCGCGGCGAGTTCCGGATGACGCGCCATGCTTTCGTGTTGCACGCCGTCGAAGATGATGTGCTCGTACACCTCGTCGCTGACGATCACCAGATCGGTGCCCTTCACCAGCGCAATCAGTTCCTGAACGTCGGCGGGCGAGAGCACGGCCCCGGCCGGGTTATGCGGTGTGTTGATGATGAGCAGACGTGTTTTTGACGTCACCGCTGCGCGCACGGCTGTCCAGTCGATGTTGTAGTCGGGATACGTGAGCGGCACCACGACGGGGACTCCGCCGCTCAATTCGATGGCGGGGATGTAGGAGTCGTAGCACGGCTCGAGGACGATCGCCTCGTCGCCCGGGTGAAGGACCGCGGCGACCGCATCAAAGATGGCTTCGGTGCCCCCTGAGGTGACCGTCACTTCTGTGTCCGGGTTGTACCGACGGCCGTGAAACTCTTCGTACTTGCCGGCAATCGCCTCCCGCAGCGCCGGCACTCCCTGCATCGGTGCGTACTGATTTCGCCCCGCCCGCATGTGACGCGCGACGGCTTCCACCAACTCCGGGTCGCAATCGAAGTCGGGAAACCCCTGCGACAGGTTGATCGCGCCCAGGTCCGAGGCGAGCCGCGACATGACGGTAAAGATCGTCGTGCCGACCGACGGCAGTTTCGAACGAAGCTTCACATCCACGCTCATTGTGAGTTCACCAGTTCGAAGCAGCCGGTTGACGTGTTCTTCCTGACCGCGTTCCACGGAAAGTACTGACCGTTCATCGCCACGTAGACACCAGGCGGCAGCACCTGCACGAACGACAGCGCCGAGCCAAGATTGAACAATCCGTCCGAACTGCCAAACGCGTAGGGCACCATGGCCCCCGTCAGGACGACGGTCTTGCCAGCGAGCGATGCATCGGCGATGGCGCGTGCGGTCTGCACCATCGTATCGGTGCCATGGGTCACGACGATGGCCGGTTCTTCGCAGGCGCGCGCCCGTTCCACGATCCGCCGTCGTCCATCATCGTTCAGTTCAAGGCTGTCGATCATCATGACCGTCTCGATGGTCACGTCGACGCGCGAGCGTCCCAGGCGCAGCATCTCCGGCACGTGTGTATCGCGAAAGAACAATCGCCCGGTCAGCTCGTCGTATTCCTTGTCGAACGTGCCGCCGGTGGCCAGGATGCGAATCTTCTTCATAACAGAACTGAAAGCGCTACTTACCGAATCGCGGGTCGAACGGGGCCGTCTATTCTACGTCCCCGCCCTTTCGGCGAGACGAACATGCTTGTAAATGATTGTACCGTAGTCGATTAGGGTGATGCGGCGGTTGCCAGACCACGTTCGGCACCCTGCTTGCCTGACTCGACAGCACCGAGGAGGTGTGTGCATGTTCGCTCTTTCAGCGATCCTTATCGGCGTCATCGGCGTGTTCTACGTTCGACGTCGCAGCAGCCGCAAAAAGCAACAGACCGTCTAGCGCGACGCGCGCAATAGATCGTCTGCCGACGACAGGACGATTCGGCGAAGCCTGTCTGGGTACTCTGGCGGCAGTTCGGCGAGGAAGGTTTTCACCATGCGCGCGGCGCTCGCGGAGCTGTGGCCCGAGAGCGTCGCGTCCATCCAGCGTTTAGGAAAAAAGATGTCGCCGGTTCGCTGGATCTCCTCCAGCATCCGGAGGCTCGGCCCAATGTAGTGTAGCGACGCCTCCGCGCGCAGCGGATGGTGGAGGTACGCAACTGCTTCGAGCACCCACGGCTCGCGGCGGCGATTGGCGACATCACCAAGACTCGCGAAGAAATCGTCGCGGATTTTGGCGTCGGCCGAGAGCGCCGGCCGTACGAATGCAAACCGCGCCCGACGATCCGGATTCTCGATACGGCTGAGTTGCTCGGCGAGAATGGTGTCCCACCCCGGGACGGCCCGGACGGCCAGTTCTTCTGCGAGCTGGATGTAGTCAGGCTCGGCAAGCGTCAGGCCAGGTACTGTTTCCGTCTTGCGCCAGACGTTCTCCAACCATAGAAGCGTGGCCGGCGTTCGTGCCGTGTTGCGCAGAGCCGCAAACCACGCAGCCTTTGTCGTTGACGTCGTTGCCTCACCCAAGCCTTCGCGAAGGATACGCTCGAGAAGCGGCGTCACTGCGTCGCGATCGGAGGTCGACACGAAACGCCAGAAGCCCTGCTCGATGTACCCCAACATCCGTTGAAGGTTCAGTTCATCGCGTTCACGCGGGACAGACGCCATCAACTGTTCGACGACGGCAGCCGGCCTTGCGCGTCCATCGAGCATGTCTTCCCAGAGCGTCACCAGCGCGCTGCCACGCGTGAGCGCGTCAGGTATCTCGCCGAGGTGATGAAGCAAGTAGTCGCGCGTGTTGTGATCGATCTCGAATCCGCCATATGCGACGCCTCCACCGGTCGGCAGCACGTAGCGAGGCGCGGGGAGTCCTCGCGCTGAAGTGACCTCCACACGGTCGGTATTCAGTGAGATGGGAATGTGTCGGACCGCTTCGTCGTAGCCGAGGGCGACGTCCAGACGCTGTGCCCAGACCAGGCCCCGCGCCGGAATAGGATCGTTCTGAAGGAACGACAGGTGCACGATGCGTCCATTCTCGGTTTCGAGATGTGTCGCAATCTGCGGGCGTCCTCGCTCCTCGACCCAGGCATGGCTCCAGGCCGCGAGATCCTCTGGCGTGTGCGCGTCAAGGACTTTGATCAGATCCGGCCACGTCGCGTTTCCGAACGCGTGCGCGGCCAGGTATTCACGCAGTCCGTCGCGAAAGCCATCGGCTCCCAAGATCATTTCGAGCTGCCGCATTACGACGGGCGCTTTCTGGTAAATGATCGCGCCGTAGAGCGTGCCGGCATCGCGCAGGTTGTCGAGCGGCTGCCGAATGGCGTTGGTGCCTGCCGTGCGATCGACTTCGTACGCGGCGGGGTAATACGTCAGCAGGAACCTGAGATCGTGATTGATCGTGGGGAATGCGGGATTGACAATCTTCGCCGCCATGAAATTGGCGAAGACTTCCTTCATCCACACGTCGTTGAACCACCGCATCGTGACCAGATCGCCAAACCACATGTGCGCCGTCTCGTGAGCAATCACGCTGGCGCGTCCGAGTTTCTGATTCTGGGTGGCACTCTCGTCGAGCAGTAATCCGGAGGCGTTGTAGAAGATCGCGCCAGCATGCTCCATTCCGCCGAACTGGAACGATGGAACGAGCAGAAAATCAAACTTGCCGAATGGATAATTGACCGCTGTATAGCGCTCCAGCCAGGCGAGCGCCGCGGCATGGAGGTCAAAGATCGTGTCGCGGTTGCGCGCCACCTTTGCCGCGTCCGTTTCGCGGTGGAACATCCGAAATCGGCGGCCGTTCCGTTGTGCCGTCTCAACCTGGAAGCGCCCGGCAGCGAAGGCAAACAGGTAGGTGGGGAGCGGGTCGGTTTCGGCGAAGCGGATTGTCGTGCTGTCGCCGTTGCGGGTTCGCTCCGCTTCAGGCGCATTCGCGAGCGCTTCCCAGGCGAACGGGATATCAATCGACAGCGTGTACTTCGCTTTGAGATCCGGCTGATCGAAACACGGAAACGCCAGTCGCGCGCGCGCCGGCACAAACAGCGTGTACATGAAGTCGGGATTTCGGTTCAGTGCAGCATCGCCGGCCGTGAACCAGATCTTTATGTCGTTCTCACCCTCGCGAAGGTCTGCTGACTTGATCAGCAGATGCTCCGACGCCGCGACGATGTCGATTGAGCGTCCCTGGCTTTCGCCGCGAACCGGGCCGTCGGCGGCGAAGTCCAGGGCCAGCGGGCGCCTGGCGTCGGTCAGCGTGAATCGCACCGTCACGTCCGCCTTGATTGGCGTGCGGGCGTCGGCGGGGATGGCGAAGTGGAGGGTGTAGCGAAGATCGCGGACTCGCTGTGCACGCTCTTCGGCCAGTGCAAGCGGCACGCCCGCCTCGGGCGCCTCCTCAACGGCTCGCGATGGCAATCGAGCGGCAGCTCCCATGATGGTGATCACGAACGCGCCACTGGCGACCGCCCGAATCATGACGGCATGATATCAGGCGACGCCGCGACGCCTCAGCGTGTAGAGCGCAGCGACGACCATGAAGTAGCACACCGTGATCACCGAGAGCGACATGAACATGCCGTAGGCGGTGCGTCCCATGATGTCGTACACACTCAGGGCGATTGTTGCCAGCGCCACCCGCGTTGCGATTCGGGCGACCCGCGGGAGCTGGTCGTCATAATTCAGCAGCAGCATGACGGCCGGTGTCGAAAGCAGGAAGACGTAATCCCACCCCTGCGGGGACACCAGGGGAATCAGCGTCAGGAGCAGCGCGCATTCGAGCGCTTCAGGATGTTTCACCCCTTGTCGACGCGCGAACACGAGTCCGGCCACCATCAGCATCACCGCCGACGTCGCGAAAGCGAGGAGCGCCGCGAGTTGCCCGGTTCCCACCCACTTTGTCCACATCGCCGCGATCGACACGTTGTCGGCATTGGTGAGGTTTGGCGCCGTCGATGAGATGACCGTGCTCCACCAGTCTCGATGGAGCTGAACACTGCCGTGGACACCATAGATGACCGACGGCAGCAGGAAGACAAATGCGCAACCGACCGCAGCCAGAGTCATGGAGACGGCGCGTCGCCGCGCCGCCAGCCAGGGAAGAAACAGAACCGCGTATGGCTTGACGACCATGGCCAGGACGATGAATACACCGGTTGCCGCTTCGCGCGTGCCCATCGCGGCGATCGCCGCGGCCGTAACCATCACCGCCAACGCCGCGTTCATTTGCCCGAGCACCAATTCGTGCCCATAGAACTTTGCCATGACCAACAAGGTGAGCGTCACCAGGATCCATGCGGACCTCCGTCGCTCCGGAAGCACCCGCAGACTGAGGCCGAGCAGCAATGCCAGCAGTCCCACCGACGCGGCAAACCAGATCAGCTTCGCGCTTTCGAGCGTGATCGCGCCGAGAGGGATGATCAGAATGGCAAAGGCCGGCAGGTACTTGAACTGGTAGTGCCCGTCTTCAGTGCGATACAGGGGTTCGGCGTGCCGCGCGCGATGCGCGGCGGTCCAGTAGACCGCCAGATCGGGCATCTTGTTGGCGACCTTGTGAGCAAACAGCAGTCCGAGCGCGACCGCGGCAACCGCGACGAGGAGCGTCGCTCTGATTCGCGCCGGCAACTGCCGCGGTGATTGAGTAGAGACCAACGTGAGTAATCATGGATCAACGGTCTCAAAACCCCATCCGGCATTCCTGAGCCCGACTCGCAAAGAACTGCTAGTCGATTCGCAGAGCCACCAGCGGATCCAATCTGGTCGCCCGGCGCGCCGGGATCAGGCACGCGCACACGGTCACCGCCGCGAACACCAGGCCGATCGCTGCGAGCGTCACCGGATCGGTCGGCTTGATTTGGACGAGCAAACTCTGGAGAACCGGCGCAGCGAGAAGCGCTCCCGCAGTCCCGAGCGTCAGGCCAACGACAAGCTGCACCAGGCCCTGACGCAGGATGAGCCATGAGACTTGACGGGACTGCGCGCCGAGCGCCATGCGCACGCCAATCTCCTGTGTGCGCTGGGTCACCGAGTAGGCAGTCACGGCGTAAATGCCGACCGACGACAGCACCAGCGCAATGATCGCAAAAACCGTGAACATCGTGCCAAACACGCGATAGGGCCAGCGCTGCTGCACAAACGTCTGTTCCAGCGTCTGGACGCTGAACACGGGTTGATCCGGATCGGTTGCCTGAACGGCTTCCCGCACCGCCGACGTCAGCGCACCCGGCTCGCCTTGCCCTCTGATCAAGATAGCGGTGCCCGATGGCGGATCGAGTCGATATGAGAGATAGATGACCGCATCAGGCTCGACATCCTGGACGTTGCGCTGCCGGACGGTGGGGGTGACGCCGACGATGGTCGTCCACGGCTTCACTTTCTGCGCGTCCGGGCCCGATGTCGGCGCCTTCAAACGGATTCGTTTTCCGAGTACGTTTTCGCCCGGGTAATATTGCGACGCGAATCGGGCATTGACGACCACGGCCTCAGAGCCGGCTGCGCCATCGAGCTCGCGCAGCAGGCGTCCCTGCAGCGCCGCAACACCAAGGCTATCGAAGTAGCCCTCGCTGACGTAGAGCGTCGTCACCTGCGGAACTTTTTTTGGATCCGCCTCTGGCCGGCCTTCGAACTCGATCCCACGGGAGCCCGCACCGCCGCCCGGTGGGGCGCCGGTGATCGACGACGCGGCCACACTCGGAATCCCGGCGAGACGGGGCAGCAGCGACTCGTAGAACAATCGGCGCTTTTCCGGGGTGGGGTATTTCTTGTCGGGCAGTGCCAGCCGCATGGTCAGCATGTGGCTGGTATCGACGCCAATATCCATCGAATAGAGTTTCATGAAGCTGCGGATCATGAGGCCGGCGCCGGCCAGCAGCACAATGGTCAGCGCCAGTTCCGCCACGACCATGGTGGAGGCCATCCATCTCGCGCGACGGCCGCCGGCGTTGCCGCGCCCGCTCTCTTTCAGAATCTCGTTGAGATTGGTCTTGGACACCTGCAGCGCCGGGACAATGCCGAAGATCATGCCGGTGGCGAAGCACACCGCGACCAGGTAGGCGAACACTGTCGCATCCATCGTGAACTTGATCCAGTACGGCTTTCCGACGTCAGCGACAGCGAGGTCGAACAGGCGCACGCCGACCAACGAGAGAATCCATCCCAGCACTCCGCCGAGGCATGCCAGAAGGACGCTTTCCACCAGCAGCTGACGAATCACACGGCCACGGCTCGCGCCCAGGGCAATGCGCAGCGCCATCTCCCTGGAGCGGCGGGCCGATCGGGAGAGGAGAAGGTTGGCCACGTTCGCGCAGGCAATGAGGAGGACGAATCCAACGGCCCCCATCAGCGCGAGGAAGACAATCCGAATCGGTCCGCCATTGAATCGCTGATTGAACGTCATGATTTCCGCGTCCATCGATCGATTCGTATCCGGATACTGGCGCTCCAGGTTCTTGCAGATCCCCGTGAGCTCGGCTTGTGCCTGCTTCAGCGTGACCCCAGGCGCGAGCCGCCCGAACAGGTTGAGCGGCCGGACGTCACGACGCGTCATGTCCGCGTCTGGCACGAGCGGGATCCAGACATCAGTGTTGGTGGGAAACTTCATCCCTTCTGCCATCACCCCGATCACCGTGGTCGGCACGTCGTTCACCTTGATGGATTTGCCAATGACGTGGGGATCGCTGCCGTATCGGGACTTCCACAACCCGTAGCCGATGATCGCTACGGGCTCGGCTTCCTTGCGATCTTCCCCGGCTCGGAAATCCCGCCCCTGGACTGGCTGCTCCCGGATGATGCTGAAGGCGTTCGCGCTCAGTCGCACACCGCTCGCGCGTTCGGGCGGATGTCCACTGTCGCTGATGTTCATCGTAATCGTCTGGTACGCGGCCACTGAGGCGAACGAGCGCGCCTGGCCACGCCAGTCCTCGAAGTCCGGGAAGGAAACTCCCTGTGTGTTGCCGTCGGCGGTATTGCGGGCGTTGAGGTGCACGATCTCGTCGGCGTGTGGAAATGGCAGGCCGCGCAGCAACACGGCGTTGACAAAGGTGAACACGGTGCTGTTGACGCCGATGCCGAGGCCCAATGCGAGTACCGCGACGAGCGTGAACCAGGGATCCTTCACCAGCATCCGGATGGCATACTTCAGATTCATACTGCTGCCATACGAAGATCTTCGTCACTCGGTTCGCCGTCACCGGCGATAATTGGCTGTGACCAATCCGGCCAACGAACAACCGGCGGCGCGAATTCGCCGCACCATCCTGCCGCCTTCCTACGAACGATCGCTCGGGCATGCCGAACGGATTGAGCTGGCCAGCGATCGCACGCTGCGAGAACGCAACAAGATCACTTATCGCTTGGCGCATTGGCCGATCTGGATTTTTGTGTTCTTCATCGCCCCCGGGCCGTTGACCTTTGATCTGTTTGCGCACGGGTTCGACACGCGGATGGCGTTATGGCTCGGCGCGGTGCTCCTGGGGACCGGCATTGCCGGACTTCGCGGGCGGCTTCCTGGCGTCGAGCCTCGGCCTTACATCATTCGTTTCACAGAAGATCGGCCGAACCCTCTGTATCGCCGCATCTGCTACACGCTCGCGTGGAGTGAAATCCTCGCCTTCGCCCTGCTGAACGTGGCCGGTCTGGCGATCGCGGTGGTCACCGGTACATGGCGAATGCGACAGTTGTACGACGCGGGATATTTCCCGATCGTCGTGACGATCTGGATCCTGGGAGCGTTCGGACAACTACCGCGCGTGAAAGCGTCGACGCAGAATGAAGGGCACGAACGGCGGTATTTCTACGGCTCAGCCTGGGCCGTCTGCATCGCCCAGCCCGTGCTGTGGTGGCTATGGAAGATTCTTCCCCGTTCCACGGCCTTCGACGTCCTGAAGCTCGCAGTGTTTGTAGGCATCCTCGCCTATGTCGGAAACATGGCCCGCCGCGGTCTTCTCCCGAGGACCCGGCCGATCGTGCCGGGTGAGCTGTCGGTGTCAGATTAGCGGTCCGAGGCGGCCGCACTGCTACAATCGATCCAGGATCGAGGTAGGCATATGAGCGACATTCACATGGACGATCGCGGTTTGATTATCGCGTGTGCGTCGTGCGGACAGCGGAATCGTGTTCCGTATTCCAGTCGCGAAACGCGGTGCGGGCGATGCAAGACCATGCTGCGGCCACCGGCCGAGCCGATCGAGGTGCCGACCGTAGAAGCGTTCGACTCGCTCGTTCGTGGTTCCGGGCACCCTGTTGTCGTGGACTTCTGGGCGCCGTGGTGCGGACCGTGCCGTATGGTGGCGCCAGAACTCGTCAAGGTGGCGGCATCGAATGCCGGCCGGTTCATCGTCGTCAAAGTGGATACCGATGCGCTGCCGGAACTCGGCGAGCGCTTTCGTATTCGTTCTATTCCCACGATGGCGATCTTCGAGGCAGGCCGCGAAACGGCACGGACCACGGGTGCGATGCCGGCCGCGCAAATCGAAAGCTTCGTGAACGGAGCGGTCAAGGTTTCCTGACTGCGGTAGGATTAAGGCGGCATGCACGGGCCGCAGCCAATCGCTGACAACTTACGGCGGGAATTCGGAGCGTTCGTCCTCGAACGCTATCCGTTTGCGGCCACGTCGGCCCGCGAAGCGCTGGCTGAGGTCACCGGGGTCACGCCGGTGCTCGAGAGCGCCATCGATCGCCTCCGCGACCCCTTCGCGCGCGAATTCCGCGCCCGTCTTCACCGCCTCGCTCCCATCGATCTCGTCGATCCCACGCCCGGGGTGTCGGCCACCCGCCGCTTTGAGCAGGCGGTCGAGGACATCGTTCTTGCCTGCGACGGGTTTCTCCGTCGAGCGGCGATCCGCGCGTCACTGACCGCAGAAGAGCGTCTCGAAATTCTTCGCGGGATGATCGTGACCCGGGCGACCGACAATCGCCTGAAGGCATTGTTCACGAACGGCGAAGTCCGCTACGGCGAGTCGGTGTTCCAAGGCAAGGGGTTCCGTTCACTTGGACAGGAAGCGATTTACGGCGCGGCGATTCGGCTCCGCCGCGGTACCCAGTACCGCGACGGCAACGAGTGGCGTGGCGATGTCGTCGCACCGCTCATTCGCGATCTCGGCGTCACGATTGCCATGCGTCCCGAGCCGGAGATGATTCGCCGGGTGCTGTCGGCGCAAATGGGAAAAGCCGGGCCGCCGATGAACGGCAAAGATCTGCATGTGGGCGATATGCAGTACGGCATCCTTCCCGCCGTTGCACCGCTCGGAACAGGGGCGGTCACGATTGCCGGCCTCGCGTTCGCGTTCGCTCGCGAACAATCGGGCCGCGTGGCGCTCTGCTTCATCGGCGAAGGGGGATCGTCGCTGGGCGAGTGGCACGAGGCCATCAACGTGTGCGCCGTGCGAAAGCTGCCTGCCGTCTTCGCCGTAGAAAACAACCAGACCGCCCTCTCTACGCCGGTCAGCGAACAGTCGGCGGTGCGTGTCTTTGCCGACAAGGCGGTCGGATATGGGATTCCGGGCATCACGATCGACGGGACCGATCCGGACGCGATTGCGGCGGCCTTCAACTGGGCCGTCGAGCGCGCACGCGATGGCCACGGTCCGGCGCTCATCGAAACCGTCTCGATGCGCATGTGCGGCCACGCGCATCACGACGACATGCTGTACCTCGGCAAAGATCCTCCCCTCGGGTGGACGTATCCGCCGCTGGAGGGTGATGGCTACGTCAATCGCGAACGGTATGAGTATTGGGCCGCTCGCGATCCCATTCCGGCTTACGCCGCGCGGCTCGAAGCCGCCGGACTCATCGATCGAGATGCTGTCGAAGAGCTGAAGCGCGAAGCCGTGTCGCTCGTGGAGTCTCAGGCGCGGCTGGTCATCGATGCGGGCTGGCCAGCGGCGGAGGACGCCGGCAAGGGCGTCGTGAGCGGAGAGTCAGCGCGCGTGCGCATCGACGTACTGGATCCCGCCCTGCGGGACGCGGCCGCGTCGCAACGATCGATGCCTGCGCTCGAAGGAACCGGCCCGTTCGATCGCAAGGGTCAGACATTCCTCGAGGGCGTCATGCTGGGGGTGGGCGATGCGCTCAGGAGCGACTCGCGAGTGTTCGTGTTCGGCGAGGACGTTGGGGGAAAGTACGGCAATGCATTCCTGCTGCTCCGGCCGCTCCTCGAGGAATTTGGCGATCGCATCCTGAACTCGCCGATTTCCGAAAGTGCGATCCTGGGCATCGCGGTCGGGTCGGCGCTGGCTGGCCAGCGGCCGATCGTCGAGATGCAATTCAACGACTTCGTCGCGACAGGGTTCAATCAGCTCGTCAACAATGCGGCCAAGGTGCGCTACCGGTGGGGCGGCGACGTCCCGCTGGTTGTGCGAATGCCCTGGGGAGGGCTTCGTCACGCTGGCCCATTTCACAGCCAGAATACAGAACCCTGGTTCTATCGAACTCCCGGATTGAAGATCGTGGCACCCTCCACGCCGGCCGACGCGCGGGCGCTGATGGCGTCGGCAGTGGCCGATCCCGATCCCGTGCTGTATTACGAGCACATTGCGCTCTATCGCGATCCTCGGATCAAGCAGGCACTGCCGCAGGGCGCGCCTGCGCCGATCCCGCTCGGCCGAGCCGCCCTGCGCCGTGAGGGCAAGGACGTGGCGATCATTTCGTATGGGGCGTACGTCCACGTCGCGCTGCGCGTAGCCGAACGTCTCGCGACTGACGGCCACCAGGCTGCGGTGCTGGATCTACGATCGCTGATGCCGCTCGACCGCGACGCGGTCCTTGCGGTTGCCGAGCGGTGCAACCGCGTCCTCATCGTGCACGAGGACACGCGCACGGGAAGCATCGGCGAAAGCGTTGCGGCGATTATTCAGGAGGAAGCCTTCGAATTCCTCGACGCCCCGATTCGTATCATCGGCGCCCTCGACACGCCGGTACCGTATTCGCCGCCTCTCGAGGACGCCTTCCTCCCCTCGGAAGACGAGATCGAGCGCGCCGCACGGCGCCTCCTGGCATACTGACGGCCGGAGGAATGTCCGACACCGCCGGACGCCTCGCATCGGCCGACGCGATTTCTGATACCGGATCTCAGCTCAGCGTCATCATTCCGTGTTTCAACAGCGCCTCTACGCTCGGCGCGCAATTATCCGCGCTCGCCGATCA
>Ga0222622_10000167_pt1 | contig 23334 bp, 30 predicted proteins | sample PLM2_5_b1metaG_FD_177335 | JGI IMG/M metagenome (GOLD analysis project Ga0222622, IMG submission 177335) | Groundwater sediment microbial communities from an aquifer in East River, Colorado, USA - PLM2_5_b1 | ecosystem: Environmental > Terrestrial > Soil > Riparian zone | place: USA: East...
TAGATGGTTGATTCCACGACCACGCACACCTGGATGACGCGCGTGGCGCTGCGCATCTCTGCGTCCTCGGGCTTGCCTTTGGCACCGCCAAAGGCTGCGCCCTGCGTCCTTGATCTGCTTGGCCCCGCGCGCCCCCAGGCACACGTCGCCATGGAATCAACCATCTAGGCCTGGACGACGAGGCCGGTGATCGCGGCGGGGAGACTCGGCGTCGCCGCATCGCGGTCCACCCAGGCAACGGTCGCGTCGGCGCCGGCCATCGCGGCAAGCAGCTCACCGTCGTGGCCGGGCGGCGGCCCGTCGATGACGAGCAGCTCGTAGGCGCTGCGCAGGCTCGAAACGGCATGGCGGAAGCGCTCCGAGTCGAGCAAAGCGGCCCCGTCCGCGGTCGGGCGGCCGGCCACGACGCAGACCAGCGGCTCGGTCGCCCCGGCCGAGCCGGGACCGGCGAGGACGACCGGCTTCAGGATGGCCTCAGCGTCTGCCGTCCCGCGCAGGTACTCGTGCAGCCCGGGGGCGTTGGGGAGCCCCAGCGCGTCGGCCAGCCCCGGCTCGGTCAGGTCGCACTCGAGCAACGCGGTGCGGGTCCCGGCCGCGGCAGCGGCAGCGGCCAGCCCGACCGCCGCCGGCCGCCGGCCCGGCTCGGCCCCCGTCATCAACACGGCCCGGGCGCCGCCCAGCTCCTCGAGCAGCCCACCGAACGCCTCCAGGTCGCAGCGGCGCAGCGTCCCGGCACTGAGGTCCGGGGACGAGCGGGCCGGGATCTCCGCCAGGATCCTCACATCCGCTCGGGGGCGGAGATCCCGAGCAGGTCCAGCGATGCTGCGATCGTCTGCTTCGCGAGCTGGCAGAGGCCGAGGCGCGACTGCTCGACCCCCTCGCCTGCGGCGCCGACGACCTGACAGTCGCGGTAGAAGGCGTGGAAGTCGGCGGCGACCGCGGTCGAGTAGGCGCAGATGCGATGGGGGGCCCGTCGCGCGGCTGCCTCGCGAACCTCTTCGGGGAATTCCAGCAGGCGCTTGACGAGGTCCCGCTCGGCGGGCTCCAGCGCCGTGCCCGGCGTCGGTGCGCCGGGCACCCCGGCCTCCCCCCCCGCTTTGCGCAGGATGCTGGCGATCCGGGCGTGCGCGTACTGCACGTAGTAGACAGGGTTGTCGCTGGACTCGCGCCGCGCCAACTCCAGGTCGAGGTCGACCGCGGTGTCGTGGCTGCGCCAGAGCATGAACCAGCGGGCCGCATCGACGCCGATGTCGTCGATCAGCTCGTCGAGCGAGACGAAGTCGCCGCTGCGCTTCGACATCTGCGCCCTCTCGCCCGATTCGACGACGTGGACGAGGCGCATGATCAGCACCTCCAGCACCTCCGGGTCAGCACCGAGGGCGGCGATCGCGGCACGCTGCCGGGGCGCGTAACCGTGGTGGTCGGAGCCGAGAACGTCGATCAGCAACTCGAAGCCCCGCTCCAGCTTGTCCCAGTGGTAGGCGACGTCGGCAGCGAGGTAGGTCGGCTCGCCTCCGGCCCGAATCAGCACCCGGTCCTTGTCGTCGCCGAAGTCGGTGCTGCGGAACCAGAGGGCACCGTCGCTCTTATAGGTGTGGCCGCGCTGCTCGAGCTGGGTGAGTGCGGCATCGACCTCGCCGCTCGAGTAGAGGTCGCGCTCGGAGAACCAGTTGTCGAAGTGGACGCCGAAACGGTCGAGCGTGGAGCGAACGCCGCCGAGGATCAGCTCGATCCCGCGCTGGCCGACCGCGTCGAGGTCGCCGGGGTCGACGCCGTCAGCCAGCAGGCGCTCGGCAAGATCGGCGACGTACTGGCCCTCGTAGCCTTCCTCGGGCGTCTCGCCCCCGGTCATGCGGGCGGCAATCGAGGCTGCGAAGCGCTGCACCTGCCCCCCCGAGTCGTTGACGTAGTACTCGCCCTCGACCTCGTGGCCCGCCGCCTTCAGGAGTCGGACGAGAGTGTCGCCGTAGGCGGCATGGCGGCCGCCGCCGACGTGGAGGGGCCCGGTCGGGTTGGCAGAGACGTACTCGACCAGGATGCGCTGCGGGGCCTCGGTGGGCGCCGGCCCGAGGCCCCGGCCAGCCGCCGCCAGCCGCGCCATCGCCTGCCGGTACCACTCGTCGGAGAGGAAGAGGTTGACGAAGCCCGGGCCGGCGACCTCGACCCGATCGATGCTGCCTTTGGCGCCCAGCTCGCGCTCCAGCTCGGCGCTGAGCCGTGTCGCCACGTCGCGCGGGCCTTCGCCCAGCGGAGCGGCGAGCAGCATTGCCGCGTTGGAGCTGTAGTCCCCCAGCTCCCGCTTCGGCGGGCGGTCCAGGGTCGGCTCCGGGCCAGTCGGCTCGCCGTCGCGCAGTGCCCGCGTCGCCTCCTGGACGGCGGCGCGCAGCTCGGCTATCGAGTCGGTTGCGGGCATGAGCCCATCGTATGAGCCAGCGGCGGGCCGGGGTACGCTGGCCGCCGTGCGCGTAGCTGTGATCAGCGACATTCATGCCAACCTGCCGGCGCTGGAGGCCGTCCTCGAGGCGATCGACCGCAGCGGGGCCGACGAGATCTGGTGCCTGGGAGATGTGATCGGCTACGGAGCCGAACCCGACGAGTGCGCCGACCTGGTGCGCGAGCGCTGCGCCATCTGCCTGGTCGGCAACCATGACCTGGCGGTGCTCGGCGCCCTCGACGTTGCCTCGTTCTCGGAGGCTGCCGCCGAGGCGGTGCACTGGACCCGCGAGCACGTCAGCGAGCCGACCCTCGCGCTGCTGCGCGAGCTGGAGCCGGCCGGCGAGCGCGACGGCATCGCCCTCTCCCACGCCTCCCCGCGCGACCCGGTCTGGGAGTACGTGCTCTCTGCCGAGCAGGCCGATGCCTGCTTCGACGTCCAACCGAAGCGAATCGCCCTGATCGGCCACTCGCACGTCTCGCTGTTCTTCACGCGGCCGCTCGCAGAGGGGCACGGCGAGATCCGTGGCGCCCAGTCGAGCGACGACACCCTGCTCGACCTGGGCGACGGCTGCTGGCTGATCAACCCCGGCAGCGTCGGCCAGCCCCGCGACGGCGATCCGCGCGCCGCCTGGCTCGAGCTCGACACGAGCGAGCAGACGGCCCGCTTCCACCGGGCTCGCTACGACATCGAGCGGGCGGCCGCCTCGATCTCCTCCGCCGGCCTGCCGCGGCGCCTCGCCGACCGCCTACACGTTGGCGCATGATGCTCAAGTGCAGGGAAATTCTGCACTTAAGACCATTCTCTAGACTCGCCCGGATGTCTCGCTTGCCCGCATCCCTCCTCGCCTTCGCACTGGGCGGCGGCGCGGCGCTGGCCCTCGTCTCCTGCGGGGGCGAAGACGCGCAGCTGCTGCCCGGTGAGACGGCGCGGGAGATCACCGCCAACCTGGACACGGTGAAGCAGCTGACCGACGAAGGCGATTGCGTCGGCGCCGAAAGCGCCGCCCGGCAGGTGGGGGAACAGATCGAAGCGCTGGAAGGCGTCGATCGCAAGCTGAAGCAGGCGCTCGAACAGGGAGCGGCGCGGCTGAACGAAGTCATCGCAGGCTGCGAAGAAGCGACGACCGAAGCGATCGCCCCCGCGACCGTCCCGACCGAACCCGAAAGCAGCGAGGAAAAGCCGCCGAAGGAGAAGAAAGGGAAGGAAAAGAAGGAGAAACCGAAGAAAGAAGAGCCCGCCCCGGAAACGCCCGCCCCCCCGTCCTCCCTGCCGCCCCAGGCGAAGGGCGAAGGGAAAGGGCTGGAAAACGGCAACGCCCCCCCCAGTGGCGAAGAGGGGGCCGAAGAAAGCCCCTCGGGCGGAGTCGGCGCGGGCAGCCCTGCCGGTGAAGGCGAGTGATGGAGGCGGGAACCCTCTCCGGACGGTACGACCTCGGCGACCGGCTCGGCTCCGGCGGGATGTCCAACGTCTACCGTGCCACCGACCTGATCCTCGAGCGCACCGTCGCGGTCAAGATCCTCGCCGAGCACCTCTCCGACGACGAGCGCTTCGTCGCCCGTTTCCGCCGTGAGGCGCTCGCGGTGGCCAAGCTGATCCACCCCAACATCGTCCAGGTCTACGACACCGGCATCGACGAGGGACGCCACTACATCGTCATGGAGTACGTCGAGGGGCGCTCCGGCGCGCAGATCCTGCAACGACAGGGGGCGCTCGAGCCCGAGACGGCGGCAGAGGTCGGGACCCAGGCCTGTGCCGGCCTCGACTATGCGCACCGGCGCGGGATCATCCACCGCGACGTCAAGCCCGGCAACCTGATGATCGTCGGCGGCCCGATTGGGGGCGGTGCGATGACGGTCAAACTGACCGACTTCGGGATCGCGCGGGCGATCGAACAGACCCGGATCACCCAGGTCGGATCGGTGGTCGGCACCGCCGCCTACCTCGCGCCGGAGCAGGTGCGCGGCGAGGAGGCGACCCCGGCGACCGACGTCTACGCGCTCGGCGTCGTCCTCTACCAGTTCCTCACCGGCCGCCTGCCGCATGAGGGCTCGAGCTTGGCCGAGCTGGCGGTGCGCCAGCAGAACGAGCGCCCCCTCCCCCCCAGTGCATACAACGACGCCGTGCCGGAGACGCTCGGCGGAGCGGTCCTGCGTGCCCTGGAGGGCGATCCGGCTCGCCGCTACGCCAGCGCCGACGAGCTGGCCGGAGGCCTGCAGCTGGGGCTGCGGGGGGAGGACGTGACCCTGCCGCTCGAAGAGGGGGTGGGGCCAACCCAGGTCCTGGGGGGCGAAACGGCGACGCGCCGGCTCGACCAGACCGAGCGCACCGAGTGGCGCCCGGCTTCTCCCAGCAGGCGGCCGGTAGCCCGCGCTCCGCAGCCAGCTCCACGCCCGCCCGCAGCGCCACCAGCTCTCGCCAAGCGCGGCGCCTTCTCACGCTTCGCCCGCTTCGTGATGGCCGCGGTGGCCCTGGTGCTGATCGCCGCCGCGGTGGCCGCAGCGGTGATCGTCGCCACCGACAAGGCAACCGGCGTTAGGGCAAGCGAAGTCGCCGGCGACTCGGTCGACAAGGTTGTCGAAGAGTTCAAAGAACTGGTCAAGAAGAACACCGAATAGGCCGCCGTTGGGAGGGGCGGGGATATCCCCGCCCCCTCACCCGACAGCCCAGGGAGAGTTGCCCTTCAGGACCGAGGTTGAGTAGGAGCTGAAGGTGCCGGCGGCAATCGCCGTGCGGGCGTGGGTCACCAGCTCGTTCATGTAGGTGAGGTTGTGGAGGCAGAGGAGGCGAACGGCGGTCAGCTCCTCGGCGCGGGAGAGGTAGCTGAGGTAGTCGCGGTCGTGGTTCTGGCAAGCCGGGCAGGGGCAGTCCTCGACGATCGGGTTGCGGTCTCCCTCCCAGCCGGCCTTGCGCAGGTCGAGGCGGAAGCGGTTGCCAGGATCGGGGACGAGGGCGGTGCCGTGGCGGGCGAGGCGGGTGGGGATCGCGCAGTCGAAGACGTCGAGGCCGAGCGCGATGCCGGCGAGCAGGTCGTCGACGTCGCCGATCCCGAGCAGGTGCTTGGGCACCTCCTCGGGGAGGAGCGGTGCGGTCAGCTCCAGCACGCCGCGCATCTCCTCCTTGTCGTGGCCCAGCGTGCCGCCGATCGCGATCCCGTCGACTCCGGCCTCCGAGACGGCCTGCGCCGAGGCGCGCCGCAGATCCTCGTGGACGCCGCCCTGGACGATCCCGAAGACGGCCTGCCGCGGCGGGCCGTGGCGCTCGTGCCAATCCAGGCAGCGGCCCAGCCAGCGGTGCGTCCGCTCCATCGAGCGCTCCGTGTAGTCGCGGTCGGCGTGGTAGGGCGTGCACTCGTCGAAGACCAGCGCGATATCCGAGCCGAGCTTCGCCTGCACCTCCATCGAGACCTCGGGAGAGATGAACAGCGACCGCCCGTCCTTGTAGGAGCGGAACCGCACCCCCTCCTCGCCGATCGAGACGACCGAGCCGTGATCTCCACCGGGGCGGCCTTTCCCCTTCACCTCGTCCGCCACGCCACCGTGCGCCAGCGAGAACACCTGAAAGCCACCGGAATCCGTGATCAGTGCCCGCTCCCACCCCATGAACCCATGCAGCCCTCCCGCCTCAGCAATCCGATCCGGCCCCGGCGAGACGAACAGGTGATACGTGTTCCCCAACACCAGCTGATAGCCCATCTCAGCTACCTCGCGAGCCTCCAACCCGCGCACCGTTCCCTTGGTAGCCAACGGAATGAAGGCCGGCGTCTGGACCTCCCCATGCGGCGTATGAAGCACCCCAGCTCTAGCGCTCCCATCCCGCGCCTGCACCTCGAACCTCAATCTCTCCGACTCATGCCTCATCGATCTGCGGCAGCTGTTGACAAGGGTGCCGGTGACCGCTCTGACGGTGCCTCCCCCCGGCACCGCGGAGTGACCCTGCGCCGAAGGCGCACTAATTTTCACCAGCCGAAGGCTGGTGATAGGCACCGGCAGAGTGGTCACCGGCACCCTCGATCAGCGACCTCCCGGTCATCGCATCGGGCTGGGGAATGCCGAGCAGCTGCAGCGCGGTCGGCGCCACGTCGGCGAGAATGCCGTGATCGCGCAGCGCTAGTCCATCGACGGTGACGATCAGCGGCACCGGATTGAGCGAGTGCGCCGTGTTGGGCGAGCCGTCGGGCTCGAGCATGTGGTCGCAGTTGCCGTGGTCGGCGGTGACGATGCAGGCGCCGCCGGTGCGCTCGACTGCCGCGAACACGTCGCCGAGGCAACCGTCGACCTCCTCGACCGCCTTCACCGCTGCCGGGATCACCCCGGTATGGCCGACCATGTCGGGGTTGGCGAAGTTGATGATCCCGAACCGGTACTCGCCTTCGGACCACTGCGAGACGAAGGCGTCGGCAGCGGCCCTGGCGCTCATCTGCGGCTTGTGGTCGTAGGTCGGCACGTCGCGGGGTGAGTCGACAAGGCAGCGCTCCTCTCCCTCCCACCCCTCCTCGCGGCCGCCGTTGAAGAAGTAGGTGACGTGCGCGTACTTCTCCGTCTCGGCGACGTGCAGCTGGCGACCGCCGGCCTTCGAGACGACCTCGGCCAGGGTCGTCTTCGGCCTCGCCTCGGAAAAGGCGACCGGGTAAGGCCAGCCCTTGCGGTACTCGGTCATCGTGGTCAGGTCGAGCAGGGGCCCGCCAGCGCGGGGGAACTCGCCGAAATCGGGCTCGGCCAGGGCCCGGGTCATCTGCCGGGCGCGGTCTGGCCGGAAGTTGAGGAAGATCGCCACGTCACCCTCGACGACGCCGTCGTAGTCGCCGATCACCGTCGGCTTGACGAACTCGTCGGTCTCCCCGCGCTCGTAGGAGGCCTCGATCGCCTCTGCGGCGCTCGCCGCGTGCAGGCCGCGGGCGTGGACGATCGCGTCGTAGGCGAGCTTGGTCCGCTCCCAGCGCGTGTCGCGATCCATCGCGTAGTAGCGGCCGCTGACCGTGGCGATGCGGCCGGCCTGGCGCAACCAGCGCTCCAGCTCGCCGAGGTAGCGGCGCCCGCCGTGGGGCAGCGTGTCGCGGCCGTCGGTGAAGGCGTGGAAGACGACGTCGGGGACGCCCTCCTGCGAGGCGAGCTCGATCGTCGCCTCGATGTGCTCCCAGCCGGAATGGACGCCGCCGTCGGAGACGAGGCCGAGCAGGTGCAGGCGCCCGCGAGGGCTGCGGCGGGCGCGATCGCAGGCGGCCAGGAGGGCCTCGTTCTCGAAGAAGCTGCCGTCGGCGATCGCGTCGTCGATCCGGGCCAGGTCCTGCTTGACGACCGCCCCGGCGCCGAGGTTGAGATGGCCGACCTCCGAGTTGCCCATCTGCCCGTCCGGCAGGCCAACGTCGCGGCCCTGGGCCGATAGCTGCGTATGGGGGAAGCCGGCCCAGAGGCGGTCGAAGACCGGCGTCTCGGCCAGCGACACTGCGTTGCCGGGCCCCGGCGGGGCCAGCCCCCAGCCGTCGAGGATGACTAAGGCCAGCGACTCAGTCATGAGACCCAGGCGTCGCCAGGCAAGGACGCAGGGAGGCCCGACGAGGGGAGCGCACTTGTCAGTGCGTGACCCGAGGAGGCCGACCGAGGACACAGCATGGCGGCGCCTGGGGCCGTCATGCCGCGTTGACGATCGCGGCGAAGTCTTTGGGATCGAGGCTCGCGCCACCGACCAGCGCCCCGTCGATATCGTGCTGCGCCATCAGCTCTGCCGCGTTGTCCGGCTTGACCGAGCCGCCGTAGAGGATCCGTACCGAATCGGCTGCGCCGCCGCTCTCGCGCAGCACGTCGCGGATGCAGGCGCAGGTCTCCTGCGCCTGCTCGGGGGTCGCGGTGCGGCCGGTGCCGATCGCCCAGATCGGCTCGTAGGCAACGACTACCTCCGCCAGCCGGACTGGATCGACCCCGGCCAGGTCGGCCTGCAGCTGGCGCTTCAGCACGGCCTCCGTTTGGTCGGCGTCGCGTGCCTCCTCGCTCTCGCCGATGCAGAGGATCGGCTCCAGGCCAGCCGCGAGCGCCGCCGGCACCTTGAGTGCCAGTGCCTCGTCGGTCTCGTTGAAGTGACGGCGGCGCTCGGAGTGGCCGAGGATGACCGCGTCGACGCCGGCCTCGACCAGCATCGGCGCCGAGACCTCGCCGGTGAAGGCGCCCCAGTCGGCCTCGTGCATGCTCTGCGCCGCCACCCGCACGGCGCTGCCGCGCGAGCGCTCCACCACCTCGCTCAGCGCCAGGTAGGAAGGGCAGATGACGACGACGTTCTGCGTGGCCGCGATCCGCGGCAGCAGCGCGTCGACGAACTCGGCCGCCTCGGCGACGGTCTTGTGCATCTTCCAGTTGGCCGCGATGTACGGCGTTCGCTCAGGCATCCAACAGAGCCTCCACTCCCGGCAGCTTCCTTCCCTCCAGCAGCTCCAACGACGCTCCTCCTCCGGTCGACACCCAATCCACCTTCTCAGCCAGCCCGAACCGGTGCAGCGCCGCCACCGAGTCGCCACCGCCGACCACGGTCGTCGCGGGCGCCGCCGCGACCGCCTCGGCGACCGCCCGCGTCGCCGAGGCAAACGGCTCCAGCTCGAAGGCGCCCATCGGTCCGTTCCAGAGCACGGTGCCCGCGGCGGCTATCGCCTCGGCGTAGGCGGCGGCGGTACGCGGCCCGACGTCGAGGCCCATCCAGCCGTCCGGCACCTCGACCCCGTCGCTCTCGCGCCGCTCGGTCGCCGCGTCGAAGCTCTTGCCCAGCATCAGGTCGACCGGCAGCATCAACTCGCACTCGGATCCCTCCGCCCGGCCCAACGCCTCCTCGGCAAGCTTGACGCCCTCCTCCTCGACCAGCGAGTCGCCGGTCGCGATCCCCTGCGCGCGAAAGAAGCTGAAGCACATCGCACCGCCGATCAGGATGCTGTCGGCGATATCGAGGAAGCGGTCGATGACGCCGACCTTGTCGCTCACCTTGGCGCCGCCGAGCACGACGACCAGCGGCCGCTCGGGCGACTCGACGACCTTGGTCAGCTCGGTCACCTCGCGCTCCAGCAGCAGGCCGGCGTAAGCGGGGAGGCGGTGGGCCACGCCCTCGGTGCTGGCGTGAGCGCGGTGGGCGGCGCCGAAGGCGTCGTTGACATAGAGGTCGGCTAACAACGCAAGGGCATCGGCCAGCCCGGGGTCGTTCTGCGTCTCGCCCGGCTCGAAGCGGACGTTCTCCAGCAGTAGCACGTCGCCCGGGCTCAGCCCGGCGGCCATCGTCTCGACGTCGTCGCCGATCACAGCCGGCGACTGCTTCACCTCGGAACCGAGCAGCTTGGCCAGCCGCTCGCCGACCGGCCGCATCGAGAGCGCCGGGTCGGCCTGGCCCTCGGGTCGGCCGAGGTGGGAGACGAGGATCGGCGCGGCACCGCGCTCTCGCAACAGCTCGATCGTCGGCAGCGCCGCCCGGATCCGCGTGTCGTCGGCGACGCGGCCGTCGTCGAGCGGGACGTTGAAGTCGACCCTGACGAGGACCCGCTTGCCGGCTACGGCGGCGTCCCGGACGCTCAGCTTGGAGAAGCTCACGGCGCCCTCCCGACGGGGCTTAGAGAACCTTGCCCGCCAGCTCGACGCAGCGGTTCGAGTAGCCCCACTCGTTGTCGTACCAGGAGACCACCTTGATCATCCTGCCGCCGCCGATCGCCATCGTCTGGCCGGCGTCGAAGATCGAGGAGTGCGGATCGCCGACGATGTCGGTGGAGACGATCTCGTCCTCGGTGTAGGAGAGGATCCTTTTCAGCGGCCCTTCGGCGGCGGCCTTGACCGCGGCGTTGACGGCGTCGGCATCGGTCGGCTGGGACGGGGTGAAGACGAGGTCGACGACGGAGCCGGTCGCGACCGGAGCCCGTATCGCGAGCCCGTTCAGCCTGCCGTTCAGGGCGGGCAGGACCAGGCCGACCGCCTTGGCGGCGCCGGTCGTGGTCGGGATCAGGTTGATCGCCGCGGCGCGTGCCCGGCGCAGGTCCTTGTGCGGCATGTCCTGCAGGCGCTGGTCGGCGGTGTAGGCGTGGATCGTGGTCATCAGGCCCTGCTCGATCCCGAAGGAGTCGTTCAGCACCTTGGCCAGCGGCGCCAGGCAGTTGGTCGTGCAGGAGGCGTTGGAGATGATGTGGTGGTTGGCCGGGTCGTAGCTGTCGAAGTTGACGCCGAGCGCCACGGTGATGTCGGGCTCCTTGGCCGGGGCCGAGATGATCACCTTCTTGGCGCCCGCCGCGAGGTGCTTGGCGGCGTCGTCGCGGGCGGTGAAGAGCCCCGTCGACTCGATCACCACATCGGCGCCGAGGTCGCCCCAGGGCAACGCCGCCGGGTCGCGCTCGGAGAGCACCTTCAGCTCCTTGCCGTCGACCGAGACCGACCCCTCCCCCGCCTCGATCTCGCCGGGAAAGCGGCCCAGGATCGAGTCGTACTTGAGCAGGTGGGCGAGCGTGCCGGTGTCGGTGATGTCGTTGACGGCGACGAAGTCGAGGTCCGCACCCGCCGCGTGGGCGGCGCGGAAGAGGTTGCGCCCGATGCGACCGAAGCCGTTGATGCCGACCTTCACAGCCATGAAGTCAATTCCTCCTGAAGTCGATGCTTTCCTGTCTCGAGACTAGTCACTGCCGATCGTCACCTCGATTTCGTACCCATCCGGATCCTGGAGGAACGCGGAATAGGAGCCGGAGCCGTGCGAGCGCCGCTCGCCGGGCTCGCCGACGGGGTTGCCACCGGCGCCAACGCCCCCCTCCCAGGCCGCCTTGACGGCGACGATCCCGAGCCCCGAGAAGCTGAGCAGGCCAAAGCCGGGTTTCGGCGGGTGGTGAGCGGCGACGAAGAAGACCGGCTTGGCGATGCCCCAGCCGATCGTCTCGTCTTGCTCGAAGTGGCGCCGCCAGCCAAGCGGCGCGAGCAGCGCGTCGTAGAAGGACGCGCTCCGCTCGAGGTCGGAGACCTCTAAGAGGACGTGGTGCAACATCGGGGCGGGGAGGCTATACGGGCAACCGGCATCCAGTCGGCCGGCCATCGCGACGAAGGTTGCGTTTGCCCCCTATATGGGGGTCAATGCAACCCTCGTCAGCCGGATCTGGGGGCCCAGCGGAAGTAGCGAACGGCGAGCAGCAGGCCGGCAGCCCCCCAGATCGCGACGATCGCGAGGTTGCCCCAGGAGACAGCGGCGCCACCGGCCGGGACATAGGCGTCGAAGAAAGCCTCGAAGAAGTGACGGATCGGGAAGGCGTCGGCGAAGTGGATGACGCCGCTGGGCAGTTGGTCGTCGGGGATGAAAACGCCGGAGAGGAAGTAGAGCGGCAGCAGCAGGGCGTTGACGATCGGCGCGGCCGCGTCCTGGGAGGGGATCGCCGCCGTCAGGGCGATGCCGAGACAGCAGAAGGCGGCGGCGCCGACGATCAGGACGAGGACGATCGCCGGCAGGCGGTCCCAGGGGATCGGGACCCCGTAGGCGAGGCGGCCGATCGCCGCAAGCAGCGCCAGCATCAGCAGCGCGACCACGATCGAGTTGCCGATGCGGCCGGCGATGAAGACCCAGGGCGGCATCGGGGTGCCGCGCCCCCGCTTCAGCCGCCCGTCCTCGCGCGCGATCACCAGCGACATCGCCAGCGACTGCATCGTCGCCGAGATCACCGAAAGGGTGATGATCGCGGGCACGTAGTAGGTGGTCGTCTCGATCCCACCCCTCACGTCGACCGTCTGGTCGCCGAAGACGGTGGCGAAGATCAGCAGCAGGACGACCGGGAAGGCGACCGTGAAAAAGACCGAGGCGGGGTTGCGCCAGAAAACCTTCTGGTCGTAGCGGAACTGGTGCCAGACGAGGTTCATGTCTGGTCGGTGAGCTCCAGGTAGACGTCCTCGAGGCTGGGCCGGGTGACCTCCAGCCCCTCCAGCTCCCGCCCCTCGGCAAGCGCCCTTCCGGTCAGCTCGTTCAGGGTCTCGACCGGGGTCGTCGTCTCCAGCTCCACCTCCCGGCCATCCTCGCGGTAGCTGATCCGCGCCGGCCGGCTCTCGCGGTCGCCGAGATCCTCCGGAGTGCCGCGGGCCGCCACCTCGCCGGCGGAGATGATGGTGACGCGGTCGGCGAGGCGCTGTGCCTCGTCCATGTAGTGGGTGGTGAGGAACACGGTCTTGCCGAGCTCGCGCAGGCCGGCGATCGTCTCCCAGGCCTGGCGGCGCGCCGAGGGGTCGAAGCCGGTCGTCGGCTCGTCGAGGAAGAGCAGCTCCGGGTCGCCGATCAGGGCCATGCCCACGTCGAGCCGCCGTTGCTGGCCGCCGGAGAGCGAGCCGGCGCGGGCGTCCGCCTTGCCGGAGAGGCCGACCTGCTCGATCGTCTCCTCGATCGGCCGCGGGTGGTCGTAGTAGCCGGCATACAGGGCGAGTGACTCGCGCACGGTCAGGTATGGGTCGAGGCGGCAGCTCTGCAGGACGATCCCGATCTGCGCGCGCCACTCGCGCCCCGCATGCTCGGGGTCCTCCCCGAGGACGCTGACCTCGCCGCCGCTGCGCTTGCGGTAGCCCTCGAGGATCTCCACCGTGGTCGTCTTGCCGGCGCCGTTGGGGCCGAGAAAGGCGAAGACCTCGCCGGCCTGAACCTCGAGGTCGATGCCGCGAACCGCATCGACCTCGCCATAGCTCTTTCGCAAACCACGGATGGAGATGACGGGATCGGCCACGGCTCGGCGATTCTATGGACGCCGGGAGTGACAGCCGTCATTCCAGCTCGACGTCGCGGTGCTTGACCCGCACCACAACATCATCCCGACCGACAAGGGCGCGGCGGATGCGATCGGCGACGGTGACCGAGCGGTGCCGGCCGCCGGTGCAGCCGATCGCGATCGTCAGGTGGCTCTTGCCCTCGGTGACGTAGGCGGGGACGAGGAACTCGAGCAACGGCAGCAGCCGGCCGTAGAACTCGCCCGCCTGGGTGCCCGACTCGACATAGCCGCGCACCGCCTCGTCGAGCCCGGTCTGGGGCCGCAGGTCGTCGACATAGTGTGGGTTGGGCAGGAAGCGGACGTCGAGGGTGAGGTCGGCGTCGCGCGGCGGCCCGTTCTTGAAGCCGAAGGTGAGCAGGGTCAGGGCCAGCTTGCCGCCCTCGTGGCTTCCCAGCATCTCCTCGGCGATCCGCCGCCGCAGCTGGCCCCCGGTCAGGCCGCTGGTGTCCATCACCACGTCGGCGCGAGCCCGCAGCGGCGACAGCAGCTCGCGCTCTGCCCTGATCCCGTCGACGATCCTGCCCTCGGGAGCGAGGGGATGGCGGCGGCGGGTCTCCTTGTAGCGGTCGAGCAAAGTCTCCTCGTCGGCCTCGAGGAAGAGCAACTTCGGCCGCAACCCGTCGGCGCTGAGCTCGTCCAGGACCTGGATCAGGCCCTCGAAGTACTCGCCGCCGCGCACGTCCGAGACGACCGCGGCCCGCTCCACTCCGCTGCCCTCGTGGCGAAACAGCTCGCCGAGGCTGCCGATCATCCGCGGCGGCAGGTTGTCGACGCAGAAGTAGCCGCCGTCCTCGAAGGCGGCGATCGCCTCCGACTTGCCGGCGCCGGAGTGGCCGGTGATCAGGACCAGGTCGACGGCGCTGCCGGAACGGTGCCCGTCGCGGCTCCCGCTCGACGCCTCGGCTTTCTCGACCTCGCCCATGCCTAGCCGCCGGTCCTGTGCAGCTGCTCGTGGATCTCGCGGGCCAGCTTTCCGGGCACGCCCGGCACCGCCTCCAGCTCCTCACGGCTTGCCGCCAGGAACCGCTCGGGCGTGCCGAAGTGCTTGAGGAAGGCGCGCTTGCGGGCCGGGCCCACGCCCTTCAGGTCGTCGAGCACCGAGGCGGTCATCGCCCGGTCGCGGCGGCCGCGATGGTGATCGATCGCGAACCGATGCGCCTCGTCGCGCACCCGCTGCAGCAGCTTCGAGGCTTCGGAGTCGGCCGGCAGGTCGATCGGCACCCGGCGGCCCGGAACGTAGACCTCCTCCAGCCGCTTGGCGAGGGAGACCACGGCGACGCCGCGCTCGGCGAGCGGGCCGAGGGCGTGCATCGCAGCGGCGAGCTGGCCCTTGCCGCCGTCGACCACGACCAACGAGGGCAGCGCGGCAAAGCTCTCGTCGCGCTTGCCGTCGTGCGGCGAGAGGTCGACCTGCTCCAGGTAGCGGCTGGTCCGCCGGCTCAACACCTCCTCCATGGAAGCGAAGTCGTCGGACCCGTTGCTGCGCTCGCCGCGCACCCTGAAGCGACGGTAGTCGGACTTCTTGGTCGCTCCGCCCTCGAAGACGACCATCGAGGCAACCGTGTGCTCGCCGCCGAGGTTCGAGACGTCGAAGCCCTCGATTCGGATCGGCAGCTCCTCCATGTCCAACGCTTCGCGCAGGTCGGCGAGCGAGTCGACCCGGCGCTGGCGCCGGTGCTCGCGTCGCAGTCGGTCCTGGTCGAGGGCAAGGCGGGCGTTGCGCTCTGCCAGCTCGCGCAGGCGGCGCTTGTCGCCGCGCTCCGCGACCCGCACCTCGACCGACCCACCGCGCCGCTCGCCCAGAGCCGCCGCCAGCAGCTCGGCCCGCTCGCGCAGGTAGGGGCCGACGACGATCGTCCGCGGCATCGCCGGCGAGGCCGAGTAGTACTGGCCGATGAACTCCTCGGCGACCTCGACCTGGTCGCGTTCGGCCTGGTTGTCGAGGTAGAAGCTCTGGCGCTCCGCCAGGATGCCGTCGCGCACCTGGAAGACCTGGGCGTTGGCGTCGGCTCCCTCGGTTGCGACCCCGATCAGGTCGGCGGTGCCGACCGAGCCGCCGGCGACGCGCTGGCGCTCGAACAGCGACTGGACCGCCTTGAGCCGGTCGCGATGCAGTGCCGCGCGCTCGAATTCGCGCGCCGCCGCGGCCTCCTCCATCTTCGCCTGCTCGTCCGCCTCGACCCGCCGGTAGCGACCGGAGAGGAAGTCGACGATCGCGTCGATGTTGTGCCGGTACTCCTCGCGGCTGACATAACCGACGCAGGGCGCGCCGCAGCGCTTTATGTAGTAGTCGAGGCAGGGGCTGCCGGAGCGGCGGCCCGGCTCGGGCCCCTCGCAGGTGCGGAACTGGAACAGCTTGCCGAGCAGGTCGAGCGTCTCCCGCACCCGCTTGGCACTGGAGAAGGGCCCGAAGTAGGCGCGACCGGAGCGGTGCTTCTCACGGGTGAAGTAGACCCGTGGGTAATCCTCGTCGAGGCTGACGCAGACGTAGGGATAGGACTTGTCGTCACGCAAACGGATGTTGAAGCGCGGCCGGTGGCGCTTGATGAAGCTCTGCTCGGCGAGCAGCGCCTCGGCCTCGGTCGCGGTGACGAGGACATCGATGCGATCGACGCGCGAGGTGAGGCGGGTCTCGCCGCCCGAGAAGTGCGAGGCGACCCGCTTTCGGATCGAGCGCGCCTTGCCCACGTAGAGCAGCTCGTCGTCCCCCCCGTAGAAGAGGTAGACGCCGGGGGAGTCGGGCAGCTCGCGGCGGCGTCGCGCCAGCCGCTCGGCCCGGGAGGTATCTCGGTCGCTTTCGCTCACTCAGCCAAAGGGTAGGCTCCTGGCCAGCCGGCCAATGCGACACGCCCTACATGGAGAGCGAGATGACGACCCAGACCACCATCGGTCCCCCCGAGCTGAGCACGCTGCAAATCGAGGTCGACGGGGAGATCGGAACCCTCACTCTCGACCGTCCCGACGCCTTCAACGCGATGAGCCCAGAGCTGATCGGCGAGCTGACGACGGCCTTCGCCTGGTTCGCCGACCAGGCGCCGCTGCGTGGGCTGGTCATCACCGGGGCCGGCAAGGCGTTCTGCGCCGGGGGCGACGTCAACTGGTTCAAGACCGGGGTCGAAGACGACTCGATCGACCTGCCCTCGCAGGTGCGGCGGGGCGCTGAGGCCCTGCACCAGGCGATCGTCGACCTGCGCCGGATCCCGTACCCGGTGATCGCGGCGGTCAACGGCCCGGCGGCGGGCGCGGGCTTCTCGCTGGCGCTCGCCTGCGACATCAGGATTGCTTCCGAGGCCGCCTTCTTCGCCCCGGCCTACGGGCGGATCGGCGCCTCACCGGATGGCGGCATGACCTACTTCCTGCCCCGCGTCGTGGGGCCGAGCCGAGCGTTGGAAATCCTCCTCGAGGATCCCAACATGAGCGCCAAGGACGCGCTCGCCGAGCGACTCGTCTCCGCGGTCGTGGCGCCCGCCGAGCTGGCGGACCAGGCGCGCGCCAAGGCGGAGGAGCTGGCCGCGAAGGCGCCCTACTACGTGAAGATGGCGAAACGGCTCTGCGGCGTGAGCATCGAGAACAGCCTCACCGAGCACCTGCAGCTGGAGCGGCACGGGATCGCCGACAGCATGGCGACGGAGGATCTAAGAGAAGGCGTGACGGCGTTCTTCGGCGGCGAGAAGCCGACGTTCAAGGGTCGCTGAACCGGGCGATGCCAGCGGCCGTATTCGAGCTACAGTCTCCCCGAGCATTCTCCCCAGGAAAGGATCCAGTCAGATGAAGAAGCTCGCCACCCTCCTCGTCCTCGCACTTGCCTCCGCCGCACTCGTCGCCTGCGGAGGGAGCGACTCGACCACGACGACCTCGACCTCGAGCGGAGGCGAAGCGAATGGCGGCGGCGGCGCCGAAGGCAGCAAGGAAGCCGGGGGGAGCGAAGGCGGCGGCTCGACCCTCGAATTCGAAGCCGACCCGAGCGGCGAACTGGCCTACACGACCACCGAAGCGTCGGCCAAAGCGGGCAAAGTGACGATCGACTTCAACAACCCGCAGTCGCTGACCCACGACGTGGCGATCGAAGACTCAGGCGGCAAAGAGGTTGGCAAGACGGACCTGATCGCCAACGAAGAAACGTCGGCCACGGTGAACCTGAAACCAGGCACCTACACCTTCTTCTGCAGCGTTCCCGGCCACCGTGAAGCGGGTATGGAAGGCACCCTCACCGTCAAATAGCCGAGACGTCGCTGGCGCCCGTCACACGGCGGGCGCCATCGCTCGGATAACGCTGTCGCCGAGGAAGCAGAGCTCCTCGTTGCTCTCGACCTCAAGCGTGAAGCGGGACGACCTGCCACCAGCCGCCGCCGACCTCGTCGACCGAGATGGCCTCCCTCATTCAGGGTGAAGTGAACCCATCCGCAGGCTTTCCGAGGTCTACCGATCGATGAAGAAAGCCAGCATCCTGCTCGTCCTCGTGCTTGCCGCTTCTGCATTTGCCGCCTGTGGCGATGGCGGCGCGCCTTCAACCGGGACGAACACCGGGACGAGCGATCAATCCGCTTTCGCCAAGGCGCACCCAGGAAGCGCCATATATGGCAGTCCTCCGCTCGAGTTTGAAGCGGACCCAGGTGGAGACCTTGCTTACACGACCGACGAAGTGACGGCAAAAGAGGGCAACGTGACGATCGAATTCACGAACCCCCAGTCCGTCCGCCACAACGTCGTGATCGAAGCCGCCAGCGGCAGCCGAGCAGCGACGGGTACGATCGCGAACGACTTCGCCGCGACGACCATCACCCTGAACATCAGGGAAAAATTCATCTTCTACTGCTCTGTCCCAGGCCATAGAAAGGCCGGGATGGAAGGGATCGTAAGAGTCCAGAGGAGAAGATAGTTAGCCAGCGGGGGCCATCACGCGGGTGACGGAGTCGCCGACGAAGCAGGGCTTCTCGTTGCCTTCCACCTTGCCGTTACATGAATTGTTCGGGCCTATCGCCACTACCAACGAGGCTGGAATGACTTCGTAAGATGCTATCTTACGTCCGTGAAAACGACTGTCTCAACCAAGGGCCAGATAGTGCTGCCGGCCGAGCTTCGCCAGCGCGATGGCATCGAGCCCGGCCAGGAGTTTGAGGTTGAGCGTCTCGACGCTGACGAGTACCGACTGCGACGCGTCTCGCCACCGCCCAATGAAGGCTTGGTGGACTGGTTGCTGGCCTGTCCGGAGAAGGGCTATTTCGTCGCGATCGACTCTGAGTCGACCGACACGCTGTGAGATACCTCGTCGACGCCAACGTCCTCTCTGAGGCAACCAAGCCCAATCCCGATCCCGGTGTCATCGAATGGCTGCGACGCAACGAGCGTTCGATCGTCGTCGATCCATTCATTCTGGGTGAGATCCGCTTCGGCATCCTTCTCTTGGCGCGCAGTGGGCGGCGCGCCCACCTTGAAAGCTGGTTCGAGCAGGGGATTGGAGGAATCGAGTGCCTGTCTTGGGATTCCGCCGTCGGCATGCGCTGGGCTCAGCTGCTCGCCGATCTTCGCCATAGCGGCAAGCCAATGTCGATCAAAGACAGCCTGATCGCCGCCACCGCACTCGCGCACGACCTCACGCTGGCAACGCTCAACCAGCGGGACTTCAAGCCGGCAAAAGTGCAGCTCGTCGATCCGTCAGCTTGAGCACTTCGGCCAAATAGAGATGCTTGGTTGAGCAGGTTCCACGTCGCTCCCGCAACATTCCTTTGACGTTCCGGTCACTGGGACGGCCGTAGTCGATGGAGCGCACCGCTTCGACTAACTCAGCGAGGGAGCAATCACGCTGGGTCAAAGCGTCAATGGGGCTCCCCCAAACGGATGCCGTCAGTCCACAGGCGCCATCACGCGGGCCTTGCCGCGGACACGGGCGTCTACCGGGACCCGGGCGGGAAAGCGGATCTTGTTGGCGTTGTATGAATTGTCCGACGCGATCCCGTGCGGCGGCGCAATTAGGTGAGGCGCTTGTCTTGTCCGGACAAAAGCCGTACATTGCTTCCCATGGAGCCCACGACGAGCGCCAAGACCCGCCGGATCGAGATTCGGATGACCGACGAGGAGCGAGACCTGGAGCAGGCTGCCGCATCCGCTCGCGGTCAGACGCTCAGCGAGTTCGTTCGGCAGGCGGCACGCCGCGAGGCCGAGCAAGTGTTGGCCGAGCGCACGAGCATTGCGCTTGACCCGGAGGAGGCCGGTCGGTTCCTCGCGGCGCTAGACGATCCGGCTCCTTTCGAGACCGGCCTCGGCGCTCTTACGGAGCACCCCAGCGTCCTCGGCGGTTGAGCGCTCGCTTCGGGGCGGCTGAGCCGCTCGCAGCGCACCACGACGTCGATAGCTTTAAGTCTGGTCGCGAGCAGCTCGACCGATGGCTGCGCGCCTACGCCGGGCAGGGTCAGCGCCGTGACACTGCCCGCACCTTTGTGGTCTGCCGACGAGGAGAAGCAGACGTGGTCGGCTACTACACCCTGGTCGCCTCGCAGGTGGAGCGGGGCGAGGCAACAAGTGAAGTGCAGAGCGAAACATCCAAGCACTTCCCGATCCCCGTCTGCCTTATCGCTCGCCTCGCCGTCGATCAGTCGGTGCAGGGAATCGGTCTTGGGCGAAGCCTCCTCCTCGATGCCCTGCGCCGCACCGAGCGTGCATCTCGCTCGATCGCATTGCGCGCCGTCCTCGTCCACGCCCTCGACGAGGAGGCCGCTGCGTTCTATGCACGCTTCGGATTCAAGCCCGCAACCGCAGAGCCGCTGACGCTGATGGTCCCGCTAGAGGCAGTGCGTCGAGTACTCATTGCACCGTAGAGCTGCACTACAGTCCCGGCATGGCGAACGTCTTCAAGCCGGTGTTCGAGGAGGGAGAGCGACCCGAAGGGTTTCGCTCACGACGAGCTCGAATTGGATACGAACTTGGAACCGAGCTGATCGGCTGCAGCCTCTGGGAGCTGCCACCCGGCGAGGCCGCCTATCCGTACCACTTCCACTATTCGGATGAGGAGCTGGTGATCGTCCTCTCGGGACGACCCAGCCTGCGGACACCCGAGGGCAACCACGAGCTGGAAGAGGGTGAGGCGATCCGTTTTCAGCTAGGGGAAGAAGGGGCCCATCAGATCTTCAACCCCACCGATCAACCAGCCACCTTCCTGGCAATCTCAAGCCACGGGCGGCCCGATGTCGTGATCTATCCGGACGCCGACAAGATCGGTGTCGGTGAGCGGTTGCCGCAGGGTGGTGGTTTGAGGGCTTTCTTCAGGCGGGAGGACGGCGTGGATTACTTTGACGGGGAGCGGCCTCCCAACGATTGAAAAGTGCCGTCACCCGGCAGGCGCCATCACGCGGGTGACGGAATCCCCCACAAAGCACGGCTTCTCGTTGCCTTCGACCTCGAGGGTGAAGCGGGTCACAACCTCGTACCAGCCGCCGCCCTTCTCGTCGATTGAGACGACCTCGGCGCGGCCGCGGACCTTGGAGTCGACCGGGACCGGGGCGGGGAAGCGGATCTTGTTGGCGTTGTATGAATTGTCCGACGCGATCCCGATCGACTCCAACGCAGGCAAAACAATCTGAAGCCCGCGCGGCTGACCAGGGCTCACTTTTCGACTTCGTAGGTGAAGTCGTACTCGGTTTCTTCCTCATTGCGGGCATGCAGCTGCATCTGTCCGCTCGCGTCGTCGTATTCGTCGGTGCCACCCGTGATCGCGAGAGTCGAGTCTTTGCCGTCGTAGAACGGGCCCTCGACGGTGATCTGGCCGCCGTCGAGAGAGACAGTCCAGATGCACTCCCACGCCTTTCCCGCGGCGGTGCGAATGCACTGGCCGTTGTCGGTCCCGACCTGTTTTTTGTTCGACTCGTCGAAAACCGGGTTGGCAAAGGCGAGCACGTCGCCGACCGAGTCTTCCTCGGAAGCCGGGCCGATATGGCGAACCGTGTCGGTGTCGGCGTGCTCGACGAGGGCGATCGTTTCCGAGTCGGAACCGTCACCGCAGGCGACGAGCAAGACCGCAGCACTGACAGCTGCCAAGGGGACGAGACACCGGATCTTCATTTCTCTCCTCAGGCATCTACTTGCTATTGCCAGCCGAGTGTCGCCCCCATGGACAAACCCAGTCAACAGCCACGCTGGCCAACGACCCTGCGCGCCCGTGGCCACAGCGGCGTATCGCGGTTGCCGTAGCCGACTTTCACCACACCCGAGTGGGGTAAATGTCGGCTACGGCAAGGAAGCCTCGTGAGGCAATCAGCTGGCTGGGCCATCACGCGCGTCACCGAGTCACCGACGAAGCATGGCTTCTCGTTGCCCTCGACCTTGAGGGTGAAGCGGGTCACTACCTCCCACCAGCCGCCGCCCTTCTCGTCGATTGAGACGACCTCGGCGCGGCCGCGGACCTTGGAGTCGACCGGGACCGGGGCGGGGAAGCGGATCTTGTTGGCGTTGTATGAATTGTCCGACGCGATCCCGGTCGGCCCCAGCGCAGACAAAACCATCCGAAAGTCCCTCTAGAGTCGCGGCGCATGGGGCAGTTTCCGTCGATGAAGGCAAAGCGCCTGCTGGCCACCTTGGAACGCAAGCCGCTCGGCTATCGCGTTGCACGTCAAGCTGGCTCGCATCGCCGCTTGGAAGCACCGGACCGACCACCGCTGACCTTCGCATTCCACGACAACGCGACAATCCCCTCCGGTCTCGTGCGCAAGATCCTCGTCAGGGATATTGGACTTGCCGAAGACGAGGCCCGAAAGCTACTCTGAGGTGGAAGATCGAATGGAGACCGTGCGCGTCATCTATCACCACGAGGCCGACGGCTGGTGGGCCGAGTCGCCCGATGTCGAGGGCTGGTCCGCTGCGGGCGACTCCTATCCCGAGGTCGTCAAGCTGGCAGAAGAAGGAATCTCCTTTGCCCTAGAGCACGACGCCAAACTGGAGCACTTCGTTCCAGCGGGCGAGCACGTCGCGGCCTAGAGACGACCTTCCCACAAGCTGAGCCGAGGAATGGCAGACCCAGGGTCCCTATATGTTGCGCACTCGCCGACCGATCTCGGTGTCCTGCGGATAGCCGGCGGCATCCCAGAAGGAACCCGCATCCTCGTCGTCGTACGCGACGAGCGCAGTGACGCGGCGGACCCCGCAGTCGTGGAGGTAAGCCTCGGCGGCGTTCGTGAGCTGCAGACCGACCCCCTCGCGTCGGTGCGAGTCATGGACGGCGAGCCGGTAGATGTTCCCCCGCCACCCATCCCAGGCGGCGATCACGGCACCCACGACCTTACCGTCGGCTTCCGCTACGAGCAGAGCCGCTGGAGATCGCCCAACCAGCTGCTCGACGTCCTCCCGGCGGTCAGGCGTGCTGGCGTGCTGACTTCGGGCAAGCGCCCATAGCTCCAGCACCGCATCCACATCGTCGCCATGGCTGCGACGTACCGTGATCTTCCCGCCCGTCAAATGAGATCAGCCGGCGGGTGCCATCACGCGGGTGACGCTGTCGCCCACGAAGCACGGCTTCTCCGAGCCCTCGACCTCGAGGGTGAAGCGGGTGATGACCTCGTACCAGCCGCCGCCCTTCTCGTCGATCGAGACGACCTCGGCGCGGCCGCGGACCTTGGAGTCGACGGGGACCGGGGCGGGGAAGCGGATCTTGTTCCAGCCGTAGTTGACGCCGAGGGCGAAGCCGCTCGAGGAGATCAGCTCTTTGCGGAAGCCGTCGACCAGCGACAGGGTCAGGTTGCCGTGGGCGATCGTCGTGCCGAACGGGCTCTCGTTCTTCGCCTTCTCGACGTCGACGTGGATCCACTGGTCATCCCCCGACAACGCCGCGAAGGTATCGATGTCCTCCTGCGTCACGGTGCGCCACTCGCTCGGGCCGATCTCCTGCCCGAGAAGCGACTGCATCCCCTCGACGCCCTGTACCTCGATGGTTGCCATCGCGCGGGAGGCTATCCCACCTTGAGGTATCGACGACATCAAAGCCGGCCTCCGAGATACAGGCGAAGGTCGTCTTCCTGCTCGTCGATTCGCCAGTCATGCGACGAGTCTGACTTCAAAGGTTGGTGCGACCAGGACGCCGGCGCTGCCGAGCAGAGCGAGGATCCGAGTGACGTAGGCCTGGGTCTCGGGGTAGGCGGGGAGGCACTGGCAGGCTTCAACCGGGGCGGGGCCGGCGTTG
>Ga0222622_10000168_pt1 | contig 23293 bp, 22 predicted proteins | sample PLM2_5_b1metaG_FD_177335 | JGI IMG/M metagenome (GOLD analysis project Ga0222622, IMG submission 177335) | Groundwater sediment microbial communities from an aquifer in East River, Colorado, USA - PLM2_5_b1 | ecosystem: Environmental > Terrestrial > Soil > Riparian zone | place: USA: East...
TGAACGCGAAGATACTCGAGGGCGGCGGGGTAGTCATTGCGTGCGCGACGGTTGACGAACGGAAATCGGCGCGTCTGCAGGAATTGGGAGCGGAAATCATCACGCTGCCTGATGCATCCAAAGCAGGCGCGAAAGTCGACTTGCCGGGGCTCATACAGGCGCTGGGCGCACGCGGCATCAATGAACTGCACATCGAGGCCGGACACAAACTCAATGGATCGTTATTGAAGGAAGGATGCGTCGATGAGGTTCTTCTATACGTCGCGCCATGCTTGCTGGGAGATCGCGCGCATGGGATCGCGGAGCTGCCCGAACTTACCGACCTCGGGAAGCGCGTGTCACTCAAGTTCGATGATGTGCGCCGCATGGGCTCAGATATCCGCGTGCTGGCGCGCATCGAGTCACGCTGAAATGTTCACCGGAATCGTTCAAGCGGTTGGACGTGTCCGCGCGCTAGAGGCGCGAGCCGGTGGTGCACGGATAGTCATCGACGCCGGCATGCTCGATCTCTCGGATGTGCGGATTGGCGACAGCATTGCGGTCGATGGTGTCTGCCTCACGGTCGTCGCGCTCGACGGTGCGGCACTGACCTTTGATATATCGGCGGAGACAGTCGATTGCACCAGCGCCTTTCGTCGGGAAGCCGGCGTCAACCTGGAAAAGGCTTTGCGCCTTGCCGACCGCTTAGGCGGGCATCTAGTGAGCGGGCATGTTGACGGAATTGGCACGGTGGTCGAGTTCGAAGCGAGAGGTGATAATCGCTGGCTGGCGGTGCGAACGCCGCTCGATATCGGGCGCTACATCGCGCGCAAGGGCGCGATCGCAATCAACGGCGTCAGTCTTACTGTAAATGCCGTGCACGACGCCGTTTTCGAAGTAAACCTCATTCCGCACACGCTCGAAGCAACCAATCTGCATGCGCTGAATATCGGGGCGCAGGTAAATCTCGAAGTCGACATGCTGGCCCGCTACATCGAACGCTTGAGCTCGGCGCATCAATAGGCGTATTTGCGCATTCCCGCGCGAGTGCGCGGCGTGCGAACTTTCCATTCATTCCGGGTGCCACAGAATCTGGCGTGACCGGTCGCAAGGCGTTTACATGAAACGAATGGTTTTGTTCGCGTTGTTTGCGCTGCTAACGTCTGCCATCCATTCAGTGAACGCGGCCGTTGCCGACACCATCGCGGAGCGAGTCAAACCGTGTACCGTCTGCCACGGACCGGAAGGCCGCCCGGGTCCGGACGCGTACTATCCCCGGCTGGCCGGGAAGCCGCGCGGCTACTTATACAATCAGTTGCGAAATTTTAGGGAAGGCCGGCGCTATTACAGGCCGATGGCGTTACTGATTGAAAATCTTTCCGACGAATATCTGAGCGAGATGGCGGCGTATTTCTCGAGTCTCAGCGTTCCGTACCCCGCCGTGCGCGGAACGCTGGACGAGGCACGAACACAAACGGCGCGCCGCCTGGTCACGCTTGGTGAACCGGGCAAAGACATCCCATCGTGCATGGCGTGCCACGGCAAAGCGTTGATGGGTATAGCACCGGATATTCCCGGCCTACTGGGCTTGCCGGCCGATTACATCAATGCTCAGTTCGGCGCATGGCGAGTCGGCTCGCGCCATGCACAGGCCCCGGACTGTATGGCGGAAATCGCCAAACGCGTTACGGCTGTCGAAGCGAGCGCTATCTCCGCGTGGCTTGCGATCCAACCGGTTCCCGACCAGGCGCGTCCCGATTCGAGTTCGGAAGCGCTGCCGCTAAAGTGCGGAAACATAAGCGGTCGAGCGGACCAATGAAGCGTGCAGCCACCATCTTCGTGGCAACGATCGCCGTAATTGCCATCGCAGCGATATTCAATGCAAAGCTATCCAACCGCCACATTTCGACTCGCCAAACTGACTCTTCACCCACGCAGCCGGGACGCGGCGAGTACCTGGCAAGGGCAGGCAATTGCATCGGCTGCCACACGGCGCAAGGCGGCCCTGATTACGCGGGCGGCCGGAAATTGCCGACACCGTTTGGAACTTTCTATACGCCTAACATAACGCCCGACCGGGAAACCGGCATCGGTAGTTGGACCTCGGACGACTTCTGGGCGGCGCTCCATAACGGTGAATCGCCCGATGGCCGCGTGCTGTATCCGACTTTCCCGTATACCGAGTACACGAAGGTGACACGGGAAGATTCGGACGCGATCTTTTTATATCTGCGTTCGGTGCCCGCCGTCAGCCAGCGCAGCCCTGCACATGAGGTACGGTTCCCATATAACGTTCGCCCGTTGCTGTACGTGTGGCGCGCGCTGTACTTCCGTCCCGGCGTTTACGAACCGGAGCCGGCACAAGGCGCCGAGTGGAATCGCGGCGCGTACCTCGTGCAGGGATTAGGGCACTGCAACGCATGTCATGGAAACCGCAACGCACTCGGCGCGACGCGAGGCGCGGCACTCGGCGGCGGCCAGATCGCTGGACTCAATTGGTACGCGCCATCGCTCGTGTCGCGCACGGAAGCCGGCATCGCGGACTGGCAGGTCGACGACATCGTCAAGTTGCTGGCGACAGGGATTGCGTCGCGCGGTGTGGCATCCGGACCGATGGCGGAGGTCGTTAGAGCCAGTTTGCAACATTTGACAGCGAATGATCTGCGCGCCATCGCGGTATATTTGAAATCGCTACCGGAGAACACAGCTACGATCGCCGCGCCGTTGCCGGAAACAAGCGATGACATGCGAAAACAATTCGCGCGAGGCGCCGCGGTCTACGAGAAGAACTGCAAGGACTGTCACGGTACCTCGGGTGAAGGCGCGCCAGCTGCATATCCCGCGCTTGCGGCTAATCGCGGCGTGACGATGCGCTCGCCGCTCAACTCGATACGCAGTGTGCTGAACGGAGGCTATCCGCCGTCGACCGCCGGCAATCCGCGGCCATATGGTATGCCGCCCTTTGCGCAAAGCCTGTCTGGTGATGAGATTGCCGCTGTGCTGTCGTACGTGAGAAACGCCTGGGGCAATCGCGCCAGTTTTGTCAGCACCCTCGAAGTGGAGCGTAGCAGAGGGGCCGGCTACTGAATCAGTGGCAAGTCATTAGCGCAAGGTCACCGTCAAGCTCGGCTCTTCACCAGCCGCCGCCAGCGCGGGTGTGCTATCGAACTCCATAAGCGTGCCGTTCGCGAAATGCAGGCGATCGATCCCCGCCGCGGGGGAGACATATACCCAGTGCTCGTGCCACGCGCTCTTCGTTTTGTTGCGCGTTATCTTGCTCGGGCGTCCCCATCGCGGCAGGTTAAGTACCTGGCTGTCGGACATCCCGACGGTAAGCGGTGGACGTGTCGAACTGTGTAGCGCCTGCGTCGCTACAGCGCTGGAAATCTCGGGGTGAGCGTTGGCGATTGCGATGGCCGCTGACCGTTGACCTTTAGGGCACGGTACCGATTGATAAGTGACGCCGTTCCTGTCTGTGCATTTCACGATCTCTTGTGCGTGCGCTGCGGCGGTGCAACTGAAGACAAGGGCGGTGATGGCAACTGACTGTTTGCATCGTCTCATGGCAACACCGTTTAGAAGCGCGCGAGGATAAGCGAATGGTGCCTGTGCTACGTAGAAAACGGACTCGGCGTGCCGCGCATTCAGCCGTAGGAGTGGCGCTCGTCTACGTGAGACCAAACGCAGGTGCTCGACCTGCACGAGAGTTCGTGCGTTGCTCGTGCGCGGTGCGGGACTGCTATCATTGCGCATTGAGCGCCGATAGAGCGCCGGCACGCCCGGAAAGAATCACATGCCCGTAAGCCCGACAGCGGAGATCATCGCTGACATCCGCGCCGGCAAAATGGTGATCCTCGTAGATGAGGAAGACCGCGAGAACGAAGGCGACCTTGTGCTTGCGGCAGACTTCGTTACGCCCGATGCAATAAATTTCATGGCGCGATTCGGTCGCGGCTTGATCTGCCTCACGCTTACCGAGGATAAGTGCCGCAGTCTCAATCTACCGTTGATGGTGGCGCGTAACAACTCACCGCTCGGCACCAACTTCACGGTGTCCATCGAAGCCGCACACGGCGTAACCACCGGAATTTCGGCGGCCGACCGTGCACGCACCATTCAGGCCGCGGTGCGGGCCGATGCGGCGCCACAAGACATCGTCCAGCCCGGACATGTGTTTCCGCTCATGTCGCAAAACGGCGGAGTACTGGTGCGTGCCGGACACACGGAGGCCGGATGTGATCTGGCGCAATTGGCGGGTCTGACACCTGCATCCGTTATCTGCGAGATACTCAAGGACGATGGCGAAATGGCGCGCCTTTCGGATCTGGTTGAGTTTGCGAACCGCCACGGCTTGAAGATCGGCACGATCGCGGACCTTATACAGTACCGCAGCCGTAATGAATCGCTGGTGAGCCGCGTTTCCGAACGCGACATCGAAACCGTGCATGGAAAGTTCCGACTTATCGTTTACAGCGACAAAATCGGCGCTGCGACGCATCTTGCATTAGTCAAAGGACGCATCACGCCGACGAGCGAGGTTCTCGTTCGTGTGCATGAGCCCTTGTCCGTGATCGACCTGCTAGACGTGCGCAGCGCGAGCCATTCATGGAATTTCAATCAGGCGCTCGCCGCCATCAGCCGTGCCGAATGCGGCGTGATCGTGCTATTACATCGGCCCGAGTCTGCGCTGGACCTCATGGAGCGCGCTCAGCCGGGCGCGATTGCGGCGCCTCAAAAAAACGCGTTGCGTACCTACGGAATCGGCGCGCAGATATTGCGCGATCTCAAGGTCGCGAAAATGCGTTTGCTCGCGAAGCAACGTAGAATGCCAAGCATGGCGGGATTCGACTTGCAGGTCGTTGGTTATCTCAATCCGGAAAATTAGTCTCGCCACTCGCGGCCAGACTTAATAGATGTCAACGTACGATTCAATGACGGAAATCCAAGGGGCCAGCAATGGGGCGGGTATGCGCGTCGGCATTACAGTCGCCCGCTTCAATGCGAGCGTTGGTGACGGATTGCTTGCGAGCTGTACCGGGATGCTGGCCAAACTCGGCGTGCGCACCAGCGACGTGACGATCGTATCGGTGCCCGGCGCGCTTGAGATTCCCTTGGCGCTTCAGAGGATGGCAGGGACCGGTGAATTCGATGCATTGATCGCGCTGGGCGCGGTGATTCGCGGTGAGACATATCACTTCGAAATTGTGTCAAACGAATCTGCAAGCGGCATCATGGCGGTGCAGCTCGATGCCGGGATCCCGATCGCAAACGGAATCCTGACGACCGAGAGCGATGAGCAGGCCGAGGCGCGCATGGCGCAAAAGGGCGCCGAGTGCGCGGCGGTGGCAATTGAAATGGCCAGTCTGATGCGCGAGCTCGCGCGCAAATGACTTTTGGTGGACGCCGTTATGGCTAAGACAAGCCGTCGTCGTTCCCGCGAATTCGCGATGCAGGGCCTGTATCAGTGGCAGCTTGCCGGCACCGACGCGCCGACGATCGAGCGGCAGATGTCGATCGCGAAAGGCTTCGACAAAACGGACCGCAACTATTTCTCATCACTTCTCGCCGGCGCCATACGGGAGTCAGACCGCCTTGAGCACCTGCTCGAACCGTATCTCGATCGCAAAATCGCACAACTGAGTCCGGTCGAGCGCGCAATCCTGCTGCTTGCCGCGTATGAGATGCACAGCCATCCCGATGTCCCGTATCGCGTAGTGATTAACGAAGCGGTCGAGCTTGCCAAAAACTATGGCGGCACGGATGGCTTTAAATATGTAAACGGCGTGCTCGACAAGCTGGCAGCCGATCAACGCCCTGCCGAAACCGCACGCAGATAGCCCGGGAAACCAAGCAGGAATGGACGACAAGCTCAAGCGCAAAATGATGATGTTCTACGCGGGCGGAATTATCAACGCTCTCTTGGGACTTTATGTTTTCTTCGAAGGCACATCGTTTCTGCCCGCTGATACGGTGCGTACCCTCGTGATCGTCTTCGTGCTTTTCGCCGCCGTGGACTTTTATTTGCCGTATTCATTAAAGAAGAGATGGCTCGAGCAAAACGCCGGTAAGCAGAGACAAGGCGGCGCTGATCCTGTTCAGCGTCCCTGACGCGTGGCGACGTCCGAATTCGACCTGATCCGCCGCTACTTCACGCATCGAGGCCGGCACACAATACTCGGCGTCGGCGATGACGCAGCTCTCGTAACATCACGGCGCGGATTCGATTTGGTGATTTCGGCGGACATGCTCGTTGCCGGCCGGCACTTTCGTCACGACACCAATCCGCGCCGCCTCGGACACAAAGCGCTCGCGGTCAATCTTTCAGACATGGCCGCCATGGGCGCAGAGCCGCGTTGGGCAACACTCGCACTTGCGTTGCCGGCTGCGGATGCGCGATGGCTAAAAGAATTTTCGAGCGGCTTCATGACGCTCGCGCGGCGCTTCGATGTCGATCTCATTGGCGGTGATACGACGCGAGGTCCGCTCAATATCTCAATACAGATAATGGGCGAAGCGCCGAGGGGCACTGCTTTGCGGCGGGACAAAGCGAAAATCGGGGACGATATCTGGGTCTCGGGGACGCTCGGTGATGCGGCGCTCGCCGTGGCCATGCACAAGCGGCGTATCCGGCTTACTCCACAAGAGCGTGCGCAATGCGAGTCGCGGCTCGACCGCCCGCAACCGCGCGTCGCGCTCGGTCTCGCCTTAAGAAACCTTGCTCACAGCGCAATCGATGTCTCCGACGGCCTGCTGGCGGATCTCGACCATATCCTCGAACGTTCGGGGGTTGCGGCTGAGATCGCGATAGCGGCACTGCCGGCGTCAAAGATTATTGAGCGCCATCTGCGGGAAGTTGTGGCGTTGCGCGCGTTGCTCGCCGGAGGCGACGATTATGAGCTTTGTTTTACTGCACCGCGGCCCGCGCGCGCGAGAATAATCCGTGCCGCGCGCGAAGTACGCGTTGCGGTTACACGGATTGGCAACGTGCTGGCGTGCCGGCGGCACGTTCCCCGGCTCGTTGTAAGAGCACCGGATGGTTCTGCAATGCGCGTAGTGCGCGGAGGTTACGATCACTTCTCATGATCGTTCGCCGGGACTGGCGTTCATGCTGCGCCATCCCGCTCACATCGTCGCACTCGGAGGCGGTGCAGGCCTGTTTCCCCACGCGCCGGGAACTGCCGGAACGCTGATCGCATTTCCGTTGTTCTGGGCGTTGGAATCGTATTGTCCCGTAGCGGTGCAGATCGGCTTCCTGGCGGGCGGCTTTCTCATCGGCATATGGGCGTGCGGCATCACCGGGCGTGCGCTTGGCGTTGCTGATCACGGGGCCATGGTATGGGACGAGGTTATCGCTTTTGCGCTGGTGCTCTTTTTCACGCCGCCCGGATGGAAATGGAAACTCGGCGCGTTTGCTGCATTTCGCTTTTTCGATATTGTGAAACCGCCGCCGATCCGCTATTTTGACTCCAAGTTGAAGAGCGGGTTCGGCGTCATGTTCGATGATCTGCTCGCGGCCGGCTATACGCTCATCGTGCTCGCTGTCCTGAGAGTGGCCGTCGTGTAACGGCGCTAGATCATATTTGAATGAGCTGGAGCCGGTGACACTCGCGACGCAGCTGGTTGAGCACTGTCGCCGTCATGATGCCGCGCGCACAACTCGAGCATCTCTTTGGCTGCCGGCAGGATGTTTGCCGCAAGATCTTCTTTCCAGATGAGTCTTTGATAAGCATTGGCCCATCTAAATCCACTCCCTTCCTGGATGCCGAGATAGTTCCAATACTGCATTGACGAGGCCTTCGACGGCGCTGTCGGCTTGAAAATCAGATAACGCACGGCGGAATTCAAGTACATCAAAGCGCACGGGCCATTGTTGACCGAGAGATTCAATTCGGCCCATTCGTACAGAGCCGCGCGAATCGGCAGGCTGATGTCGTCTAGGAAACCATCGTTCAAGACGACCACAGGATGTTCTACCTTGAGCTCGTCCGCGACCTGGTTCCACTCATTGATGCTGCTGTTGCGAACACTATGGTAGTGAGAAGCTCTAATCGTTATGACGACCGGCCTGCGCGGATAGCGCTGCATAACATTACGCATTGCCCACTCGGGCGCTCTGCAGCCCACGATCGGTCCTTCGCGGTTCAGGTATTTGGCGGTGTACGGGAGGCGGACCCCGCCCGACTGCTCGGGGAAAAGACTGAGACGTCGTACGGGAAATACGCGCGTTGCGGGAATGAGAACGTTATCGAGCAGTTGCTGCCTGCTGACTATATCTGTGGGTTCGAGATCGTCTTCACGGAAGCCATGATTCGGGCCCGGGAGAATATCAAGGTCGAACGCACCCTGCGCATAGGTGCCGCAGATCGCGAGAAATACCAGGAAGTCGTAGGATGCCGGCGCGTTCGCGAGATCGTATGTGAATTTAGGGAAGGTCGACTTGCGCTTGATCGCCGTCAAGAACGCCTTAAGCATGCCGTCTTTGTAAACCCTTATAGTACTCGCCAGTCGGCCATGGATGCCTGACAATGCGGCGACGCCATGGTTACAGGTGTCTATTTCTTTTGATCTTAACATCGCCGGCGTACTGTCACCACTGGGATGGCACGGCTATGCAAGCAGGGCGTCCCCGGACCGGGGAGTTACCGTCACATGGATCTACACCTATATAACCTCTCGCAAAACGTCGGCAAGCTCTTGCTGGCGACGTCTACCTTTCTGGTCACTGCGGAGTCGTGTACCGGCGGGTGGATCGGCGAGGCCATTACGATGGTACCCGGCAGTTCCGCCTGGTACGAGCGCGGCTTCATTACCTACACAAACGCCGCCAAACGCGAAATGCTCGATGTAAACGCCAATACACTCGAAACGTTTGGCGCCGTTTCAGAAGAGACCGTTCTCGAGATGGTCGCCGGCGCACTGGCGCACAGCACGGCGCACATTGCCGCTGCAGTGAGCGGCGTAGCCGGACCAGGCGGCGGCACGGCAGCTAAACCCGTGGGCATGATTTGCCTCGCGTGGGCGAGGAGAGGACGGGACGCGGTTGCAGAAACGCAGCAATTCACCGGCGACCGTGAGTCGATCCGCCGCCAATCGGTCGAGCGCGCACTCGAAGGTGTGCTGCAGATCGCTGCGAAGTAGTACCAACGTCATAGCCGTCATCCCCGCCGTGAGCATCGCGTTGTTGCTGTATGGGTGGCGCATATCGTAAATGCGAACATGCGCCGCTCGAGACAGCGGGCATGCAGCCGCAACGGCTTAGGGCCGATCTAAGTATGCGATAATTGAAGGAGCTTAAATGGGAAATATCATGGACGAAAACAAAACGAAGGCACTGGCTGCAGCTCTGTCGCAAATAGAAAAGCAATTCGGTAAAGGCTCCATCATGCGGCTGGGTGAAGCCGATATCTCCAAGGACATTCAGGTCGTTTCGACCGGATCTCTAGGCCTTGATATCGCCCTTGGAATCGGCGGCCTGCCGCGGGGACGTGTGATCGAGATTTACGGCCCCGAATCTTCCGGCAAAACGACGCTTACACTGTCTGTGATCGCACAAATGCAAAAGCTTGGCGGCACGGCGGCTTTTATCGATGCAGAGCATGCGCTCGATCCGCAGTATGCACAGAAGCTCGGCGTTAACGTCCAGGAATTGCTGATATCGCAGCCTGACAATGGCGAACAGGCGCTCGAAATCGCCGACATGCTCGTGCGTTCGGGTTCAGTGGATGTCGTGGTCGTCGACTCGGTCGCTGCGCTGACGCCGAAAGCAGAAATCGAAGGTGAAATGGGCGAACCTCAGATGGGGTTACAGGCTCGCCTCATGTCGCAGGCACTGCGCAAACTGACCGGCAATATCAAACGGTCGAACACGATGGTGATTTTCATCAATCAGATTCGCATGAAGATCGGCGTAATGTTCGGTAATCCTGAGACCACAACCGGCGGGAACGCACTCAAGTTCTATGCGTCCGTGCGCATCGACATCCGACGTACCGGTGCGATCAAAAAAGGCGACGAAGTCATCGGCTCCGAGACACGCGCCAAAGTCGTCAAGAACAAAGTGGCGCCGCCCTTTCGCGTCGCCGACTTCGATATTTTGTACGGCGAAGGCATTTCGCGCGAAGGCGAGATCATCGAGCTTGGCGTATTGCACAAGATCGTCGACAAATCCGGGGCGTGGTACACCTACGGCAAGGAACGGATCGGGCAGGGCAAGGACAATACGCGCGATTACCTCAGAGAACATTCGGACATGGCGCAGGAGATCGAGAACAAAATCCGCGCCGCGATAGGCGTCGGTGGCGGAGCAGAGCCGGCAGAAGCCGCAGTCGCAGCGGAGAGGTAGGACCGAACGCAGCCTGCGGGCTCGCGCGCTCGCGATGCTCGCGCGCCGCGAGCATTCGAGACTTGAGCTCGTTCGCAAGCTCGCCCCATTCTCAGAGAACGCCGAAGAAGTTGCGTCATTGCTCGACGACTTCGAGCAGCGGGGCTGGCTCTCCGAGCATCGTTTCATCGAGCAGGTCACTGCATCACGGCGCCGCCGGTTCGGGGCGTCGCGAATCGCACATGAATTGCGTGAGAAAGGCGTGTCGGATGCAGCCGTAGCGGGTGCCAAGTCCCAACTGATGGAGACTGAGCTCGACGCCGCTCGAAACGTATGGATGAAGAAGTTCGGGACGCGTGCGGCTAATGCATCAGAGCGCGCGCGGCAGATCAGATTCATGCAGGGCCGTGGTTTTTCCCTCGACACCGTGCTTCGCATCATGAAACACGATGCCGGCGATGAAGAATAGGTCGGCTGGTGCGCTGTAATATGGTTTATTGCGCCAGTCGATCGGTTTGTATGTGAAAGAGATCAAGCGCCTGCGCTAACGGCGCGCCGCGTTTTGATACACAAAGGTTGAACATGAAAAGCAGCGAAATCCGCACCCGGTTCCTGGAATTCTTCAAGGAGAAGGGACATACGATTGTCCCGTCGAGCCCGCTCGTTCCTGGAAACGATCCGACGCTGCTCTTTACAAATTCGGGCATGGTGCAATTCAAGGACGTGTTTCTTGGCCAGGAGCAGCGGCCGTACCGGCGGGCGACCACGTCACAACGCTGTGTGCGGGCGGGCGGCAAACATAACGATCTCGAGAATGTCGGGTATACGGCGCGCCACCACACGTTCTTTGAGATGCTGGGCAATTTTTCGTTTGGCGACTACTTCAAGCGGGATGCGATTCATTTCGCGTGGGAACTCCTGACTTCGGTCTACAAGCTGCCGAAAGACAAGCTTTGGGTTACCGTCTACGAGACGGATGACGAAGCGTACAACCTGTGGGCCAATGAAATCCGGGTGCCGCGTGATCGCATCACGCGCATCGGCGACAAGCCGGCCGGAGGCTCGGATAACTTCTGGCAAATGGGCGAAACAGGTCCATGCGGCCCCTGCAGCGAAATTTTTTACGATCACGGACCAGAAGTCGAAGGCGGTCCGCCGGGCACAGCGGAAGCTGATGGTGATCGTTATATAGAAATATGGAATCTCGTCTTCATGCAGTTCAATCGCGACGATGCCGGCAAGTTGCATCCGCTGCCGAAGCCGTCCGTCGACACCGGTATGGGCCTCGAACGTGTCGCCGCGGTGCTGCAGAACGTGCATTCCAATTATGAAATCGATTTGTTTCAGGATTTGATCAAGGCGGCGGCGCGCGAGACGGGGTGCAGGGACCTGCACGACAATTCCCTCAAGGTCATCGCCGACCACATACGCGCGTGCTCTTTCCTCGTCGTGGATGGCGTCATACCTGGCAATGAAGGCCGCGGTTATGTGCTGCGCCGTATCATTCGGCGCGCCATACGCCATGGTTACAAGCTGGGACAGAAACAGCCGTTTTTCTTTCGCCTGGTGCCCGATCTCGTCAAGGCGATGGGCGCTGCTTACCCTGAACTCGTGAAGGCGCAGGAACGTGTCGCGCAAGTGCTGAAGCAGGAAGAGGAGCGCTTTGCGGAGACGCTTGAAAACGGCATGTCAGTACTCGAAACGGCGCTGCAGTCCGAAGACAAGATGCTCGATGGCGACACCGTATTCCGGCTGTATGACACTTACGGATTTCCGCTCGACCTCACCGCGGACATTGCGCGCGAGCGCAATATCACCGTCGACTTTGCGGGATTCGAAGCGGCCATGGGTCAGCAGCGCGAGCGTGCGCGGGCAGCGTCCAAGTTCAGCGCGCAGACCGCCGTCGAATATAGCGGCCAGAAAACGGAGTTTCATGGTTATGACACGTTAATCCTGACCGGTAAAATCGTCGCTATCTATAAAGGCGGCACTGCGGTGGCTGCAATCGAGCCCGGCGATACTGCAGTCGTCGTGCTCGATCGCACTCCCTTCTATGCGGAGTCCGGCGGTCAGGTCGGCGATCGCGGCCAGCTCGTATCGAGTCGCGGCACGTTCCACGTCAACGACACGCAGAAAATACAGGCAGAAGTGTTCGGACATCACGGCGTGCTACACACCGGTAGGCTCGCGGTCGGCGACATGGTCGAAGCGCAGGTCGACACCGCTGCGCGCGCGCGCTCCGCCTACAATCATTCCGCCACCCACCTCATGCATGCAGCGCTCCGCAAAGTGTTGGGTTCCCACGTCCAGCAAAAAGGATCGCTTGTTGACGCGGACCGCACGCGATTCGATTACTCGCATAACGAGCCGCTCACGGCAGCACAGATACGCGAAATCGAAGATCTGGTGAACGAAGAAATCCGCCGTAACCGGCCAGTCGAAGCGCGCATCATGAAGTATGACGATGCGATTAAAACCGGTGCGATGGCGCTCTTCGGTGAGAAGTACGGCGACGAAGTGCGCGTACTCACCATGGGCGATTTCTCAACTGAGTTGTGCGGGGGCACGCACGTCCAACGCACCGGCGACATCGGCTTCTTCAAGGTCGTGTCAGAAACCGGCATCGCGGCAGGCATTCGACGTATCGAAGCGGTTACTGCGCAGGGCGCGCTGTCGTGGGTCCAGCAACAGGAAGCGAGTCTGCAGCAGGCCGCCGGGACGTTGAAAGCCCCGGTGCAGGAAGTGACGCAAAAAATAACTCAGATCATCGACAACGTGAGAAGCCTCGAAAAAGAGCTGGCGCGACTAAAGTCGAAGCTTGCTTCTTCGCAGGGCGACGATCTTGCTACTCAGGCGGCGGACGTGAAAGGCGCCAAAGTTCTCGCGGCAACCGTCGACGGCGCGGATGCGAAGGCCTTGCGTGAAGCGATGGACAAAGTCAAGGCGAAGCTCAAATCGTGCGCCGTGGTCCTCGCCGCGATCGCGGGCGACAAGGTCACATTGATCGCAGGTGTGAGCGCGGACCTCACGGCCAAGGTGAAGGCAGGCGAGCTGGTAAATTTCGTCGCGCAGCAGGTCGGCGGCAAAGGCGGCGGACGTGCTGACATGGCGCAGGCGGGCGGCAACGACCCGGCGAAGCTGCCCGCTGCATTGGCGGCAGTGCCGTCGTGGGTAGGCGAGCGTTTGTGAAGCAGCGCAGTTGCTTGACGATCATGCTGCGTCTGTAAGTCACGCTGGATAGTTCGAACGGCGGAGTGCGGTTTATCTTCGGCAGATTGTCAGATCAAGCTACCAGCGAACGGCGGGCCCTCGTCCTCTTAAGCTGCACGTACTTGATCTTGTCGGATCGCAGCTAGCGCGAGGCGCGTGATCGAATCGGCCGGTCTGAACCCGGGCGTAAAGAGTCGTCCACCGTCGCTCGGAAATAAGCCAGCAAGCGCCTCGGCAACCAGTCGCTCCGGCCGGGGAATGCTCCGGTGATAAAGCCTACGTGTCCGCCGGATGCTGGAAATTCAGCAGTGACTTGATTCGATACTTCGAGCGAAGTGGGCAGCGCCTGCTCAGGCAAAAACGGGTCGTTGCGCGCGTTTATCATGAGCGTCGGCACTGCAATGTGCTTGAGCAAAGGCTTGCTGCTTGCGCGCGTCCAGTAATCATCGGTGTCGCGATAACCATGCAGCGGCGCGGTGACAACATTGTCGAAATCACGCAAGGTCGCTGCGGCGAGCATGGCCGTGCGGTCGCATAAGCGCGGAAACTGCACGAGCTTCGCCATGGTCTTGCGCTTCATTGTGCGCAGGAAATTGCGCGTGTAGATCATGTTCAGTCCGCGGCCCAGCGCGTCGCCGGCGGCCATGAGATCGACCGGCGCAGAAACTGCTGCTGCCGCATGTATTACTTCAGCGGCCGCGCGCCGTTGTTCGCCGAGCCATTTGAGCAGCGCATTACCGCCGAGCGAAACACCTGTTGCGAAGAGGATGCATGCCGGCTGCATATCTTTCAGGCGTCGCAATATCCAGTCGATCTCAAGACTGTCGCCGGAATGATAGGCGCGCGAGTGCAGGTTGATCTCGCCGCTGCAGCCGCGGAAATGAACGACGGCGCCGCGCCAACCGATCTTATTTACTGCATGCATCAGCGCGGCCGCGTAGGGGCTCGCCGACCCGCCCTCGAGACCATGAAACAGCACGACGAGCGGAACGGATTTGTCAACTGCGCTGTTGTCTTGTCCAGCCGCCCAGTCGACATCGATGAAGTCACCGTCAGGGGTATTCCATCGCTCTCGCCGATAAACTACTCGCGGCGGGCGGGCGAAGAGGGCTGCATAGATAGTCTGCGCATGGCCGCCGGGCAGCCACGCCGGCGCCTGATAGGGTTGAATTGAACCGTGGTCGCTCATCGGGCGTTAGCCATTGATGCGCCCGTCCGGCAGGAAGAAACTCGGTACAGAAGCGGACAAAAAGAAAGCGGGTCCATCCCGGACCCGCTTGATCGCTTCCCGAGCGGTGTCAGTCGCGATAGGACGGATCGATCTTGTCGAGCTTGCGCAGGAGCGCCGGCCATTCGAGCAGGCCCCACCGGCGGCGCGCACCCGGTTTGAATCCGTCCTGCGTTTGTTTGACGACTTCCTGCGGCGGCAGGCGGATCTCCGTGTTGCATGAGAGCGTCGTAACCTGTAACTGACAGGCGCGTTCGAGCCGGTACATATTGTTGAAGCATTCGGGGATCGACGGGCCGACAGTGAGCAGGCCGTGATTGCGCAGGATCATTGCTTCGCGATTGCCCAAATCGTCGACCAGACGGGCACGCTCATCGAGATCGAGCGCCGGACCTTCGTAATCGTGATAAGCGATATCGCCGAAGCGCATCGCCGTTTGCGCAAGAGGCAGCAGCCCTGTCTTCATTGCGGACACCGCCATGCCGGCCAGCGTATGAGTGTGAATCACGCAATCGACCTCATGCAGCGCGGCGTGCACAGCGCTATGAATCACGTAGCCCGCCTTATTGATCTCGAATTCAGTCGCGTTGAACAGTATGTTGCCGTCGATATCGATCTTGATCATGCTCGACGCGGTCATCTCTTCGTAGAGCATGCCATACGGATTAATCAGGAACTGGTCGTGCGTTCCGGGCACTCGCGCGGAAATATGGTTCGCAATCATCTCGGTCATGCCGTACTCATGCATGAGTCGATAGCAGGCCGCCAGATTGACGCGTGTTTCCCATTCCTCGGCGCTTACCTGATCGCGCACCGCTTGCTTGCCCTTCTTGAGCTGAGTGATAGTCATTGTGCCGTTCCTTTCAGGCAAATAGTGTCGTTAGATTATCAGGCCCCCGGGGCGCTGCCTAGCTTTGCGCCCATGCTCACGCTTTGGCCTGTGCGCCTGCGCTATTGCCAGCGAGCCGGCCGAATACCGATCCGGATACGAGGCCGGCGCCGCCTGCATAGTTATGATAGAAAAGGCCGCCCACCAGTTCGCCAGCGGCGTATAGCCCGGAGATCGGTTTGCCGGCGGTGTCTTCGACCTGGCCGTTCGCCGGATCAATCTTCACGCCGCCAAAGGTGAACGTAACACCGCATGTGATTGCGTAGGCTTCGTAAGGCGGCGTGTCGAGCACGTTCGCCCAATTGGTCTTCGCGACCGGCAGACCCGTCGTGCCGCGCCCATCCTTGATCGCCGGGTTGAAGGGGACGTCAGTCTGCACCGCCTTGTTATAGTCCTTGAGCGTTTGCAGGCAGCGCTTGGCATCCACGCCCTCGAGCTTCGTCACGAGGTCTTCGAGCGTGTTGGCGGTTACCTTCGTCATCTGTTTGATGCGATATTCGTCACGCAGCATATGCAGCACTTTTTTATCGAATATCTGCCAAGCGAACATGTTCGGCTGCTCCATGATCACTTTGCCGTACTTCGCATAAGTGTAATTGCGGAAATCCGCGCCCTCATCGACGAAGCGCTCGCCTTTCGCGTTGACCATGATGCCCAGGGGATAGCTGTGCTTCTGAAAATTATCGCCAACGGCCAGATCGCCGAAAGGCGGCGCGTTCTGGTCCCAGCCCACCGCATGACAACCGGACCAATGTCCGTACGGCAGCGCGCCCGCCTCGAGCGCCGCGCGAATACCGGCGCCGGTGTTGTAGCGGGTGCCGCGCACTTTCGCCAAATCCCAGTTAGGCCCGAGATAACGTGCGCGCATTTCAGCGTTTGACTCAAAACCGCCGCAGGCGAGCACGACTGCTTTTGCGGGAATTGCAACTGTGCGCCCTTCGCTGCGGGCGCGCACCCCTTTGACGCCGCTGTCGTCGGTGATGAGGCCGATGGCCGGGGTCTCGTAGTAAATTGGAATGCCTTCGCGCTCGCACGCCTTGTGCTCGAGCTCGATGAGGCCCGGTCCGCCGCCCCAGGTCTCGCAAGCAAGACCGCCCCAGAACTTGAACTTGCCGTCAACCTTGAATGCCTGGCGGCCGTACGGTGCTTGGAACTTCACCCCCTTTTTGCGCATCCACACCATTGTTTCGAAACTGCGTCTGACGAGTATTTCGCACAGGTCCGGATCCGTACGGTAATTGGTAATGCGGCCCATGTCATCGAAATACTGGTCTTCGGTGTAAGTGCCGTAATCGCACGTCTTCCGCTCGTCGTCCGTAATGTCATACAGCTGCGCGAGATCATCGGCGCCGTTGAACACGATGCGAACCGCGCCGGCCGTATAGCGGCTGTTGCCACCGCAGTCATCGATTGGAGCCGCTTCCAACACGATCACTTTTGCGCCGGACTCACGCGCCGCGAGCGCTGCACAGCACGCCGCATTGCCTGCGCCGATGACGATAACATCGGGGTTGCCAAAATCAGTAGTGCTCATCGCTGTCCTCGGTATGGTATTGCGATAGGGATCGGAACGATGCGCGGCCCGGATACTGCGGACAATCGAGGGCACGCGGCAAGGTGATAAACGAGCAGCTAATTATAGCTTCGATGCCGACTCAATGCAGTGTCTTGGGAGCCCGTTTGCTATCGGACTCAGGCGCGGACGGCGTCGGCGAAGCATGATGCACTACCATGCGCCAGCCACTCGCCGTGCGCATGTATACATTGGTAGCGATGACGGGGCCGCGCGCACGTGCTTCGCCGGCCACGGAGATCTGTTCATAGACGCTGTGCACCGCAAGCGTCATTCCGTTCACGGACTGCTGCTGGCGCAGCCGGAAACGCAGGGTTTGTCCCCCAGAAAAAATCTGGCGCCACGCCTCGCGCACCTGCTCGACGCCCGACAGCCGCGGGCCCGCCGGATGCACGCACAAGATGTCATCATCATCCGCCCACACGCCCATCATGGCGTCGAGATCGCCTTTTTCGAAGGCCTCGTAAAAAGCCGCCTCCGCGTCCTGCGGCGTCGTGAACAGCGCGCGTTTCATGTCGAAGTGATTCTAGCAAAGTCGATCTGCTGCCAGACGTGGTCAGGCGTCAGCTTGCGCATGCAGTCGAAATGACCCAGTGGACAGACGCGCTGAAAGCAGGGGCTGCATGGGAGATCGAGGCGCAATACCCTGGCGTGAGTGCTCATGGGCGGCGTAAATCCCGGACTGCTCGAGCCGAAAAGAGCGAGCGTCGGTTTGTCGAGCGCCGCAGCAATGTGCATAAGACCCGAGTCGTTCGCCACCACGACGGTCGCCGACGCAATGACATCGATCGCCTGTGCGAGTGTTGTGCGGCCGCAAAGATTAACGCATTCGCCGCCACTTCCGTTCACGATCTCGGACGCGACCGCGCGATCGTTCGCGGAGCCAACGAGCCAGACCTTGTAGCGCGCCTCTGCGAACTTGCGCGCGAGGTCGGCAAAATACGCGGGCGGCCACCGTTTCGCCGGGCCGTATTCTGCGCCCGGACATAACACTGCAATGTTGTCCGTATCCGTGATGCCAAGAGCAGCAAGAGTCGCTGCGCGTTGCTCGACATTGACAATCAGGCGCGGCGGATCGAGCGGCCGCTTGAGCGAAGCGCCCGGCGGGTCCGCCAGTGCCGCAAAACGCTCGACCATCAAAGGCAGCGCTTGCTTGTCCAGCGGTCGTGCGTCGTTGAGCAGACCGCGGCGCGCTTCACCAACGTAACCCGTGCGCCGCGGTATCCGTGCAAAAAACGGAATCAGCGCCGACTTGAATGAATTAGGTAGAACCATGGCGTGCGTGTACTCGCGCTCAGCAAGCGCTCTCGCGAGCCGGTAGCGAGCCGCAAGCGCGAGTTCTCCATGTGCGAACGGGTTCACGAGTGTCGCGCTGATTTCCGGCATGCGGGCAAAGAGCGCATGTGTCCAGGCCGGCGCGAATGCATCGATGACGGTGTCTGCATCGCGCTCATGCAAGCGCCGGAACAACGGCTGCGCGAGCACGGCATCGCCGACCCACGCCGGCGCGATGATGAGCGATCGGGCCATCAGCAACGGGAGTCCGACAGGACCCCGTGACGCAAAAGCGGCGTACAGCGCACGGTGTCGTCATTCATGCCGCGTTCTCCGTCTGAAGCACCAACGCGTGCCGGCTCGTCCGGCTAGTGTCCGGCTTTGACTTCGCCTTTAAGCGTATAGCGAGTGCCGCAATACGGGCACAATGCCGTGCCCGTCTCCTCAATCGGCAGGAATACGCGAGGATGCGCATTCCAGAGGAGCATTTCCGGAGTCGGACAATGCAGCGGCAAGTCGGCTGCTGTCACGTCGATGTGACGCTGCGTGTTTTCGGTTTGTGCCATCGAGCTATGCCGCAACCGGCGTCAACCAGTCGCGATAGGTCTCGCTTTTGCCGGTGACGACGTCGAAGAAACTCTTTTGCAGCCGCGCGGTCACGGGACCGGTTTCGCCGGAGCCGATCGTGCGTCCGTCCACTTCGCGGATAGGCGTTACTTCCGCAGCGGTCCCGGTAAAGAACGCTTCGTCCGCGATATAGAGATCGTCACGGGTGATGCGGCGGGCGCCCACCGTGTAGCCCATTTCCTCGGCGAGTGTGATAACGGACCGGCGGGTGATGCCGACTAGTGCGCTGGTAAGTTCCGGCTCATAAATGTTTCCATCCTTCACCATGAAGAGGTTTTCACCTGAGCCTTCCGCAACGAACCCGTCCACATCGAGCAGCAGGCCTTCGTCATAACCGTGTTCGGTTGCTTCCAGGTTCGCCAATATGGAATTCGCATACGTACCTGAATACTTCGCGCGGCACATAGACACGTTGACATGATGGCGCGCAAATGACGATGTCTTCACGCGTATACCTTTTTCAAGCGCTTCGGCGCCGAGATACGCGCCCCACGGCCATGCCGCGATCGCAACGTGGACTGTCGCGCCTTTGGGTGACACGCCCATTTTCTCGGAGCCATAGAAAGCGATCGGGCGGATATAGCACGACTCGAGCTTGTTGGCGCGAACCACTTCGCGGTGTGCCTCCATGACGGTTTCCCTGTCGTACGGAATCTTCATCATGTAAATATGCGCTGAATTGAAGAGCCGCTCGGTGTGCTCCTTCAGACGGAATATAGACGTGCCGCGCGCCGTGCTGTACGCGCGCAATCCTTCGAACACGGCAAGCCCGTAATGCAGCGAGTGAGTGAGCACATGGGTGTTCGCGTCGCGCCACGGCACCAGTTTGCCGTCATACCATATGTGACCGTCGCGGTCCGCCATCGACATCAGCATCTGCTCCCACGTGAAAACGTGAATTTTAACGTATTTCTTGTTTCGCAGTCCGGGCCGGTGGCGAAGCGCAGTTGGCATGCATGCAACATGCGACGACCGCATTCCTTGACCATGAAATTGATTGGTGTGAATATCCGAGCTACCGCCCGCAGCATAAATACGAGCGCATACAAGCTCGATAAGAAAACGGAGTTAAAAGCGATGCCGGACGCGAACAGCGGAATGCTGACCAGGTTAAGCAATCGCGTAATCAGCCCGACCGATACGGACGAGCAGCGGCTGCAGAAAACGCTGCTGATATTCGCCTGCGGCCTGATGGGATTCGCTGCCATGCTGTGGCTCGCAATCTACAATGCCATGGGCATCCGGTATTCGTCCACCGTTCCGCTTGCATATTTAGTCGTGTCCGCGGTGACGCTGGGTATTTATCTATGGAATCTCAATTTCGAGTTCTTCCGGTTCGCGCAGACGAGTCTGTATCTGTTCGTTCCCTTCATCATGCAGTGGTCGATCGGCAGCTACGTGACGTCATCGGGCGTCATGCTGTGGGCGTTGCTGGCCCCGATCGGCGTGATGGTTTTTCAGGGACCGAGGCAGTCGGTGCCGTGGTTCTTCGCGTATATCACGATGACTGCTGTTTCCGGATTCTTCGACTACTACCTTGCGTATGGCACCGAGCGCAGCTCCGGCATGCCGCTGCAAACGATTGCCGTCTTCTTTGCGCTCAATTTTGCATCGATGTCGACCATCGTATATCTGCTCGTCGTTTATTTCGTGCGCGAAAAAGACAGGCTCAAGGACGAATTGCATCGTCAGCATAGTCTCCTGCAGGTCGAGCAGGAGCGCTCGGAGCGTCTGCTGCTTAACGTGCTGCCGGCGAACATCGCAGAGCGTCTAAAGCGAGATTCGAGCGTCATTGCGGACGGCATCGCCGGCTGTACGGTTATGTTTGCCGATCTCACCGGTTTCACGCGTCTTTCGCAGGAACTGCCGCCGCGCGAGATGGTCGCGTTTCTGAATGACGTTTTCTCCTGGATAGACGGCCTCGCTGAGAAATACGGACTTGAGAAGATCAAGACCATCGGCGATGCTTACATGGTCGCGGGCGGCTTGCTCGCCTATCATGATGGCTACACCGAGGCGGTCGCTAATCTTGCGCTTGATGTGCGCGACGGCATGCGCGACCGTAAGACGAGCTCGGGTGAATCACTCGGCATGCACATCGGCATCGGGAGTGGCCCGGTCGTCGCCGGCGTCATCGGCGTGAAAAAGTTCATCTACGATTTGTGGGGCAATACTGTGAACATCGCAAGTCGTCTGACCTCCGAGGCATCGACCGGCGGCATCCTTGTAGATGTCGCGACATACAACCGGCTGCGGGCGTCCTATCGGTTCGAGGGCCCCGAGCCGCTGCTGGTTAAAGGGCAGGGTCCGTTAACGTCGTACCGGCTTATCGGCAAACTCGATACGACGACCAGCGATGGTCTACAGCAAACGCCGCCTGCCGCCATCGTCGCATAAGCACACTAGTATTGTCTCGCGGGAGTCGTCGCGCTCAGGTCGCTTGTGTTCCGTGAGCCGGTGACCGAATGTCTCCGAGCACCGCCGACCAAAGTCGGTTAACGGCGGCAATCTCGTTCTGAAAGGCGTCGCGCGCGACGCGGGCGTAACGGTCGCCTTGCAATCTCAACGCGTGCTGGCGTTTGCGAAACGCCCGGTAAGCGTCATGCACCGCCAGCGCCTTATCTTCGGGAATCAGGCCTAGCTTTGCGGCAAGCTTAAGCAATGCGAGATTACCGATGTTCCCCGTAAGCTCTGCGTACTTGTGTGCGTAGCCGAGCACGAGATACTGAACGATGAATTCCACATCGATCAAGCCGCCTCGATCATGCTTGATATCGAACCGGCCGCTCGTATTCGGATGCGCTGTTAGCATCTTATTGCGCATGCCGACTACTTCGTCACGCAATGTCGCGATCTCGCGCGGGCGCCTCAATACCTCATCGCGAACAGCATCGAAAATGCTGCCTATCGAGCGATCGCCGGCGACATAACGCGCCCGCGTGAGCGCCTGATGTTCCCACACCCACGCGTGTTCGCGCTGGTAGGCCGCGAAACCCTCGACCGGACTCACGAGCATGCCGCTCACACCGTCCGGGCGCAGCCGCAGATCCGTCTCATACAGGACGCCTGCCGATGTAATGCTTGTCAGCCAGTGATTGATGCGCTGTGCGAGACGCGCGTAGTTTTGCGGCCCCTCGGCCGCTGGATCCTCATAGAGAAAAATGATGTCAAGATCGGACGCGTAGCCAAGCTCCTTACCGCCGAGCTTGCCATAAGCAATGATTGCGAAGCGCGGTACATCCCGATGGCGGGATCGCAGCCCCTGCCACGCAATCCTCAGCACCTCGGCGAGGATGAGATCGGCAAGCGCGCTCAACTCATCCGACAGCTTCTCGAGGGGTAGTTCGCCCGCCAGGTCGCGGGCGAGCAAGCGCAAGGTCTGCGCATGCTTGAAATGGCGCAGCATATCCATCTGGCGCTCCTCATCGCCGGCCGCTGCGTCGACGCCCGCGCGCAGTTGCGCCGCGAGCTCCGTCCATTGAGGTGTGGAATGCAATGTACGGACATCCAGCAGCTCATCGAGCAGAATTGGATAGCGCGCGAGGTATTCGGCAGCCCACGGGCTTGCGCTCGCGAGGCGTGCGCCGCGCGCGAGTGCCTGCGGGTACTGGAGCAAAAGGGCAAGATAAGCCTCGCGCCGGCTGATACTTTCGAGCAGCGTCAACATGCGCTCGAGGGTGGCGTTCGGATTCTCCATGTCGGCGGCCGTCGCAACCACCATGGGCACCAGTTGTTCCATACGTGATTGACTCGCTTGCGGCATCTGACGAACACGCGCGCTGTTGCGCAGCGCCACAATGCGGTTGAGCGCGGCCTGTGCATCGCCGTAACCTGCCGCGCGCAGGATTTCGAGTGATTCCTCGTCGTCGCGATGCCATATTCTTGCCAGCGGGTGCGCCTCTTTCTCACTCGTGAAGATCGCCTCGAATTGCTGAGTTACACGTGCTCGATGCACGTCGAGCTGCGTACCCAACGCACCGTAGTCGGCATAATCCATCGCCGCTGCAATCAGAGCCTGGTCTTCCTGCTGGCCCGGTAGTGTCTGCGTTTGTTTGTCGTCGAGGTATTGCAAACGATGCTCGAGATTGCGCAGGAAAACGTAGGCCTCGGTCAGCTCTTGCACCGCAATTTCAGGAAGCAGCTTGTATGCGCCGAGGAGCGGCAGCGCGACGAGAGGCGGTCCCTGCCGTA
>Ga0222622_10000169_pt1 | contig 23229 bp, 17 predicted proteins | sample PLM2_5_b1metaG_FD_177335 | JGI IMG/M metagenome (GOLD analysis project Ga0222622, IMG submission 177335) | Groundwater sediment microbial communities from an aquifer in East River, Colorado, USA - PLM2_5_b1 | ecosystem: Environmental > Terrestrial > Soil > Riparian zone | place: USA: East...
CGATTCGATACGCGCGAGCATTCTCGCCGGCTTGGTCGGACTTGCGATTACGCTCGTCTGCGTGGCCATCTACTACAGAGTTCCCGGTCTCGCCGCAGATCTCGCCCTAATTATCAATCTCATTCTGCTCGTCGGCGCGCTGACGATGTTTCACTTCGTGCTCACATTGCCCGGCATTGCCGGCATCATTTTGACGATTGGCCTTTCAGTGGACGCGAACGTCCTAATTTACGAACGATTGCGCGAGGAAATGGCACTGGGCAAATCGCTCAAGGTCGCGCTAAAAACGGCCTACGAGAAAGCGTTTAGCTCGATCTTCGACGCAAACGTGACCACGCTGATCACCGCATTCATTTTGTTCTGGCAGGCGAGCGGACCTGTAAGGGGTTTCGCGGTTTCGCTCACGTTCGGTATTATTGCCTCACTTTTCACCGCGCTCATTGTGGGCCGCAACGCGCTCGGCTGGTTTGTCGATACCGGACGGTTGAAGCGCGTCTCGATGTTGCATTTGATTCCAGCGCAAAACATCAATTTCCTCGGCAAAGGTTTTATCGCCTGCATGGTCTCACTCGCGCTGCTCTTGGCTGGCGCATTCGCCTTTTACAAGCGTGGTGACCGTAATTTTGGCGTCGATTTTCGCGGTGGTGACCTAATTACGTTGAGCGCGCCGGGCAAGATCGATATCGGACAGGTGCGCCACGCGCTCGAACCAATTGGATTTGCCGATGCGTCAATTCAGGAATCTACGCAAGTCGGTAAGAGCTACATCACAATCCGCACTCCATTGAACACCAGCGACAAAGTGGAAAGACAAATCCTGCAGACCGTCCCAAGCGCCGGATTTCAAGTCGAAGGATCGGAACGCGTCGGCGCGCTCGTCGGCGGCGAGTTGGCCAAAAGCTCATTGATCGCGCTCGGCCTTGGCATCCTTGGTATTTTGATTTTCGTAACGTTCCGGTTCGAACTCTCCTTTGCCGTAGGCGCGATTGTCGCGTTGCTGCACGATGTGCTGATGACGGTCGGCATGTTTGCCCTTCTCGGACGCGAACTTACGCTCACGATGGTTGGGGCAGTGCTGACTATCGCTGGCTATTCCATTAACGATACGATCGTCGTTTACGACCGGATACGCGAAGGTCTGGCCAGCGGGAGGCGCGGTACGATTGAAGAGATAATGAATTCGAGCATTAATCAAACACTCAGTCGCACGATTCTTACAAGCACAGTCACGCTGATCCCGATTCTCTGTCTGTTTTTCTTTGGCGGCGCGGTCTTGCGTGATTTTTCGCTCGCCATCATAATCGGCGTAGTCGTCGGCACTTACTCTTCAATCTTTATCGCGTCGCCAATTGTGCTGTGGTGGTCGCGCGCCCGCGGCCGCGGCGCCACTGCGCTCCGCCGCGAAGTAACCGAAAAAGCTACTACCGCGGCAAATCCTCTCGCCCAACGCTAGGGCGTCCGTCAGGCAGATTTCCATCGCGCGGCGTCGCTCGAATGCCGGGAGCGCTGTTTTAAAGGGAAATTTGACGGACAGATGTGGCCCGAGTAGGCTCGGGCTCGCCCGTAGAGGGTAAATTCCGAAGTCAGGAGTGATTATCGATGCCAGAAGTGATTGTTCGCAAAGGTGAGCCTGTCGATCGCGCGCTGAAGCGGCTGAAAAACAAGCTGGATGCCGAGGGTATTCTCGAGGAGGTCCGCCGTTTGCGCGCCTTCGAGACGCCTTCGCAAAAGCATCGCCGGAAGGCGAAAGCCAACGCTAAGCGCGGTCGAATGAAGTTCCGCTTCAATCCGGCGTGATGAGTTATAAAAGTTAAAAGAGTTAGAACGTTACAAAATGCCGTTGTAACGATATAACTTTTTTAACGGTTCAGGCTTTCTCGAAAAGTTCCCTGATCACCCGCACCAAACCATCGATGTCGTGCCGGTGCGCCTCGACATCCACTTTGAGACCCTGATCGCGCACCGTCTTCGAGGTGATAGGGCCGATAGTGGCGATTCGCATACCCTTTGGCCAGGGCAGCCCAAGCGCGAGAAAGTTTTCTACCGTCGATGAACTGGTAAACGTGATCAAATCGGCGCCGTCCTCCGCCAGTTGCCGTCGCGCGCCGCTGGTGTCTCGCGTCTCCGGGACGGTTCGATACGCGAAGGCTTGGTCCACGATCGCTCCCAACGCCGAAAGCTCTTTGGGCAGCGTGTCACGCGCCTTTTCTGCCCGGACTAAAAGGATCCGCAAATTTTCGATGCTGCCATGCTTTTTAAATTCTCGCGATACTGCTTCCGCCACGAATTCGTCCGGCTGAAGGTCGACGTGCAGGTGAAAGTCTTTCACGCGTTGGGCAGTAGCCGGTCCGATGGCAGCAATGCGCACGCTGCCAATCTCACGGGCATCTTCGTACAGCTTAAAGAAAATATCGAAGAACGCTTCGACGCCATTTGCACTGGTGAACACGATCCAGTCGTACATGTGTGCATCCTGCACCAGTTCCGCGAATTCGCGTAAATCGCTGGGCGGCTCGATACGAATCGTGGGCAATTCGATCACATGAGCGCCTAACGCGCGCAATTTGTTGCTTAGCACGCTCGCCTGCTTTCGCGTTCGTGTAACGACAATTCGTTTCCCTAGGAGCGGCCGCTTTTCGTACCAATTGAGACCGTCCCGCAGCCGAACAACTTCTCCAAACACGGCCACCGCCGGCGCCTTGAAATCGCTCGCTACAGCCTTTTGGGCGATATCTGAAAGTGTGCCTGTAAGCGTTTGCTGTTGGCCAGTCGTAGCGGAGCGAACAAGCGCGACCGGCAAATCGCTGCGCACGCCGTGTTTCAGCATTTGGGCAGTGATGGCTCCGAGCCGTTCCACGCCCATTAGCATGACCTGCGTGCCCCCGAGTTTGGCCAGGGCGGCATAATCGATTGCACTTTCTGATTTCGCTGGATCTTCGTGGCCTGTAAAGAAAGTCACGTGCGAATTGTGCGCTCGATGCGTCATTGGAATACCTGCATAAGCAGGTCCAGCGATGGCCGAGGTGATTCCGGGCACGATTTCAAATAGGATTCCTGCGTCGGCAATCGCCTGTGCTTCTTCGGCTCCTCTGCCGAAGACGAACGGGTCCCCGCCTTTCAATCGAACGACCTGCTTTCCTTCACGTGCTTTCTCGATCAGCAAATCATTGATTTCCTGCTGGCTGAGCTGCGATGCGCCGCCTTCCTTGCCAGCGTAAACAATTTCTGCATCCTCTCGCGCCCAACTGAGCATCTCCGGATTTGCCAAATGATCGTAAACGATCAGGTCTGCATTCTCGATGCACTCCTTTGCGCACAACGTCACCAATCCGAGATCGCCTGGCCCAGCGCCAACCAGATAAACTTTTCCACTTTCACTCATGCTCACCCATCCAGCCGGGGCCTTGCACGGAAGCTGATGCTCCTAAGCGACTCAATAGTTCCGCTGCGAGGCGCCCCCGATCGTCAGCCGCGCCTTCGACCTCACCTTGACGCGGCGCCACCGCGCCTTGCAGGAAAACCTGCGCACGTATTTTCATCTCGCCGTTCTCTATGCTTGCAAGGACGCCCACCGGGCAATTGCAATCGCCTTGCAAACCACGCAGAAACTCTCGCTCCGCCTGCAAACAAAGCAATGTTTCGCGATCATTAATGAGATCGACAACGGCCTTTGTACTTTGATCATCGGCGCGAACTTCAAGGGCAATGATTCCCTGGCCGCCGGCGGGCAAAAAAATTTCGTCCGGGAGGATCTCGAGAAAGAATCGCCGGTCTTCAAAACTGATTTCCCCACGACTTGGCGACATGCCCAGGCGTTCAAGGCCAGCTCGAGCTAACACGATGGCGTCCCACTCGTTTTCAGCCAGTCTTCGCAGCCGGGTCGGCACGTTGCCGCGGAGATCGACAAGCTGGAGATCCGCGCGTTTCCACAGCAGCTGATGTCTTCTTCGCACACTGCCGGTTGCCACTATCCCACCGTGCGGAAGGGAAGCCAGGCCGCCCAGATATTTGGACACCAGCACATCGTCCATCGGTGCGCGCGGAAGAACTGCCGCGATTTCTGCGCCTGGGCTCGTTTCGCTCGGCAGATCTTTCGCGCTATGAACCGCAACATCTACATCTCCGCCAAGAAGCGCTCGCTCGATTTCTGCCGTGAACAATCCTTTTCGTCCTGCGCGCGGATCGACAACACTGGCTTTGTCGCCTCTTGTGGCGATAGCTTTCGTCTCGATTATCATATCGGGCTGCGCGGCTCGAATCGCTTTCTCGACCAACAGAGTCTGTGCGCGAGCAAGTTCGCTGCCGCGTGTTCCAAGAACAATGCTTCTAATCATCGCGGGAATGTAGCGCGCTGTATTTTGTAGGGGAAGTTGACAGCTTCCTCTACAATTCCGATGGGCGCAGCGAATTTTCGCTAAGCGAAGGATGCTGCCCAGTTTGCGAGTCGCGATTTAACCCTCGAGAGATTGAATCAACAAAATCCGTGACATGCTCGGCAATGATGGCCTCCGCTGCGGCGACCTGCTGGCGTCTTAGCGCGAGCGATTGCTCCGCGACCGATCGTATCGAATCGATGTCGTAAAGATAAACGCCTTCCATTTCATTTACGCGGGGATCGACGTCGCGGGGCACGGCAATGTCGATGATGAAGAGCGGACGATCCAAACGCTCCCGCAGCATCGGCGCGAGTATGTCGAGGGTCAGCAACGGAGTTTCCGATGCGGTCGATGTGATTAGAATATCAATCTCACGGCACTGCGCCGCCCAGTCGTCGAACGGAACGGCACGGCCGCCAACCGTCTGCGCCAGTTCGCATGCCCGATCCAACGAACGGTTGCTCACGCGAAGATCGCTGACGCCACGCGAAACAAGCGCACGCGCTGTACGTTCGCTTGTTTCACCCGCGCCAAGCACGAGCACCTTGCATACGCTTAATTTGCCAAAAATTCTTTGCGCCAGATCGACAGCAACCGAGCCGACCGACACCGCGCCGCGCGCAATCTCCGTGTGCGTGCGCACTTGTTTCGCTACGCGGAAGGCGCGCTGGAATAAGCGATGCAAACACGGACCGACTGCTCCGGATTTTCTGGCCGATTCGTATGCTTTTTTTGCCTGCCCGAGTATCTCGCTCTCGCCGAGGACCATCGAGTCGAGAGCGGAAGCGACCCGGAAAAGATGCAGCACGCACTTTTCGGCCTCGTACCGATAAAATGGAGGTGCGTAATCATGAGGATCGGTATCGATCTTCCGCATGAGACAACGCGCAATTTCATCGGTGGAAATGCGTTTAAGCGCAACAACGTAAACCTCCACCCGGTTGCACGTTGTTAGCAGCAAGGCTTCGGTGCAACCAGCGTCGCGCACGATCGATTCAGCCGTTGCGCTACCTCCGAACTGCTCCCGCGTTGCAACATCCACTGTGTGGTGGCTCAAACCAATGCAGAAAAGATTCATGGTAGCGGATGAATTTCCGTGGTGAATGTGATTCCCCAGAGAAGTGTCAACGCGACGCTAAAGCCGATGATGCATAATGCGGCCACGCGTTTTGGCGCGAGCCATCGAAGATGACGGCCTTGTATAATCACCGCGTAAAGCAGCCAGACTCCAATAGCGGCCACGACTTGCACGCGCGGCAATGGATGGCCGGTAAAGAAACCGCTTACAATGCCCAGCGTGTATAGCACAAAGCCCCACCAGAGCAGCCGGGTGATGGCAGCAAATAGATCAGTCAGCGGCGGCAGATGATAAAAAATCGAATGCAGCTGATGTGTCTTGAGCTGACGCTCCTGCACCAGATACATCACGCCAGCAATGCAAGCGAGCGCGAAGACGCCATAGGCGACGAGCGAAATCGATGCGTGAAATTCCAGCCAGGGATTTGCCGGCAACTTCGCTGGATGACGAATATCGATTGGCGCAATGAGCGCAAAGACTTGCAGTATGACCACCAGCGGCGCGGTAAAGGCGCCCATAAGCGACAGGCGGTAACCTGGACCGACCAGCATGTAGATGGCCGCTACCGACCAGGCGAGAAAGATAAAGACCTCGAATAGATTGGTGAGCGGACAGCGCCCCAGTTCGTGGCCGCGGAGCGACAAGAAGGCCGTCTGAAAAATGAATCCCAAGCCCACCGCAAAAAAATTAAACCGCATCGGGCGGAACACGCCGGCACGCAACTCAATAGCCGTGTGCACAACCGCTGCGAGAAAACAGACCGTCGATACGATAAGAAGATATCGATCCACTCGAAATCCAGTTTAGATTGACTTGCTTGCTTCGTAAATCTTCTTTCCCTTCTGAAGTTTTTAGATGCGGACAGAACTCAAGACGTATGCGTCACTGTAATTGTCGGATTGCAATCTCCGCAGGATTCGTCTTCCACTGGATTATCACGCATTGCGTCGCTGGGGATGCGGCTTTCTCAAGGGATGGTGCGCGAATCTACGCGTTGGCGGATACTGACACGCGACCGGCGGTTCAAGAAATCGAGCTTGGTAGAAAAACGATTCGAACCATCCCATTGATACAACTAGAAACTAATGACCGGCTGCGTGGGATTACATGTTCAGACGACGACAGAATTTTCTGCACTACGAAGGGAAGCCTTTGGTCATTCGATCGGCGGTCAGAAAGGTTGACAAAAATTCGTGACGCGCCGCCAGGAACTGACTTCTGGCGAGTTGCGTTCGATCCAAAGTTGCACGCAACTTTCGTCACGACGGATGATCGAGAGGCACCTCTGTTCATGTTCAAAAAAGAAAATGAATGGATCCCTGTGCGGATTCGACGTCACCCGAATCTTTCGTGCCTAGTGTTTACTGCAAGTGGAGAGTTATTCTTTGCCGCATACGGTGACCTCTGGCACGGCGAGATCGAAACTGACACGTTCGACGGAGAGGACCACTTTTCGGTGGCGGCGTACCGGTACGCTCCTCTTGCTACGCTGGAAACTGAAAACGCCAGTCCAGCTGAAATTGGCGTAGCTGATATTGGGGTGAGTCGCGAAACAATCTATGTCCAGTTGTCGCGGATGGGCGGCTCGGGAGATGGCTGGTTTGCTCGACTCTCGAGACCAGTCCCCAAGCGCACCAACGAGCAATCCTTGGACCTGCTTTACGAACCGAAAGAACGTCTTCCTGTGTACCACAAATCGCTAAGCTCACTCCAGATCCTTGGGGAAGACTCCCGCGCAGGGGAGATTGCTGTTTCCCCTGACGAAAGACGAATTCACTACGTAATGCACGGAAAGCATTGGCTCGTAACGAATGGCAAGACAGAAGAGCTGCATTTGACTGAAAAATAATCCCCTCATTCCAATGACTCACTTGTGGAAAGGTTCGCACCAGCAAACGCGTGTTTTCTGCTCTGGGTTTTATTCACGCCAATGAGTGCCGAAGTTATCGAGAAACTCCGCGCTGCTGTGCGCGATGTTCCTGATTTTCCAAAGAAGGGAATCGTTTTCAAGGATATCACCCCAATATTGAGTGATCCGGGGCTATTTCGCGCTTCAATCGATCTGTTTCTCGAACGATGTCGCGGCAAAGATATCGACAAGATCGTCGGGATCGATGCGCGCGGATTTCTTTTTGGGTCCGCCGTAGCATACGAACTAGGCGTAGGTTTTGTGCCGATCCGGAAGCGCGGCAAACTTCCGTTCAGGACAGAGGTTGCGAAGTACTCGCTCGAGTACGGCGAAGCGGAAATGGAGATGCACGTTGATGGCATAACAGCCGGTGAGCGGGTCGTGCTCCTAGACGATTTGCTCGCGACCGGTGGGACTTCTGCTGCCGCCTCTGTCCTGATCCGTAAGGCCGGCGCCCATCTGCTCGAAGCTCAATTTCTCATTGAGTTGCAATTCCTTCATGGCCGGAGTCGGCTCGAGCCGACTCCGGTCACGTCATTTCTCAAATATTGAGTTTTTGGCACGCAGGCGCAAACGCGCCTGCTGTGTGTCATGCGATTTTCCTTTGAGGCGTGGCGATTTCCCTTTTGAATTTTCAACCTTAAAATCACGTGTAACTCAAGTTCGCGATGAGAACGTCCCGCCATTTGGAACAAGTGCTGGCGCATGCTGAAAGCAGTCTTGCTGCCACAGGAACCAGGCGGCCAACGGAAGTCCTCCCACTTTACAAAAAATTCCTCAACGTTGAAGAGCATCGCTTGCGCCTGAAACACCAGGCCAGCGGCGGTGGCCGCGAAATTTGCGCACGGCGCGCTGAATTGGTCGACATTTTGTTGCGATACGTTTTCGGCGGCGCTGCCGCTACCGCTCGCGGAAGTGGCAAGCCCACAATTCCATTGGCGTTGATCGCTCTTGGCGGATACGGCCGGGGCGAACTCAATCCGTTCAGTGACATCGACGTTATGATTTTGCATCATAAATCAGCGACAGAGATTTCACCGAACTTGGAAGAGATGGTGAATCAAGTTCTTTATCTGCTGTGGGACAGCGGCTTCAAGGTTGGGCACTCTACGCGTTCCGTTAAGGAAGCTATTACTGAGGCCAATCGTGATATGCGCACAAAAACTGCCATGCTCGAGTCGCGGTTTCTCGCTGGCGACGACGAACTGGCGCAGCAATTTCGCGACCAATTTCGTTCAAGGTGTGTTGAAGGGCACGAACGAGAATATGTCGAAATGCGTATGCAAGATCAGGTCGCCCGGCATAACAAGTTCGGGGACAGCGTCTATTTGCAGGAGCCTAACCTGAAGAGCGGATGTGGCGGACTGCGCGATTACCAAAATTTGCTTTGGATGACTTATTTCAAAGAGGGTGCGCTGAGCACAAACCAGCTCGTCGGGAAAGATTGGTTGAGCGAAAGCGACCAGCGACGGATCGAAAGAGCCTACGATTTCCTGCTGCGGTTGCGGACGGATTTGCATTACATGACCGGGCGCGCCACTGACACGCTCCACATCAACCTGCAGGACCAGATCGCGAGGCGGCTCAATTATTCTGCGCGAAATGGACAGCTCCGCAGTGAGGCGCTTATGCGAGATTACTACGCGCACACGCGAAATATTTTCCGGGTGACGGAGCGCATTACGGAGCAATTTGCGAGCGGGCATGTCACGACCAAGACGCGCTCTCTTTTCAGTTTTCTGCCGTTAATGCGAGTGAACAAAACTCCCATCGGCGACTGTTTCTTTGCGCGGAATAGACAACTGCATGCAGCGAGGCGCGATCTCTTTCGGACAGAGCCGGAGCAAATGATGCGGGCATTTCAGCTTGCGCAGGAGCGCGGGTTGGATCTTAGCCCGGAATTAGCGGATTTGCTGAGCCGAAGCCTGCGGTATGTTACCCGCACTTATCAGTATGCACGCGCGCCGCGCGATGTCTTCAAATCCATTCTGTCGCAAAAAGGCAGAGTGGGGCGCATCTTGCGCATGATGCATCGGGTCGATTTTCTGGGCCGCTACATCCCGGAATTTGGCCAGCTTACCTGCTTGGTGCAGCATGAATTTCTACACCGTTACACAGCCGACGAACATACATTGGTATGCATCGATAAGCTCGACGCACTCGCAGAGATGAATGATCCAAAGTTGGTTTCATATAGAAGAATTCTTGAGGAACTGGACGACCCGCTGGTTCTCTATCTGGCGCTGCTTCTGCACGATAGCGGCAAAGCCGTGGGCGCCAGGCCGCACTCTGAGGCGAGCGCGCTCTTCGCTCAGCGCGTGGCTGCCCGTTTGCAGTTATCATCCGAGCAGCGCAAGTCGCTCATCCTGCTGGTTGATCATCATTTAAGTCTCTCGAGGATTGCGCAGCAAAGAAACCTGGATGATCCAACAACAGTATTGGAATTCGGCCACATTGTGAAGCATCAGAAAAATCTGGACGCGCTGATGCTGCTTACGTTGGCTGATGGTCAGGGCACAAGCCCGGAAGCGTGGTCGGATTGGAAAGAGTCCCTCGTTTGGCAATTGTTTGACCAGACCTCGCGTTATCTAGCCGACCGGCAATCCTATTACGAACAAACAAGAGTCGAACGGGAAAGCTTGCAAGCTTCGGTGGCGGAGAATTTTTCGCCGGATTACGCTGCGGAAATCGAAGCGTACTTCGAGTTGATGCCAGACAATTATTTCCGTTCGAGTGGTCTCCCGGAGATTGTCGAGCATTTGAAACTGTTCCGGTGCTTTCTCGACAATGTCTCAAGTCGGCCACAGGACGGATTCGCCGCGCTGAATCGGGGAGAGTCCCCGCTGGCTCCAGCAATCAAATGGAAAGTTGTGCCACAGCAGGGACATAGCGTCGTCACCTTCTGCACGTGGGAGCGTGAACGGTTGCTGGCAAAAGTCGCCGGATCGTTGTCGGTTGTGCCGTTGAATATTTTGAGCGCGGACGTTTTTCCTCGCGACGACAACGTCGTGCTCGGCGTTTTTCGTGTGTGCGATACGAAGGCTCGCCCTGTCACTAACCCGCGCGACTTCGAGCTGGTAGAACAAACGTTGCGACGAGCCCTCGAAGACGAGAGCTTCGATTTCCTGTCATTAATTGAAAAGGCGAAGCGTCAAAGCCATCGTCTTGCGCCAGCGATTGAATTCCCAACGCGCATTGCCATCGACAACAAAACGCACCCGACCTACACGCTTATTGAGATTCAGGCCCCGGACCGGATCGGTTTGCTTTACGACGTATTGAGTTGTCTTGATCGCGAAAACATTCTAATCCCGCTTTCTCGCATTAACACTCAGGCTGGCGCTGCCATTGATACCCTCTATGTGGTGGACGGCGCCACTCGCGCCAAGATCACGGAGGCCAATCGCATGCAGATAATTCAGCAGCATCTAAAGAGCGCCATTCTCAGTGGAGGCGGTGCTAAATCGCAGTAAGTACAAACCCGGCCTGTGTCTTAGCCGGATTCGTTTTGATTTTGTGAACGCTCTGATCCTCGCTGCCGGATACGCAACGCGTCTTTACCCACTGACTCTCAAGAAACCGAAGCCGCTGCTGGTGGTTGGTGGCAAACCGATTATGGAATGGGTCGTCGATAACCTTGTTGGTGTTCGTGATCTGGACACTATCTACGTGGTCACAAACGACAAATTTGCGGCTGACTTCGAGGCGTGGAGCGAGCGTTATCAGGAACGACATCCTCAATTCAAATTCAAAGTCATCAACGACGGCTCCACAAGCGATGAAGACAAGTTGGGTGCAATAGGAGATATCAATTTTGTCGTCACACGCGAGAACTTGGCTCAAAGCAGCCTATTGATCATCGCCGGCGACAACCTGTTTACTGAATCGCTGGCGAATTTTGTGGACTGCGCAACGGGAACCGACGCAACAGTGGCGGTTTACGACGTCGGCGACATCGAAGCGATCAAGAAGTACGGTAACATCACTGTTGATGCTGAGGGAATCATCAGCCGGTTTGAGGAAAAACCGAAGAACCCTCAGGGAACCCTTGCTGCGATTGCTCTTTATTATTATTCGCCTGCGGTTCTGTCTCTGTTAACGACGTATCTTGCGGCCGGCAATAATCCCGATCAGCCAGGCCGTTTTGTGCAATGGCTCTACACGCGCAAGCCGGTTAAGACATTTCAGATCAAAGGGAAATGGCTTGATATCGGAAGCAAAGAAACGCTGGAGAACGCAGATCAGATTCTCGGAAAGATCAAAGGCGAGTACCAATGAAGCACGAATGACAAATGTCGAAAGAGGCTCGAATGACAAAATGATCGAAGCGCCGGGCACCTCTTTTTCGCCATTCGGATTCTCTCATTTCTTCGTCATTAGACGTTCGTCATTTGTCATTTGAGGCGTCCTTCATCAAACTCGATCAGATCAAAATAGGTCCTAATATCTTTTTTCCCTTCGCCGCCGGCCTCTTTGAGAAAATGGACAAAACGTGCCTTTTTCGCGGCGGTGTCGGGATGTCGCGAAATCATTGCGTGGTTCCATTGTTCAATTGCTTCGGGGGAATGTCGGGCTCCGTTTTTCTGCACCCACTCGAGAATTGCGTCGTCCTCGTGCAGGCTGTTGGCAATCTCTTCAAACGCGTCGCCATCGAGTTTGAGAAACGCGAGGAGATGTTTATCGAATCCCACGGTTTTGTAGTTGTAACCGTCAAGCAATCCTTTGCGGTGCAGCCTGGCTTTATCGATCAAGCGCGGCAGATGCACGTAACCGCCCAGCTTCTTGTAGGGACTGCGCGGATGCAGTCTCGCCATGGGGATCGTCTTAAGTCGCCGGCAGAGGGCGCGGTGCGGCGTCCGGAAAACGGGACTCCGGAATACTCACAACGCTCGGTTCTTGCTCGTGCAACAATTCTCCCTGCGTAATGCTCACCTGCCCAATAACGAGTTGACCGGAAAACATCCCGCCCTTTTCGACCGTAATGGCTCTCGCCGTAACATCGCCTTCCAATGAACCCTTCTTTTGAACCGTCACGATCGTTTGCGCAATGATCTCCCCCGACATCCTGCCTCTAATTTCGATGCTGCCCGCACGGACTCTGCGGAAGCAATGAATGTCGGCCTTACGATCGACGACAATGTGGTGCGCGCTGATACGGCCGGGAATTTTGCCTGAGTAATTGATCGTAGCAGTGTCGTCGCAACGCAGATTTCCACGCAGCCTGCCTTCGATTAAGGCGGATCGGCAAATCACGCTGCTGCTGCCCAGATCGCCCCTGCCGGTCAAATGCACGTCGCCACGTGTTCGAATGCTTCGACTGAAACCGCTCGTAATTTTGTAATCACGCAGATCGATATGCGCGCTGCACGCCGGGCAGATTGTAGAAGTAGCCGCGCCACACACCTGCTGTTTCCGTTTACATTCAAAACACTCGATAATCGAGTTGCGTTGTCGTTTCCAAAAATCCTCGAATCTGCCAAGTATCGAGGAACTCTCTGGCGGGGGCGCTTCTTCTCTTGTCCGCAGCTTCAGCCCAGGTTTGGGAGCGAACGGAGAAAAGGAGCGCCCGCACTGCCGGCAGATTGAGCTCTTGGCCGCCGCATACTCCATCTGCTTGAAGCCACAATGCGGGCATTCCGCACTGACTTTTGCAGGCGACGGACTGGCCACTGGACTCTAAGCCAAGACTCTTTCTTTACGCGCGTGCTCCAAAGGCTGCTTTGATGGGCTCACTGGGCCGCACAACTTCAGGACGCCCTGGGACCGGCTTTGCGGAAATCGCTCCGCTGGTGACTTCCGACTTACCAATGAAAGTCGCCCCCTCCTCGATTATGAGACGCGCTGCCTTCAAATCTCCCTGCAACGTGCATTTGGATTTTAGCTCGCAGCGCTCGGCGACGGTGATGTTGCCGTGCACCTTGCCGTAGACCGTGATCGATTTGGTTTTTACCTCGCCCCGGATGTCAGCGTTTTCACCGATCGTTAAAACGCCGTCAGAGTTAATTTCCCCTTCGACCTTCCCGTCGATGAGAAGTTCCTTTTGGAACTTGATCGAGCCTTTTATTTCGACATCGCTCGAAAGGATGTCTTTGCCACCATGATCTGCCATAGGTTTTGGATTTGGATTATCGGTTATTGTTGGTGTTTCTGCTTCTTCGCGACTCGCAGGATGATTGTTATCATCTATATCCGAATACCGCGGCTCTTCTCTGACCGGCGGCATCGGCTTTTGCGGGACGAATCTTTTAAGCATCCGATAGATTGTGACACGCGCCGATGCCTGTCAATGAATTCTCGTTTGTGACCTCAAACTTTTTGACTCTCTATCGTTCAATATCCATCCGGTAAAGCTTACACGCCGCGTTCTGCGCAAAAAAAATCAGAAACGACGGCGCTTGGCCGGGCGTTCGGTCCAACACGCGAGACAGCGAGTAAGGAGGCAATCCGCGGTTCAAGATGGCTGCGGAATTTTGCGCGAGGCGTTCTGAATCGTACGCAATAACCCACGCCGCTTCGCGTTTCTTGAGAATTTCGCGCGCGTTCAGCAAATCTTCAGAAAGAAAAAATCGTGCGCTGTCTGCGATGCCGCTCAAACTTTCGTGCGAACTTCCTGCCACTCCGGGTTGCCCGGACCAATAGGCGATCGAAGGCGAAAGCCACCACGGCGCAAGGAACGGATGCCTCTCTGATGATTGCAAATTGAGCGCGAGATCGCGTATTTGCACCGATTCGTGACGCTGTTCAACGCGCCTGGCTAATTGCGCTTCATTCGGCCAAAGCCTTTCATCCCAATCGCGCAAAATCGGATAGATCGATAAGACAAATGCGATCCAAACTGCCGCGCGCGATTTGACTGGCGCGAGCAAAGCCGGAAGCGCAAGTGCGAAGATCAACACAAAAAAATATCCCCAGCGTGCCTGCCAAATTGTGAGGCAGTATGTTGCGATGAGAAGAACATAAACTGGTAAGGCGCGACCGCCGGGCGCGCCGAGTCCTCGCTCTTTCATACTCATCCAAATCAAAAACGGCGTTATAAGAAGAAAATACCCGCACCAGCGCAACCAGATCGGATTTGCCGGCGAGACATGCGCCAGTTCGCCGATCGTCCGCGCCCAATTTTTAAAAATCGCATCGGAAGTCCAGAACAGTAACGCTGGAATCCGTCGCTCAACCAGGAGTGCAAAGGCGATGATCAGGACAAAACAAACCCAGCCTGCTCGTCGAGATTTCCCCAGGAGCGCCTTTCGGTCGTCGATAGTGCTCACGATTATCACAACCAGGAATAAGATGAGCGATTCGTAAGCAGAATTCCAAATCGCTAATCCCCACGCGATTCCACTGACGACGCTCCATATGTCGTGATGATCTATAGAGGCAGCGGTCTCGGCTGCTTTTGTTCGCGAGCTCCACTCCGCGCAAATCGCGATCATCACGAGCAGCATCGATAACGATTGGTGATCGGGCCTGCCAAGCTCAGTGCCCTGAACGAGAATGGGACTAATCGCGTACAGAATCAGTATGACCCCGCGATACCGGAGTTTCATTTTGCGTGACCACCACCAGAGAAACCAGCCGCCAAATAGCGCTAGTAATGGCGAGATAAATGCTCCCGCCATGTCGAGCGGCTGCATCGTGAATGGCTTTAACAAGAGCGACAGCCCCAGGATCAGATAGTCGAGCGGCGCGGTGGTGTGTGGAGTTGTCCCCTGCGGAAAATTCTCAAATGCATGATGCCGCACAATTAGCCCCGGTTTTGTGCGGCACATCTGCACGCGCGTCATGCGCGCATAACAATCCGCATCAACAAAGTAAATGTTGCCGGCGACAAACACGTCCTCGTAATTTGCGCATCGTGTTAGCAGGATCAGCCCACTGAGAAACACGATTTGAACGACGTTTAGGATTCCGCGGATCACTGCTCCATCCCAAATCCGCAACCCACAATCTGCAATCCGAAATTTTGGCTGGGCTTCCAGTTTTCCCGTTCGTCACCGCGGTGTGCTATGCTTCAATCGACTATTAATACGGGCCTGTAGCTCAGCGGTTAGAGCAGGGGACTCATAATCCCTTGGTCCCAGGTTCGAATCCTGGCGGGCCCAGCCTCGCATGTCTCGCGCTGGTGATCGCCGTACACCGCGACGCACGCGCGGCGGGTGATATCACCTCCGGCACAACGATGAATCCGAATTGATTTCGATGCGCGCTGAAGCAAACCGCGCGCGAAGGAATTGATGTTAAACAGCTGGCAGCGTCGCTGCGCTTTCTTGAATGAGCGAATCGAGCTTGTTTAGGTCAATCGGCTTCACAAGGTGATGCTTGAATCCTGCATCGTAGCTCTTGCGAATATCGTCTTCCATCCCGAAACCCGTGAGAGCGATTCCCAGGAGCGGCTGTTTGGACTTGAGCTTCTGCATCAAGTCGATTCCACTTCCATCGGGCAAAGCCAGGTCACTGATGAGCACATCAAATTGCTCGTTTGCGCTTAAATTAACGGCAGATTGAAAATCGAGCGCTGATTGCACGTGATAGCCGCGGCGCCGAAGCAAATTCGTAAGTGAGCGATTTGTATCTTCGTGATCTTCAACCAGCAGGATCCGCATGGGCTGGCGTTCTGGCAGCGTGGGTGAAACATCCGGGGCGATTTGCGCCTCCACCTTTTCGCAGGTGGGGAAAACTAACGTGAACGTTGAGCCCTTATTTCGGCCCGCGCTTTGCGCGGTGATCGTTCCCTTATGAGCTTCCACAAGCGCCTTGCTAATGGCGAGTCCGAGGCCCAAGCCTCCCAACTGCGTCCGGCCGCCCTGTTCGAACGCATCGAAAATTTTCGGTAGCGCTTCTGCTTCAATTCCCAAGCCGGTATCAGCGATTTCGACGCGGAGTTGTCCGCTGGAATCATTACTGGTGGTAATGATGATTTGCCCGTTCTTCGGCGTGAATTTCACCGCGTTATTAATCAGGTTCCAAAAGATCTGCTGCAATCGCGCTGGGTCCGCGCGCATATGCACCTTCTTGGCGCCGAGGTTGAGCGAACGCCTCAGATGCTTTCGCTCGATTTCTGCCTGACAAATCTCAAGGGCGTTTTGCAACAATGTGTGGGCGTCAACGACTTCAAAATTGAGCTGCACTTTGCCGCGATCGATGCGCGTCAGATCAAGTAAGTCATCGATCAGCCGCGCCTCCAGTTCCACATTGCGGCGAATCATTTGCAGCGATTCCTGAATATCTTTCGGCAACTCCGGCTCGCTCTCCATTGCAAGAGCAGAGGCGAGCACGGGCGTTAGAGGTGTGCGCAATTCGTGACTGAGCATGGCCAGAAATTGGTCCTTCGCGAGATTCGAGCGCGCCTTTTCCTCGAGCTCCAGGTTTGTCTTCTGCAACTCCGCCGCGAGCGACTGCGACTGTTTGAGGAGATTTTCTGTTTGCGTGCTGGCCTCGATGGTATTGAGCACGATGCCGATGCTCTCGGTTAATTGATCCAGGAACGCCTCATGAGTGGGACTGAATCGCTCAACCGACGAAAGTTCCATGACCGCTTTCACCTGGCCTTCAAAGAGAATCGGCAGAACCACGATGTTCGTCGGCTGAAATTCTCGCAGGCCCGAACTCACTTTCGCGTAGTTGCTCGGTACATTAGTCAAAAGAATGGGCCGTTTTTCCAACGCTGCTTGTCCCACGAGACTCTCACCCATTTTGAAGCGATTCTTTGCGCCATTGCCTTCCTGTGAAGCGTAGCTCGCCAGCAGCCTCAGCTCGGATTCACCATTAGACTTATCCATCATGTAGAAGGCGCCCTGTTGCGCTGAAACCAGCGGAGCGAGTTCCGATAGAATGAGTTTGCCAACCGTCAGGAAATCGCGCTGTCCCTGCAGCATGCGCGTGAATTTTGCGAGGTTCGTTTTCAGCCAGTCCTGTTCCTTGTTCCGCAACGTGGTGTCCCTCAGATTACGGATCATTTCGTTGATGTTGTCCTTGACGAATGCGACCTCGCCTTGTGCTTCCACCTGAATTGAACGGGTGAGGTCGCCCTTGGTGACTGCGGTCGCGACATCAGCAATGGCGCGAAGCTGCGTGGTCAGATTTGCTGCCAGTCGGTTGACGTTGTCGGTCAAGTCCCGCCATGTACCCGCGGCGCCAGGCACGTTCGCCTGACCGCCGAGCTTTCCTTCGATGCCCACTTCGCGAGCTACAGTGGTAACTTGATCAGCAAAGATGGCGAGGGTATCGATCATATTGTTGATCGTCTCGGCGAGCTCGGCGATTTCGCCCTTGGCTTCCAGGAAAAGCTTGCGTTTCAAATCGCCCTTTGCGACTGCCGTCACTACCTTGGCAATGCCACGCACCTGATCGGTCAGGTTGGAGGCCATGAAGTTCACGTTGTCGGTAAGATCTTTCCAAGTTCCCGAAACTCCTTTCACCTCAGCCTGACCACCGAGCTTTCCTTCCATACCGACCTCGCGGGCGACGCGCGTGACTTCATCGGCGAATGATGACAGTTGATCCACCATCGTGTTCACCGTGTTTTTCAATTCGAGAATTTCCCCTTTAACGTCGACGGTGATTTTCCTGCTCAGATCGCCCGTGGCAACCGCAGTGGTCACGGCTGCGATGTTGCGCACTTGTGTCGTGAGGTTGGAGGCCATGAAGTTGACGTTGTCGCCGAGGTCCTTCCATACGCCTGCCAGCCCGCGCACATCAGCTTGTCCACCCAATTTGCCTTCGGAACCGACTTCGCGCGCGACACGAGTAACCTCCGATCCGAACGAGCGAAGTTGGTCCACCATCGTATTAATCGTGTCCTTCAGTTCCAGAATCTCGCCTTTCACATCGACGGTGATTTTCTTGGACAAGTCGCCCATCGCGACGGCCGTGGTTACTGCAGCGATGTTGCGGACCTGCGCGGTCAGGTTGGAGGCCATCGAATTCACAGAATCGGTCAGGTCTTTCCACGTGCCGGCAACACCACGCACATCGGCCTGGCCGCCGAGTTTTCCGTCAGTGCCGACCTCGCGCGCCACTCGCGTCACTTCGGCTGCGAACGATGAAAGCTGATCGACCATTGTGTTGATGGTGTTCTTTAACCCGAGGATTTCGCCTTGGACGTCCACAGTGATCTTTTTGGACAAATCGCCGCTGGCCACTGCGGTAGTCACGTCCGCAATATTGCGCACTTGTGCCGTCAAGTTGGAGGCCATGGAGTTCACCGAATCGGTCAAATCTTTCCAAGTGCCCCCGACCCCGGGCACCTGCGCCTGGCCGCCGAGTTTTCCTTCTGTGCCAACTTCGCGGGCTACGCGCGTAACTTCCGCAGCGAACGAGCGGAGTTGATCCACCATGGTGTTGATCGTGTCCTTGAGTTGGAGAATTTCGCCGCGTACGTCCACCGTGATTTTTTTTGACAAATCACCCTTGGCCACGGCGGTAGTGACGTCGGCAATGTTGCGAACTTGGCCCGTCAGGTTGGACGCCATCGAGTTCACGGAATCAGTAAGATCCTTCCACGTGCCGGCCACACCCCGCACATCCGCCTGGCCGCCCAGCCTGCCTTCTGTGCCGACCTCACGAGCCACGCGTGTCACCTCCGCCGCGAACGAGCTGAGCTGGTCGACCATCGTGTTGATCGTGTTTTTCAGCTCTGAAATCTCGCCTTTTACATCGACTGTGATTTTCTTTGAAAGATCGCCATTCGCGACTGCGGTTGTTACCTCAGCAATGTTTCTCACCTGGCCTGTGAGGTTGCCGGCCATGAAATTGACGCTGTCGGTGAGATCTTTCCATGTGCCTGCGACGCCCTTGACGTCGGCCTGCCCACCCAATTTTCCTTCGGTGCCCACTTCCCTCGCCACCCGTGTCACTTCCGATGCAAACGAACTGAGCTGATCAACCATCGTATTGATCGTGTTTTTCAGCTCGAGGATTTCACCCTTCACATCGACTGTGATCTTCTTCGACAGATCTCCCCTCGCGACAGCAGTCGTGACGGCGGCAATGTTGCGCACCTGTCCGGTCAGATTGCGCGCCATGAAATTAACCGAGTCGGTCAGATCCTTCCATGTACCGGACACCCCTTCCACGCGAGCTTGTCCGCCTAGAATTCCCTCAGAACCTACTTCGCGCGCCACACGCGTTACCTCCGAGGCAAACGACCGAAGCTGATCCACCATGACATTGACCGTGTCTTTCAGCTCAAGAAACTCACCTTTCACATCGACTGTGATTTTCTTGGTCAAGTTGCCGTTCGCCACTGCAGTCGTGACCGTCGCGATATTGCGGACCTGAGCCGTGAGATTGCCGGCCATTAAATTGACGTTTTCGGTTAAATCTTTCCAGGTACCGGCAACGCCTTTTACTTTTGCCTGGCCGCCCAGCTTTCCTTCCGTGCCAACTTCGCGCGCCACGCGCGTGACTTCCGACGCAAATGCGCCGAGCTGATCGACCATCGTGTTTACAATTCTTGCCGTGCGCAAAAACTCTCCTTTAAGCGACTGTCCGTCGATCTTAGTGGCCATCGTTTGGGACAAATCGCCTTTCGCGACAGCGCCGATCACGCGCGCCATTTCGCTTGTCGGACGGAGCAGATCCTCGATCAAGACATTGATGCATCGGATGGCATCGGCCCAGGACTCGGAGACGTTGTTCAGCGATGCCCGCTGTGTGATTCGGCCTTCTTTTCCGACCGCATTCACGATGCGTTCTAATTCCCGGCTCATGCGTTCGTTCGTTTCGATGACTGTGTTGAAGGTGTCGGCGATCTTGCCCGGCACGCCGGTCCAATCCTGCGGAAGTCGTGCGGAAAAATCACCGCGTTTGAATGCTATTAACGCGGCAAGCAATTGCCTCGTATCGAGTTCACTTCCGTTCGACTGCGGGCGATTTCGCGGTCGCGTAGTTGTAGCAAGGGGAGCTTTTTTCATAGAGGGGCCTTAGAAAAATGGGGTTCTCTTCGCAGTCACAAATCCGACGCGCGACATGAGACAGTTCATATCCAGCGCCGTAGAGTAATCGCCCAATCCATCGCACCAAGCCGCATTTTCTTCAACAAAACCGTCGCTAGCGCGTTTGGTCGCGCAAAAAAACACTTCGTGGCAGAGATTTCCCGAATGAGGGGGCCCAGTAGGCAGCCTCGTGACGCGGTTGAGAACCGCGTATCTAAACCGTTCGCTTAGCTACTCGTACTCTCTGCAGCCGGCATTGAATGCCGAACCAAGAGCAAGCAAACGACGGAATTTTTCTGCTGACTAGCGCACAGGCAATGTCGGTAGGCTGCGCAACCGGAACCCAAAAATGATCCCCAGAACACCCAGTATCACTGCGTACCATGCGATGATCCAGATCACCGCTGCCGCACCGGCGACCGGATTCCACAAAAGCAGGAATGCAAAGGCAATCGAAGCGAGGCCCATGAGGATGAGGAACCATTCGCCCTTAATTTCCCGGCGCAGCCTGACTGCCAGCGCAATCTCCGTTGCGCCAACCATCAGCGCCCAGGCCGCAATATAGATGACCAACGCCAGAGCCGTTATCCTCGGCGCATGGAACGTGAGGAACCCGATGATAATCCCCAGAATCCCGACGATTAGATGGAATCCCCAGTCCGGATCGGAAGCGCGATGGCTAATGGCGCCTATAACGCGAAAGATGCCGTCGACCAGCACCCAGGCGCCAAATAACAGCACAAGCACTGCGACTGTTAAGCCAGGATAGACGAATGCGATTACTCCGAAGACGATTGCAGCGATGCCCCTTATGACCGGAACCCACCAATGACGTTTTAAGGTTTCGATAAGCATTTCGTCGTTTTAAAGATTCGTTTGCGGCGATGCAAGCCAGTTTTGAGAGCTGGCTCCACTCATGACTTGGCGACGCGAGCTACCACGACCAGTCGTTGATCAAAGCCCGCACTTTGTGCCGGCTTCGGTAATACTGGAACGGGTCCGAAGGAGAGATGCTAAATATGTGTCGACCAAAGGCGCGTTATTGATTCGCGCCAGATTCGCAGGTGCCTGAAGACGCGAGAAAATCGCGTACGCAATCTTGCTTCGCGGAACAGATTTCTCACCGTAACCGCTTGGAATGTTACTCGACCAATACCGGACATACTGGCCGTCCGGTCGATTCTCCATTCCGAGAAAAATTGTGGAGTGTCCGTGCTCATTTTTTCCCACCTGGCGTGACCAGAAGATTTTCATGAAATCGCCCGGGCTGGCCTGATCGAAGTTGTCGAAGTTTCGCCCCAGCCGAAGCTCGTGAAAAAGACGCGCAGTGCCTGGGCCATTTGCATTCCAGCGGCCCCAGATTCCTTCGCCATCGCGTTGATCACGAATGATGAGCTTTTCCAAGGTCGCATAGTCCATATGAAGCTCGCCTCGTGCGCGCAAAGCCTCGATTGTTCTGATGAACACCAGATAGGTTGCTCCCGAGCAGAAACTCGGCCCCGCCGGCACGATGAAAAATTTGCCGGATTCGAAATGCGCCGAAGATTGCAGGCGGATCTTTGCGAAATGCGAAACAGAATACCGGCCGCCTTGCGGCATCTGTTTAACCTGCTCGAGGATCAAGCCGTTGTAGTCTGCGGCGAACGACCCATGCGGCGTCAGTGCAAGAATCGCAAGAAAAACGCAGGCCGCCAGTCCGTTCACGGCGGAATAAGTAATCATCAAAAGCGCATCTGGCAATGACGCGTAAACAAGGAAGGGCGATTCTCAATCGCCGGCGGCGTGTTGAAAACCGCCGCTCCTTGGCTTTCGCCGCATACTATGCTAGACGAAAAAGTATGGTGCGTTTCGCCAAAATGAATGGCGCGGGAAACGATTTCATCCTGATCGATAACAGGGCGGGGGACATCCATCTGGATCGCAGCCAGATTGCGCGTCTATGCGATCGCCACCGTGGTATCGGGGCGGACGGAGTTTTGCTCCTCGAAGAAGCATCGAACCACGCGGATTTTCGCATGCGCTACTTTAATGCCGACGGAGGAGAGGCGGAGATGTGCGGCAACGGTGCTCGCTGCTTCGCGCGCTTTGCAAACCAGGTCGCAGGAGCACCGACAAAAATGTCTTTTGAAACGCCAGCGGGCGTGATTGCCGCGGAGCTAACGGGCGATTCTGTGACGCTTCAGATGACGGAGCCAACCGATTTACGACTAAACATCGAGGTCTGCGCGGCGGACGAAAACAAGATCGTTCACTTCATCAACAGCGGCGTACCGCACGTCGTCATTCCGGTTTCACGAATCGAGGATGTCGATGTCCGTCGAGAAGGTTCAGTCGTTCGCTATCACAAAATGTTTTCGCCAAATGGCACGAACGTAAACTTCATCGAAAGACGCGGACCGAAAAAAATTGCCGTCCGCACCTACGAGCGCGGCGTTGAAGACGAAACGCTCGCTTGCGGCACCGGCGTGGTCGCGGGCGCGCTCATCTTTGCCGCCGTAGAAAAGGTGAATGGACCAATCACCGTGATCGCGCGAGGCGGAGACGAACTTCAAGTCGGATTTGAAAAGAGCGATGGAGGATTTCGTAATGTCACTCTCACCGGCCCAGCGGAGTTTGTCTTCGAAGGAACGATCGAGGTTTGACCTTCGTATCGTTGGCCGCTTTTCCATTCCGAGCGAAGTCGAGGAATCTCTAATCTCAAGACAGAAACAATCAGAGATGTCTCAACGTCGCTCGACATGACAATTGAGCAGGCCGCCCTACAATTAACCACCATGTTTCGCGGCACGTTCACGGCACTGGTCACGCCTTTTCGCAATGGTGGCATTGATGTTGCTGCTTTTGAAAAACTGATCGAGGCACAAATCGCCGCAGGAATCACAGGCGTTGTCGCGATTGGAACGACGGGCGAATCGCCGACACTGTCACACGACG
>Ga0222622_10000171_pt1 | contig 23168 bp, 20 predicted proteins | sample PLM2_5_b1metaG_FD_177335 | JGI IMG/M metagenome (GOLD analysis project Ga0222622, IMG submission 177335) | Groundwater sediment microbial communities from an aquifer in East River, Colorado, USA - PLM2_5_b1 | ecosystem: Environmental > Terrestrial > Soil > Riparian zone | place: USA: East...
TTCCATCTGGCGATACTCCCCGACATCGCCGCGCAAGTAGTACTGGCCGCCGACGCCGTGGTGATGGGGCCGATCGAGTACCCACACCTCGTGTCCTGAAGCGCGCAGCAACGCGCAGAGCGGCGCACCCACGGCACCGAGACCACCGGTCACCAGAATCTTCATCATGCACTCCGCTTTACCACTCCAAGACGAACCAGCGGCCGGTCACCCGGCAAATCAGTGCCTTCAAGAGCATCAGCGCATAACCTGGTCCGGCGCGAAGGAACGAAAACGTCGATTGCCCCGCCGACCGTTTGAGATGTCGTACATCATGTTCAGCGACCTTGCGCGTCGCGAACCAGGCTTTGAAGGTAATTTCCGGTGAGATCTCGAATCCGCGGCCCTCAAAGCCTCGCTTCTCAAAGATGCTTTTCCGGAACACACGAAATGCGTTCGTGTAGTCGCGAAGGCGCAGCCCGATCAAGATCGCCGTGGTCCACCGAAATACGGCACTCCAGAAGCGGTAAAGACGAGGAATAGCTTCGTAGTTCTCACGACGACGATATCGCGAGCCGATGACGAGCGCATAGCCTTCGTCTCGCACCTTGCGAAACATCGCCGGGATTTCGCCAACCTCGTCGGACCCATCTCCCATGGTGATGGCAACGATCGGCGCCCGCGACTGCATCACGCCATGACGGATGGCGAAGCCCATTCCGCGCGGCACTCTTTTCGTCAGCGCCCGGATTCGCGGCGACCGCCACATCTGGGCGATGGCCACGCGGTAGGTGTCGTCGGGGCTGGCATCGTCGACAACGAGAATCTCTGTTTCAACAGATCCATTCGCAATTGCTTCCAGCAGACGCCCGCAGACTAGCGGCACGTTCTGTGACTCGCGATACGCTGGAACGACGATGCTCAGGTCAGGCTTGAGGTCAGTAATTTGGTGCCGTGTCCAGCGCTGGATGGCTTGAAGTACCTGTCGCCGTGCCTCCTCGGCAGAAGGGCCGTCTGGCCGAAGGTCCTTGCCTGGGTGTCCGGTCGGCAGCAAGGTGGTTCCGTAGCGTTCATCGGCGAGGGCGGCGGGAAGCAAATCCCCGTTCGCGATGAAGAACAAATCGGGTCGCGGCTTCTCACGTCGACCGAGATTTACGAGCTGCGCGTGCGTGCTGATCAAGCCGAACACCGGCAAAAGAAGAAGATCTGCCAGCATCCACACGAGACGACTGAGCGTTCCATCCCCGAGTACGAGGCACGCATCGGGTTCGCACTGCTCGATGGCCTGACGAAACGCACTCAGGTTCAGGGCCTCGATGGAGCTACTGATCGCGATGTGCTCAGTCGCCCACGAGCCGCGAGCAGGGAGGAAAACGCGGGCCCGAACCTCGCCATTTTCGGCCGGAGTCAGCAGTGCGAGCGATACTCCGACCGCGGAGCATTCTTCAGGACTCAGCCAAGTTGCGTGCTCGGAGGTGTCGCATATCACCAGCAGCCGTGTGGAAGGCTGTGCGGCGGCTGCGTCCTGAGGCGCCACGTGACCCGTTCAGTGACCGCTTCGTGCGGACACTGAGTTGCCGCACAGAAGCACGCGGGAGAGACCCTCGCGCAAACTATGCACGGGCGAAAACCCCAGCTCACTCTTGGCGCGCGAAATGTCTGCCGTACTACGGCAGACCTCGCCCGCCCGGAACTCGGCGTGATGGACAGGCACGCGTGTCGATGTCAGGTCCATCAGCAGTTCCGCAAGCTCCTCTATGCTCGTGCTCCGCCCCGTTCCAATGTTGTAGACACTCCCCGCACGTCCGTTACAGGCCGCTCGCAAGTTGGCTTGAACGATATCGTCTACGTACACGAAGTCACGTACCTGCGCTCCGTCGCCGTAGATGACGAGCGGCTGCCCTTGCTCGAGGCGCCGCAGGAAGATGCTGATTACTCCCGTGTATTCGTTGTCCTCCATCGGCGTACCGTACACATTGAAATACCGCAGCGAGACGGTCGGAATGGACAGAAGGGTCGCGGCCAACCGCACGTACTTCTCGGCAGTGAGCTTGCTGAGGGCATAAAAGCTGAGTGGATTGACCGGATGATCTTCCTCGATGGGCAGCCGGTCGGCTTCACCGAAAATCGCCGAGGAGCTCGAATAGACCAATCGCTTGATAGCCGCGCGCCGGCAAGCGTCGATCAGCCGCACGGTGCCGACGACGTTCGTCTCGGCGTCCCTCACCGGCGCCTCGATCGATTTGACGTTTCCGACCTGAGCGGCCATGTGAAACACGTAGTCGACGCCGTTGGTGAAATCTTCGAGGTTGGGACAACGACTCAGATCGTTCTCCACGACGCGAAGACGAGGGTGTTCCGGTAAGTGATCGCGGCGACCCGTTGAGAAGTCGTCGAGCACGACGACGTCCGCGCCGCATTCAAGAAGCGTCCGAGATAAGTTGCTCCCGATGAACCCGGCCCCACCTGTCACGAGACAGCGCGCGGCCGCAAATGAATCCTGAAGCTGGGTGGGCATCTGATCGAAAGAGAGGCGCCGACAATCGCTCGACAGCCCGAGACGTATCATATCGCAAGACTGACCAGAGAAGCGTTCCAACGCCGGAGCGTCGAGAAAAGCGTGTGCCTATAATGACGTTCAGTCGTCGATGACCAAGCCTCTACTCTGCCCCGTCTGTACACATGCTGCGTTTCGCCGGTTTGCACGAATGGGCAGCTACAATTACGAGCGTTGCCGCACGTGCGGCCTCCTGACGCTGGATCCTTTTCCGACCCTGGAAATCATCGAGAATCACTACTCGGAAAAGTTCGATGCGGGCAACTATCAAACGCTGCTCTCGTTTTCCGATCGGTATCGCCAGATCTATATCGACTACGTGAAGTGGATCGGCCGGCATGTACGGCTGCCGGGCAAACGAACCCTCGATATCGGGTGCTTCACCGGTGAGCTCGTTGCTGCTCTCATGACTGAAGGGGCAGATGCTCGCGGCGTGGAGCTTCAGGAGAGGGCGGTGCGAATTGCCGAAAAGCGATTGCCCGGTCGAGTCTTTGCCGTCAACATCGACGAAGCCGATGGTCCATTCGCGGACGCGTCGCTCGATGTGATCACGCTGATGGCCGTCATCGAACATGTGCAGGACCCGGTAAAGCTCGTACGGCGAATTCGGACACTTCTTAAGGAGGGGGGATGGCTTTTCCTGGAAACGCCAAATGCCTCTTCCTGGCCTGCGCAACTGACACGTCGGTTCTGGCCCTTGCTTGCGCCGGTGGAGCACCTTCACCTCTTCTCTGAGCGAGCGATCCGGCACGCGCTCGAAGACGAGGGGTTTGACGTCGTCGAACTAAGGCCGCACGTGAAGTGGCTACCGGCGGCCTACGTCTATGACATGCTGCAGTACTACGGGCCGGAGTGGCGTGCGGTGGCGGGGCCCCTTTTCAGAGTGCTGCCTGAATCGGTGCGGCAGCGCACCCTGTTTCCGTTTTTTGCGGGCGAAATGCTTGTCGCAGCGAGAGCGCGTCTCCGCTGAAGAACCGATGCGATTACCATCGCTTCAGCTTTGATTCGGTGGTGCAATCCCAACCACAGCGGGCGCGTTGCCGAAGGAACAGTCACTATTCACTCGGGAATGGTGACTGTCCCTTCACCGACTCCGTTCCGCGACGGACTGCTGCTGCCCGTCATCGTTTGCAGAGGCTGGTATAGGCAGCTCAGAAGACTGGAACATCGTTGCCGATGCCCCACTGAAAAACAGTCCAAGCTCCGTTGCCCGCGCTCGATTTGAGCAGATACCAGTAGCCATTCGAGGGGCGATACACGGCCATATCCGTTTTGCCGTCGCCATCATAATCCCGCGGTGTTGGCACGTCTCCGTTCACGCCCCATTGAAAGACCGTCCAGCTCGCGAAGTTCGTGCTTGATTTCACGAGAAACCAATAGCCCGTCGAAGGGCGATACACGGCCATGTCGACCTTACCGTCGCCATCGTAATCGCCCGGCACCGGCACGTCTCCCGTGATGCCCCACTGAAAGACGGTCCAGCTTGCGAAGTTCGTACTCGAGTTCAGGAGGTACCAATAACCCGTCGACGGACGATAGACCGCCATGTCCGTAATGCCATCACCGTCGTAGTCGCCTGGAACGGACAAGTCCCCAGTGATCCCCCAAAGATATACAGTCCAAGTCGCGTAGTTCGTGCTCGACTTCAGGAGATACCAATAACCCGTCGACGGCCGGTAGACCGCAGGGTCCATCTTCCCGTCACCATCATAGTCGCCGGGTACCGGAATGTCCCCGGTGATCCCCCAAAGGTAGACGATCCATGTCGCGTAGTTCGTGCTCGACTTCAAGAGAAACCAATAGCCCGTCGACGGCCGGTAAACCGCAGGGTCTATTTTCCCGTCACCGTCATAGTCGCCTGGGACCGGAACGTCTCCCGGGATGCCCCATTGCTTGATATTCCACGTCGTGTAGTTTGAGGCTGACTTCGCCGTGAGCCATTCACCGGTAGACGGCCTGAAAACGGTGATGTCGGACTTGAAATCGCCGTCTATGTCGCCGCCGACTGCGAAAGGAACGCCGAGGCGACGTGATACTTCGACCGATGGCGCACTCAACGTGCCGGAGGAGTTATAGGCCCGCACAACGAAGTAATAGGGCATTCCGTCGGTCAGACCGCCGACCGCTGCCTGCGTCACGTTGCCGACGTTCAGGCTGCTCGGATACGAACCGGGCAGATTCCCCCAATACAGCCTGTAGCCAGTGACGCTCGGGTCGGAGCTTGGGTCCCATGCGAGGGTCACGGTGGCAGCTTGCGCCACTGCTCCGGCCCCAAGACACATGACCAGAACGAAACCCCCCAGACGGCTGAGCCGAGACATAGAACTCATGATGGGACGCAGTTGAGGCAAGAGATGTACCCGCTGAGGTCGACCTTACTCAGCCGTTCAAACCCCAAATAAACGCAAATGCGCCGTCCATTGGAACTGATGCCAAACTTTACACTTCCGTAATCCACCGTGCACTTTTTGCCAGGCTCGTGTAGTGCAGTATTGCCGCGACCGTCCCTATTGACTGAAGGACGGATGTCCGCAATTTCGTGGCGACTGCGCGTTTTTCGTGGCACCTGATCTTTCTACCTCTGATTCAAAGGATACGAGCAACCAGGAGCTTGACTCCGCAACGAGCGAGCAAGACCCCCGCCGCTAGTCGACGACGTACGCTCCACTTCGAGGGGGCGACGTGCGTGACGTAATAGAGATACGCGCTTCGATGAAATGCACGAATGGCTAGCGACTTCGCTGTGCGGCTGCTTCGCGCGCCCACGTGGACCACCCGCGCATCAGGCCTGAAGCGAATACTCCATCCAGCATTCCGCAGTCGCCGGCAGAAATCTGCATCTTCCCAATAAAGGAAGTAACGCTCGTCAAAGCCGCCGACGGCCTCGAAGGCCTCCCGTTGCACCAGCACGCAAGAGCCGCTGACCCAGTCGACTGATGCCGGTGTCAGGTCCTCAGGCATCAAAACGTTGCGGCGCACCAAAGCGGTGGATGGAAACAAGCGCGACAGAAGGGTCGACCGGCCAAAGAGTCCCGTGATCATCGTCGGGTCTCCACGGGCATTCCCCTGGGGAGAGCCGTCCTCGTTGAACACGCACGGCGCGACTGCCGCAGGACGCGAAGGCGTCTCGAGCTCCTGGAGCAGCGGGGCGACAAATCCCGGGGCAACCAGGCAGTCGGGATTCATGAAGAGCAGGCGATTTGCGGCACCCGTTCGTGCTCCTAGATTCGCCGCGGTCGCGAAGCCCGTGTTGCTCGCGAGTCGAACGAGTCGCACTCGTTTCGTTCCCTGTTCAGTCTCCTCCGCCACCATCTCGCTGTGATCAGTGGATGCATTGTCGACGACCACGCCTTCCCAATTGAAGCCGGCCAGCCCGTCGTCAAGCGAGGTCAGACAGTCCGCCAAATGCGGCCCGCTGTTGTAGTTGACGATGATGACGGTGATGTCCGGTCTCATTGCGGCGTGCCCCACGGCGTCCAGTTGCAAGACCGCGGGAACAGGAAAGCTTGATCGGAGCAAGAACTGCGCGCGTAGGATAATCATACCGTGCGCGTTGCGGTGCTCATCGTCAACTGGAACGCCGGCGCCTACTTGCCCTCCGCACTGTCCGCCCTCGCACAACAAAGCCGCCCCGCTGATCGGATCGTGGTCGTCGACAACGCGAGCACCGACGGTTCTCGTGAGGCTATCGCGCAGTCCGCAGGGGTCGAACTCATTGCGCTTGATGAGAACGTGGGATTTGCGGCCGGCAATAACATCGGCGCGGAGGCAGTCGCGGACTGCGACTGGCTGGCGTTTCTGAACCCCGACGCGTTTCCGCAGCCGGACTGGCTCGAGCGTCTGATGAGGGCCGTGGAGGAGCACCCCGGGATCACGATGTTCGCGAGCGAGCTTCGACTGGCATCGGACCCTTCAAAGCTCGACGGCGCCGGCGACGCCTACCATGTCAGTGGCCTGCCGTGGCGCATTGCGCATGGCGAGCTCGCACCGACAAATGATGCCGTGCCACGAGAAGTGTTCTCTCCGTGCGGGGCAGCCGCACTTGTGCACCGCGACACCTTCAACGAGGCGCACGGGTTCGATCCCACGTTCTTCTGCTATCTCGAAGACGTTGATCTGGCGTTTCGCTTGCGGCTTCTCGGACATCGCTGTCTCTACGTGCCGGGTGCGGTCGTGCACCACGTGGGGTCCGGCACGACGGGTACTCGAAGCGCCTTTGCCATTTACCATGGCCATCGCAATCTGGTCTGGACGTGGGTGAAGAACATGCCGGGCTGGCGGATGTGGCTCTACGCGCCGCAGCACATCCTGCTGACGCTCGTCTCGTTGTTTCGCTTTAGCGCCATCAGTCACGGGCGGACGCTCGTACGGGCGAAAATCGATGCGCTTACGGGACTCGGTCGCGCGCTCTCGGAGCGGCGGAAGGTCCAGCGCACGCGGACGGCAGACGGCCGTGAGGTCGTGGCGGCCATGTCACGCGGCTGGCTGACGCCATACCAGACTCACCGCGATCGACGCAGGTAGCGGCCGCCTGCGATAACTATCAGACAGCTCCCGGGCGATTCGCCTGGGAGCTGCCTTGGCGTACGCTGTCGGTGTGAAGCCCTGCCACGTACCGTGCGAGAGCATCGCGCCAGTCCGGCATGTGTATGCCCGCTTCACCGAGCTTTTCGTTCGACAAAGCACAATAAACCGGGCGTTTGGCGGGAAAGGAAATTGAAGCCACTTCAACCGGAACAATCGTCGGCGTCAGTGACATCAGACGCGCCGCCTCCTCGGCGACGCCGAGCCACGTGGTGATCCCGCTGTTCACGCAGTGGTATAAGCCCGGTGCCGGACGCGACTGGAGAATCTTGACCGTTGCCTCGGCCACATCGACGACGTAGCTGGGCGTAACGGTGCGATCGACGAACACCCGCGCGGGTTGTCCCTGCCGCATCGCATCCAGGATCCGATCGACGCTGCTCTTTGCGAGCCGGCCACCGAACAGGCTTTCGACCCGCAACACGTAATGGGATGCGGCGTCGGCGGCGAACCACTCCCCCAACAACTTCGATCGTCCGTAGTTGCTCTGCGGTGACGCCGGATCGATCTCGGTGTACGGGCGCGATGTTTCGCCGTCGAACACGAAGTCCGTACTGTAGTGAACCAGCACGGCGCCAGTCGTGTGGGCCGCGCGCGCCAGATTGAGAACGCCGAAGGCGTTCACGTCGAGGGCTTGGCTTGCTTCAGTTTCAGCGTGGTCGACGTGGTTATACGCTGAACAATTGATGACAGCGTCAGGACGCGTATCCCGGAACACGCGAGCGACGTCGCCATCTCGAGTAATGTCCAGGTCACTTCGTGTCATCGCAAAGACGACGCCGTCGCCAGACAGGCGATCGACGACGGCAGAGCCAAGTTGCCCGGACGCACCCGTGATCAAGAAACGCATCATGCCTCGCCGTACGCTCGCTCGCGCAAGCGACTACGATACCATTGCGCAAAGAGCACAGACGCGAGGCACCGTGGAGGGTGCAGCCTGACGATGGAATTAGTTGACACCTTGATTGTCGGCGGCGGCGTTACCGGCCTCGCCGCGGCGTACGAGCTCGCCAATCGCGGGCTTGCCGTCGTACTGGCGGAGCGGCATGGACGATTCGGCCAGGAAACGACCACGCACAACAGCGGCGTGATCCACGCAGGCATCTACTATCCGGCCGGCTCGATGAAGGCCGAGTTGTGCGTCGAAGGGGCAGATCGCCTCTACGCATTCTGCAAAGAGAATGACGTTCCGCACGACCGCTGCGGCAAGTTCATCGTCGCGGCTGATAGCCATGAAATCTCGATACTCGAATCGTTGGCAAAAAAAGGAACAGCCAACGGAGTGAAAGGCCTCGAGATGGTCGACCTCGCGTTCATGAGGGCGCGCGAACCGCATGTCGCGGCGCATGCCGCGTTATGGTCGCCCGCAACCGGCAGGGTCGAGGCAGAGGCGCTCGTCAAGGCGTTGGCGCGGAAGGCGGAAGGCGCGGGTGCGATCCTGCTGCGCGGCGCGAACTTCCTGGACGGCTCGGCGCAAGCGCATGGATTCGACGTTCGGTTCGAACGTGAAACGATCGCCGCGCGCACGGTTGTGAACGCCGCAGGTCTCTACGCCGACGACGTGTCGCGAGGCTTGGGTGGAGAATCGTTCACGATTTATCCGTGCCGCGGAGAGTACGCCGAGCTGCGCACGCCGCGGCGCAACTGGGTCAACGGACTGGTCTACCCAGTGCCGCATGCGGCAGGTCACAGCCTTGGTGTCCACCTGACGAAAACACTGGGCGGCGCGGTCTTGCTGGGACCCACGGCACGTTACCAGGACGACAAAGACGATTACGAGCGCGATCGGATTGCGCTCGAAGACTTCCTCGAGCCAACGCGTCAGCTCCTGCCCGATGTGACGATCGACGATCTGACATATGGCGGCAGCGGCATCCGTCCCAAGCTCGCTTCACCGGATCAACCGTTCGCCGATTTTCTCATTCGTCCGGATACCCAACAGCCCGCTGTGATCCATGCGGCCGGAATTGAGTCCCCGGGTTTGACGGCGTGCCTCGCCGTCGCAACCAGAATTGCTCGCTTAGTGGAAGAAAGACTGACGTAGCCAGTCGAGCAGACTAGAACTGGTTTTAAAACCGTGTCAGGCGCGGGGCCTGTCCGCGAACAGCCCCACGGCCTCCTCGGGCCGACAAGCGTTGTCACGGGACACGGCCCTGCGGCGGGCCGCGGGGCGCCCCGTTCGCGGCCACCCGCTATCGGTTTTGAAACCAGTTCTAATCAACCGTTGACCGCGTCGGCGAGCGCCGCGACGACGGCGCTCTGCTGCTCCATCGTCAGCTCGGGATAGATGGGCAACGCCAGAACAGAATCGGCCGCCGCTTCGGCGTGTGGGAAATCGCCCGGCCGATGCCCCAGTGACGCGAAGCACTCCTGCAGGTGGAAGGGCACAGGGTAATAGACCTCCGTGCCGATGCCGCGATCGTCGAGGATCCGCCGCACGTGACCACGTTCAGCGACCCGGATCACGTACTGATTGAAAATGTGCCCCCGATCGGCGGGAATGGTCGGTAGCGTAATCCGGTCGGTCAGACCCGCAGACGCGAACAGAGGGCCATACCGCTCGGCATTGCGCTGCCGCATCGCCGTCCACTCATCGAGGTGTGGGAGCTTCACTCGAAGTACCGCCGCCTGAAGCGCGTCCAGTCGAAAGTTGCCCCCGATTCGCTTGTGAAAATACTTCGGCTCGGCGCCGTGATTGCGGAGCAGACGGATCTCGTTCGCCAGCGCAGGATCGTTGGTCGTCATAAACCCGGCATCGCCGAACGCGCCGAGATTCTTGCTGGGAAAGAACGAAAAGCAGCCGATGGTGCCGATCGTTCCCGCCTGACGTGATTTGTAGGTCGCGCCAATTGCCTGCGCGGCATCCTCGATGACGGCTATGCCTTTCGAGGTCGCCGCCTCCATGATCGGATCGAGATCCGCACAGAGGCCATACAGATGGACCGGCATGACGGCGCGCGTCCGCGGCGTGATCGCGCGGCGCACGGCGGCGGGATCAATGTTGAATGTCACTGGATCGATGTCAACAAAGACCGGCGTCGCGCCGACACGCGCGATCGATCCAGCGGTAGCGAAGAATGAAAACGTGCTGGTGACGACTTCGTCACCGTGCCCGATGCCGAGCGCCATCAGCGCAGCGACCAGCGCATCGGTGCCGGAGGACACGGTAATGGCATGAGCCGCGCCCGTGCACGCGGCGAGCTCGCGCTCGAGCGCCTCGACTTCCGGCCCGAGAATGAATTGCTGACTGTCGCAGACCCGCGTGATGGCGGCAAGAATCTCAGCGCGAAGGGGCCGGTACTGTGCCTCGAGATCGAGCAGCTTGACCGGCGTCCGGATCGCTGAGGTCATCGAACCACGATAAGCGGCTCGCCAAACAGGGCGGTATCGTTGTTATGGTCATCGCCCTTCCCGGGCATGCTGTTATTCGTATTGAAGATCACTTCAACTTCTTCGCCGGCATACTGCGAAACATCGACGGCGACAGGGATCCAGCGCCGATCCGATTTGTTGTGAAATGGATCGACGTGCAGGGTCAGCAGATCCTCGAACGCCCGGCCGTCGGAGACGCCGATGCGGAACAGCACGCCGTCCCCTTCCTTGTCCCACGACTCCGGTTTCATCCCCAGCGACGCCTTGATCCACCCATCGTCCGGAATCTTGACCTTCCAGATCAGGCGTGTCGGCGGCGTGGTGAATATCGCGTGCTTCCGCTCGCCATTCAAATCCATGTCGACGATCTGAAATGCACCTTCCGACGGTTTCTTCGTCGCCGTTTGGAACGTCGAAATCAAGTCGATGGCAGCGCCACGGCTGGTTCGTTTGAAGAGCCACCACCCGCCAATGACGAGGACGACGACGACGATCGCGGTCAGGACCGCGCGATTACCTTTCATATGTGCAGTACCCCTTCAAGCCCCGGAACAAGCCACGATAAAACATGGAAGAACCCGGAAGTGGAAAGCGACAATTTATCACTATCTTTGCCGTTCTTTCACCGCGGCGCGGGTTTCCCGATCGGCCTCGCGACGCTTGATCGTTTCGCGCTTGTCGTGCGCCTGTTTGCCCTTGGCCAGCCCAAGCGCGATTTTTACGTGACCGTTCTTGAAATACATCCGCGTCGGCACCAGCGTCAGGCCGCGCTCGACGGTGCGGCCGATCAGTTTGCGGATTTCCTGGCGATGGAGGAGCAGTTTGCGTTTACGCGTCGGCTCGTGATCCGCATACCCACGATGGCTATACGGATTGATGTGCACGTTGTAGATCCACACTTCCCCGTCGTCCACGCGCGCAAAGCTGTCGCGGAGATTGACGTTCCCTTCACGGATGGCCTTCACCTCGGTACCCAGCAGTTGGACGCCCGCTTCGAACGTTTCAAGGATGTGATAGTCGTGAAACGCCTTGCGGTTCTCGGCGATACTTTTCTGCGCCTGTTCGCGTTCAGATCTCATTTCAGGGCTCAAGGCTCAGGGCTCAGGGCTCAGGGCTCAAGGCTCAGGGCTCAAGACTTAGGGCTCAAGCATAGCTTTGCCGCGAGTGTGATCGCCTCCACGAGACTGGACGGATCGGCGACACCCTTGCCCGCGATATCGAATGCGGTACCGTGGTCGACGGACGTCCGGACGATTGGCAACCCGAGTGTGACGTTGACAGCCTGACCGAACGCCACCAGCTTGATTGGGATCAGGCCTTGATCGTGATAGCACGCCACGACGGCATCAAACTCCCCGCGCATCGCCCGCACGAATATCGTATCGGCAGGAAACGGTCCCGTCACCTCGACACCGCGCGCCCGCTGCGACGCGATCGCCGGTGCAAGGACCGCATCGTCCTCCTTCCCGATGACGCCATGCTCCCCCGCGTGGGGGTTGAGGCCGGCAACGGCCAGCCTGGGCCGGGGTATGCCGAAACGTGGCATCTCGCGAGCGGCCAGCTCGATCGTGCCCTCCATCACTTCGCGCGTGAGCGCGCGGGGCACTTCCGCAAGCGCGATGTGAACCGTGGCAAGGACAACGCGGAGTTTCTCGGCGTAGAACATCATCGCGACTCGCGACGAACCAGTCAGGTGCGCGAGCAGTTCCGTGTGTCCGCGCCACGGCAGGCCCGCCGCGGCAAATGCTTCCTTGTTGATTGGTGCGGTCGCGATAGCGTCGATTCGTCCGGCAACGGCATCGGAGGTTGCGGAAACGATGGCCTCGTACGCGGCTTGACCCGCGGCAGCAGAGACGCGCCCACGCTCAAAACGCGCGACCTGTTCGTCAGAGGACGGACCGTAAAGGACAATGTCGCAGACTGCCGAGACGCGAGGGTCGCTGCCAGCCTTTCGTGCGATCTCCGGACCGATGCCGGCAGGATCGCCGACCGTCACACCGATGCGTGGACGAGCCGTCACCCGCAATTCCCGCAGCCGCCCGGTCCACACGCTCCACAGCCGCTGCTCGCCCCAGGTCCGGTCGGGTTGCTGCAGGATCCGCAGCCACCCTCGTCCGCGCAGCCGCCGTGCTTTACGCCTTTCCCATTGGGAATCTCATACCGAAGGCAGCACTTCAATCGCCCGCACATGCCCGACAGCTTTGAAGGGTTCAGGCTGAGGTTCTGCTGCTTCGCCATCTTGATCGAGATCGGCTCGAAGGTCTGAAGAAAGGTGGTGCAGCAGAGCGGACGCCCGCACGATCCATATCCTCCGAGCATTCGCGCTTCGTCGCGAACACCGATTTGACGCATCTCGATCCGTACGCGGAAATGTGCGGCGAGATCGCGAACCAGCTCGCGGAAATCGACGCGTCCTTCGGCCGTGTAATAAAAAATCAGCCGGGAGCCGTCGAAGAGCTGTTCCACGCGGGCCAGTTTCATGGCGAGACCGCGCTCGCGAATTTTCATCAGACAGATGCGCTGAGCTTCCTGCTCGCGCTGCTGATGCTTGAGCCGGGTGATGACGTCTTCGCGCGTGGCGCGGCGCACGACCTGAAGCTCGGATCCTTCCGGCGGGCTTTTGCGCGCCGCAAGCTCATTGACCGACCGTGTCACGGTACCGAGCGCGCGCCCCTCGGATGTCTGCACCACCACGGCATCGCCGGGATTGAATTTGGCTGGAGGCGGAGCATTCGCTGGGTCGCGGGCAGCTTCGGGAGCCGCCGATCCGGCACTGTCGAATGCAAGTTCGGGGATCAGAAATGAATAGGTGCGTCCAACTGGGGAGAACTTGACGCTGACGAACGGGCGGTGCGGCCCGGCACTCATGTTCTGCCTTTATGAGCGGAGGTCGCGAGCCGCCGCGGTCTGACGACCGCTCTTACCGCTTAGATCTGAAATGCAAGCCAGTCAGCAACGATCTTCGGACTCGCATTCCGCTCGAGCGCGGCCAGCGCACGATCTACCGCCGAAAACGCGCGAAGCACGCGGTCTGGATCAAACGACTTCTGCAGCCGATCGAGCAGTGGCCGCAGATCTTGGTTCGCCAGGCAGCGTTGATCCGCACGGGAAAGAAGGGCACCCAAATCGCGAATTATCGATGAAAGCGCGCACAGCCGGCGCGCCAGTTCCTCACGGTCGCTCCCGCCTCCCGCCGACCCCGTCAGCACTTTGGCGCCGCTCAACCTGCGGCCCGGATCAGAGGACGTTGCGACCGATTCCAGTAGTGACGCCGCGGCATCCCGGGCGTCAACAAATTCGTCAGTGCCGCCTTCCAGAGCCCGGCCGATGCTGCCATCCGACAGCGAAGCGGCCGCGTAGGCGTCGCCTTCAGCATACTCGTGATTGCGCATCAGAATACCAGCAACTTCGGCTGGCGCCAGGCGACCGAACCGGAGGCGCTGACAACGTGACAGCACCGTCGGCAGCAGCATATCCGGACGTGCAGTGACCAAGACGAACGTCGAGGCCGGTGGCGGCTCTTCCAGCGTTTTCAAGAGCGCGTTCTGCGCGTCGCCGTTCAGCGATTCGGCGTTGTCCACAATCACGACACGGCGGCGGCCTTCGAACGGCCGATACGCTGACCGCTCGATTGCATCGCGGACCTGATCGATCTTGATGATCCCGGTGTCGCCGGGCTCGAGCATCAGGACGTCGGCATGAACGCCGCGCCCAATCCGTTTGCACGCGGCACACTCGCCGCAGGCGTCGTTCCCGCCTGTCTTTTCGAGCGCCGTGCAGTTCATGATCTGCGCGAGCGAGACCGCCGCCATCCGCTTGCCGACGCCCTCCGGCCCGGCAAAGATGAGGCTGGGTGGCAGTGTGCCACGAACCGTCGCGCGAACGATCAGGTCGAGAAGATGACGATGGCCAGTGATGTCACGGAAGGCCAATCACTGCCCCTTCTTCTTTTTCTGGTTCTGATCCTTTTGATCGTCCTGATCGTCCTTCTTGCCGTCTTTCCCAAACAGACGACCCCAGAAGCCGCGCTTCTTCTGGGGCGTGTCCGCCTTCGGATCGTCTCGCCGCTCGTCGGCGTGCACCGCGGGTGCTGGGGAGGCAGGATGCGCTCCGGTCGTGCCCGTTTCCGCAGGTGGAATGGCGACTTCATCCGCGCGCACCGGCTTGCCCGGTTCGCCCGCCCCAAACATTCCCGCGACGCGGTCCATGAATGTCGGCGACGGATGAAGCGGACACAACTCGGTGGGCTGCTTTCCTTTGAGGAAGTAGTCGGTGTAGATCATCGACCGTGTTTCGATGAGGCCGTCCCGGTTGACGACCTCCACGTGATCGCAGCCACCATTCGGGAGCTTGCCGGACACGCGGCACACATTTACGCCGACGACGTTCGCGGGACGATCGAACCAATCCGGCTTGTCCGCCTTCGTCGCCACTTTCATGAAACTGGCCCAGACGGGAACCGCCAGGTCGCCGGCATATCCGTTGGCGATGATCGTCGCCGGCTGATCAAACCCAATCCATACACCGGTCACGAGATGCGGCGTGAACCCGACGAACCACGCATCGACGTAGTCGTTGGTGGTGCCGGTCTTCCCGGCCGCAGGCAGCACGAATCCGGCCTGGCGCGCGCGGTAGGCGGTGCCCGCGTTGATGACGTCGGCGAGCATGCTCGACATCAGGAAGGCCGTCGATTCACTGACCGCACGATGCGACTTGGCAGCGTCCTGATACAGCACGTGTCCTTCGCCGTCATCTACACGCCGGATCAACACGGGTTGGCGGACGATGCCTTGATCGGCGAACGCGCCGTATGCCGCGGTGAGTGAGATCAGGGTGACGTCGCTCGCACCGAGCGCCAGCGAGGGCACGCTCGGCGGCGTTCCGACGTTCAACCGTTCGGCGTACCCGACGGCGTTTTTTATCCCGATGCCGTTGAGCAACTGGACGGCGGCGCGGTTACTGGAGGTGCGGAGCGCGGTCCGCAGCGTCATCGAGTCTGCCGTCGAATGCTCGTCCTCCGGGACCCAGCCCCCTTGCGGCGTGGCGATAGGCGCATTCAGGTTGTCGATGACCGAGGCCGGCGAGTAGCCAGCTTCGAGCGCCGCGGCATAGACGAACGGCTTGAACGCGGAGCCGGACTGACGTTTGGCTTGGGTCGCGCGGTTGAAGCGGCTCTCGTCGAAGTTGCGGCCGCCCACCATCGCGCGTACGTAGCCGGTGGTCGGGTCCATCGACACTAGGGCGCCTTGCAGATACTCGGGAAGCGTTCCCTCGCTGATTGCACGTTCGCTTCCGCGCTTCGGGTGCTTGTAGCCGGGCCGCCGCTCGATGTCGGACAGGCCTTTTTCCACGAGCGTTTCTGCTGCCCGCTGCAGCTCCGGATCGAGCGTCGTGTACACACGGAGGCCGCCCTGGTAGACCCGCTGCCATCCGAAGCGTTCAACCAGATCGCGCCGGACCTGCTCCTTGAAATAGAGCCCGGATGATTCCTGAGTTTCGAGACCGTTTACCAGCTTGACCGGCGTACGGCGCGCGCGCTCGGCGGTCGCCTGATCGATCGAGCCGGTCGACACCATCGCCTGCAGCACGACGTTGCGCCGCGTCAGGGCGCGATCGAGATTCACCGAGGGGGAATAACTCGACGGTGACTGGATCAGCCCGGCCAGGAGCGCCGCTTCATCGACCGTCAGGTCGTGCGACGACTTTCCAAAATACCCGCGCGATGCGGCCTCGACGCCATACAGGCCGCCCCCGAAGTACACCTTATTGAGATAGAGCTCGAGGATTTCGTTCTTGTCGTACATCTTCTCGATGTAGGCGGCAAGAATGACCTCTTTCATCTTTCGCCGATACGTTTTGTCGCGGGTGAGGAAACTCTGTCGCGCGAGCTGCTGGGTGATGGTGCTTCCCCCTTCCGCGCGCCGGCCGGTTTCGAAGTTGCGAATGGCGGATGCGGCGATGCGTATCGCGTCCACGCCGCTGTGTTCGTAGAACCGCTGATCCTCCACCGAGATCACCGCTTTTATCAGATTCGGCGAGACACGCTCGATCGGGATATCGATACGTTGTTCCTTGAAGATGGTGAAGACCGGCTTGTCCGAGGCGTCGTAGATCGTCGTCGCCTGAGCCATATCGCCGATCGACTTGAGTGCCTCGCGATCGGGTAAACCGGCCGTCAATTCATAACTGAACCAGACACCCCAACCGCCAATAAGAAACACCGCCATCGCAAGCACCGCGACGAGCGCCACGAGCACTCGTGGTTTTCCCGCCAGAAAGCGATGAACAAAGTGGAACCGCGGCACACGGAGGCGCATGAAGGAAGATGCACGCAAAATGAAGGCCCGAGCTCGAGCCAGATCGAATGGTCCAGCTGCCTGATCGTAATCTATCTACCGGTCAGAGAACAGCGCATCAGGAATACCTGTCACCTTGGGACGAATGAGAAACAACCCACCAGATGTCGGCACGCGATTCAGCTCGTCTTCGGTCGTTTCCTGGCGCGAGGAGGTCACGAACAATTGATCGAGCGCGGCACCGCCAAATGCCGGACACGTCAAATTGCGCGATGGCACGGCGATTTCCTCAACGAGCGTGCCTTCCGGGTTGAAGCGCCGCACAACCCCGGCGCCCCACACCGCGTTCCACAGGTGGCCCTCGCCATCCACAACCGAACCGTCAGGGAATCCCTCGCCCTCGCGGTATTGAACGAAGCTGCCAATGTTGGCGACGCCGGCCGAGTCGGCGTCGTAGTCACACTTCCGGATCAGACCTGTCGGTGAGTCGCAAAAGTACATCGTCCGTCCGTCGAGGCTGAAGCAGATGCTATTGGGGATGACCACGCCTCCGAGATCGAGGCGGCGAAGGCCAAATCGGGACGAGTACTGGTAGAAATTTCCACTCGCCGCATCCTGGGCTTCGTTATACGTCCCGAACACGAAGTTCCCGGCGCGATCGGTGCGCCCGTCGTTAATCCGCGTCCGGGAGCCGCCTGGCTCGATCGGCATCACAGGCGCAACACGCAACGGCGAGTTGCCGTCGAAATCGACGTCCGCAAACGCCAGGCTCTTTGCGAGGCCCAGCAGCAATCGACCGGACCGGCACACGGCGAAGCAGCCGAGACGATCGGGCAAGGACCACTGTCGCGCTAACCCATCGTCGGGACGGTACATCCACAGCGTTGATTTCTCGATGTCTGTCCAGAGCACGCTTCGCAAATTCGGCGACCACACGATCCCTTCGCCAAGCGTGCAGCGGCAGTCCAGTGCGAGCGTGGAGGTGTTGTGCATAACCCTTTGCTACGTGTTCGCTCGATCGATGTGGGCCGTCATCGCGGCAGTCACGTAGTCGGCGTGCTGGACGCCGTCGACGATGCCGAACGTCGGACGCGAGCGGTAATGCTCGATCACGGGTGTCGCGTATTGTGCGTAGGTCGCAAGCCGATGGCGCACCGTTTCGGGTTCATCATCCGGCCGACGGACGAGATTGCCGCCGCAGTATGGACAGGGTTCGCTGTCGGGATGAAAGGCATCTGCAACGGACTGCGTCAGCCGGCAGCTATCACACACCCGGCGCGTGCCCATCCGGCGGACGATCTCACCGTCAGGGACCTCGATGAGGATCACGATCATCGGCGCGCGCGCGATCATTTCGTCCAGCGTGTGTGCCTGACCCACGGTTCGCGGATATCCATCCAGGACGAATCCGCGCACCACGTCAGGTTCCCTCAATCGCACCCGGACGAGATCGGTCATCAGGTCGTCGCTGACGAGTGACCCTTTGGCCAACGTGTCGGCGACTTGGCGCCCCAGTTCGCTGCCGGCCCGAACCGCGGACCGCAGAATCTCGCCCGTTGAAATGTGCGGGATCTCGTACCGTTCAGCCAGGCGCGCCGCCTGTGTTCCCTTCCCGCTGCCGGGTGGGCCAATCAGTACGACGTTCACTGGCGGCATCGATCGCGCACCCGCTGGACCGGTGGTCACGCCAGGCTCAAGATGTGGGCTGTCCAACGACACGCCCGGACATTGTGACATGGGACGTGCATTGGGCTTATGATCCAAGACCGAATAGCCGCACACGAAAATTGCCCGACCGTCCCGGAGGCGCCGTGAACATTCTGCTCCTCTCGATGCCCGATTCATTCGAGCACACGCCCACATTGACCATTCGTATGCCGAACGGAGCGCTGGCTTCGCTCGCCGGTAATGTCGATGCGCATCATCGCGTTGCGATCGCGGATCTGGTCCTCGTCCAATCGTCGGTGCGCCAGACCATCGAGCGGCTCGTCGCCGACATCTGTCCGGACGTGGTCGGTTTGTCGGTGATGACCTTCCAGCGATCGACGGCGCGGCGCATCATCGCGCTGGTGCGGTCCCTCGCACCAAAGGTACGCATCGTGGTCGGCGGGTACGATCCGAGCCTGGCGCCGGAGGCGTGGACGGATCCCGACATTGGCGTCGACGCGATCGTCAGGGGCGAGGGGGATATCACCTTCCGAGAGTTGATTCGTGCCTTCGAGGGTCAGCAACCGTTATCGAGCGTCGCTGGGCTTTTGTTTCGCGACGGAGACACCTTCCGAAGCACGGCGCCGCGAGCTGTCACGCACCTGGACGCCGGGGAAGTCCGTCCGCCGAACCGCGCCGCCCGCGTGCTGTCGGGGTACACGATGATGGGTCGGCAAATCGACGTCATCGAGACGTCGCGCGGCTGCACCTTCGACTGCAGCTTCTGCTCGATCATCGAAATGCGCGGGCGCAACTTTCACCGATTCCCGATCGAGCGGGTGATCGACGACATCCGCGACGCCGAAGCCAGCGGCGCGCGCAGCATCTTCATCGTCGACGACAACATCACCCTCGACGTCGAACGATTCGAGGAGCTCTGCACGGCGATCGTTCGCGCCGGATTGAACCGAATCGATTACCTGGTCCAGGGCATGACGGCATCAATCGCGACGCACGGGAAACGGCTGGCGCCGTTGATGCGCGAGGCGGGATTCCGCTACGTGTTTCTCGGCATCGAGAACATCCTCGACGAGGACCTCGCGTTTCTGAAGGCTCGATCGAAGAACAGTCGCCATCAGTCGGGCCGTCGCACGAACACGGCCGTGGCTGCCGTGGACATCCTGCACGAGCACGGCATGCTGGTCGTCGGAGGCCTGATCGTCGGTAATCCTGACGATCGTCGTGAGTCGATCGCCGCCAACCTGGAGTTCGCGCGCAAGTACGTCGACTGGCCCTACATCCAGCATCCAACGCCCTATCCGGGCACGCCCATGACCAAGGATTTCGTGACCCGCGGGCTGGTCGTCAATTCACGCGTCGAAGAGTACGACGGCACCACGGCGGTGACCCGCAGTGCGCATCTCTCTACGGAGGAGATCGAGTTCATGCGGTGGAAAGCCGAGCGCTGGATGAAGGTGCACCACCTGCCCGCCGTGCTCCGTCACGATCCGGGGTTCGTGGTTCGCTATGGCCGTCGGATGCTTGCCCACACGTTCAGGGGCTCGAACTGGAAATCCGTGCTGGGGCTCGAAAGCAGCATGACGGTGTTTCGCCGATACAAGGCGATCCGCGATCGAGAGCGGAAATACCTCGACTGGCCAGATCCCGCGGAAGGCAAAGACTCGGGCGTTCGCTTTCCGCGGCATCAGTCTCTTGCCGTGCAGTCTTGAAGCGCCCTGAGCGCTAAATCACTTCGCTCGTTTTCACGCCGCTGATGGTGGGAACGGTGAACGGCGCGCGATACTGGCCGCGAGTGAACATCGCCGTGGCTTCCGCATCACCCTTACAGGTGTAGGTGACGGGGTCGAAATACAGCGTCCGACCGGTGCGATAAGAGATGTTCGCGAGGTGAATGAGCATCGTTGAAATCGCTCCCTCCTCTACCTCCGCGAGTTGATCTTCGCGTTTCCGGCTGCGCACGACATCGATGAAGTTCACAAACCCTGGATACGCCGGATCGGACTCCGACTTCGGACCTGGCTCGCCTTCTTTTCCCATGAACGTCTGCCATCCGTCCTTGGTATTTGCCAGATAGCCCGTCGACCCGTACCAGATATTGCCGATGGCCTGGGCCTGCCCCGCCGCACGCTGCCCGATCCCCGCCTCGTTGTTCGTCATCCAGTGGCGAACCTCAAACTCCAATAGCTTCTTTTTGCCATCCTGCTGGAATTCGAACGTCGAGACCTGGGTGTTCGGCGTTTCCTGGTCATCGTCGAACATGTAGCGGCCGCCCATCGAGCTGATCTGCGTTGGGTACTTCACGCCGAGACCGACGCGCGCAGAGTGAATCTGATGGGCGCCCTGATTCCCGAGATCTCCATTGCCGTAGTCCCATTGCCAGTGCCAGTTGTAATGAAAGCGATTCCGCGTGAACGGCTTGGTCGGGGCCGGCCCGGTCCATAGATCGTAAGCCACGCCTGGCGGTACCGGTTCCTCCTTGGCGCGGCCGATGGTGTCACGCCATTTGAAGCAGAGGCCACGGGCCATGTAGACGTCGCCGATGATCCCTTCCTGCAGTCGCTTCCGTGCTTCGTGCAGCCAGAGCTGAGCGCCGGTGCCGTTCTGGACGATGCGGTTGTACTTGCGCGCCGCTAAGACGATCTGCTGCGCTTCGAACATGTTGTAGGACACGGGCTTTTCGACGAGCACGTCCTTACCGGCCTGCACGGCCCAGATCGTCTGCAGCGTGTGATGGAAGTTCGGCGTGGCAATAGACACCGCGTCGATGCTGCGATCGTCGAGAACACGGCGGATATCCGTGAACGTCGGCGGACGCTTCTTCCCCGCCGCCTCAACCATCTTGCAGCCGCTTTCGATCACCGCCTCGTCGACGTCGCAGAGCGCCGCGATCTCGACATTCGGCATTTTGAGATACGAAGAGATGTGCTCTTTGCCCCGGCCGTTGAATCCAACAACGGCAACCCTGACTGTATCGGCCGGACTCGGCAGCGCGCTCGCCTTGAGTGCCACCGGCAGCGCCATCGAGGTCATGAGGAAATGCCGGCGATTGACCTTATTCATGGTTTCTCCTTCGCTGACGCCGTCGTGGGACTCTTCGATTTCGCGTAGTCCTGGTAAAGCTCCGCCAGCCGCGCCGGCCCCTGGCCCGGATGGATGATCACTCGATAACGGAAGCGCACGTGTTGGCCCGGCTCGATCGTCAGGCTGCCGTTCTGTGACTTGTCATTGAGGAAGTCGCTCACGCCGAACGGATTGATCGAGTGCAGCCCGTATCCTCGTGAATGCCAATAGGTGGGATGTCTCGGATTGTCCGGATGGTCCATCATCACGACGCCAACCCGCTCTCCATCGAGCTCGCCCGAGTAATCCACCCACTCCGACCGCTTGCCCCAGACGTTGGCCTCGCGCTGCCCGCCCTGCGCATTGATCAGTTTGCCAGTTCTCGTCGAGCCGGTCGGCGTAACTTCCAGAGGCGGCTCTTCCAATGGAGTCGCCATGCGCATGGCGAATGTGCCTTCTTTCGTGTCACCGAAGACCACTTTTTCGATCGCCGCCAGATCAAAATCAAAGTCGATGATGCGGAGCGTGGGATGCGCGTAGAACGTCATCTTCCGCGTTTCGGTCAGGAGCGGCTTGCCATCGGGTTTGAGCCAGTTGAACGCGACGTCGATCGACCCCGAGTCGCTGCCGCTCTTGACCGACAAGACTTGCTTGAGGACGATGCGGCCCATCTTCGGGTCGGCATTTGCGGCCGGCGTGGGAACGTTCTGGATGGCCCAGTAGTTGTAGCCGTTCACGTCGCCATGGCCGTAGAACAACCCCGCATGATGCGGATGATCGGTCGTCTCGCCGGGGATCTGCCCCGCAGGGAAGGAGCGGTTGACGATTTTCCCAGAGGCCGAACGTAGCGGGTGCAGGTACGGCCGGTTGAGATCCTTTCCGGCGATGTAGAACACGGTGAAGGGCTTGCCATTGATTTCCACCGTGATCTGTTCCGGGCTCTGGGTCAGCTTGACCTGCGCCCAGGCCGGAAGCGACGTGCACAATGCGACCGCAACGAGAAGCGCGAGCCGCATCAGAGGCGCGCGGGATGCGCGAGAAGTCATTGGAATTGTCTCCAATCGGTAGCCCGACAGACGCTAGGGGAACCCGCAGCCGAAGTCAAGCTCGTGGGCAGCGTTGAGCCCTGAGCCGTGAGCCCTGAGCCTTGAGCCTTGAGCCTTGAGCCTTGAGCCCTGAGCCCTTGAGCCCTGAGCCCTGAGCCCTGAGCCCTGAGCCTTACAGGTTATGCTCACCGCGTGATTTCCCCCGGAGACCGGCTCAGATGGCGGATTGGTGTGCTCCTGTTTCTCTCCACCGTCATCAACTACATCGACCGCCAGACACTCAGCGTGCTCGGACCAACGCTGAAGAGTGACTATCACTGGACCAATGAGGACTTCGCTCTGGTCGTGATCTCGTTCCGCGTGGCCTACACCGTGGGCCAGGCAGGCGCCGGACGCTTCCTCGATGCTGTTGGCACGCGCACCGGCTTGACCGTGACCGTCGCGTGGTACTCGATTGCCGCGATGCTGACATCACTGGCAAGCGGCCTGCGGTCATTTTGCTTCTTCCGATTTCTGCTGGGCGTGGGCGAGGCCGGGAACTGGCCAGGCGCGACCAAGGCGGTCGCCGAGTGGTTTCCAAGACGCGAAAGCGGATGGGCGGTCGCA
>Ga0222622_10000172_pt1 | contig 23164 bp, 22 predicted proteins | sample PLM2_5_b1metaG_FD_177335 | JGI IMG/M metagenome (GOLD analysis project Ga0222622, IMG submission 177335) | Groundwater sediment microbial communities from an aquifer in East River, Colorado, USA - PLM2_5_b1 | ecosystem: Environmental > Terrestrial > Soil > Riparian zone | place: USA: East...
AGAAAGAATCAGTGCCGCCGCCAATTCCGGAAAGATTCGTTCAAGCAACCGTTCCTCAAATCGCAGCGCCCCGCAGACCGCCTATTAATTGGGAGCAATTCATGGGCGCGAAACTCTTCGCGTGGATCGGTGGGCTCGCGCTTTTCCTCGGCGTAGCGTTTTTCGTTAAATATTCGTTCGAGCACAATCTCATCCCGCCGGAGCTACGGGTTGCGATCGGGTTTGTCGTTGGCGTCGGTCTTCTCATTGGAGGTCTGCTGCTAAAACGGAAGGAAAACGCCGTCACCGCGCAGACGCTGTGCGCGACTGGCATCCTTGTGCTCTATGCCGTGACGTTTGCGTGCCGATCTTATTATCACTTCTCATTCTTCGGTCTCATTCCGACCTTCCTGCTGATGACGCTGATTACGGCGGTCGCCTTCCTGCTCGCAGTCCGGTTGAATGCGATTGTCGTCGCTGTGCTCGGTATCGCCGGCGGCTTTCTCACGCCGCTATTGCTATCAGCGGGTCAGGATCATCCGCTCGGACTTTTCGTCTATATTGCATTGCTCGACATCGGTCTGCTCGCCATTGCTCAACGACAACGGTGGAGTGCGCTCCCGACTCTGGGCGCGGTTGGAACTGCGCTGATGCAATTTGCCTGGGTCGCGACCTTCTTTGTTCCCGAAAAATATTTCGCCGGAAACAAAGTCCTTGTTGTCATGGCGGTGTTTGCCGGATTTCAGGGGCTGTTTCTGGCGGCGGTGGCTTGGGCAAGGCGCACAGGAAAAGTGAACCATGAGCTGCTCGCCTGCGCGCTGGGGCTCGCCACGACCGCGATTTTATCGGCATTTTATCTGCTGTCATTCCAAACGATCGCGCAGCGGCCGACGCTTTTGTTCACCTACTTGTTTGTTATCGATCTTGGCGTGCTCGCGCTCACGTTGCTCGAAACCAAGGCGATTATCGTCGATGCGCTCGCAGGAATGGCGGCATTCATATTCCTCGCCACATGGACGACCTATCATCTCACCACGAAAAATCTTTATACCGCGCTGGCATTCTATTTCATTTTTGCCCTGTTTCATTCCGCCGCGCCGCTTGTGCTGCAACGTCTGCGCAAGATCCACATCCCGTGGTGGAGCCACGCCTTTCCGGCCTTCGCGCTCCTGCTAGTGTTGATGCCAATTTTCCAGCTCACCGAGCTTTCGATTCTCATCTGGCCGTTCGTGTTGATTGTCGATCTTCTCGCAATTGTTCTCGCTCTGGCAACTGCCAGGCTGCTTCCGATTCTCGCTGTGCTTTTGCTGACGCTGATCGCGATGGGCGCGTGGCTGCTGCGAATTCCGAGTGAACTCACCGGCTTACCAACGTCGCTGTTCATCCTCGCTGCGTTCGCGATTTTCTTCATGGTTCCCGCAAGTTGGGCGAGCCGCCGTTCAATCACGGCCGGAACACGCGCGCCAAAACTCTTCGGCGACATCACCGATCCGGGAAATCTTTCTGTGCAACTTCCAGCGTTGTCGGCCACGCTGCCGTTTCTGCTGCTAATCATGGTAACGCTGCGGTTGCCTCTAGTGAATCCGTCCGCGGTGTTCGGGCTCGCGTTGTTACTGGTGATTCTGCTTCTCGGCATGAGCGCAATTCTTTTGCTCGACGTGCTGCCGGCGGTCGGGCTCGCTTGCGTGCTCGCATTGGAACACGCGTGGCACTTCCAGCATTTCGATCCGGCGCGTGCGACGGTGCCGCTGATTTGGTACCTCGGATTTTACGCGGTGTTCAGCATCTTTCCCTTCATTTTCCATCGGAAGTTTGCTGCGAAAACTGTGCCGTGGGCAACGGCCGCACTGGCCGGGCCGTTGCATTTTTATCTCGTGTATGAGCTCATTTGGAACGCTTATCCCAGCGCAGTTCCAGGTTTGGTGCCGGCTGTGTTTGCGGTGCCGCCGTTGATCGGGCTGTTCGTGCTGCTCAAAGGCACACCGTCCGCCAACCCGGCTCGAAACGCACAGGTGGCGCTCTTCGGCGGCGCCACGCTGTTCTTCATTACGCTGATTTTTCCAATCGAGTTTGATCGCCAATGGATCACAGTCGGATGGGCATTGGAAGGCGCGGCGCTTTGCTGGCTGTTTCGTCGCGTTCCGCATCCGGGACTGCGACTGGCGGGCGTCGCTTTGCTCATCGTTGTATTCGCGCGCCTCGCGCTCAATCCGGCCGTGCTCAGTTATCATCCGCGCGCCGCGTTCCCGATTTTTAACTGGTATCTTTACACCTACGGCATCGCGACGGTGTGTTTGTTCGCCGCCGCGCGATTGCTGGCGCCGCCGCACCATCGCGTGCTCGGGCACAATGCGCGGACGTTGCTTTACACGCTCGGCACCGTGCTCGCATTTCTGATCGTGAACATCGAGATCGCCGATTACTTCAGCACACCGGGCGCGGCCGCGTTGACGTTTCAATTTTCAGGAAATTTCGCCCGCGACATGAGCTACAGCATCGCCTGGGCATTGCTCGCGCTATTGATGCTCGTCATCGGGATGCGAAAACGAACCGCGCCTGCGCGTTATGCCGGACTCGGATTGCTCGGCATTACAGTCGTGAAGCTTTTCTTTCACGATCTTTCTCAGCTTGAGCAACTCTATCGCATCGGCGCGTTCATCGTCGTCGCCGTGATCGCAATCCTCGCATCGTTCTTGTATCAGCGATTCCTCGGGGCTACAGAGAAAAGCAGTGTAACGAAATCGACGATTGCATCAGCCCCGTAGGGCCTTTTCTTGTTCGAATGGGAAATCAAGAAGGCGAAGAAATTACGGATGTCGAATGCCCAATGACGAAGGAATGACGAAATCTTGAATGCCAGAAACAGATGGAGAGTGCTAGTTCGTTATTTCAGCATTCGGGCTTAGTTGGTCATTCGTCATTTGTGCTTCGTCTTTCTAGGCGCCTGCTTGCAATCGGCCTCGTATATTTAGTTCTCATGTTTTTCGGAAGTTTGCCGGATCATCTGATTCTTTTTCCAACCAGGGCGCCGATCGACGCAGGCAGCGCCGCTCGCAAAACTGTTCCGTTTCAGAACGGCGAGTTGGAAGTGTGGACGGCAAAATCGCATCGCGCGCAACAACAAGGTCACGCAGATATTTTCATTCTGCGTTTTTATGGCAACGCGGATCGCGCTGATCGCTGGGCGGCCGCAGAGGCGGGCATATGGAATGACCGCGCGGTTGAGATCTGGGGAATGAACTATCCCGGATTCGGCGGCAGCACTGGACCGGCGCGACTATCGCAGATTGGACCGGCAGCAGTTGCAATCTTTGATGAACTACAACGGCAGGCAGCCGATCGACCAATCGTGCCTTTCGGCACAAGCATCGGCGCAACCGCTGCCCTACATGTCGCCGCGTCCCGGCCTGCTGGGATCGCCGGATTGATTTTGCATAATCCGCCGCCAATGCGTGAAATGATCCTTCGTCAGTTTGGATGGTGGAACCTGTGGCTGTTAGCCGGTCCAATCGCATTGCAGTTACCGCGAGATCTCAACAGCATTGAGAACGCGAAAGCGATTCATGCGCCGGCCATCTTCCTGCTGGCCCAAAGAGATGAAGTCGTCGCGCCGCGATTTCACCGGCTGGTGGTTAACGCGTACGCAGGAGAAAAACGCGTGATCGAATTGCGCGGTGCCTACCATAATGATCCGATCGAAGGTAACGAGCTTGCCGATTTGAATGACACACTGGGTTGGTTGTTGCCGAACGTGAATTCGCAGCACGCGCCGAAGCGCTGATTGCCTATCGCGCCTCGCGCGCGTTTCCGGAGCGCGAAGGCTACCAATTCACTCGATCTCCGGCCTCGCTCCGGGCTAAGCTTAACGGCCGTGGGGAATCAAGCGAACCTGATGAGCAGTTTCGAATTCATTGCGGCCTTGATGTCGATAATCATCGGTCTCGGCGTGACCAATCTGCTGGCGGGCGCTGGGCGCGCGTTTTACCGGCGCAGAGAAAACCCGCTCGATGAGGTCCATATTGTCCTCACCGTCGCAACCTTGTTGCTGCTGGTCTTGCAATGGTGGGTCACGTTCAAGTGGAACACCGAGGTCAACTGGACTTTCGACAAATTCCTGGTTCTGACTGCTTGGACCGTCGCGCTCTACCTGCTAACGGTTTTCCTTTACCCGCCGGACTTGTCTGAAGCGGAAGAACACCAGGGCCGCTTCGAACGGAACCGCGCGGGTTATTACTCGATATTTATCGCGATGTGTTTCCTCGACATCGCGCAAACGGCAGTTCATGGCGAACTTTTCCAGCCGATATGGTACGTGCCCTTCGTCGGGCAATATGCGTTACTTGCCGGCGGCGGTCTCATTGCGAACCGACGTGGTTACGATCGGTTCTTCGCGTGGTACCAACTTATCACGCTGCTCGTGTGGGCACTGGTCGTGAGAAGATATTTGGTCGGAAACGCGATGACGCCTTAAACGGCTGCTTCGTCAATCGCGAGTCGCTCGGACTTGGATTCAGCCTTCAATCGCTACCCATTCATTCCGCGCACGAGAATCAGCGACAGCCTGTACGACGCGCATGTATCGCAAGCCGTCTTCGAAGTTCGGATGGGGACGTACACGGCCTTTTGACTTCACCGCCGCCAGGAAATCTTCTTCCACCTGCCATTCACCCTCCAATTCTGGGGGAATATCGACCACGTGCAGCGCTCGATCTCCGAGCTTTCCCGCGTGCACGACATCGGAAGTGAAATCGTACGTGAGCGTGCCGGCGCTGCCGTAAATTTCCAGCCGATCACCCGACGCCGTTGCGTTGACACCGCTAAACTCCAGAACGCCTTCCGCGCCATTTTCAAAACTGCAGAGAACGGTCAGCATGTCAGGAACGACCACGTCGTAACCTTCGCGAATCGTATGAATAATTTTTCCACGCGCGAACACCCCGGTGATATCGCCAAGCCAGCGTTGCAATACCTCTACGTAGATTCCAAGCGTCAGTGTGTTAAGTCCGCTGATCTCGACCTTTTGCCGCCAGTGCGCCGGAGTGTCAGGATCCAAATAATTGCCGGTGAAACTTTGTAGCCGCACAAGATGTGGTCGGCCAATGTAATTTTCCGCCAGGATCTTTTTCACCATCAAATCCGCCTGCATTCCAAACGGCGGCGGGCAAAGCATGGTCACCAGCTCGGGATAACGTTTTGATGCCGCAAGCATTTCTTCCGCTTCAGCCAAATCCATGGACATGCGCGCCTGACAAAACACGTGTTTGCCCGCTTCAAGCGCGGAAATTGTCACCGCGGAATGCATGTAAGGGGGCGTGCCGATCCAGACAATGTCGATGCCCGGCAGGGCCACCAACTCCGGCCAATTTTTTATCGGTGTTGCTTCCGGCAGATTTTCGCTGCAAAACTTCTCGGAGCTTTCATATGTGGAATTGGAAACCGCTACGATCTCCACATCCGGCTTCGCTTTCAGGGCAGATAAATGGCGGGTGCGAACGATGTTGCCTGCTCCGACGATCCCGATCCGCAGCTTATGATTATTTTTGTGCATTGGCTCTGTGCGATTTCGATCGTGCAAATTACATAGCCTCTTGTGCGAACTAGGTTTGACTGCCAGCAGCGCTGAAGCGTTCAACCAACCACCAATCGGCGTTGACTGACGCTGCTTCGCACTTGCGATCCACTTGACGCGCTAGCCTCAACACGGCAGCTTACGCGGCCTTATCGGGCTCAATTATGTCAAGAATTTGCGATATCACAGGATCCAAAGCCATGCGTGGCAGCGTCATTCACCGGCGTGGTTTGGCCAAGAAAAAAGGCGGCGTCGGTCGGCACGTGACGAAAATGGTACCGCGCATTTTCGCGCCAAATTTGCGTTACCAGCGCATTTGGGTGCCGGAACTGAAGAAATTTGTGCGAGTCCGCGTCACGGCGCGCGGTCTCAAGACGATCAATAAACACGGCGCTTACAAGGCGCTTAAAAAAGCTGGTGCCATCTAGGAAGGGCGTTGGCGATTAACACCGTCTAGGTGATCGTGGCGATCGGCTGCTCCGCCGACTCGGCGGTTGACCCATTCGACAACTTCGGAGCAGACTCCACCGCTGCTACAGGATCCTGCGGGCTGACTTTGGCCCGGGGCAGATCGAGCGAGCCGTCGTTGAACTCGATGACGTAACCCTCGTTGATCAGCCAACGCAGGTCCGACGCGAGCGCCAGCCTGCGTGGCTCTGCATCTTCCATCGCACCATCGCCAATCAATTTTTCGGAAAGTTGTTTACGATTGATTCCAGGCGTTCCTGCCAGCGCTTGGAAAATCGCATTCACAGAAAGCGACACGCCGGCCTGTTCGTGAACAAACGCGCGCACCCGGATTGGCGAGACAAACAACATGCCGCGGCGATGGCGAAAAACTTGCAACCCGTTTTCTCGGAACCGGCCGGCTAGCTCCTGCATCATATTTGAAGGTGAGCGGGTCTCTCGCGCCCACGCCTCCTCGATCACCCGATGCAGTGTCCGATCCGGCAAACGTCGGCTCAACGCGCCGCCGATCATCGATTCGGTTACGCTACGGATCAATCCGGGCAAATAATGCGACCGAAAATGCCGTTCCGCTTCCACCACAGAAGAAAATGTCCGGGAAGTTTCTTCGCGTAACGTCGTATAGGTCGTGACTTTGCGTGCTTCTTCTTTCCAGCGCTCGATTAAGGCGGAATCGCTTACGATCTCGATTTGCCGCTGGTAATCGGCAAAACTCATTCGACGGCTGAAACGTTGCTCATAAAGGTTGCGCAATTGCGGCTGATAATTGTGATGGTTAGTCGGGCCGAGGAGCGTTCCGCTCGACCGGCATCGCGCGACATTCGAGAAATTTCCCTTAATTGGATCGGTCTCCACAACATCGATCTGGTAAAAGTCGCGATTAGCGAATCGGAATGCATTTCGCTCGAGGAATTCTCGGTTGGTCGACATAGTGCCGTTCTCGCCAAGCTGATAAAGCGGCGATTCCTCCTTTGCCGTGAGGCACACCTCGTAGCCCACCGGTTTTTCCAGGAACAAACGGGCCAGCGCAAACAGCGAATAAGCAACTGAGCCGGACTTGATCTGCGTGGCGACATTTTCCAATGCTGGTGAGTATGGCATGAAACGAACTGTCACCGGCGGCGTTAGCGCTGGAGGAAGAGGCCGATTCAGCGGGCGGCGATCTTTGGCGCCGTGCGAAACACGGGGAATGGCGCCCTTATTTCGCCGTGCCTTGGGATGACGCCGGTCTGTCTTGGGTCCTGGATGCTGGCTACTGCTGGGACGTCGGCGTTTTGGCCTATCGCGTGGCGGACCATGGCCTGTTTTTTGCCACGTGCTTTCCTCGCCTGTGTAACCCGCATAGCTTCTCGGCTCAGCAGGCTCTTTGACCCATGCAGGCAGCAGCTTCAGATCGAGAAGATCGACAGTCTCAACGGTAGACTGGGACATCGCTTGCATGTAACTCGGATGGCAACGGAAGCAAATCTTAAGAATCTCAGTAGAGATGGCACGGCTGCGATCCCTAAACCTTTCGGAATACGTTACAGCCCGATGTCTTTCCTGAAAATGATTGACAACCTATTTAATTCATTTACTTGCCATGCTGTGCCCGGACTGTCCGGCAGCCGCCGGACTTTTCCACGCGCGACTAATACCAACTGAACAAATTTTATGGCGGAAAAATCGATCGAAGAAAAGGTCAAGGACATCATCGTCGAGCAACTCGGCGTGAACCCGGAGCAGGTCACGCCGCAGGCTTCTTTCATAGAGGATTTGGGCGCAGACTCGCTGGATATCGTCGAACTCGTGATGGCCTTTGAAGAAGAGTTTGGGGTCGAAGTGCCGGACGAAGACGCAGAGAAACTGCAGACGGTCGGCGACGTCATCAAGTACATCGAAGATAAATCGTCCAAGCAGCAGTAGTAGGATTTGCTGTAGCCGCGTCTCTGTGAGAGGCGCCACGCCGGCGTTCCAAGCAGATCAACACTTCGCTTCCCACAGGGAAGCGGCTGCAGCTAAGCCGCCGTCGATCGCTCCAAGGTTGCGAAGCCCTACAACGCGTTCACACTAGCGGACGTGGAGATGACGCTACTGGAGCGACCGCTCTTCTATATTGGCGACCACTACGTAACTATCCTCGGTCTGATTGCGTTCGCCGGGTTCTTTGCAGCCGGACTCCTCATCGCGCGATTTTTACAAGGTCAGATCGTCCGCCGTTTTTTCAGTCGTTTCAAAATCGACACGAATTTCATCGCAATCGTCACAACTACCTTGAGTCTGGCGGCGATCGTCTTTTTCACCGTTACGGCGGTCAATGCAGCGGGAATTCCACTGGCTTGGAACGCGGCTCTTCCTGCCATCAAGCTGAGCCTGGTTCAGATCTTTCTGCTGGTTGCGCTCCTGATCGGGGTGTTTTGGATCTCATCCAGGACAAAGCGTTTTCTTTTTAACCGGCTGCTTGCGCAGAGCGGACTCGATCGTTCGCTGCAGTACGCGATTGCCCAGGTCGTTAGCAACATCGTGCTGGTAGTCGGCATTTTCATTGTCCTCGAGAACACCGGGATTCATCTCGCCGCGCTGGCGGTCTTCGCCGGTGCAGTTGGCGTGGGCCTTGGCTTCGGTCTGCAAAATATCGCGAGTAACTTCATCAGCGGCCTCGTGATTCTGGCAGAGAGACCGATCACCATTGGAGACCGCATCGAAGTGGCGGGCATTGCGGGCCAGGTGGAGCACATTCGAGCGCGCAGCACAGTCATCCGCACCAACGACAACATCATGATGATCGTGCCGAATACGAAGTTCATCGATTCGCCCGTGACCAACTGGACCTACGGCGACCGCCGTGTGCGTTTCCGCATTCCCGTCAGTGTTGCCTATGGCAGCGACATCGTGAAAGTGAGGGACACCTTACTGGCCGTCGCCGGCGAAAATCCGCATACTCTCAAGGAACCAGGACCGAGTGTGTTTCTCGAGAATTTTGGCGAGAACGCGATCGACTTTAAGCTCGTAGTGTGGAGCAGTGAAATGAGCGCGCGTCCCAGTCGTTACCGCAGCGACATGAATTTTGCCATTGCAGAGAAATTCCGTGAAGCCGGGATAGAAATGCCGTTTCCTCAGCGCGACCTCCACATTCGAAGCGGAGTGCTCAGGATGGAAAAAGTGGCGGGTGAAGAAAAAGGAACCCAATCGGAGACATAGGCATCTCCTCGGAATCCGTTTATCCAAACGGCCTTGTCTTTGAATGCCAACCGGCAACGAGATCTCAGTTCCCAACGGCATGGCGAAAGTTGTTGCGCTGACTGACGTCCAGAACTGCGAGTCGTGGGAACGGGCGTTTCAGAATCGGTGCAAGGACCATCGTTACTATGAGATCGTCGAAGAAACGCTGCGGAACGATTTCGAACATCATTATCTGAGGGTCGAGGACCCCTCAGGCAACATACGCGCCATTCAGCCGGTCTTCTTTGTCCGACAAAATCTTGTCGAAGGGGTGCCTGGTAAAATTCGATACGCCGTTGATGTAATTCGAAAAATTTTCCCACGCTTTCTGACCATGCGTGTTTTGATGGTAGGCTGCGCTGCCGGCACGGGCGACCTGGGCGCATGCGATGAGAAAGATGAAACCTGGGTAGCAAACGCGCTGCTGGCAAGTCTTCGGACTTATGCACGTCAAAATAGGGCTTCGCTGATCGTCTTAAAGGATTTTCCGGCGAACTATCGCTCGGCGCTCGAAACGTTTGCCTTAAATGGTTATGCCCGGATTCCCAGCATGCCAATGACGCGGCTGGCACTCGGTTATGAGAACTGGGATGAATATTTTCGCACGTTGAGCAAGGCGACCAGGAAAGATTTGCGCCGAAAATTCCGCAATGCCGGGCGTGCGGCGAAAATAGAGATGGAGATCGTGACCGAGATTGCGCCTTTCATCGAGGAAATTTATCCGCTGTATCTCGCCGTCCACGAGCGGTCGCCATTAAAATTTGAAACACTCACCAAGGAATATTTCAGCGCCATCGCGCAGCGGATGCGGGAACGCGCGCGGTTCTTCATCTGGCGACAAAGCGGCAAAATCGTCGCATTCAGTTTTTGCCTGGTCTGCGGCGATGCAATTTATGATGAATGCATCGGGCTCGATTACAGCGTCGCACTCGATCTGCATCTTTATTTTTACACACTACGCGACATCATTTCGTGGGCGCTACAACAAGGATTGAAATACTACTACAGCAATCCGCTAAACTACGAACCGAAGCTGCATCTAGATTGCGATCTGGTGCCGCTCGACCTCTATGTCCGACACACCAGCGCTCTGCTGAATCCGGCATTTCGTCGCGTGATCAAATATCTTGGACCGACGCGGCATGACCCTGTTTTGCGGCGATTTCCCAACGCCGATCAGCTTTGACGTGCTCCGGGTCAGGTCGCCACTCCTGGCGTTGTCATTCCGACCGAAGTGGAGGAATCTCTAACCCTTCGTTTTCGCTTCACGCGTCGATCCAACATCAATAAGAGATGTCTCGACTTCGCTCGACATGACAGACGACAGGAGAAATAAAAAAACGCAAAATCGACCCTCGGGCTTTGGCAATCCATGGCTGCAACTCGGCTTGAGTGTGGCCTGTGTGCTGGTATCCGAGTTTCTTCTGAAACGCGGCGCTACGCAGGTTGCGGAACCTGACAGCGCTTTTTCCTGGACTGGGATCAACGGTCTGGCTTCGCCCCTGGTGTGGTGGGCAATTCTTCTGATCATCGCCAGCTTTATTAGCTGGCTCTACGTCCTGAGATACATCCCCCTGACGATCGCGTTTCCTCTTTCGCGCGTCGTGGACATTCTAGTTCCGCTCGGTTGTTGGATTTTTCTCGGCGAATCTATCTCGCCCCTTCGCTGGTGCGGTATCGCACTGGTGATTATCGGATTAGCGCTAGTGGCGAAACCAATCGCACAAATCGAAGAGCGCCTGTGAGCATTCTCGCCTTCTTCTTCATCGTTGTTTCTTTGCTAAGCTTTGTAGCAGCCCAGCTCGTTTTGAAAAGAGCGATGGAAGTTTCGGCAACGAGCGGTCTGCGCAATTCTCGGTTCCTTTCGCTCATTGCCATCGGCACCGCTCTCATGACAGTTTCCTTTTTTCTTACTCTTGGGCTTCTCCAGCGATTCGACCTTAGTTACCTCTATCCATTTCAAGGTTTGAGCGTGATCTTCGTCGCACTGATGGCCGCCGTAGTGCTGAAGGAAAAGCTAAGTCTCCGACTTGTGATCGGCGCGCTGCTGATTAGCGCCGGAATTATGTTTGTCTCAATGAGCTAGCAACAATTTGTAAAGCAACCGCTTCGGCTGCCCGGTGACAAGCTGGGCGCTTGCCCTACCATCACGTCGCTAATAATGGCCACAATTTTTCCAAGACCGCTAAATTGATTGCGCGAATCTTGTCGTCGTCCGGCAATCGAATTTTCGGATGATCGAATTCAGCGGCGAAGCTTTGTTTCCAACGCGCATATTCTGGCGGTGAATAGGCGCCGCAAATGTCCCCACCGATGATCCGGCAGAATTCGCGCAGCTTTCCGAGCGCCCACTGAAGATCGGGAATCGAGAACCGGCCGCTCTCCCAATTTGTCACCGCCTCTTCGATACGCAGACAATCGAGATCGATTGTGATGTAGATATTTTCGCCCCCGATGGTTTTTAAAAACCGCTCGAAATGCTCGCGCCAATTTTCGCTGAGAATGGCACCCTTGCGTTGACGATCTTTAACGGGTCGATCGTCGGCCCACGGATGTACTTCAAGAATGCCCGCCCGTTCAGCGCAACGATTGCCGAAAATTCGGTGCGGCCACCAGCATTCGAAATTACCGCAACCCCAAACACTCACGCGCCGTACATGTGGAAGCTCCAGTGCGCGATTGACCCAGCCACCGCATCCCCATTTCGGAGGGCGCACATCCCAATCCGGATGATTGTCGAATGAAACGACTACGATCGGTTCGCGAATTGGGCGTAATCGGAGCGCGGTTAAGTAGTGGAAGTCGCCCGATCCGTAGAGCAAGAACGGCTCCGCGAGGTTCACCTGGTGCTCGGGATAGAATTGTTCGATCAGCTGTGGCGGCGCCGAGAAGCGCAAATGCGGTCCCCAAGCTCGCGCGTCAATCAACGGAAGACCGAGCGACTCGTTAGGCCACGCGTCATCCAGATTGAGATGAAGAGCGCGGGCAACCAAAATCAGTTATGCGATTGCGGACGAAACTGGTCGCTTGCTTTAGCGATCTGCAAATTTTCCTCGGCTTCTTTGTATTCGGGATTCAAGCGCAGCGCTTCACTGAACTGAACAATGGCTTGCGAAATCTGGCCCTCACTCAAGAACAGTTTGCCCAGATTATTATACGCAACTGTTAGCTTGGGATCCCCGCGAAGTGCCGCTAGATAATGCGCCTTGGCCCCTTCCAAATCACTTTTTGCAAACAGCGCGTCGGCTAGCTGCAACTGCGCATCCACGTGATCGGGCTTGAGTTGCACGACACGTCGGAGTTCGCTCAGGGCATCATTCTCTTTCCGTGTTGAGACAAGGAACACGGCATAATTGTAGTGGGCCTCCGGCGAGTCCGGCATCAGACGCACAGCAGCCTCGTAGTGAGGTCCGGCTTCATCTCCCCGCCCAAGTCGCTGAAGCAAACTGGCGTAGGTGAGATGCAGCTCACCGACATTGGGTTTAAGACGCAATGCCTCTTCCATATGCCGGGCTGCCGCATCGTATTTCGCTTGCGCCATCAAGACAGTAGCCAGGTTCATGTGGGATTTGGCATCAGATGATTTGAAGCCTAGCGCGATTTTGTATTGTTCCTCAGCCTGCGCCCATTTGCCTTCCTTTTGCAACGCCTGCCCATAGTCAAAATGCTGCTTTGCGCCGATCGGTACATCCGCCACGAGCCATGCCCGCCGCTGGACCTCCGGCACATTGAGATGCGTTTGCCAAAACCAGAGCGCGCCTAACGGCAGCACAAATACCGCCGCCCATTTTAGCCCATGCAGCGTCCAACTGGGGAGAAAACCGCCTAGCGATACGTCAGCCGTTCCACCCGTTAGCCCAAGCGATTGGCGGGTAGAACGCTCTCGAACTTTCCAGATAAAGCCATCGTAATAGAAATGGAGCAGCGTGGAAGCGGTGACCACGCCGGTCAGGATGCGTTTCACCGTTTCCATGCCGATATACGCATTAATGTAAGAGACTGAGCCGTAGGCTAAGACGAGTCCGACGTAGAGGCCGATAAGCGATCCGCTTCGGCGAAACACAAAACGCATGAATCCGCCGATGTTGCTGTCTTTTTCAACTCGGTTGCGGTTGTAGATCCAGACAAGCGAGAGGTATTGCACGTCGTGAAAAACTTCGAACAATGCAATGCCAACCAGAATGTTCGCGACCAGATTGTTGCAGTACCACCAAAACGCGATGCTCGTGATCAGCAAAGCTACCTTCACGGGGTTGGGTCGATTGCCGATGATCCAAAGCCGGCAGAAATGGGCGACAAACAAGACGGAAACGGCGACGGCCAAGAGTAGAATCAGCCCTTGTCCAAGTTGCACTACCGATGGCGGAATGAATGGTCCACCGCACAGGTAGTAAGTTTCGAAAGTGTCGCTTAGACGATATGGCGAAAGCGCCACCGCAGTGGCAAACCAGATCACGCACATTGCGAAATCAAGCCGGCGAGTGAGCGCGTCGAACGTTCCCGTTTTCGCGTCATAGATGCGGCAGAACCCATAGGTTTGCATGAGCCCGTGCCAAACGCCCCAGAAGAAAACGACCAGCAAGATTCCTTTCAGGTCCCACCAAAAAAAGGCCGTACAGACCGCGAGAAGAAATAGCGGCGCAAAAATAAAGCGCCATTTAAAGCGTTCGAACAATGCGCGATCGCCATAGGCCCGGATCATCCCCGGCAGGTGATGTCCCATGGCGCCAAATGCCGCGACAAAGAGATAAATGTCTTGGGGACTCCAGCGCGCCTGGGCCAGCGCGAAAGCCGGCACCAGTAACAGCGGCGTGCCAACGTACAAAATCAGGTCTCGCCACGAATCAAGTATCCATAACTTGCGCCCAGACGCACTGCCCGGCGCAGCCGGGACAGTTTGCAGACGTGAAAAGGCGGGTATCTGCTGCATGAATTCGGGTGCTAAGTCTTCCGTAAAACAGTTAGAAAATCAATCCGCTTTATGGCCTGCTAGCTCTGCGAGAGTGGAACGTTTGTGCGCGCAATCTCAGAGGCGCGCGCGAAAAGTTAGTAGCATTGTGAACAAGACCCAGGCTGAAGAACTAAAAAAGAACGAACAAGAACGCGATTTTTTTTGCGTCGTCAGTGACGCATTCCGTGTTTTCGCGCGGCGTTCCTCCAGCATGCTCGGCAGCGCCTGGGCATTTACTGCAGCTTTGCTGGTCATTGTCATCTGGCTCGTTACTGGCCCCGTTTTTCACTTTTCCAACACGTGGCAACTGATCATAAACACCGCTACGACCATTATCACCTTCCTGATGGTATTTCTGATTCAGAACACCCAAAATCGCGATGCCAAGGCAGTTCATTTGAAATTGGACGAACTCATTCGCGCGATTAAAAACGCGCGCAATGAACTGGTCGATCTCGAGGACCTTTCCGATGAGGAGCTTCAGAAGCTCGAACAACAGTTCCGGAACATGCGCCAACGAGCCGAGAACGATGGAAGTCCTTCGCGCCACTTCGACCCTGCCGAAACTGCTCAGAGCACGCGTTAAACAGCCTTCGCGTCCGGCTTTTTTGCCACACCTGTTCGCAGAAAGACTTTGCCGCTGGGACACAGCCGAAATACCTCACAGTTTGAGCAATCGGGCTTACGCGCATAGCAACGTCGGCGGCCATGCCAGATGAGCCAGTGACTCCAGTCTGTCCAATGCTCGCGCGGCACAAGCTTCATCAAATCGCGCTCGATTTTTTCTGGATCCTTGTGCTTGGTGAGGCCGAGCCGCTGTGATAGCCGGATCACGTGCGTATCCACAACGATTCCTTCGTCCTTGTGGAATGCATTGCCCAAAACCACGTTCGCAGTCTTACGCCCAACTCCGGGCAAGGCGCATAGCTGCTCCATCGTGTCAGGGACTTTACCGCCATGTTTCTCGACAATTGCGCGCATCGCACCGCGAATGCTTTTGGTCTTGTTGCGATAAAAGCCTGTGGATTTGATCGCGTTTTCCAACTCGGCCTGCGGCGCGTTAGCATAGTCCCTTGCGGTCCGATATTTCTTGAACAACGCAGGCGTGACCATGTTGACCCGCTTATCCGTGGATTGGGCGGAGAGAATTGTGGCGACCAGCAGTTCCAGCGGGTTGCGAAAATCCAGCTCACAATGCGCGCTTGGGTACACGTTCGGCCAGGCTTTCAAAAGCTGGGCAACGCGCTCGCGAGTTGTCATCTGGTCATTATTCTCCAGGCCTGCTATGGGTTTCAACGATGAACGAACCAGCGGCGGAACTCATCGATCGCCGTCCGATTGCCACACGTAATCGGAAATGGGCGCAGGCAGCGACTGCGTGGCTTGCTGCAGGAAATGTTTCACCGAATGCAATTTCGATCGCGGGAATGTCCGCTTGCATTGTGGGGGGCATAGCCCTCGGCCTGACCTCGATTTCTGACTATCGAGCCTTGTGGCTTGTTGCCGCGCTTGGCGCGCAACTACGCCTGACGGCGAACATGCTCGATGGGATGGTTGCGCTCGCCTCCCGTCGTGCTTCAAAGGTGGGAGAACTTTACAACGAAATTCCCGATCGTATTTCCGACGCGGCAGTATTCATTGGTGCAGGTTTTGCCTGGGGCGGAAACGTTACGCTTGGATACGTTGCAACCATTCTGGCGATCTTCACAGCCTATGTTCGGGCTGCTGGAAAAATCGCAGGTGCGTCCAACGAGTTTTGCGGACCGATGGCAAAGCAACATCGAATGCTGGTTATCACCGTGATTTGCCTGTACGCCGCCGCGGTGCCGCGACCATGGCAGATTTTGCATTTCGATAAGCTCGAAGTTGGGGTGATGAGCCTTGGCCTTGGACTGATAATCGTCGGCTGCTGTATCACAATTGTTAGGAGGCTCAACCGAATCGCGCATGCCTTGAGATGAACAATGCGACGTGGCAACGGCTGTTTGGGTTTCGTCATGCTTTTGATGATCCGGTGACCGTTGTCCTGACGGTTGCAGTCGTCGCTCTGCTTTTGTTGGCGCCGCTTCTGATTTTCATCACGACCCGAGCGGCTAAGAGCACCGCCGACAAGAAAAAGGAACTTTGGGATCGTTATCGCTCCTGGATTTGGCTGGTGTTGCTGATTCTCATTCCCATTCTCGCGGGCGCTTTCTGGACGATTCTCGCAGTCGCCACGCTCAGTTTTCTCTGCTATCGCGAATACGCGCGAATCACCGGTTTGTTTCGTGAACGAACGATCAGTCTCATCGTCGTTATCGGTATTCTCTTCCTTACTTTTGCCGAACTGGACAATTGGTATCGACTCTTTGTTGCGTTATTCCCGTTGACAGTCGCATTGATCGCTATCGGCGGGTTGATCGCTGACCAACCGAAAGGATATATCCAACGCGTCGGCTTGGGTGTCCTCGGATTTGCTCTTTTTGGAAGCGGCCTCGGCAATCTCGGCTATATGGCGAACGATTGGAACTATCGCCCCATACTTTTGCTCATCCTTTGCTCCGTGGAATTGAATGACATTTTTGCCTACATCTGTGGCCATCTTTTTGGGCATCGGAAATTTGTTCCCAATACCAGCCCGAACAAAACGGTTGGTGGCGCACTCGGCGCACTCGTTTTAACAACGCCGCTCGTGGCAGTAATCGCTCATTTCATTTGGAGGGACACGGCACTCGACAGCGTAATTCGTTTGATTGGCCTTGGCATCATCATCAGCGTAGTTGGCCAGTTCGGCGACCTGATGCTCTCTTCGATCAAGCGCGATCTCGGTCTCAAAGACACTGCCAAGCTCATTCCAGGTCACGGCGGTTTGCTGGATCGCTTTGACAGCTTGATTCTCGTCGCGCCGGCTGTATTTCACTACGTCAATTATTTTGTCAGCTTCGCAGCAGACCAGCCGCAGCGAATTTTCTCCGGGCCATAATGCCGATGGAACCGTGGCAGCTCCAACCCGCACGTGACACCGGCCTAACGCCGGCAGAGCGCTTCCGCAGTGTACGACGCGAAAGCGGTCTGCTCGAAAGCTTCGCGCATCACATTTGTTTTTCGTTGCTGCGAACTTATTTCGCCATCGCACACCGACTCAAGATTACCGGCCGTGAAAAGCTGCCCGCGCACGGGCCGTTTGTGCTGGTCGCGAATCATTGCAGTCATCTCGATGCACTTGCTCTTGGAGCAGCGCTTATTCCGCGCCATCGCGAACGCGCCTTCCCGATCGCCGCAGGCGACGTTTTCTTTCAAACTACTGTGACCAGCACGCTTTCGGCAATCGTGCTCAACGCCCTGCCTATGTGGCGGAAAAATTGCGGGCCGCACGCCCTGGCCGATTTGCGCGGGAAATTACAGGAAGAAAGAGCGATCTTCATCATCTTTCCGGAAGGCGGACGCAGTCGCAACGGCTCGATGATGCCTTTCAAACACGGACTTGGGATGCTCGTCGCGCAAACAACTGTGCCGGTTGTGCCCTGTGGTCTTGTTGGAACCTTCGAAGCATTACCGCCACACCGTAAGCTTCCGCGTCCTGTGGCGATTAAGCTACTAATTGGAGATGCACTCGAGTTCGAATCGACAGCCAACGATCGCGAGGGCTGGTCACAGATCGCGCACAGGGTCGAATCATCGGTGCGCAACCTGGCAGGTCAACAGTGACGCAGACAATCCTGTCTGCGCGTGTTCAGCGCCAACGGCGCAGCATTCACCTTGAGCCTGGGGCAACGCCCCAGGATCCATGAATCCAAAACGCCAGCGCTGAAAGCGCGATTCACCCTAGTATAAGTTCGATTCCCCCGGGCGCGCTTGCAGCGCTTGTTTACACGACGATTTGTATCCCTGGGCGGTGCCCCAGGGTTACATGACATAGCGCCCTTGGCGCTAAACCGATACAGATGTCCTTGCCTGCGGTTAATCCTCGCAGGCACGACTGCCTGCGTCACGACGGCTCCACGTATCGCTCCAGTTTTTGCGCTAGATCGGGTGGGACATGGGCGACAATCACGGCATCGTTTCCTTCGTACCGGAGTTCCAGGACGTGACCGACGCGATGGATCTCCGCGATCAAGGCAGATTCATTCGATGGGATCCGAAACCGCGAGCGCAATCGCCACGAGCTGAGTGCGCCCTCGAGAGCCCGCACGAGTTTGTTAACTCCTTCTCCGGTGCGTGCGGATATCGCGACACTCCCCGGAAAACGCTTCGTGTATGACTCCGCCAGTTCGCGATTTGGCAAATTATCGATCTTATTGAAAACAATCACTGTTTGCTTGCCGTAAGCGTTCAGTTCTTTAATGACGCCATCGACCGCTTCCATCTGCTCATCTACACGAGGATGACTAAGATCGACAATATGGATAAGCAGATCGGCTTCGCTCACTTCTTCGAGCGTCGCCTTAAACGATTCGATTAGTGTGTGCGGAAGTTTTCGTAAGAACCCAACCGTGTCGGTGAGGAGGACTCGCTGTTTGTTAGGCAAAGCAAAACTGCGCGTGGTAGGATCGAGCGTTGCAAAGAGCTTGTCTTCGGCTACGAGATCGGCGCCGGTCAGCAGATTCAGCAGCGTAGATTTCCTAGCGTTAGTATAGCCGACCACGGCGGCGACTGGCCATTGACGTCGTTTGCGACCTTCGCGCTGTATTGCGCGCGTCTTACGCACGGCTTCCAGCTCGCGTTCGAGCCGCGCAATCCGTTCCTGCACGCGACGACGATCAACTTCGAGTTGCGTCTCCCCCGGCCCACGCGTTCCAATCCCGCCTGTTTGACGCGACAAGTGATGCCACATCCGGGTGAGACGCGGCAGAAGATATTGCAATTGGGCCAGCTCGATTTGCAATCGGCCTTCCCGACTGCGTGCCCGCTGCGCAAAAATATCGAGAATTAGTTGTGTTCGATCGAGAACCTTGCGCGCGAACAGATTTTCCAGGTTGCGACCTTGGGCTGGCGAAAGTTCATCATTAAAAATAACAGAGGTCACCTGCTGATCCTGACACGAATCCTTGATGGACTCCGCTTTGCCGCGGCCGATATAGTACGGAGCGGTCGGCTTTGGAAGTTTTTGCGTGACGGTGTCGACCACTTTCGCACCTGCCGAACTCGCGAGCTCTCGCAGTTCGTCGAGCGAATCTTGCAACTCCCACTTCGAGACGCCTTGCTTCTCCAGGCCAATCAGGAGTGCGCGCTCCTGTGTCTTTTGCGGACGCGTTTCAATCATCCCTCTAGGCGAACCCGGAAGCCCTTTGGCGCTCCGAATGCTGCCGGAGCAGGATTCTTGCTTCGTTGTGAGTAAGAAGCGATAAGTTCAGCGGTAAAAAATTAGTTTGACGCCGAAACCAGGTCAACTGTCTTTTGGCGTAACGGCGAGTGGCTTGCTGGATCTCCGCGATACATTGCAAGAGTGATATCTTTCCAGCGAGCAGTTCGCGAATCTCGCGCAAACCGATCATCTGTGAAGCGGTCGCCCCCGTCGCTCCTGCGGCGCGCGCTTCTTCGATTACACCATGTTCGAACATTGCTTCCACCCGCTGATTGATTCGTTGATAAAGTTCGTCCCGGTCGCGAAAAACAAAGACACCTGTAGCCGGGATCGCTGATCCCGGTCGGCCGGGGTCACCGCGACCTGTCGGGTCTACAACTTCCGAGGCTGGCTTCCCAGTGAGTAAGCAAATCTCCAGGGCGCGCACGAGACGGCGCCGATTTTTTGCGTCGATTCGTTGGGCCGCTTCGGCATCGAGCTCCGCGAGTCGGGAGCGCAATTCATCCAAACTCTTGGCATTCAATTTTTCGCGCAGCTTTGGATCAGCCTCAGGCAGAGGTGCAAGTCCGTCGGTGAGCGCTCTGATGTAAAGTCCGCTTCCTCCGACGACCATCGCGAGTTTGCCGTGTGAATTGATTTCATTGATGGCGCGCGTGGCAGCGCAGCGATATTTCTCCGCATTCATTTCTTCGTTGAGCGGCGCTATGCCGATTAGATGATGCGGAGCCTTGGCGAGCGTGGAAGCATCTGGTTTTGCTGTGAGCAGATCCAGGCCGCGATAAATTTGAAACGCGTCCGCACTGACAATTTCCGAGTCCATTTCGCGGGCGACATCGGCAGCCAGCTCAGACTTCCCGGTCGCAGTTGGGCCGACGATAAAGAAGGCGCGCCTCATCCAATCTGACCGAGCGCCGCGTTCTACTTTTCCCGCGCGGCCTTGACGATTAGGGCGAAGCTGCGCGGGTCGAGGCTGGCGCCACCGACAAGCGCGCCGTCGATGTCCGGCTGGCTCATTAATTCGCCTGCGTTGTCTGGTTTTACACTGCCGCCGTACTGAATTCGGACGCGATCGGCTGTCGTATCGTCGGCCATTTCGCGCAAAGTGTGTCGAATGAACGCGTGCGCTTCCTGTGCTTGATCGGGTGTCGCGTTGCGCCCGGTGCCAATCGCCCAGACCGGCTCGTACGCAATCACTGTTTCCTGCAGTTCCGTTGGAGTCAGACCGGCGAGACTGCCGCGCAATTGGATTGACAATATTTTTTCAACATTGCCCCTATCACGTTGCTCAAGCGTTTCTCCGATACAAACAATCGGACGCAACGCCGCCGCATGGGCTGCGCGCACTTTCCGATTCACGATTTCGTCAGTCTCGCCAAAGAAGGTGCGGCGTTCGCTGTGCCCGAGCACGACGTAATGCACAAACAAGTCCCGCAAAAGCGCAGCGCTGATCTCCCCGGTGAAGGGGCCGTTCTTCTCCCAATACATATTTTGCGCGCCGATCTTGATGTTCTGTGCTTTACCCAACGCCTCGGTCACTTTTGCAATTGCCGTAAACGGCGGAACGATCACCACTTCGACATCGGTAATTTCGCCTACGTCACGAAGAAGGAACGATTCTACAAACCGCGCCGACTCCGCCTGCGTCATGTTCATCTTCCAATTAGCGGCCACAATTTTTTTGCGCATAAACGTTTCTGACAGAATGAACAGAATTTACAAAAGTGATTTGTTAATTCGGTCTAAGCTTTGTCGCTCAACGCAGCAACGCCGGGTAGCTCTTTGCCTTCGAGCAATTCCAGTGATGCGCCGCCGCCGGTGGAGATGAAAGTCATCTTGTCGGCGAGGCCGGCCTGTTTGACCGCCGTCACTGAATCGCCGCCACCGATGATCGTGGTTGCTCCCGATTGCGCCATTGCTTCCGCAATTGCAATCGTCCCCTCCCCGAACTCCGGAATTTCGAAGACTCCCATTGGTCCGTTCCACAAAATTGTTTCCGCCTTGGCGATTTGCTCCTGGTAAAGTGCGATTGTCGCCGCGCCGATGTCGACCGCCTGCCATCCATCGGTGATTCCATGTTGTGGTGAGAGACGGCTCGTGTTTCGCATGTCGGCCCCAGCACGAATTTCCTCGGCCTCCACGACATCGATCGGAAGCAAAAATTTTACACCCTTGTTCTTCGCCAGATCGAGAAGCTCACGCGCAAGATCCACCTTGTCGGATTCGACCCGGCTAGCCCCCACGGGAATTCCCTGCGCTTTCAAAAACGTGTTGGCCATCGCGCCACCGATGAGGATTGTGTCGGCCTTCTCCATCAGCGCTTTGAGAACGCCGATCTTGTCGGAGACCTTGGCTCCTCCCAGGATGACCACGAATGGTTTGGCCGGTTTCTCAAGACCTTCTTTCAAGTGTTTCAACTCTTTCTCCATCAGGAAACCCATCGCCGATTTCGGCACGTATTTTGTGACGCCTACGGTGGAGGCGTGTGCCCGGTGCGCGGCGCCAAACGCGTCGTTCACATAAAGATCGCCAAGTTCGGCGAGTGCCTTCGCGAACTCCGGATCGTTGGGTTCCTCCCCTGGCTGGAACCGAAGATTCTCAAGCAGCGCGACGTCGCCGCTCTCCATGTGATCAATGATTTTCTTTGGCACATCGCCGATCGTGTCTTGACTGAAAATGACGGGGTGGTGAATCAGCGAATGCAAATATTCGCCAATCGGGCGAAGCGAATATTTTTCCACCCGCTTTCCTTTGGGCCGTCCAAAATGCGACATCAAAATGGTTTTGGCACCGTGCTCGCGCAGGTAGTTGATGCTCGCTAAACTCTCCCGGATTCGCGTGTCATCAGTGACACGAATCTTGCCGCCGCGCGTTTCGACTGGCACATTAAAGTCTACTCGCATTAACACCCGTTTTCCGCGCACATCCAGATCACGCAGCGAAAGTTTTTGCATATCTATTCGTGCTCCTGCTCCTGCTCATGATCATGATCGTACTCGCTAGGATATGTTCCTTCGTCCTCACGCAAGAACTCCGCGCGTCCCGAAAATCTTTTGAGCATTCCCATAAGCATCTTAACAATTCGCACGAGTTGCTCTTTCGCGGGGACAATTCGCTGTGCAGCGATGAGCCTTCGCGCTACGAGCACATCGAGACATGCCGCACACTCGAGCGCAGAACCACGAGCAATCTCAAGGAATCTAGATCGATCAGCGTCCGAGAACCTCGCATTTCCCTCTGCAATATTGAGAGGCAAGCTCGTCGAGGCACGATCGAGTTGATCTTTGGCAGCCGCTTTTGCGGGAGTTGTAGCTAAGAAGTCGCCGACCCAGCCGCAGAAATCGATGGCTTCGCGATAAACGTCGAGTTTCTCGTGGTCGAAGTAGGTTTTCATGCTTCGATCATGAGCAGGAGCATGAGCACGATTAAGACACCCTATTCTCCCAGCATTTCCATCAATTCCACGCAACGGTTGCTGTAACCCCACTCGTTATCATACCAGCCGACTACTTTCACGAAACGGTTTCCAAGTGTGAGCGTCAGCTTGCTATCGAAGACGCAGGAGTGGGGATTTCCGACGATGTCCTCGGAAACCAGAGGCTCATCACTGTATTCGAGCACGCCTTTATAACCTTTGGCCGATGCCGCTTCCTTGAATGCAGCGTTGATCGCATCCATGGTCGCGTCCTTTTCCAGCATCGCCGTGAAATCCGTG
>Ga0222622_10000173_pt1 | contig 23097 bp, 22 predicted proteins | sample PLM2_5_b1metaG_FD_177335 | JGI IMG/M metagenome (GOLD analysis project Ga0222622, IMG submission 177335) | Groundwater sediment microbial communities from an aquifer in East River, Colorado, USA - PLM2_5_b1 | ecosystem: Environmental > Terrestrial > Soil > Riparian zone | place: USA: East...
GCCGTCTGCGCCGTCGCCCGCGAACGCGGCAACGTCGCCCCCGCCGAGTGGGTTCCACTTCTTGCACTGGTGATCTTCAACCGTAAGCTGGCCGCCGCCATACCCGCCCCGGTGCCCGCCACAGAAGAGTCCGAAGACCAGCTGGAGGCCGCCGCCAGCGACACCAGCGAACCGCCCAGCGGCATGGCCGCTCTGGCGCGAGGTGCGCAGCGGGTCGTCCGCACCCTGTGGCGCCTCGCCCGGACCTTCCTCGATCTACAGGACTTGTTCGACGAACGCCCCCGCGGCGGCCTCCTCGCCCGCACGCTGGCCAAGCTGCCCGTCGTCGGGGTCGCCGGCGGGTGGCTCGACGAACGCGGAGCCATCCGTAAAGCGGCCAGACAAACCCAACGACTGATTGCCTGACATTCAACCGAGGCGCTGTGCCCGAGGAGGCAAGGCTGACTGGGACGTCCGGGCGGTAGGCGACTTTGCTAGGAGGTCTCGGGCGCAAGGCAATCGCTACTGATACATCGGGGCCGAAGCCACGGATCACCTGGTCGCACTCACCGTCGGTGTTGTCGAGCGCCTCCCGACTCCTCCACATGCAGCGTCATGACCGGGCCGCTGCCGGCGATGTCGTAATCGATGGTGGTGCCGTCCACTGACGCGACCGAAGCCATAACACCCACTTCCGGGTTGATCCACTAACTGAAGCAGGTAGACCACGGTCCCGTCGAAAGTCATCGAGCCATTGGTGCCGAAGCTGCACGGAAGACTCCATTGCGCCGCCGAAGAACGCGTCCGGCCGCCCGACCACCTCTGTCAATCGGCTATCCGAGCGGGGCACGGCGGACTGGGCGCGTTAGCGGATGGGTTCGACCTGGACAAGTGTGTCGTGGAAGTCGCCGCCACCGCCGAGGTCTGAGAGACCGTCGGGGGTAAGAGCGTTCGCCGAGGACCCTCCCGGTGACAACGACGCCCACCACCCGGACGGCATCGAGACCACGCCGGGGCGGATGCGGTCGCTGATGCGCGCGGTGAGTTGCACCGATCCGCGGTCGTTGAAAGCTCGCACGGTGTCACCGTCGCGGACCTGCCGGGGAGTCGCATCGTCACGATGAATGTCGAGCAGCGCCGGCCGCTCGGCGTTCAGCGCGCGATCGACGTTCGCGTAGCTCGAGTTCAGGAAATGGTGGCCGCCCTTCGCCGTGAGCAGGATGAGCGGGAAGCGGTGGGCACGCGCCGGGTCTCCAGCTGGGCTCTCGGTTGCGGGTCGGTAGCAGGGAAGGGGGTCCAGTCCTGCGTCGGCCTGCGACTGGGAGTAGAACTCGCATTTTCCGGTGGGGGTCTGGAAGCCGCCGTTGCCGAAGGGGACCGCGTGCTCTGGGCCGTCCATGCGAATCCATCCGCGCTCACGCAGCTCACCTACGCGAGCGGCACCCAACGGGGCGGTGGCCGCCTCGGCCAGTTCCTCGTCGGTCAGCTGGAACACCGGGTCTGTGAACTCCAACCGCTCGGCGAGGCGGCGGAAGATCTCGGCGTTCGGTAAGGCGTCCCCAACGGGTGCGATCGCCGGCTCGTTGTTGGCCAGATACGGCTGGCCCCACGAGAACATGATGTCGCGGTGCTCGACCTGCGTGGTGGCGGGAAGCACGAAATCTGCGTGACGTGCCGTGTCGGTGAGGAAGTGCTCCACCACGACCGTAAACAGGTCGTCTCGACGCAGGCCCTGGAGCACGAGGTTCTGGTTGGGGGTGGTCGCTGCCGGGTTCGCGTTGTACACGATCAGTGCGCGCACCGGCGGTGTGAGCGAGGTGAGGGCTTGGCCCAGTTGCATCATGTTGACTTCGCGGACCGTTGCTTGGTCAGCGATCGCTGCGCCGCAGGTCGAGTCAACTTCGCCGAACAGTTGGTATGTCATGTAGCACACTCCGCCGCCAAGTTCGCGCCAGGCGCCGACGAGCGCGGGAAGGCAGGCGATCGCGCGAAACATCTCCGCGCCTTGCGCGTGATGCTCCATTCCGACCAGGACCCGGATTGCCGAGGGTCGCATGGTCGCGTAGTCACGGGCGAGCCGACGGATGTCATCGGCGGGCAAGCCGGTGATCTGGGCGGCTTGGTCGGGCCCGTAGAGCGCGAGCCGTTCAACCAGCTGCTCGAACCCGACGGTGTGGCGGTCGACGTAGTCGCGGTCGTGCAGGTTCTCAGCCACGATCACCTGCATCATGCCGAGGGCCAGTGCGGCATCGGTGCCGGGCAGGGGCTGCACGTGCTGGTCTGCTGCGGCGGCGGTGCGCGTCTTCACTGGGTCGATCACGACGATCTTGGCGCCAGCCTCCTTGGCCTTTCGGATGAACGGCCACAGATGCAGGTTCGTGGACACCGTGTTCGAGCCCCAGATGATGACGTGTCGGCTGTGCTGCAGGTCCTGCGGCATCATGCCGGGCCCCGAACCCATCGTGACCGCTAGTCCAGAGCCGCCGGCGCTGCCGCAGACTGCTCGCGTGAGGCGTGTCGCGCCGAGGCGAGCAAAGAACGGCGCCGCGACGGCCTCGCCTTGAACGATGCCTTGGGTGCCCAGGTAGCTGTACGGCAGCACGGCGTCGCCGCCGTGCTCGGACACGATCGCACGCAACCTGTCGGAAATGGTGTCCAGCGCCTCGTCCCAGCTGACCTCTTCGAACTGCCCGGATCCCTTCGGGCCGATCCTCCGCAGCGGCTGCAGCAGCCGATCAGGATTGTAGGTACGGTCGTCCAGGAAATGATTCACTTTGGCGCAGAGGCCACCACGGGTGAACGGATGCTCGGCATCGCCTTTCAACCCAACGGCGCGACCATCGCGAACCGCTACCGTCCAGGCGCACGTGTCGGGGCAGTCGTGCGGGCAGGCGCCGTGCGCAACGTGAACCGGAAGCTCGGCGGGCATGCCTTCGAGGGTAAGCCCGGCCCCCTGAGCAGTGTGAACTGGCCAGGTTTGCGGGACCACCGAACCCGAGCGGCCGGCGCGCAGGGATGCGCGCCACACCGACGTACCAGCACCGCACCGACTTACGGAACTCAGATTCGCTGCGCAAGAGCAGCTAGCAGCCGATGACGCCGGGCGTCCGCAGGGAAGGGCTTGCGGAGCGCTCAGACTGAGCTGCCTTTTCTTTTCCGCGGCTTGTTGTCGGCTGGTGCTTCTCTCGGCCGAATGCGTCCTCGGCCCTCGAGGTTGGCTCTAGTGGTCAAGGAGTCAGTTCTGGCTCGCGCCGCGTTCTGGCGTGGTGTATTGATCGTGGAATTTGAGGCCGGCGCTGCCCGCCCCGGCCCCTCGGCCGGTGATCCGGCCGGGAGGTTGCTCCCACGCCTCTTGCCGGCCCAGCACGGTCATATCAAGGTATGTCCCCACGCCACTTTGCTGCTCGATGCCGCGAGCGAAGGTCGAGTAGGTGTGGAAGACCCGGTCGCCCTGCCGCAGGAAGGCGCTGACGCCCGGCCAGTCGCCGCGCATAGCCGCCGACCAGGGCGTGCCTTGTTCGGTGAGCTCGGTTTCGTCACGGTAGTTCAGCAGAACCGGCGCGACTCGGTCGTCGACAGTGACATGGAAGTCGTAGTTGAAGTCGCTTCCTGCCGAGCTGTACCAGGGGAATGTCCAACCCATCCGGCGCTTGAAAGCGGCGATCTTGTCGATCGGTGCCCGAGACACCGCGGCGAGAGTTGTGCCCCGCACCCACAGACCGGCGAGGTTGCCGATGTCGTCGGCGGTTGCCGAGCAACTCGGGCAACCTTCGTCCCGGGGGTGCTCGGTGCCGTCCTCGTCGAGGTCGTAGGTCCACATGAAATGGTGCACGATCAGCTGATCTCGTCCCTCGAACAGGTCGATCAGCGCGACCGGCCCCCGCTCGCTGTGGAGCTCGTAATTCTTGGTCACCTCGACCATCGGCAGCCGCCGCCTGGCGGAGTTGAGTTCGTCGCGTGCCTTGGTCAGCGCCTTCTCCCTGACCAGCAGCTCCTTGCGCGCGGCCAGCCATTCCTCCGCGGAGACGACTGGCGGCAGGTCCAGTCCCGTTGCTCCGTCACTCATGCAAGCACTCCCATCTAGACGCGTCGGCCGATGATATGGACCCGACCTGCCACGAGGACTCATCGGCCAGACACAACATAAGTCGGGCGACAGGCACCCAATTCGGAGGTGCAGGGAAGGGGCAAAACGCACAATTCGCTAACTCGGTGCGGAGCTCGGGATCATTGTGGCCGGATGTTCTGGTTGAGATGGAAGATGTTGCCCTGGTCGTATCGCCGTTTGAGCGCAGCCAGCCGGGACAGCTTGCCGGCTGGGTAGGCGCGACGCACACCGGCGTCTCCCTCGTCACCCAGCACGTTGACGTAGACGCCGCTGGCGAACGGCTCCATTGCGCCGCCGAACTGGCGGGCGGCCTCAATACGCTGGGCATCCTCGGCCGGATCGGTCCAGGCTGTGGCAGCCACGAACTCCACGAGCGTGTTGCGGTGACTGAATGCGCTGTCGTCGTTCGACGTTGCGGCGATTGCGCCGCCGTAACCTTGGAACGATCCGTTCGGCAATCGCGTCCGGTCCGCTTCGGGGTCGGCTTGCCCCTGGGACAAGAACGTGTCGATCGCCTCATCGGACAACTCCCTCAGGTAGTGACCCTTGAAGTACCGCCGGCGCAGACCGGGGCGGTGCCACTCGTCGTCCACGGTCTGGAGCCGCAGATAGGGCAACTCCTCGACCCGCTCGGCCAGCGGGGCGCCCAGACTAGTCACCCAAGGCACCAGCCGCCGCAGGCCGTTATCCGGGTCACCGACCCAGACGAAACCCAGGCTGGCAACTGTGCGGTTGCGCAGCTGCGACGGAACTCCCGGAGAGTCGACCATTGTGCCGATCCACGCGACCGGAGTCGCCTCTCTTGGGACGTTGTCGCCGAGCAGGTCGCGCCAGCGGCGCATGGCTGACGGCGCCTCCGCCAGGTCGAACGTGCGATCAACCAGCAGCGCTGACGTGCCGACCTCATGTAGCCGGAACTCGAACTCGGTGACGACCCCGAAGTTGCCGCCGCCGCCGCGCAGCCCCCAGAAGAGGTCTTCGTGCTGCGACTCGCTTACCCGCAGCGTCGCTCCGTCCGCGGTGACAATCTCGTACGAGTCGACGTTGTCGCAGGCCAGGCCGAGACGTCGGGCGAGCCAGCCCATGCCACCGCCTAGCGTCAGCCCGCTCACACCGGTGTGGGAGACGTTGCCTGCCGTGGTCGCCAACCCGAACGCCTGGGCCGCCCGGTCCAGATCCCCCAGTAGGGCGCCGCCTTGCACGCGGGCGCGACGGGCTTCCGCATCCACGTGAACCGCGCGCAGCCCGGACAGGTCGATCAACAACCCTCCATCCGGCACTGAGATGCCCAACACACTGTGCCCGCCGCAGCGGACGCCAACCTCCAGGCCGTTCCGCCGCGCAAAGTCGATAGCAGCAGCCACGTCAGCGCTGCTCGTGCACCGCACCACCACAGCTGGCCTGCGATCCACCATCGCGTTCCATACCGCACGCGCCGAGTCGTAGCCCTCGTCGCCGGCCAGCATGACCCGACCGTCGATATTGCGCCCGAGCCGCCTCAGGCTGCCTGGGTCAACGCTGCTGGTCATCTGAACTCGGTCACCGTGTCCCGCGAGCCGAAGGCCCGCAGGACAGCACCAGGCGTACCGGTAATGAGCTTGCCCATAAGCGCTCCAATCTAGACGGGTCAGCCGATGATATGGACCCGACCTGTCGGGAGGACTCGTCGGCCGTACAGAAGAAAGTTGGGCCAACAGGCTCCCCTACCTCTATCCCCGGTCGGGCCACATCCGGCGCGGTGCATGCCATGAAAGTCCGACTCGCTCCACCTCCCCTTAGTTCCGTCAGCCAACCCTTTCAGGGGGGCCGGATGAGTCAGAACGGGAACACTCACCGTGACGCCGATGAAACCGGTTACGCCGCCGTGACTTGGCAGCTCGCGGTCAGCGCCAGCGACTTTCCGCCGCTTGGCAGCTCGACGGTGACAGCGATAGGGCCCAGCGACGGCGTGACCGTCGTGGTGGGGAACCAGGGTCGGCCCTGCCGGACGACGATCAGAAGCCCGTCGTGATCGCCGAGCGGGGTGAACTCTGCCGCAGCGGTGCCGAACACGGGCAGCCCGAACGCGTTCTGCAGGGCCGCGACCGCCGCCGGCACATCCGGCACGGCAAGGCCGATCTCACTGATGCGCAACAAGTCGGCGCGGCTAAATCGGCCCGACGACGCTGCCGGCAAGTCGTGTCGTGCGATCAGTTCGAGCAGAATCCCATCCGGCCCGGCGAAGTAGACGGACTGGGAGTTCCACGGCGCCCCTAACGTGAACTCGTCTAGACCGTCCCGCTCCAGCAATGGAACGCGCTCCTGCAGCCAGGCCTTGGACTCAGCAAAGCGGTCTTCGGGGACGGTGATGGCGCAGTGGCACGCACCCAGCTCCACCGGGCCGGGATCAAGCAGCAGCACTGACAGCCCGACCCCGACCTCGACGATGCCGCCACCGGTCCGGATCGGCAGGCCGAGGACGTCGCCATAGAAGCGGGCCGCCTCCACCGCGTCCGAAACAGGCAACTCGACCTTGCTGATCAACATCTCGGGAACTCCGAATCGTTGACTGCCGACCTCTTCATTAGGACAACACCACGATGCGGGCATTCCATCCGCGCGCGACGACCGGAGATAGCCATATTCCGACCCGCTCCCCTAGCCGCGTGCGGAGCACGCCCAGATCGGGTTCGGCAGCCGATGCGATTACACGTCCAGCTCGAACGCTGACCCCCAAACACTTCACTTCCCGGGCAGCAGCGCCCAGGTACATGGCTAGCGACAAGAAAGTTGGATAGCGACAAGTTGCGCGGGACCCCACACGTTTTGTAGGAAGTCGCTCACCTTGTCGTCGGCAATGTCTTGCTGACCAGGAGGAACAACAACTTGGGGCAGGCTGCGATTCTCATTATCTTGTCGATTCCCACGTTGACGAGGGTGCCGTCGACTTTGAGCAGGCTCAGGTAGGCGTCGAGATCAATCTTCGCGCTGACCGTGTTCACGATCAGGTCGAACCGGTTGGCCAGCTTGGTGAAGGTCTCCGGGTCGCTGGTCGCGAAGTAGTGGTCGGCGCCCAGCCGCAGCCCGTGCTGCTTGGCCAGCGTCTGCGACAGCACGGTTACGTCCGCGCCCAAGGCGTGGGCGAACTTGACACCGAGATGACCTAGGCCGCCGAGACCGACGACTGCGACAGCCTTTCCGGGGCCGGCGGCCCAATGACGCAGCGGCGAGTAGGTCGTGATCCCGGCGCACAGCAGCGGACCGCGGTCTCGAATGGGATGGCGTCGGGGATCTTGAGGACGAAGTCCTCGGTGACCACAACGTGGGTGGAGTAGCCGCCCTGCGTGATGGTGCCATCACGGTCAACGCTGGCGTAGGCCTGGATGTTGCCGTTGGCGCAGTACTGCTCCTGACCGTTGCGGCAGTACACGCACTCCCGGCAGGAGTTCACCATCGTGCCGACACCGACCCGGTCGCCGACCTGATGCCTGGTGACCTGCGAACCGATCTCGGCCACGATCCCCACCATCTCGTGACCGACGGTCAGCGGATAGGTCTGCGGCCCCCACTCGCCACGCACGGTGTGGATGTCGGAATGACAAATTCCCGCGTAATGCAGTTCGATCAGCACATCGTGGGCACCGACGTCGCGGCGAGTGATGGATCGTCTTGACCAGAGGCTCGCTCGGCGACAGCGTGGCGTAGGCGTTAACGGTGAGCATGGAGAGTCTCCTGGAGGTTATGGGTGCGCGTGGCCTGCGTTTGGGCTGAGCCTGCCTCGTCGCCGAGATAGCCGGACGACCACGATCCGGTCTCGGCGCTGTGGGCTGCGTCAGCTGTCGAGGTTTTCGGTGAAGACGCGGAACGTGTCCCGGTTGGAGTGCATCGCCCACAGGGTGTCGGCGAGGACGGTTGGGTCGTTGAAGGGATGGCCGGGACGGATCGCTCCCGGGATGATGAGCTGGCCGATGTGGATGTTGTCGGCGGCGAGGACGTCGTGCAGCATGGTCGCGTAGGCGCCTTCGGCGGCGAAAGCGGCGGAGGTGCCGGCGACTCGTGGGTTTGGTCGCGCGCCGCTGCCGCCGTTGACGAACAGCACGGTTCCGCGGCCGAGGGTCCGCATCTGGGGAAGGACGTGGTTGACGGCGGTCACCGGGCCGTAGAGGAAGAACTCGACGGCGGCGGTGAGGTCGGCCAATGTCGTCTCCAGCACGGGTCGGAGGAACTCGGGTTGGGGGATGGGGCTGTACTGGACGACCTCGATCGGGCTCAGCTCCTGACTTGCCCGGTTCAGGGCAGCGACTAGGGCTACGGGGTCGCGCACGCTGGCGGCGTAGCCGCGGGCCCTAATACCTTGGTCAGTAAGGTCCGCGGCGAGGGCGTCGACGCGGTCTTGGCTTCGGGAGATCAGCGCGACGTCGAAACCCTCATCGCCGAACTTTCGGGCGACGGCGGCGCCGAGGCCCCGGCCGGCGCCAATGATTGCGATCGTTGTCATTGACTGTCGCTTTCTGGGTGACATGGACGTGCGGTCGATGGGCGTACAACCGGCGGCGACCCTTCCTTCGCCGGGATGAGCCGGCTGCGGGCGTGGCGCTGGGGTTCAGGACGCGTTACAGGTTGGTCTGAGCTTCGAGGTGATCCGGGTAGCGCCCCCCTTGGATGTCGATCCGGGACGACAGGGAGTCGAGCTGACTCAGCTCGTCGGCGGTGAGGTCGATGTCGACGGCGGCGAGATTCTCGGCGAGACGGTGAGGCTTGGTGGTGCCGGGGATGGGCACGATCCACGGCTTCTGGGCGAGCAGCCAGGCCAAGGCGATCTGGCCGGGGGTCGCGCTCCGGGCGTTCGCGATGGTGGTGATCTCCTTGACCAGGCTGACGTTGTGTTCGAGCGCCTCATCGGCGAATCGGGGGATCTGGCCGCGGAGGTCGTCGGCGGCGAAGGTGGTGGAGCTGGTAACCGTTCCGGTGAGGAAGCCTTTGCCGAGAGGGCTGTAGGGGACGAAACCGATGCCGAGTTCGGCGCAGGCCGCGAGCACCTCCTGCTCGGGGCGCCGCCACCAGAGGCTGTACTCGCTTTGGATGGCGGTCACCGGCTGAACGGCATGGGCACGCCGGATGGTGTCGGCGGCGGCCTCGGACATGCCGAAGTGCTTCACCTTTCCGGCCGTGATCAGTTCCTTCACCGCGCCGGCCATCTCCTCGATGGGCACGTCGGGATTGACCCGGTGCTGGTAGTACAGGTCGAGATCCTCGACGCCGAGCCGGCGCAGCGAGCCTTCGACGGCCAAGGGAAGGTCGTCGGGCGTGAGCATCCGGCCGCGTGGCTGGCGGTCGACCGGGTCGATGTCCTGGGCGAACTTGGTGGCGATCACCACCTGGCCGGCGTACGGGGCGAGCGCCTCGCCGACGAGCTCCTCGTTGAGGTGCGGCCCATAGATCTCGGCGGTGTCGAAGAACGTGACACCCTGTTCCACGGCCCCACGCAGCAGGGTGATCATGTCGTCCCGGTCCGGCGTGCCGCTGTAGCCGCCGGTCATCGTCATGCAGCCCAGCCCCAGGGCCGAGACCTCGAGTCCACTGCGTCCTAGCGTGCGCTTGTGCATGTTCATCTCTCCTTCGGTGCGGTCGGGTCCGATTCAGTTAGCGGGGTGGCCCTCGAATGAGACGCCACCACCAGCGTTGCCCCAGCCGCGTCTGCGGCTTTGACCTCGGCGAGCCGGGTCGCTTCCCAGGAGGCGAGCAGGTCGAGGGCGTGGGCGGTGGGCGAGCCGGGTTCGGCGGCATAGATGGTGAGGGTGAGTCCGGGGTCGGAGATCATGTCGACGCTTTCGTAGGCGAGGTCGAGATCGCCGACCACCGCATGGTGGAACAGTTTGCTGCCGGCGCCGTGGAGGCGGACATCGTGGTTGCCCCAGCGGCCCCGGAACTCGCTGCTGCGGGTGGACAGCTCGCCGACGAGGTCGTGCACGTCCTTGTCGTAGGGATCACGACCGGCTTCGGTGTGCAGGATGGCGACGCAGGTGTCGGCGGCGACGTTCCACCGGGGGATAGAAGTTGTGGGCGGCGTCGAGGTCGAGGAAGGTGAAGCGCGCGAAGTTGGGCTGCCCGCCGCCGGCGCTGTCGTAGACGGCGGCGTGCATGGCGCGGCCGAGGTGGTTGGCGGCCAGCAGATCCATCCTGCTGTTGCGGACGATGGCCGGGGAGGTGATTCTGTCCAGCACCCACGTCAGGCTGGCCCGCGGTACCCATCGTTTGGCGGAGCGGCGGCGGGGACGCATGCCGGCACTGGTGCCGTCGGCGGCGTGGGCGAGATGGAACAGGTGGGTCCGTTCGGCGTCGTCGAGCTGCAGGGCGCGGGCGATCGCGTCGAGCACGGAGGCGGACACACCGGCGATGGCGCCGCGTTCGAGCTTGGAGTAGTACTCCACGCTGACCCGAGCGAGGGCGGCAACCTCGCCGCGGCGGAGCCCCGGCACCCGGCGGGCGCCGACGTCGGGCATGCCAGCCTGTTGCGGGGTGATCTTGGCGCGCCGCGAGGTTAAGAACTCGCGTACCTCGGCTCGGTTGTCCACGGTGTCGAACCTACGACCCGGGCGGCTCAGGAGGGAGACCCTATCCAGACGTGTACTGACAGGGCATCCCACTTCACGCGGTTTCGGTGTTGGCTGGATCCAAGGCCGCGATCTCGAATATCCGCTTCAGGCCGCCACCCACTTGTTATGAGGAGTTGGACGTTTATGCGCGTTGCCGTGATGACCGCACCCGGTGAGGTCGGTGTGGAGGACTACGCCGAACCCACCATCGTGAAGCCGACCGACGCCATCATCGCGTTGTCGGCCAGCTGCATTTGCGGATCGGACCTGTGGCCCTACCGGGGAGTCGATCCGCTGGAGGGTCCGCGGCCTATGGGGCATGAGTACTGCGGCATCGTGGAGGAGGTCGGCTCGGCCGTCACTACGGTGAAGCCGGGTCAGTTTGTCGTGGGGTCGTTCTTCGCCTCCGACAACACCTGCGAGATCTGCCGCTCCGGCTACCAGCCCTCCTGCCCCACCGGGAGGCAGCCGCCCCGGGCGGTGCGCAGGCTGAGCGGATGCGGGTGCCGTTGGCTGACGGCACCCTGGTCGCCACCCCCGAGCTGCCGTCCGAGGATCTGGTACCGCACCTGCTGGCCACCTCCGACGTGCTGGGTACCGGCTGGTTCGCCGCCGTCGCCGCTGAGGCCGGCCCCGGCAAAACGGTTGCCGTCGTCGGCGACGGCGCAGTGGGGCTGCTTGGCGTGCTGGCTGCCAGGCAGCTCGGGGCAGAGCGGATCATCGCGATGAGCCGGCACGAGGATCGGCAGAAGCTGGCGCTGGAGTTCGGCGCCACCCGACATCGTCACCGAACGCGGCCACGACGGCGTCGCAGCGATCAAGGACCTCACCGACGGCTTCGGCGCGCACTCGGTGATCGAGGCCGTCGGCACCCAGGAGTCGATGATGCAGGCCATCCACTCCACCCGCGCCGGCGGCCACATGGGCTATGTCGGCGTCACCCACGACGTGTCCTTGAACGGGATGGAGCTGTTCTTCACCCACGTCCACCTGCACGGCGGACCGGCCCCGGTGCGGCGCTTCCTGCCCGACCTGATGGACCGGGTCTGGAACGGCCAGATCCAGCCGGGCAAGGTGTTCGACCTCGAGCTGCCGCTCGCCGAGGCGGCTGAGGGTTACCGAGCGATGGACAGCCGGCGGGCGATCAAGGTCCTCCTCCGCCCCTGACCCCAGAACTCAAGAAACAACAAGAGAGGTTTAGCCGATGTCGACCGACTTCCCGGGTGTGCGATGGCACGGTCACTGGGTAGCGCCGGATGTGCCGGAGTTCGTGATCGATCCGACAAGCGTCGGTGGGGATCTTGCTCCGGCGGGGTTCTCCCGGGCGCAGTTCCGGCGAGCATGTGCGCCACCGTCCCCATCCTGTGTCTGATGGCGCGCGAGCTGGGCGATCTTGGTCCCCGACATCGGAACCCAGATCGTCGCCACCGTCACCGGAATCATCACGGTGTTCAACCTGAGCTGGTGGTCGCTGCGCGTCCTGGGTCTGCGCCCCTTTCTGACGGCCAGGCCATGGACACCCATCAGACGACCAGGGTTCTCCTCCGGCCATGACACAGCTGACGGGAACGACGACCGAGAAATCAGAAGCAAGGAGCACCCATGCCCGACATGAATGGAAGCCTCGCCGGTAAGGTCGCGTTCGTGACCGGCGCCGCCAGCGGCATCGGCCGCACCACCGCGTTGGCGTTCGCCAGCCACGGAGCCAGTGTCACGGTCGTTGACATCGACCAACAAGGCAACCAGGAGACGGCTCGGCTGATCGAGGATCTCGGTGCCCGGGCCCTCGCCGTCCGCTGCGACGTAACCCGCAGCGAGGACGTGCAGACCGCGCTCGACCAGACTGTCGGGGCGTTTGAACATCTGGACTACGCCTTCAACAACGCCGGCGCCGAGCAGAAGCCTATGCCGACCGTGGAGATGACAGAGGAGGAGTGGGACCGCATCATCACCATCAACCTCCGCAGCGTGTTCCTCTGCCTGAAGTACGAGATCCCACTGCTTCTTAAGCACGGCGGCGGCGCGATCGTCAACACGTCCTCCGGCGCCGGGGTCAAGGCCTTCGGACGCGGCGCCGCCTATGCCGCCGCGAAGCACGGCGTGATCGGCTTGACCAAAGACGCGGCCCTCGACTACGCCGGATCGAACATCCGGATCAACGCCATCTGTCCCGGCATCATCGACACCGAGATGATGGACCGCTTCACTGGCGGCACACCCGAGGGCCGGGACAGGGTGGTTGCCCAGGAACCCATCGGACGCATGGGCCGACCCGACGAGATCGCCGCCGCCGTCGTCTGGCTGTGCTCCGATGCCGCCTCCTTCGTCACCGGACACGCCCTGGTCGCCGACGGCGGCCAGACGCTCTAGGGGGTTTTGCGCCAGCAGGTCGCATCGTGTGTAAGCCGGACCTGATGATGTGCCCGCCACCTCTGCCTACCAAGGAACCGCCGATGCCATGATCCCCACACTGACTTCCACCCTGCGCCGGCCACCAGCTCGACCCACCTGGCCGCTCGTCCTTCCGATAATCCTCTCCAGCCTGTTGGCTGCTGCCTGCTCGGTTGGGCCCGACCCGGGGCCGACGAACGAAACACCAGAGGGTCCGGGCTCGTCGAGCCACCCCGCCGAATCGTCCGCCACAACAGCGCCGTCGCGCACAAGCCCCACACCCGGGCCGGTCGTCGGCGGGGTACCGATCACGATTGCCATCGCCGACACGGTGATCACCGCACGACTAGCGGACAACCCAACCGCTCGTGACCTTGCCGCACAGCTCCCGCTGACGTTGACGTTCAAAGACTTCAACCAGGTCGAGAAGATCGCGAAACTTCCCCGGCCGCTGTCCATGGACGGCGCGCCAGCAGGGTCCGATCCCGGCATTCGCGACATCGGCTACTACGCACCCTCGGGCGATCTGGTCTTCTACTACGGCGACGTCGGCTACTTCAACGGCATCGTCCGTATCGGACGCTTCGACACCACGATGGAACAGATCGAGGATCAAGACGACAATTTCCAAGTCAGGATCGAACGTGCCTGAACACCGATTGCTGAACCAGGCGCGGGCTGTCGTCCACGGCCACCCCAGAAGGTTTTGGGGCTTGGACGTGCGCTCCGGCCGCGCTGATCAACCACGTACCAACGCAGAAGGAGAACCGACATCGTGAACCCGACCTACAACTTCACCGGGCAGGTAGCACTCGTCACGGGTGCGAGCTCGGGCATGGGATTGGCCACCGCCCGCGCCTTTGCCGAAGCCGGAGCGGCGGTCGTCCTCGCGGACGTCAACGAGACCACCCTCCACGTCGCTGCCGACGACCTCAGCGCCGCCGGCCACCAGGTGCTGGGCGTCCCGTGCGACGTCGCCAACGAGGACAGCGTGGCGGCCATGGTGAACGCCGCCGTCGACACGTTCGGACGGCTCGACATGGCGTTCAACAATGCCGGCATCCAGGTTCCCCCCAGCGATGCCGCCGACGAACCGGCCGAAACCTTCGACCGCGTCAACGCGATCAACCTGCGCGGGGTGTGGGCCTGCATGAAGCACGAGCTGGCCCAGATGCGCACCCAGGGCAGCGGCGCCATCGTGAACTGCTCCTCCCTCGGTGGGCTGGTCGGACTTCCCGGCCGGGCCGCGTACCACGCCTCCAAGCACGGCGTGATCGGGCTGACCAGCAGCGCCGCCCTGCAGTACGCGCCTCGCGGCATCCGCATCAACGCCATCTGCCCCGGCACCATCGAGACCCCGATGGTCACCGACATGATCACCAAGGGCGAGCTCGACCGCGCCGAAGCCGCCGCCGCGACACCGATCGCCCGCCTGGGCCAGGTTGAGGAGATCGCCGCATCCGTGTTGTGGCTGTGCAGCCCGGGAGCAAGTTTCGTCGTCGGCGTCGCCCTCCCCGTCGACGGCGGCTACACCGCCCAATGACCCAACCCACCCCAGCCAGCGCCGGGCTGGAATCAGCATCGCAGCCGCTGCAGCCCGAACCAATCCTGACCTTCAGGCCAGGCCCGCACCCACGACAGGAGAACCATGCAGATCCGACTGAAGCCGCCTACGGTGAAGAACCCGCCCGAGCAGTTCACCGGCGACGTGTGGTTCGACGTCATCGCCAGCCCCCAAGCTGAGGACCAGCGGATGGTGGTCGGCCTCGTCCGATTCGCGCCGGGTGCCCGCACCGCGTGGCATAGCCATGCCAAGGGGCAGACCCTTCACGTCACCCAAGGCGTCGCCCTGATGCAGTCCCGCGGCGGCGACATCATCGTAGTGCACCCCGGACAGACCGTTTACACCCCGCCCGGTGAGGAACACTGGCACGGCGCTACGCCGGATGACTTCATGGAGCACCTCGCCATGTTCGAGAACAGCGACGACCGCAGCACCACCACCGACTGGGGACAGCACGTCACCGACGAGGAATACAATGCCAGCCGCACTGACCCCCACCTCGAACCCACGCGGAAGGAACACTGATGATCGACCAACCCAGACAGGTCGGCGGCGGCCGCCGCGCCATCGGCGACGTTGCTCCCAAGCTTGCCGCGCTCACCGACGACGTGCTCTTCGAGGACGTCTGGAACCGGCCGGAACTCTCCGCCCGCGACCGCAGCCTGATCACCGTCGCCGCCCTGATCACCGGGGGAAATGCCGACCAACTCCCGCACCACCTTGGCCGGGCCCTCGAGAACGGGGTCACCCAAACCGAGCTGCTCGAGGCCATCACTCACCTAGCGTTCTACGCTGGCTGGCCCAAGGCCATGACCGCGGTCACGACCGCCCGCCAGGTTTTGAGCGCTGCTGAACCCCAAGCTGGCTGAGCATCGGACACGAACTCCGGCACCGGTCCGTTGGTCGAACCACGAGGACCGCCGGCGGCTGCTGGGGAGGCTCGGACACCTGACGGCCGGTCCGGAGACCGGCACCGATCAGGCTTGACGGACAACTGGGCTATGAGAGGCGAAGCTCACGATCCTGATTGAGAAGTACAGTGTGGTGCTGGTTCCCCCACAGTTCTTGGGGAGGCGGTGGAGGTGAGAATGTCGGCCCGAGCGGTCTTGAGGTGCTCGGCCACCGCAGTGGGAGTCCCGTCAGCGCTTCGACGATCCGATCGAACCGCACGTGCACGAAGTGGCGTCGGGTTAGTCGTAGACGAGTGCAGCAAAGCCCTGATCCAAACCCAAGAGTTCTTCGGGCAGAAGGCGATCATGGGTGGGCGGCGTCGAGAGATTTGCCTGGGAGAAGTGCCTCATGGACGTGGGCAGTCAGGCCTGCTCAGACGCTGTGGGCAAGGTCGCCACACCACGGCCGTTTACTGAGCGCGGGATCGACTATGAGCAAGACATGGACGTGACCTTGACGAGTCGTGGGAGGGCGCCGCAGACCGGCCACCCTCAAGGTGCGCCAATCACGACGCTGAGCCGGAACCAGGTTGAACAGATCGGCAAGGTCGTGGGCCGGACCCTGTGCGGCGAGTACTCAGAGCCGTGTGCTTGCCGCAAGAACACCTCGACGCAGCCGATTGGGATGGCGGTGTCGACCGGCGTTGACCGCTGCGGCGAGCAGGGCAAGGTTGTCACCGGCTGCGCGGCGGCTGGGGTAATCGATGGGCGGCGGGTGTTGCTGCAACCCGGTCAGCTGCTGGTCCGGGGGCAGTTGGTCGCGGACGCTGTGTAGCTGAATCGCCGCGAGCAGGGGGCTGTAGTGATGAGACAGGATCCGCCATCCCGGCGTGATCGGCGCGTGTCGTCGATCGCCAGCAGCCCGGCTGCGGCATCCGCAGCAGCACTCAGAGTGGGTTGGGCGAGCACGCGGGCGGCCATCGGAAGCTTGGCAGCAACTCCGGGCGGGTCGCTGTCCAGGTCGAGCAGGCTGCCGCCCAGATCGCTGGCGGCATCGAGAAAGCTCGACGAGGGCTTGGAACCCGATCCGGTGGGTGATCGCGATCCCGCAGGCGGTGGCGTGTTCAGCTGGCCCGGGCGCCCAGGAGTGCAGCAGCTGATGGGCCTGGACCTGGTGGGCGGGCGCAGCGACAGTGGCCACTTCGGTAGGTCGTGGTCGCACCAGCCCTGCTGGCGGGTTCCTGTAGTTGCGCTGCGGTCGAGGCGGGAGGGGCAGCGGTGCAGCTCAACCGGGCGGGCCATCCAGGCGGTGCTCGCCAGGGGCGGTTGGCCGCAGCTGGGACAGAGGTGGACCAGGTAGCTGCCGTGGACGACGCAGATGAGGGACAGGGGGCTTCGCCAGTGGTCGTGCCAGTACGGGTCGGGTCCGGTGAGACATTGGGGGCAGTACCGCGACCCGGGCCGCGCGAGAACCTACACGTTCGCTGTCGGAGAACAGTTCCTCACCGGGAAGAAACCCGGCTCGAAAAGCCTTGAGTCTATGACGCTCAACTCTGAGCGGCTCATCTGGAAGGGCGAAAGTTTGATGTCGACAACCCGGCTACCTGTGCTGTTCCTCACCGACCTTGTGGTGCTGCCAGGAATGGTGGTGCCGATCGAGCTGGACGACGCCGCGCGCGCAGCGGTGGACACGGCAAAAGCACACAGCGACGACGCGCTTCTGGTCGCGCCTCGTCTTGAGGACCGCTATGCCTCCTACGGTGTCGCAGCTTCGATTGTGCAACTGGGCCGGCTGGCGACGGGCGAGCCCGCCGCCGTGATCAAGGCCGAACGGCGCGTCAAGATCGGCTCCGGAGTATCCGGGCCGGGCACGGCGCTCTGGGTCGAGGCCGAGGACCTTCCAGAGACCGCGCCCGACACAGAGGAAGTCCGAAAGCTCGCCGGCGAGTACAAGAGCCTTGTGATTGCCACTCTGCAACGCCGCGATGCCTGGCAGGTCATTGACACGGTCAACCGCGTTACAGACCCCTCTACGTTGGCCGACCTTGCTGGGTATGCGCCCTGGCTAAGTGACGAGCGCAAACGCCAGCTGCTTGAGACCCCCGATGTCGTCGAACGGCTGACGGCGCTGATCGAGTGGACCAAGGCCTACATCGCCGAGACCGAAGTCAACGAGAAGATCGCCGACGATGTTCGCGAGGGCATGGAGAAGAGTCAGCGCGAGTTCCTGCTGCGTCAGCAGCTGAATGCGATCCGCAAGGAACTGGGTGAGGACGAGCCGGACGGCGCTGAGGACTATCGAGCCCGTGTTGAGGGCGCCGACCTGCCAGATGATGTCCGCAAGGCCGCACTCCGTGAGGTGGGCAAGCTCGAACGGGCCAGCGACCAGAGTCCTGAGTCTGGCTGGATCCGCACCTGGCTGGATACCGTCCTCGAACTGCCCTGGAGCATCAAGACCACCGACTCGACCGACATTAACGCCGCGCGTGAGGTGCTGGACGCCGACCACCACGGCCTGGATGACGTCAAGGATCGGATCGTGGAGTACCTCGCGATTCGTGCCCGCCGCGCCGAGCGCGGACTGGAGGTTATCGGCGGCCGTGGCTCGGGCGCTGTGATGGCGCTGGTCGGCCCGCCGGGTGTGGGCAAGACTTCGCTGGGCGAGTCGGTCGCCAGGGCGTTGGGCCGTAAGTTCGTGCGCGTTTCCCTCGGTGGCGTACGCGACGAGGCTGAGATCCGCGGTCACCGGCGCACCTACGTTGGCGCTCTCCCCGGACGGATCGTGCGGGCGATCACCGAAGCCGGATCGATGAACCCGGTCGTACTGCTCGACGAGATCGACAAGGTCGGCTCGGATTATCGCGGTGATCCGGCTGCTGCTCTGCTCGAGGTGCTCGACCCAGCGCAGAACCACACCTTCCGCGACCACTACCTCGAGGTTGATCTCGACCTTTCCGATGTGCTGTTCCTCGCGACGGCCAACGTGGTCGAGACGATTCCGCAGGCTCTTCTCGACCGCATGGAACTGGTGACCCTGGACGGCTACACCGAGGATGACAAGATCGCCATTGCTCGGCAGTTCCTGTTGCCACGACAGCTTGAGCGCGCCGCGTTGACCACTGATGAGGTGATGGTTAGCGATGATGCGTTGCGAGAGATTGCTGCCGACTACACCCGTGAGCCTGGCGTACGCCAGCTCGAGCGGTTGCTCGCGAAGCTGCTGCGCAAGGCAGTGACAAAGCTGGCGCACGCGACCGTCCAGCCGGGATTGGTGATCGAGGCCGGCAACCTGCGTGACTACCTCGGCCGGCCGCGGTTTACGCCGGAAGCACACGAGCGTACGTCGGTCCCCGGGGTCGCTACTGGCCTTGCTGTGACCGGTCTCGGCGGCGATGTGCTGTTCGTGGAGGCGTCGGCTTTGGAGGGTCCCGCGCAAGGCGCACGATCCGGCGGCCTGACGCTGACGGGGCAATTGGGTGAGGTGATGAAGGAGTCGGCGCAAATCGCGCTCTCCTACGTACGCGCACACGCCGACCAACTCGGAATCACCAAGCCAGCGATCCTTGATCGGCATATTCACATTCACGTTCCCGCGGGCGCGGTGCCCAAGGACGGCCCCTCGGCCGGCGTCACCATGGTGACCGCTCTGACGTCAATGGCGCTCGGCAGGCCGGTACGATCCGATGTCGGCATGACCGGCGAGGTGACGCTCAACGGCCGCGTGCTGCCGATCGGCGGAGTGAAGCAGAAGCTGCTGGCGGCTCAGCGGGCCGGTTTGACGACCGTCTTCGTACCGAAGCGCAATGAGCCGGATCTTGACGACGTACCAGCCGACGTGCTCGAGACGATCACCATCGTTACGACGACCGATGTTGCCGAGCTAGTCGCTTTGGCCATCGAGCCGGTCTCGTCGGCCGACGATTCCCTGGTCGCTGCCTGATTCCTCGCCTTCAGAATCACCCGTAGCCAGCCCGTCCTGGTCGTACCTCGACTTGACCAAGCTGGCCACGGTTGTGATCGTGAGGGTCACGACGATCACCGTGAGCGAGACCCAGATCGGGATCTCGCCATCGAATGGCAGCCAGTCCGCCACATGGTAAGAGTGCAGCGCGTGCAAGATCAGCTTGATGCCGATGAATCCCAGGATGATCGACAACCCGACCGACAGGTAGACCAGCCTCTTGAGCAACCCGCCAATCAAGAAGTACAGCTGTCGTAGCCCCATCAGAGCGAACACGTTCGCGGTGAACACCAGGTAGGGCTCCTGGGTGAGGCCGTAGATCGCCGGGATTGAGTCCAGCGCGAAGAGCAGGTCAGTGCTGCCAAGTGCGACGATCACGACAAGCATCGGAGTGATCAGTCGCTTGCCGTTCTCCACTACGGTCAGCCTCGTGCCGCGGTAGTCCTTCGTTGCATTGAATCGACGCCTGACGAATCGCAGAAGGACATTGTCAGGAGGCTCGTCCGTTTCCTCTTCATGCTTGCGGTAGTCGAGATAAAGCTTCACGGCGGTCCAGATCAGGAACGCTCCAAAGGCGAAGAAGATCCAGCTGAACCTGTTGATGGCTGCAGCCCCAAGCGCAATGAAAATGCCACGAAAGACGAGTGCCAGGATGATGCCGACCAGCAGCGCGAACTGCTGTAGCTGACGGGGAACCTTGAGCTTGGTCAGGATGACCAAGAAGATGAACAGGTTGTCGATCGAGAGGCTGTACTCGGTAATCCAGCCCGCAAAGAACTCACCCGCGTAACGCGCACCGGCGATGGCCCAGACGCCGAAGCCGAAGGCCACCGCCAAAGTTACATAGATACCGATAAAGAGGCCCGCCTCTTTCATCGACGGCTCGTGCGGACGGCGACCGATGATGAGTACGTCGATGGCGAGAATGGTGATCATCACGATGACTGTGATGATCCACGCGTAGAGGTGAACCTCCATATGGTCCTTCCGAGACGGGATTCGGGAACGATTCGGTCTCGGAGGTCTCTTCCGCCAGGTTCACCGGCCGAGGGCACCGGGTGTCCTGGAAGGAATGGCTCCTATCCGGAACGATCCGTGATGACGATGCCCACGCGAAGGAATACTCCCCTCCGGCATTCAGTATGTCAGGAGCCGGCGAGTCGGGTCACATCCGGATTCAGCGGTTGGCCTCCACCATCTGACGTAGCTCCTTCTTGAGGTCTCTTATTTCATCGCGAAGTCGAGCCGCAAGTTCGAACTGCAGATCGGCCGCGGCCGCGTGCATTTGCGTGGTGAGCTCTTGGACGAGGTCGGCGAGATCGCCTGCTGGCAGTCCGGCCAATCGGCGTGCTTGCGCACTCGCATCCTTGGCCCCGAGCGAAGGAACCGGAGCCCGGCCACGTCCCCGCTGCCGCCCGCCGAGCAGGTCGTCGGTGTCCGCGTCCTCTCGCGCCAGCATGTCGGTGATGTCGGCAATCTTCTTCCGAATTGGCTGCGGATCGATGCCGTTGGCCAGGTTGAACGCCACCTGCTTGTCTCGCCGGCGATTGGTCTCATCGATTGCGGCGGCCATCGAGTCGGTAACTGAGTCCGCGTACATGTGGACCTCGCCTGAAACGTTCCTGGCAGCGCGGCCGATCGTTTGAATCAAGCTCTTCTCGCTGCGCAGGAACCCTTCCTTATCGGCGTCGAGGATGGCGACCAGGGACACTTCCGGAAGGTCCAGGCCCTCGCGGAGCAGGTTGATGCCGACCAGGACGTCGAACTCCCCGATCCGCAGCTCCCGCAGCAACTGGATCCGCTGCAACGTGTCCACCTCGGAGTGCAGGTATCGGGTACGAATGCCGTTCTCGAGGAGATAGTCGGTGAGATCCTCCGACATCTTCTTGGTGAGCGTGGTGACCAGAACGCGCTCGCGTCGCTCGGTCCGCAACCGGATCTCACCCATCAGATCGTCGATCTGGCCATGAGTGGGTTTGACGATGACTTGCGGATCGACGAGCCCGGTGGGTCGAATCAGCTGCTCGACAAAGCCAGATGACTTGGCCAGCTCGTAGTTTCCGGGCGTAGCGGACAGATAGACGGTCTGGCCGATGCGCTCCACGAACTCCTCGAAGCGAAGGGGCCGGTTGTCCATCGCGCTCGGCAGCCGGAAGCCATGTTCGACCAGGGTCCGCTTTCGGGACATGTCACCCTCATACATTCCTCCGATCTGAGGCACGGTGATGTGCGACTCATCGATGACCAGGAGAAAGTCTGACGGGAAGTAATCGAGCAGGCAGTTCGGCGGGCTACCAGCCGCCCGGCCATCGATGTGTCGGGAGTAGTTCTCAATGCCCGAGCAGGTCCCGATCTGCCGCATCATTTCGATGTCGTAGCTGGTGCGCATTCGCAAGCGCTGCGCCTCCAGCAGCCGCTGCCGCCGCTCAAGCTCGGCGAGCCTATCGGCTAGCTCGACCTCGATCCCGGCGATGGCGCGTTCCATCCGCTCCGGGCCAGCGACGTAGTGGCTGGCAGGGAAGAGATAGATCTCATGGTCTTCAGTGACGACCTCACCGGTGAGGGGGTGCAGCGTGCTCAGCTTCTCGATCTCATCGCCAAAGAACTCCACCCGGACGGCCAGCTCTTCATACATCGGGAACACCTCGAGGGTGTCCCCCCGCACTCGGAAGGTCCCGCGGCTGCCGGAGAGATCGTTGCGTGCGTACTGGATGCCCACCAGCCGGCGCAGCAGTGCGTCTCTGTCGAGCTCCTGACCCACCCGAAGCGTGATCATCCGGCCGACGTACTCCTGCGGCGTACCGAGGCCATAAATGGCCGACACCGTTGCGACCACGATGACGTCGCGGCGGGTGAGCAAGGAGTTCGTCGCCGAGTGTCGCAGCCGCTCGACTTCCTCATTGAGCGAGGAGTCTTTCTCGATGTAGGTGTCGGTCTGCGGCACGTACGCCTCAGGCTGGTAATAGTCGTAGTAAGAGACGAAGTATTCAACGGCATTTCGAGGGAAGAACTGGCGAAGTTCGTTCGCGAACTGTGCCGCTAGCGTCTTGTTGGGCTGCATGACCAGGACCGGGCGTTGCAGGCGTTCCGCGAGCCAGGCGATGGTGGCCGTCTTGCCGGTGCCCGTGGCGCCAAGCAGGACGACGTCCTGTTCGCCGCTCCCGATCCGTTGCTCGAGCTCGTCGATTGCCTGGGGCTGGTCCCCGGACGGCGAGAAATCGCTCTCCACCTTGAAGGGGGCGACCGCGCGCTGGAGGTCTTCAATCGGACGCATGGCGCGAGCCTACGTGCACGCTCTGACAAGATTGCTCGCGCAATCGCGCGAGCAGTCCCTGTCTTCCTCGCTTGCTCGCAGACAACCCGATGTGTGAGGCCGCTCGCTCGCTCGCAAAAGATTGTCCGCTCGCGCGCTCGTCCAGACATGCGCGCTTCGAGCGTCGGGGTCGCGCCGCTGACGATCGGAGGAACGATGAGCAAAGCGCGCCACCAACTGCCGAACCAAGGCTCGACATCCGCGCTTTGCGAAGAGCGACGACGACGTCAGCTTCCAGCGCGACGTGCGCGAGACGCGCATCTAAAGGGCGCGCGATTTCCGACGCTCGCAATCAATCTGACACGATTACTCCCGC
>Ga0222622_10000174_pt1 | contig 23031 bp, 18 predicted proteins | sample PLM2_5_b1metaG_FD_177335 | JGI IMG/M metagenome (GOLD analysis project Ga0222622, IMG submission 177335) | Groundwater sediment microbial communities from an aquifer in East River, Colorado, USA - PLM2_5_b1 | ecosystem: Environmental > Terrestrial > Soil > Riparian zone | place: USA: East...
CGTCGATGCGACGCTGCGCAAAATCGTGCAAGAGCAGGGTGGCAAGAACGTCGAAGAAGCCAATGAATACGTTGAAAAACTAAAGAATGAGAAGCGCTATAAGCGGGATGTTTATTAGGACGTGATTCGTTGAATCGTTACAATGTTAAAGCGGGTGCAGATTGACGGTTTAACGCTCCAACGGGGCGAAGCCATTCGTCATTCTCCTCATTTGTGGCATACTAATTAGAACCTTTTCCGGTCGACGAGAGGAGCTCGTTCGTTCCAATAAATCCAGAGATTCCTCGACTTCGCTCGGATGACAGGAATACCAACCATGTACGAGAACATTGAATTTACCTTGAGCCGTGATTGCGAAGCGATCCAGATCCCGAGCGGACAGAAGACTACGATTCCAGCGGGAACGCAGGGTGTGATCACGCAAAGCCTCGGAGGAAGCTACACCGTCGCAACCTATCAGGGCCTGGCGCGCGTGGCCGAGAAAGACCTCGACGCCTTGGGCTTGGAAAAGCCTCAGGCGCAGCAGTCGCCAAAACCTGCGAGCACTACAAACGGTGAAGTTTCAGAAGAAGACGTGTGGAACCAGCTTCGTCAATGTTACGACCCGGAGATCCCGGTGAACATTGTCGATCTTGGCCTCGTTTACGATTGCCGGTTGATCAAAAAATCGGAAGGCGGCACCAAAGTCGAAGTGAAAATGACTTTGACGGCCCCAGGCTGCGGAATGGGACCGGCAATCGCCCACGATGCGCAGAGTAAGATTCTATCCATCGACGGCGTCGATGAAGCCGATGTCCAGCTTGTTTGGGACCCGCCTTGGAACCAGAACATGATCAGCGAAGCAGGACGGATGAAACTCGGGATGATTTAAGCTGGCGCCTGCGTTGCCTGTCATTCTGAGCGAAGCGAAGAATCTCTGATTATCTGGACGGCCAGCGCAATAAGTGACAGCCAGAGATGTTTCGCTCCGTTCAACATGACACCCGAAAAGAGCGTGGTGATTGCTCGAATCACTGCTGCACTGCGAAATTTTTCGCGAAATTTTTTATTCTCGCGTTGACACGACTTCACTGAATTCTATACTCGCACCCGCAAAGCCCCTCAGATTTGGGCGCATTTTATTGAAACATTATGCCTTTGACTGAACTCATCTTGACTGAAAATGTCCCCGGGCTCGGTGCTGAAGCCGACGTCGTCAAAGTGCGCCGCGGTTATGCGCGAAATTATCTTCTGCCGCACGGAAAAGCATACGAGGTGACACCAGGCGCTTTGCGCCAGCTCGATGCTCTGAAGCAAAAGCGCGCTGAGCGCGAGGCGCGCGAGCTAAACGAGGCAGAAGAATTGGCGCGTCGAATCGGTAAGGCGCGGTTTGTCTTCACGTTGGAGACCGGCGAAACGGGCAAAGCGTTTGGATCAGTCACGGCGCAGGACATCGTGAACCGCATCAAAAACGAACTCGGCTCGGAAATTGATCGGCACAAAATTGTTCTGGAGCGCCCGATTAAAGATACCGGTGAACACGAAGTGGCGATCAGGGTGCATCATGACGTAACCGCGCAACTTACGTTTCAGGTGAAATCCGCAGAAGAACCGAAGCCGGAGGCAGTGAGCGCCGAGGCTGAGGAGCCCAAAAAAAGACGATTTTTCCGCAGAACAAAAGAAGACAAAAAAGAAACGAAATAAATGGCGACTCAATCGTCCGCGTGGACAGGAGAGAAGCCTCGTAAAGCGGGAAATGGCGCTGGCCGAGGTTCGGCGGCGCGAAGCGGCGAAAAAGTTGTCCCCATTTCGCCAACAGGTTCTGCGCAGGATATTCACCGGACCCCGCCGCACAGCGTCGATGCGGAGCAAGGGGTACTGGGGTCAATGCTTATCTCGCCGCGAGAAACCATTGCAGAATGCGTCGAGAAAATTAACGAAGATTACTTTTACGTTCCTGCACACCGGACGATTTACGAAGTTCTCGTCGATCTTTGGAACGCGGGACAAGCAATCGACCTGATCACGTTCACCCAGGTGCTGCGTGATCGGCATCTTCTTGACAGCGTAGGCGGCGCGGCGTTCGTCACCAGCCTTTTCACCTTCGTTCCAACCGCTGCAAACGTTGGGTACTACCTCGAGATCGTTCGCGACAAATACATCCTGCGCGAAATCATTTCCGCCAGCACGGAGAGCGTGCGGCGTGCTTACGAGGAGCAGGATGAAGTCAATAATCTGCTCGACGAAGTAGAACAGAGAATCTTCGCCGTCGGTGAAGACCGTTTCAAAGGCCAGATGCTGTCCATGAAAGACCAGGTAATGGAAGCGATCGAGTCAATTGAGAAGCTTTACGAGCGCAAAGGCGGGATCACTGGAATCTCGACTGGGTTTGTCGAGTTCGATCGGATGACCAGCGGCTTGCATCCGTCGGAAATGATCGTAATCGCGGCGCGGCCGAGTATGGGAAAGACCGCGCTGGCCATGAACATCGCCGAACACGTGGCGATAAATGAAAAACTTCAGATCGGCGTCTTCAGCCTGGAAATGAGCAGCCAACAGCTTGTGCAACGCCTGCTTTGTTCGCGAGCAAGGGTGAATCTGCAAAAAGTACGCGACGGATTTTTGGGTGAGCGCGATTTCCCGAGTCTGACTGCCGCGGCGTCGAAACTGGCGGAAGCGAAGATTTTTATCGATGACAGCGCAAGTCTCAGCATTCTCGAATTGCGCGCGAAAGCGCGTCGGCTCAAATCCCAGCAGGATGTGCGGCTGCTAATTGTCGATTATCTGCAACTGCTAAGATCGACATCTCGCCGCGCGCAGGACAATCGGCAGCTGGAAATATCCGAAATTTCCGCAGGGATAAAAGGGTTGGCGAAGGAATTGAAGATTCCAATCATTGTGGTGGCCCAATTGAACCGGCAACCAGAGCAGCGCTCGGGTGGGAAACCGCGCTTGAGCGATCTGCGCGAATCGGGTTCGATCGAACAGGATGCCGATCTGGTCGCTTTGCTTGTCCGGCCGGAACTCTATGAGGAAGACGAAGAGGCACGTGTGGAAAAAGCCGGCGAAGCCGAATTGATCATCGCCAAACAACGCAACGGACCGGTCGGCGAAATTCCACTCACGTTCCTGAAGGAATTCACCCGCTTCGAAACTCGCGCCCGCAACGTGAGCGAATCGGAAGAAGCGTTTTAAACGTCACGTTCTGCGGAGCGCGCGCGTCCCGCGTGCTGGCGACGGCGTCCTCGCCATCGCGAACTTCATTGTGGGTTCCGCTGCGCTAAGAGCGATCGAAGTTTAACTAAAGATTGTTTCGGCGCGACGCCGAAACCAACACGCGAGACGCGTGTGCTCCCAGAATTGCGTGAAACCGCGTCACAGACTTTTCGCCACCTCGATCACGTGCTGCGCGTCAATCCCACGCTCTTTCATCACTTCAGGGCCAGGCGCGCTGAGTCCGAATTCGTGCAGGCCGACCACTTTGCCATCGAGACCGACGTATTGATACCAAATCTCAGTCACTCCAGCTTCGATTGCGACCCGTTTGCGGCATTCGTTAGGCAACACTTCTTCACGGTATTTCTGCGGCTGGCGATTGAATCTTTCAAAACACGGCATGGAAACGACGCGAATGCCGTCGCCGAGCTCTTTTGCTGCGGCGAGCGCGTGCTGCATTTCACTCCCACACGAGAGGATGATCAGATTGAGCTTGCCGGTCTCTTTTTTTGCTACGTACCCTCCGCGTAGCACTCCTTCGCGACGCAAGTTTGGATCGATCTCGTTCATGATCGGAACGGTCTGACGCGTAAGCGCGAGCAGAGTCGGGCCTTCGGTTCGCTGCATCGCCGCGACAAATGCGCCTGCGGTTTCCTCAGGGTCAGCTGGCCGAATCACATCGATATTCGGCATCAAACGCACTGAGCTGACCGTCTCCACCGGTTGATGCGTCGGACCGTCCTCACCAACGCCGATCGAGTCGTGAGTAAAAATGTAAACATTGGGAAGCTTCGACAGCGCGGCCAGTCGAATAGCAGCGCGGCAATAATCGGTGAACACCATGAAGGTTGCACCTGAGGCGCGGAACAGCCCATGATAGGACACGCCATTGAGGATTGCGCACATTCCATGTTCGCGAATGCCGAAGCGGATGTTGCGTCCGGCGGGAGTGTCTCGTGTGAAATCGCCGCCGTCCTTAATATAGTTCATTGTTGATCCGTACAGATCGGCGCTGCCGCTGATCAACAACGGCATTGCTTTCGCGATTGGCTGCAGCACTTCGCCGCCGGCTTTGCGCGTGGCTAGCTTTGCATCCTTCGGAAACTCCGGAATCTCCTCCAGGAGGTCAGCCGGAACGCTTCGCTCAAGCCCGTCATCGAGCAGCTTTGCTTTGTCAGGGTTTTTCTTGCCCCACGCGGAGTAGTTTTCTTCCCAGCGATTGTAATCGACGAGCAGCTTCTTTTGGTGCTGGGCGAAATAGTCGTACACGTCCTGCGACACGAAATAATGTTCCTCCGGCAATCCGAGAGCTTTACGCGCAGCGTCGACAAATTTCGCGCCGGCTTCGCCATGCGCCTTGTACGTGCCTGCGACTTCAGGGATCCCTTTGCCAATGAGCGTGTGCGCGATAATGAATTGCGGTTTTCCGTTGTCGCGCCTTTTCGCCACGTTGAATGCATCTAGAAACTCTTGCATGTCGTCGCCGTCGATTTCCTGGACGTCGAATCCATATGCCTCCATGCGTTTGCCGGTGTCTTCGCTCTGCGTGTCCTTGGCCGGTGCGTCGAGCGTGACGGCATTCGAATCGTAGATGAAGATCAAATTATCGAGGCCCCAGTGGCCGGCGAGTGCACAAGCTTCGGACGCGACTCCTTCCTGCATGTCGCCGTCGCTGCACAAACAGATCACGTGCTGATCGAAAATCTTGTGCTCATCGGTGTTGAAACGGGCCGCAGCCATTTTTGTCGCCATCGAAATACCGACCGAGTTGCCAACGCCCTGGCCGAGCGGTCCTGTCGTGCACTCCACTCCCGGAGTGTGACCAAACTCAGGGTGACCCGGCGTCTTGGAATGCAATTGCCGAAAGCGTTTGATTTCCGACATCGGCAAGTCGTAGCCGCTCAAGTGCAGCCATGCATACAGAAACATGCTACCATGCCCGCCGGAGAGGACGAAAATGTCGCGATTGATCCAGCGCGGCTGGTCTGGGTTGTATCTCAGTGCATACCCGAAGAGTACTGCGCCTATTTCAGCGCAACCGAGCGGCAAACCAAGGTGGCCCGATTGCGAGGCCTGCACGGCGTCCATACATAAACCGCGCGCCTGATTCGCAGCTTTTGAAAGAATTTCAATGTTCAAACTCATGCAAGGCTTATAATCGCAGCCAAGCCATTCGTCATTCGGATTTCATTTTGAACAATGAAACAGATCACTTTCGTTCACATTGCCGAGCGACTTGAAACCTTGGCGGGGAAACTTCCCGAGAAGATTCGTCGCCCGGTCTTACGTGAGCTGACGCCATTAAAAGAATTGTTCCTGCAACAACGCCCGCCTCGGTTCCTCTTCATCGGATCGAGCAAAACGCCGACCCACAGAATCATCGACACGCTTTTTGCGCCCGGCGCGCCAGAGCAACTGAATGTCGCTCTGATGCCAGTGCATCGATGGGTCGATTGGGACATATCCGGCCATGGAACGATTTCCATCCTGGATGCTCGTGACGCACCCGATTCCGCCACAGCTCAGGTCGAAGAAGATCTCAAACGTCAGCCGCCCGACATCATATTCCTTTTCGACGAGGGGGAATCGAGTCCCGAAAAACCAGCAGCCGGCAAATCCGCCGATGTCCTGTTGCATTTCCAACATGACGTTGGCGGAGCGCTGGCCGACGCCAAAGTCATCGGTATTTGCTTCGGATCGCAAGAGCGTGCTGCGCAGCTGCGAGAAGTTCTGAAAACGCAGCCAGCGATCCGCGATCGTTTGTTGAAGGTCATTCAATTCACCGAAATGCATTCCGCTGAAGCGCGCGGGTTGTTGTCTGTTCTCGCAGAGAAGCTCCCAAACCAAGCAAAAATCGAAATGATCCGAATTTCGCGCGATCGCGAAGCGCAACATCATGTCGCACAAATGCTGATAAAATCGACGACCGCGATTTGCACGGCAATCGGAGCGCAACCGATCCCGCTGGCAGACCTGCCGATTCTCACCTCGCTTCAGGTGGTGATGGTCTCGGGCATCATGTACATCAGCGGGCGAGAACGAAGCTTGCGCGCTGCGACGGAATTTATCACCGCGCTCGGCGTAAATGTCGGCGCAGGAATGCTTCTCCGCGAAGGTGCCCGCGCGGTCCTGAAGTTTTTTCCCGGCTGGGGCAATGTGGTCTGCGGCATGATCGCAGGCGCAGGCACGTACGCTATCGGTCGTGCCGCGAGCGCGTTTTTTATCGGCGGCGTCTCACTGAAGGAGGCACGGCAAAAATATCTGTCGAACCGGAAGAAGGCCTCGCACAAGCTACGTTGGTCGGAGGACTCTGTGAAAGCCTCCAGGCGCATTGAATAACTTGTGAATAAGTTCTCCGCTCCTGCGGATTTTGTTCACAAAATCTTGTGAACAGATATACGAATTTCAAGTGCCACGGGAAGCGGCGCCCACGGTTCATATGAAGCTTTCAGACATCCGAACCGCAGTTCGAGAAATACGTCTGTCACCAGCCAAAAGACTCGGTCAAAATTTTCTGCACGACCAAAATCTTGCCTGCTGGATTATCGATCAAGCCCGGATCACGTCCGACGATTACGTGGTCGAGATTGGGCCTGGGTTAGGCGCGCTGACTCGATTCATCCTCGAGAAAGACGCGCACGTTCTTGCAATCGAGAAAGATGCGCGCCTCGCAGATTTTTTGCGCACAAACTTTCGTCATAAACGACTTGAAATACTCAACATGGATGCGCTGGACTTCGATCCGCGCTCTCTTTTTGCGCATCGCACAGTGAAACTGCTTGGCAATCTTCCGTATAACATTTCGAGCCCGTTGCTGTTGAAGTTCCTTGAACAGCCGAATCCCATATCCCTGTGGTTGTTGATGTTACAAAAGGAGATGGCCGCACGTCTTTCGGCATCGCCATCTACCCATGATTACGGAGCGTTGACACTGCGCGTGCAACTGCACCATCGCGTAAAATATTTGCGCACTGTTTCTGCAACCGTTTTTTTTCCGCGACCTGAAGTCGATTCAGCGGTGCTGCGAATCTTGCCACGTGATCCGCTAGAGCTGCCTCAGCGCGATGACCCGTTGCTTCTGAGCTTGATCCGAGCCGGGTTTTCTCAGAGAAGAAAACAGTTGAGAAAACTGGTTCGCCAACACATCAATGACTGGGACACAGTCTCGCGCCGTCTGGACATCGCCGCCAACGCTCGGGCGGAAGAGTTATCGTTACTGCAATGGATTGCCCTGGCCAATTCCATTGCGCCCCCTGCGCGACCTGAGACGCGCGTGACGATGGATGAGCGCTTCCCAATCGTCGATAAAAACGACCGAATTTTACGATATGCGAGTCGTTCCGAGGTGCATGGGAATAACTTGCGCCATCGGGCCGTCCATATCCTGATATTTAACCAAGCCGGTGACATTTATTTGCAGCAACGCTCGCGCTGGAAAGATCGGCATCCTTTGAAGTGGGACTCGAGCGCTGCGGGCCACGTGGCCGCCGGAGAAAGTTATGATGACACGGCGCGACGCGAATTGAAGGAGGAACTAGGCGTAATTGTGGCTCTTCAGAAGATCGCAAAACTTCCAGCCTCCCAAAAGACCGATCAGGAGTTTGTCTGGTTGTACCGAGGCTTCGCTTCTGGCGATGTGGTACCCGACAAGTCTGAAATCGAGAAAGGCGCATTCATGCCTCCGACGGTTATCGACAGCTGGACATCGGCACGGCCGGAAGATTTCGCTCCGGGCTTTCTGGAGTGCTGGAAGACGTATCGACGGCAGACGCGTTCCCGTAGCGAAGCGCAAATCTTCTCTCACCACAACGGCGCAGGACCATCCAACTAAACTTTCGGCGGCTGTAGCGTGCGCTGTCTCAGCGCATGCCGTCCTTAATTCCGCTGCGGACAGCGGACTCTACAGCATCAGTGCCTGCCCGAGGACCCGATGCCTGACGTTTCTGGCGAAGGCAGGTTCCAGGACTTCCATTTTTTATCGTATTCGACGGCTGGCAACAGTGCGTAACAAGGATGGCGGTTCGCTCGCAGCCATGTGATCAGCTTCACCAAGTTTTCCTTCGCCATTGTCGTGCAACCCGTGGTTGGCCGATCGACGCCGCGGCGAATATGAAAAAAAATCGCGCTTCCTGCGCCGGGCACCGGCGGATCTGAGTTGTGTCTGATTTCAACCAACCAGTGATACGCGAAATCACCCGAGCGCATTTTTTCGTGCGTGTAATTGTCTGGTGGATGCTTGGGATCAATTACGATGTGCCGATTGTAATTCGGTGAGCGCGGGTCATCGCTCCAGACGTCTGCTTCAGTGACTTGATGGTACGGATAGTCAGCTCCTGCAGGCAGGTGCGGATCGTATCCGAAGACCTGGCCGATCGCGAAGACTCCCGCAGGCGCGCGGCCATCTCGTTCTTGCTTTCGAAGACCCGGCTCGTTTTTGCCGGCGAGCCCCGTGCCCCAGGCGACGCCGTTTTTCCCAAACAGCACCGGGAAAGGTCCAGCCACCGCAACCCACTCTCCGCCGCGCGCTCTCTCGAATAATCGCAACTCGCCGCGCATGGAGTTCCATGTCGGCGCAATTCCGAAGATCAGCTGGGTGCAATCATCGGGAACGCCTTCGGCATCCGCGTTGACGGCAAGCAGCCCAAGCAAACAAATCGCGAGGCTGCGCAAGAGCGACATAAGTTCTACAAGGAAGTCATTTTAACTATTCCGCCAGTTGTTTTCACATCCGTGGCAACGACACGTAGCGATTCTTGTTTGTCGGACTCACACGAGATTGAGCCTAAACAAATATCGTTTATGAAAACATTATTCGCATTTGGAGCCATGCTTGGCGTTCTAAGCTTGGCCGTGGCTCCTACAATCGCGCAAACGCAAACCACCAGTACCAGCAGCAACACCACTTACATCGAAACGAGCAAGTTCATCGGAAAGCCCGTGAAATCGTCCCAAGGCGAAGAAATTGGCACAGTCAAAGATGTCGTGCTTGACCGCAATACCGGTTGCATGGCTTACACCGTCCTTTCGACTACGGGTGGTGGTGGTGGCGGGGGGGTGAGCGGGGGTGGCAAAATGGTTGCCGTTCCCTGGACCGTGTATTCCCCAACAAGCGATCTTAGCGCTCTTACAGTCACAGTCGATCGGGAGCGAATCTACAGCGCACCGGTGTTCGATTATGCTCGCATCGAAGAATATTCCCGGCCTGAGTACATCAGTAGCGTGAATAGCTATTATGGCGTAAGCCCGGGAGCGGCAGTCGGCGTTGGAGTTTCCGGGGGCACTTCAACGACCACAACCGGCGCGGCCACGACAACAACAGGTGCCGCGACAGGCGCGGGAGCAAGAGCCGGCGCAACAACTAGTCCCGGCGCAGGTGCACCCACACCTGCAGGAACTCCGCCGCCTGCCGCAACAAGGTCCCCAATGGGCACGGCTTCGCCTGGCAGGTCGCCGATTCCGCACGCCACAGCAGGACGAAGCCCACATGCGACTCCGTCTGGGAGGGCACGTGAAACTCCAAGCACTCGCGGCGGAACAACAGAACGTTCACCGGCGGAAGGGACCCGAGGAACAAAGAGCAGGGAGGAAACGACCCCGCCAAGTAGTCGAGGGGAGGCCGAGCGCAGCGAAACCGGAACGCGATCTGAAAGTGCGCGAGCTCCGTCAGAGGAGGGCACTACCGGTGAAAAGGCAGCCAAGTCACAGAATCGCGAGCGAGGAGGAAAGCGCGAAGCCACTCCGCCGCCGGAGAGACAATAACCAATCCAGACTCGATCGAGAGTTCGGGACTTTCACAATCAGCCCGGCAGCTTCGAAAGTTGTCGGGCCTTTTGTAACAGGAAGCGGGACTATTTACTCCCGGCATTTTCTACAGCGGCTGTATCAGCCGGCAGATATTTCACACCGATGAGCCAAGCCGCCCCGGAGAGGAGAATGATTCCAGACACGACCAGGAAGGCCACGTGCATATTCGTATGACCGCCGATGTAACCCAGTAGCCAGAACGCCTGCACATCGCCGAACGCATGGATAACAAAAATGTTCGCAGCAAACGCGGTCGCGCGCACTGTTGGCACCGAAACGTTGGCCAGCGCCGTGTTTGACGGACCTGTATTCAAGAACAAGAAAAAAATCGCCAGGAACATTGTCACCCATGCCGCAGGAAACGGAATGTAAAGGGTCGCAATGAAAAACGGACAGGCGATGAGCATTCCGATTCCTGAAACCAAGAAGTACGAACCCGCGAAACGCGGACGCAACCTATCGGCGACAACGCCTCCCAAAAGTGTCGAGATCAGCCCCGCGACGACCGTGATCAGTCCAAAGATCGTCATCCCAACATCTGGACTTTGGTTTCGATACCGCAGATACGCTGGCGCCCAAAAGCCCAGGCCACCCGTCACAAAAGTCATCAGTGTCATTGCCACGCAATTGATTAGATACGAGCGAGTGCGGAACAAATTCAGGTAGTCACGCATGCTGCGGCGCGGCGATTTCTGTACCAGATGATGCGAAGCGGTGCGCGGGTCGCGTTGCCAGAAGCACAGCAGGCCCAGCAGCAAACCCGGCGGTGCCACGAGATAAAATGCCCAGCGCCAACCGAGGTGAGTGGCAACTGATCCCCCGATGACATAGCCCAACGCGCTGCCGACTGGAATCGCCGCGCAAAAAATCGCCATGATGCGACCGCGCGTTTCGATCGGAAAAAGATCGGACAAGATCGTTGGCGCAGCCGGTCCGTAGCCGCCTTCGCCAATTCCAACGCAAATTCGGGTGGCAAATAGAATGGCGAATGTTGCCGCCAGTCCGGAGCCGCCGCTGGCCAGGCTCCATAAGATCACCGCGGAGCCGACGATCATCCATCGCGATATTCTATCGGCTAGCAAACCGAGAATTGGCGCGCTGATCATGTACGTCACGAAAAATGCATCGCCGAGCAGACCGGTCTTGGTCATGGCGTTCACATCGCTACTTGCGAAAAAAGTTGCGCGAATATCGGGTTCGAGCGCGGCCAGAACTTGCCGATCGATGTAGTTGAAAAGATTAATGGCCAGGAGCAGGCCGAGAGCGCTGTACGCGCCCCTCAACGGTTGTTGCCTGGATCCCATCGACAATTGCCGATTGCAGTTTGCCCGACGCCGATTGTAAATCATAAACGATGACTTCGACGTCAGCCACCGAACGCGCCATCTACTTCATTGGACGGCTACTGGTGCGCTGCTTTTATCGCGTCACTGCCGTTGGCATGGAGAACCTGCCCAGCGGGGGCTTTCTTCTCGTACCCAATCATATCAGCTGGGTAGACGCTCTCGTCTTGCAGCTTGCCTGTCCGCGTCCGATCCGCTACGTCATCGACCAGGCGTATTATCATAAACGGATTTTGCACCCGATCTTGCGTGCGCTGGGCTGCATCCCAATTAACATCCGCCATTCGCACGCTGCGGTCCGCGCCGCAGCGGAAAGAATTGCCGATGGCGAAATCGTTTGCGTTTTTCCTGAAGGCCAGCTGGAACGCAGGGGAGTTCTGTTGCGTTTGCACCGCGGTTACGAATTGATCGCGCGGCACGCGGATGCGCAGGCCGTTCCGGTTTGGTTGGATCAACTCTGGGGGTCGATCTTCTCATTCCAAGGCGGTAGATTCTTCACAAAGTTTCCGAAGCGCATCCCCTACCCCGTCACGATCGCGTTTGGCAAACCGCTTAAAGCCGAGGCCGCGGATGTCGCGACCATGCGCGAGGAATTGCTGAAGCTTGGCGAATTCTGCTTTAGCCGCCGGCCTTCATTAGATCGACATCTCGCCGAAGAATGTGTGCGCGGACTGAAGCGCAGGCGGTTCGCGACAGCAGTAATCGAGGGAACTGATCACACCAGGCTAAGTCGAGCCAAACTGCTCGGCGCGGCGGCAGCATTAAGTCGTCATCTCAGAAAGGAATTTCCCGACGAACGAATCGCGATCGTTTTGCCCGCCAGCAAGGGATCGATGGTGGCCAATCTGGCTGTGACGCTGGCAAACAAAGTTCCGGTCGATCTTAATTTCACCATGGGACGCGCGGCGAATGAATCCTGCTGCAGGCGCGCCAATTTGCGGGTCGCGATTTCAGCCACGCCATTCATGGAACGACTCAAGGATTTTCCGTGGCCGGAACGCGTTTTGAAGCTGGACGAACTGCTGCCGCATATGAAACGCCAAATCATTTTCTGGTGGATAATGTCGGTGCTGATTCCAGCAGGTTTGCTTTTGCGGCTTTTGCAAATTCCCCAGCAAGGCGGTCACGCCGAGGCAATATTGCTCTTTACAAGCGGCACTACCGGAGAACCGAAAGGCGTTGTCGTTAGTCATCGCAACGTCGTCGGAAATGTCTCGCAATTCCGGGAACTGCTCGACGCAAGAAAAACCGATGCAATCCTTGGTTCCCTGCCCTTTTTCCACACGTTCGGATCGACGGTCACACTTTGGTATCCGCTCATCGAGGGGGTTTGCGTCGTCACGTATCCAAATCCGTTGGAACCGGCCAGGTGCACAGCATTGATCGACAGGTACAAGCTGACGTTTCTGCTCGCGACGCCCAGTTTTCTGCGTTTGTACTTGCGCAAAGCCGAGCCTGAGCAACTCCGCACTTTGCGCCTCATTATTGTCGGCGCGGAAAAATTGCCTCTCGATCTGGCGAGCCATTTCGAAGGGCGTTTCCACAAGAAAGTTTTTGAAGGCTATGGGCTCACTGAGACTGCACCCGTAGTCAGCGTTAATTTGCCCGGTCCGGAACCGAAAGAGCCCGGTGAACAAGTGCAACCGTCCAGCCGTTTGGGATCGGTTGGCAGACTGGCACCCGGAATGGCAGCGGAAATTCGCGAACCGGAAACGGGCCGAAAACTTTCGCTGCACGAAACCGGAATGCTTTGGCTGCGCGGCGTCAACATCTTCGAAGGCTATCTGGACGATCCGAAGCGAACGGCAGAAATCCTGCATGATGGCTGGTTGAAAACTGGCGACATCGGCCGGTTCGACGAGGACGGATTCCTTTACATCGAAGGCCGCCTGTCGCGTTTTTCAAAGATCGGCGGTGAAATGGTGCCGCACGAAACAATAGAACAAAAGATCATCGATCTATTGGAGCTATCCGGGAGAGATGAGCGCCCCATCGCAATCGTTGGGGTGCAGGATGAAGCTAAAGGCGAAGCGCTCGTACTCCTCAGCGCAGTCGATCTCGATCTCGCCGAGCTGCGCAAAAAACTGCAGGAAGCAGGTGTTCCAAACTTGTGGATTCCAAAACAGGTGCACCGGGTTGCCTCAATCCCAGTCCTCGCTTCTGGAAAATTAGATTTGAAAAAATGCCAGGCGCTCGCGGCGGAGCTGTAGCACAGCCATCCTGGCTGTGGGGCCGGCGGGCATCTTGCCTGCCAATTCACGGTGCGACACGCCCAGTCGCCCTACAGGCAAGATGCCTGCGCTACGGACGAGTCGGCGAATCTTCCTCTTTCAATCGCCAGGGCGAAATTCTGCCAAAGAGATCGCGTGTCGCGCCTGCGATGTCTTCGGCTTTTGACACGCCGCTGTCGATCAACGCCCGTCCAGTGCTTAACCAAATTTTCCTCACGACCAAGGCGCCGTTTTCGCGCACGATTCGCCCAAGATGCTGGACTGCTGCAGCGGTAGCAGATTTCCGGATAAGTTCAGGGGCGCAGCGCGAAGTCAGTTCGCAGTAGCGCCGGGCAACTTCGCCTACGCGCAGCGTGAGAAACGCGTTCGCCGCGCCATTGGACACGCATTTCACCAGGAGAGCTGAAATACCGCTCAGCCCCGGAATTCCGCCTTTGAGAGCCGGCACGACGGAAACTGCAAGCGGCGCGACCATTTCGCCAAGGTCAAGCGATTCAAGCCCGCTCGCGACGAAAGCTGTTCCAGCGACGTTCGCATACAGCCGCACCAACTCTCGAGGAGAAGGACGCTGGACGTAAATTCGCGCGACACGCGTGACCATTTGAATTTGGGTGAAGAGGACGATGAGTCCATCGAGCCGACCATTTTGCATTAGCGCCGTGCTAAGAAACACAGTGCTCGCTGTTCTGCGGACAACTGAATCCGCCTGCGCTGAGAGATGTCCGACTGCGTTTTCGATCTCCTCATTGGTGATAAGCGGCATATGTCGTGTCCGTGGATTTACGGCGAGTCGGACCCGGAGAGCCTGCAAATAGGCGTCGTGCTTTGGGCCGGAATCCTCCTCTGGCGGGACGAGGGCAGCGGGAAGCCTTGCGTATGCAATTGCGCAGTAGAGCGCGAAAAATCCAGCAGCAGCGCAAACGCTCCAAAATACGATTGTCCCGGCGATCGGATGGATCCTCTCGGCAAGGGAGATCAAGCTGGCAACACCTGCAATTATCAGCGACACCAGGCAAATCGTCATCAGCACAGCGAAGCCGACGATCAATTTCCTCGCGCTGGAATTCTGGACTGCGACAACGGGTTTCACGATCGTTCCTGGTAACTGTGCACCCGTGGAGAGCAGGCTTCAATCGAAACGTCCCTCATTGCTCTCGCAAGGTTGACGCCAGGCGTGCGCATCTCAAGTTCGCCGGTGATGAAAAATACATTCCTGGCATTTTCTTCAGCTGGTCCGACCGTGATTTTTCGAAGGATACGCGTGAGCAGGCGCTTTGGAACGAGCACGCTGCGTTTATCGATCAACTCGTTGACGACGGTTTTATTTTGATGGGTGGACCTTTGGTCGATGAAGGTGGCTCTCTGTTGATCATCAATGCAGAAGATGAAAATGAAGCGAGAGATACACTAAAAAATGATCCGTGGATGCAGCACGGCATTCTCAAACTGGAGAGCATAAAGCGCTGGCAAATCTTCATCGACGAGAGGAAGTAATACTTGTCACGTCTGCCGAAGCCGTTTTTTCTGCGAAGCGGTGTAGAGGCGGCTGTGTCAGCCGCTGATTGCTCGCTCGCTTGGAAAACTACAACGCGCCGTGGCGAACTTCTTCGTCGATCGCCAGGTAATCATTCCGCGGCGGACTGAAGGTATCGAGCACTCGGGTGGGCGACATCACTTCCACCCCGTGCGGAACATTGCTGGCGAGATAGAACGAATCGCCGGTGGAAAGTTCGTGTGCCACACCGTCAACAATGAGCCGCATTTTGCCTTCGAGAATGTGAACGATCTGCTCCTGTGGGTGCGAGTGCGCAGGCATGATACTCCCGGCCGCCAGCGTGGCGAGCATCTGATACATTGTTTTGCCGTTTGCGACCGTCCGGCGCGTGATGCCGGGACAAATTTCAATCGTCGGGTTCTCTCGTTTCATTTCAGAATCTTACGCTGAGCCCCCCATGGAAGCGTCAGATTTTTTGTACCCGAAATTACTTGTCTCTTGCCATTTGTCACAAGTCACTGGCAAGATCCGGCCATGAAAACATTTACGTCATTACTCACAATCCTGTTCGCGACATTGATCGCGCTTCCGTCATTTGCACAAAGCCCCGCCGAATCACCGGCTGTCGCCACTTCGGCGGCTGCCGCGAGTGCTACGGGCGGCCAGCCGAATCCACAGGAGATGATGAAGCAGATGATCGAGTTGTCGAAACTGAACGAAAATCACAAGCTGCTCGCGAGCATGGACGGCAATTGGAACTTCACCATCAAAATGTGGATGAACCCCGATCCAAACGCGCCCCCGCAGGAATCCAAAGGCACCGCCACGCGCAAGAGCATCATGGGCGGTCGCTACTTTGTCATGGACGTGAGCGGAAAAATGCAGATGCCCGGTGAAGATGGCAAACTGAAGGATATGCAATTCAAAGGCATGGGCGTCGAAGGCTATGACAACGTAAAGAAAAAGTTCGTCGGCTCGTGGATCGACAACATGGGCACCGGTGTCCAGTTCTCCGAAGGAACCTACGATCCCGCGACTAAGACATTCACTTACACGAGTGAGATCGAAATGATGCCTGGAATAAAAACACCAGTGCGCGAAGTGCTGAAAGCCGCCGATAACAACCACATGATACTTGAATGGTACGAAAAACGCGGTGGCCAGGAAAAGAAGACCATGGAAATCAATTACACCCGCGCGGGCAAGAAGTAGCCAAGCTTCGATTTGATTCTGCGAGAGTCACGACATCAATGTCGTGGCTCTTTTGCATTTCGTGTGAGATCGACAGCATCCGAGCGAGCTAACCTGCCGAACTCGACGATAACGCATCGCCTGCTACGTTCGCGCCATTCACAAGCCCATAACCGAAACTGGAATCGACCCGCGCTTTCAAGGTCGCGAACGTCAGCCGGGCCTCGATCTTCTCCGTGCGCTCGCCATCATCGTTGTTGTCATTTATCACGCGGCCCTTTTCGGATTCAAATTGCCCGGCCGCGTTGATCGCTTCGGCTGGATCGGCGTCGATCTTTTTTTTGTCCTCAGCGGTTACTTGATCGGCGGGCAACTGCTCGCCCCGCTCGCGCGCGAACAATCGATCAAGCTTGGGCGCTTCTTCTCTCGCCGCGTCTTGCGGATCATGCCGGCTTACTTTGTCATTCTGGCGGTTTACTTTTTGTTGCCGTCGTGGCGGGAGTATCCCGACATGGCGCAGCCGCTCTGGAAATTTCTTTTGTCTGTCCAAAACATTGCGCTTCACGGCGGGACCGCGTTCTCGCACGCATGGTCGCTCGCGGTCGAAGACCAATTCTATCTTTGTCTGCCCTTCATCCTGCTCGTTGTGAGTCGCTGGCCGCGCGCTGCGATTATCATTCCATGCGTCATCGTTTTCGGCGGGCTCGCATTACGCGCAGTTCTGGCTTGGAAGAATCCGTCGATCTACGGCGGCGTTTCGTTTCGTGCGTTTCAAGCGTGGATCTATTACCCATCCTGGACTCGGCTCGATCCGCTCGTCTTCGGCGTTGTGCTCGCCGCAATCGAAAAATTCCGGCCGCACTGGTGGAAGCGATTGACGAATTTTGCGATCTGGCTCTGGCTGCCTGCTCTGGCGCTGATCAGTTATGGCTTATATCTCGGCGAAGGCGATAATCTCACCGTCGCCGCCTGCGTCTGGCAATTCCCGCTCATTGCACTCGGCATGGCTGGGCTCCTCATCTGCGCGCAAAGTCCGCGGTTGATTTTTCGACGGATAAAGATCCCGGGCGCAGCGTTTGTCGCCAGCATCGCTTACAGTGCGTACCTGATACAGAAACTCATCATTCACGGGGTCGAGCAGTTTTGTTCATCTCACAACATCCAGCTCACATCTGCGCTCGCTCTTGTCGGCGTGGAACTCTGTGTTTACGCCGCGGCTACTCTCCTTTTCTTGTTGGTCGAACGACCTTTCCTCCAATTGCGTCACCGACTCGCTCCACGGAGTTCACCCGCCGCGGCGGGCAAACGCCTGGCGCCGCGAAGCCTAGGCAGAGGTCGCTAACGATCTCGCTACGCGTCGCAAATCGTCGAGCAGGATCTCCATATCGCGCAAAGTGGTTCGATAATTCAGGACGCAGCCGCGTAAGGCGAAGCGACCGCCAAGCGTGGCATTAGAGAGATACGAACTGCCGTCTCGTTGCAGAGCAACTAAGAGGCGTTCATTGAAGGCATCGATTGTCTGGTCCGATTCGCTGCGAAGCTGGATTGGCACATGCCGAAAGCAGAAGATCGACAGCTCGACCGGTGCAATCATCTCGAAGTCATCGCTTTCTCGGACCAGCGACTCGAAGTAGCGGGCACAGGCAAGATTGCTTTCAATCGCTTCGCTCAACGATTCAAGGCCTACCCCTTTTAACACCATCCACACTTTAAGAGCACGGAAACGCCGCGACAGTTCCGGCCCATAGTCCCAAAACGCGAAGGCCTCATCTGCCTTCTCGCCAATGATGCGAGTATATTCGGCGTCGTGGGCGAAAGCGGCCCGCGCAATTTCTGGAGAACGGTAAATCACGCAGCCAACGTCCACCGGAAGATAAAGCCATTTGTGAGGATCGAGCGCGATCGAATCCGCCTCCTCAATGCCGGCAAATAATTCACGCGCGGATTTCGCGAGGACAGCGAAGGCGCCATAACTCCCATCCACGTGCATCCAAAGTTGGAAGCGGTTCGCAACTTCTCGAATCTCAGCTAACGGGTCGACCGACCCAGTGTTCACTGTTCCGGCATTCGCAACGACGCAGAATGGAACATAGCCAGCTTCCAGATCAGCGGTGATTTTTGAAATTAGATCGTCCACTCGGATTCTGAAGTGTTCGTCGACCGCGACGTGGCGCACATTTTGGCGCCCGATCCCCAGAAGCGCTGCTGCCTTGGCGATGGAAAAATGCGTCTCGCTCGACGCATACATGCGCAAGCGGTCTGACGACGAGTCTTTCGCCGGCCGCGCCGCGGCAATCGCGGCGAGATTAGCCATCGAGCCGCCGCTGACAAACAGTCCGCCGGCTTCGGCATTGAATCCAAGAATTTGCCGGATCCAGTTGATCGTCAGACGTTCCAGTTCCACCGGCGCCGGCGCGGAACGCCAGACCGTAAGGTTGGCGTTTAAAATCGAGGCGAGCAGATCGGCAAACGCGGCAACAGGAGTCCCGGGCGATTGCACGTAGCCAAACATCCGCGGATGCGCGTTCTGCCGGCTAAATGGGACAATGGTCTCGCGGAAAACCCTAAGCAGACTGTCAAAATCGATGCCCTTGGTCGGAAGCGCGGCATCGAGCCGGTCGCGAATCTCGCGTGAAGACATGCGGCCATACACTCTGTGATCGCGGAGCTCTCCGTAATAATCCGCCATAAGTTGGATGACGGAATTACCCCAGTCGCGTAGTTCATCGGAAGAAGGCTCAAGCATTTTCACGTAGTATGCGTCGCGCCGAAGGGGTTGTCAGCCTCCGCACAAGGACTTTTGCGGAAGGGATTTCAGATCCTGATCGACAATGTCTGGGCGAGATAACTTGCCGAACTCGACGATGACTAATCGCCCGCTACGTTCGCGCCATTCACAAGCCCATAACCGAAACTGAAGTGCCACTCCGGCTCGGAGTCGACCCGCGCTTTCAGGATCGCGAACGTCAGCCGGGTCTCGATCTTCTCCGTGCCCTCGCCATCGTTGTTGTCGTCATTTATCACGCGGCGCTTTTCGGATTCAAATTGCCCGGCCGCGTTGATCGCTTCGGCTGGATCGGTGTCGATCTTTTCTTCGTCCTCAGCGGTTACCTGATCGGCGCCGCGGCGCAGTCACCGCTTTGAAGATCGACGTCTCCAAACCGGACAGCATCAAACGCTGGCAAATCTTTATCGACGAGAGGAAAAATATATCCTACGGAGGGCGGCAAAAGAAGACGATGCGACCAAGTCGGGAGCAAGCCGAATGAGGCTAATGGCTGGCGGCAGTCTCGAGAAGCGAACCTCGGTTGTGTTGCCGCAGCAGCGCCGCGAATCTGCTGTCCGAGCGCAGCGGATCCAACAAGGGGTCATACCTGATCATTCTTGCGTCATGCCCGTTCGTTCGCCTCTCAGGACCTCTTTGTAATGCTCTAGCGAACCATTCGAACGCCGCATCCTTCTCACCGCGAGTACCATATAACACAGCGACATTATAAGGATCCGCTTTGCCTTCTCCGGCCAGCTTCAGAATTTCTGGCATCATCGAATCCGCCTCCGACTTACGGTCTGCAGAGATCAGCACGGTTGCAACCCAGGCGAGAGCATCACCCTTATTCTCGGGATCGAGTTCACCTACCCTTTGATAATGTTCGATAGCTTGTTGGTACATGCCATTTAATGCATAGGCGAACGCCACATTCTCCTGTATCAGCGCCTCGTCAGGAGCTAACTCAGCTGCCTTGTAACAATACGCCAACGAGCTTCGATACTGTCGGGCAAAAGCGAGAATGAATCCTAAAGCTGTATTATTAGTAGGCGAGAGCGGGTCGAGCTCTTGAGCCCGTCTCATCTCTCGCACAGCTTCATTTAGCTGCCCAGAGCCACACAAGCACCAAGCGTAGCGCTGGTGGGCGATAGCCAAATTGGGATTCAATGCAAGGGCGCGTCGAAGGGAATTCATCGCCGCTTGATGATCCGACTCTTTGCTTACTCGGTCACCTTTTTGATAAAGTTGAGCCATCGCCGCAGCGACGTGAGCTTCGGCAATAGAATCGTCCAGTAACAGCGCGCGCTCGGCCGCTGCTTTGGCATTTCCGATCCGATCGGGTCGCCGGTCATAATTATAGTAGAACTGCAAGTAATAGCAGTCGGACATCAGTGCGTAGGCGAGCGCAAAATTCGGCTCCTGCTCGACGGCTCGCCCAAAATAGCCGATCGCTTTCTCAAGTCCGTCCTTCGATCGCTTGTTCCAGAAATAAAGACCCATCAGATAGGAGTCATATGCAGCGGCGTTTGTTGTATAATGTTTCCTCAACTGCTTCTGCTCGTCGGTAGTAAGATTAAGCGCAAGCGATCGGACGACGCTGTCGGAAATCGAGTCCTGAATATCGAAGATGTCGGCAAATGTTTGGTCGAATTTTTCCGACCAAAGAGTGCGACCGCTGGCAACGTAAACAAGTTGCACAGTGGTCCGGATCTGGTCCCCGGACCGCTGAATAGTTCCGCTCAAGATCGCATCCACCCCTAATGTGCGCCCCGCCGCGAGCGGGTCCTTTTGTGACCCTTTATATTTCGAAACAGCACTGGTTGGCAAAACCACGAGTTGCTTGAGGTTGCTCAATCTGCCGATTACTGCATCGGCCATACCCAGTCCCAATAGCTCATCATTCATATCCTGACCGAGCGGCTCGAATGGCAACACCGCAATCGAGCGAAGTGTATTGGTGACGGTTTCCGGCGAAGTCGTGGGAGCCGTATTTTCGACCCTATGTTTCTTGAGCCAGCCAATGCTAGGTCCTCGCGCAAGAAACGCGGCTGTGAGCACAATTACCCCAAGAACGGCGAGCGCCAACGGGCCGCCAGTTTTGCCGGGCGACTGCTGTCGACCCTTCGCTGTAGCCGCTTCCGTTCGATTCTCGGCCAATGTTGGCTCGGTTTCTTGCTCTGCCTTTACTGTGGCACTGCCATTGTCGGTTCGATCGCTAACTTCAGCAACGAAGCGATAGCCGCGACCCGGAACCGTCACGATATAGCTGTGTGAGCCCGGCGTTTCGCCAAAAATACGCCGCAACGTCGAGATGTTCTGGCTCAGATTGTTCTCCTCGACGATCGAATCGGGCCAAACCGCCTCCATCAGCCGTTCCTTGTCGAGGACGGTATCGTGATGCTCCACCATGTAGAGGAGCGTTTCGAACACTCTCGGGGTAAGGGACACCGTCGTCCCATCCAGCCGCCGCAAGAGCCGTTTCGCCGTGTCGAGGCGAAAATCGCCAAATTCGTAGAGGTGACCGGGGGTAGCTTGCATTGTCGTTTTCAGAACAATTCAGAAAAATTCAGCCGCAACTTAAAGACTTTCATAATGGGCAGAGCAAAAGTTGACCACGCGCGAGTCGGCTCAAGCCTCCCGCGCGGACAAAACATACTAAACCACATGAAAGGACAAGAAAATGAAAAAGAATCTTAAGAATCCCAATCCTATTAAAGCCATGATGTTCCTGCCGCCAAGCCCAGTCAATCGGGCGGAACGGAAAGGTTGTTTCATAAAAGCGAAAACTCCACTCATGACAAATTCGATGAGCCGATCGCCTTCGCGGTACGGTTTATTTCTCATTCTGCTGGTGCTCGCTACCTTCGCGCTTTCGCAGGCGGCGCAAGCGGTTGTCCCGCCACCGGACGGAGGCTACGCCGGTGACAACACCGCTGAGGGCACTGATGCCCTCTTCAGCCTGACAACCGGCACGGAAAACACGGCAATAGGCTTTGATGCGCTCTACAGCAACACAACGGGCAGCGAGAACACGGCCACCGGTTCTGATGCGCTTCTGAGCAATACAACCGGCATTAGAAACGCAGCCAGTGGTTTTGCCGCGCTTGAGAGCAACACAACCGGCGTCAGAAACACCGCTACTGGTCGTGCTGCGCTCGCTAACAACACAACCGGCAACGACAACACGGGCGATGGCCACGACGCGCTCTTTTCCAACACAACCGGAATCCACAACACCGCTACCGGTAGTTTCGCGCTGCTTTTCAGCACAACGGCCAATGACAACACGGCTGATGGTTATGGTGCGATGCTTTTCAACACAACTGGTAACGAAAACACGGCAACCGGCTATTTTGCGGTCTATCAGAACACAATTGGCAATAACAACACGGGCAGCGGTTATAGCGCGCTCCTGAATAACACAACCGGCAATCAGAACATCGCATTGGGCTATTTCGCCGGGAGCAATCTCACTACGGGCGACAACAATATCGATATAGGGAACCAGGGTGTTGCTGGCGAGGCCGGCGCCATCCGAATCGGCACGATAGGAACACAAACAAAAACATTTGTCGCTGGCGTCAACGGAGGAGCAGTTACAGGCCCAGCCGTTAAAGTAAACGCCGCCGGTCAACTTGGCACGCCACCCTCCTCGGCCCGTTTTAAGGAGGAGATCAAGCCGATGGACACGGCGAGCGAGACGATCCTTGCGCTCAAACCGGTGAGCTTCCGCTACAAGAAGGAGGTTGATCCTGAGCGTGCGCGGCAATTCGGTCTCGTGGCCGAGGAAGTGGCACAGGTGAATCCAGATCTGGTGGATCGTGACGCGGAAGGGAAGATTTACAGCGTTCGTTACGAAGCGGTGAACGCGATGTTGCTCAACGAGTTTCTCAAAGAGCATTGCAAAGTCGAAGAACAGGGTCACGAGATTCTTGAGCAAAGAGCGACGGTTACTGAACTAAAGAAGGAGATGGAGACTGTCGTCGCGCAGCTCAAGGAGCAGAG
>Ga0222622_10000178_pt1 | contig 22843 bp, 15 predicted proteins | sample PLM2_5_b1metaG_FD_177335 | JGI IMG/M metagenome (GOLD analysis project Ga0222622, IMG submission 177335) | Groundwater sediment microbial communities from an aquifer in East River, Colorado, USA - PLM2_5_b1 | ecosystem: Environmental > Terrestrial > Soil > Riparian zone | place: USA: East...
CTTGTTCTTAGCTGGTAGCTGGTAGCTGGAAGCTGGAAGCTGGAAGCTGGCTTGGTGTATCTTTCCCCCATGAACCGCCGCGATTTTCTCTCGACCGTCGCCGTCGTCCCTGCGTTAGCAGTTCGTCAAATACCAAATCCGCCGGCCCCGCCGCCAGCGACGAACGGGCTGAAACTGGGGATCGTCACCTACAACATCGCCAAAGACTGGGATGTGCCGACGATTATCAAGAACCTCACCGAGGCCGGGTTCGAGGCCGTCGAGTTGCGGACGACGCATAAGCACGGCGTGGAGATCACGCTGTCGCCGGCGCAGCGGGCGGAGGTGCGAAAACAGTTCGAGGCGTCGCCGATTAAGATCGGCGGGCTGGGCACCACGTGCGAGTTTCACGCCGCCGATCAGGCAACGGTGCGCAAGAATATCGACGAAACGAAGGAATGGGTGAAGCTGGCGAAAGATCTGGGATCGCCCAGCGTCAAGGTACGGCCGAACGGTCTCGTCAAGGACGTCCCCGAGGAGAAGACGCTCGAGCAGATTGGCAAGTCCCTCGCCGAATGCGCCGCCTTCGCCGGCGACAACGGCATCAAGATCCAGCTGGAAGTGCATGGGACCGAGACCCAGCGCGTCCCACGCATCCGTAAGATTTTTGATTACGCTGGTAACCCGGCGACGCTGCGCGCGTGCTGGAACTCAAACCAGACGGACTTGCTCGATGGCGGGTGGGACGCGAACTTCCAGCTCCTCAAGAATCAAATCGGCCAGGTCCACATGCGCGATCTGATGCTCGACGAGTACCCGTGGCGAAAGCTGATCTCGAACCTGGCGGCGATGAAGTTTCAGGGGTATTGCTTCGCCGAAATCCCCGAGTCCTCGGATCCGGTGCGCGTGCTGAAATATTTCAGAGGAATGTTCAGGGCGTACCAAGGCTTGTAGCCAGTTTCCAGTCGGTCGAGCCTTAAGCCTTAAGCCCTGAGCCTTGAGCCTTGAGCCTTAAGCCCTGAGCCCTGTCTACACTCTCCCGAGCCAGTGTAAGAGTCCGAGCGTCAACCACGGCACGTAGGTGATCAGCAGAACGCCGATGGCAAGAATGCCGAGCATCGGCAGCGTGGCCCAGGTCACTTCCAGGACCGGCTTCTTGAAGCGCACCGACGCGAGCAACAGGTTCAGACCCAGCGGCGGATGCAGGAAGCCGAGTTCCAGGTTGGCGACGAAGATGATTCCCAGATGCACGTAATTCATCCCGTACAGTTCCGCAATCGGCAGGATCAGCGGCACCACCACGACGATGGCCGAGAAGATGTCCATCAACGTGCCGACCAGGAGCAGGAACACGTTGAGACCGAGCAGGAACACCAGTCGTGAATGAATGTGTGTCTGCGTCCATGCGACGATTCGTGTCGGGATCTCGGCATACACCAGTTGGTCGGTGAGCCCGGCGGCAACGGCGAGAATAAGCAGCACGCCGCCGACCAGCGCCACGCAGTCGGCCGCCACGCGAAGCACGTCTTTCCACGTTGGCAAATCCCGGTGGATGTAGCGCTGCACGATGAGGGTGTAGAGCGCGGCCAGAGGAGCAGACTCGACGAGCGTTGCGACCCCGCCGACGAATGCCCCGACGACGAAGACCGGCAGGAACAGTTCCCACTTCGCCTCCCACGAGGCGGCGAAGGCTTCCGACCAGCGAAACGGCCGCCGCTCGGCGTGTGTCAGCAGCCCCTCGCGGACGCCCAGCGTGGCCAGCAGTCCGAGCATCAGAAAGCCGGGCAGAAGTCCCCCGATGAAGAGATCCTCGATCGACGCCTTCTGAGAGACGATGCCGTAGAGCATCAGCGGCAGCGACAACGGAAAGAGCAAGCCGAGCGAGCCGGAGGCGGTGAGCAGGCCGATCGAGAAGCGCTCGCGATAGCGATCGCTCGTCAGTGCCGGCAGGAGCAGGCCTCCGAGCACAAGGATCGTCACGCCTGAGCCGCCGGTGAACAGCGTGAAGAACGCACACAGCGTTGCGGCCGCGATGGCCGTGCCTCCCGGCGCCCATCCGACCCACGCGCGGAATACCCGCAGCAGCCGCTCCGACGAACGTCCCTCTGCCAGCAGGAACCCGGCGAGCGTGAACAACGGAATCGCGGCGATGCCGGTCGAGGTCGTCAGCTCCTGATATGCCATCATCGGGAGCACGATCGGTTGGTTGCCGCCGGTGAGCGATGCGAACAGCGCGAAGCCCCCAAGCACCGCAAAAATCGGCGCGCCGACGATGCCCGCGATAATCACCAGGGCAAACCAGGGAAGCACCGACTGCTGCTCCAGCATCGCGCGGTTGTAGTTGAGCGCGATGCCGGCGACGATGCCGAGCGACGCGAAGGCGCGTCCCTGCCATCGCGGCGACGCACGCCAGACCAGGCGAAGGGCGATCAGCGCAAAACCGATTGGCAGAGCGAGGTCGGCCAGCCACGTGGGCAGGCCTTCCGTGACGACGATGCCGGCGATGCGGTCGCCGCGAACGAGGGCGCTGCCGCCGATGGCGAGGATCGTTGTGATTAGGGCGCCGACCGTGGCACCGACAACGTGGGCGATCTCCCCAAGCACCCCTTTCGGAAGGAATTCGCCGGTGGCCAGCGTCAGCAGCTTGCCGTCGCGCGCCGCAATGGCGCCGCCCAGCATGCCGAGCCACAACGTCAACACCGCCGCCACCGACCCTGATCCCGGGATTGCCGCGCCAAAGAATCGCCGCGAGAAGATCTCGGCCAGCGGCAAGATCATGATCCCGCCGAGCGTCAGGCTGGCGATGCGATTCTCGGTGTCGGTGGCGAACGCCTTCAGCAACTATTTGCCCTTGGACTTCCTGAGCGCGTCCCGTTCCTGCACCGCCATGTCGAACACGTCGGCAGGCACCATCGAGCCGCGCATCGTCGACACCAGCTGCGTGGCGGCGGTGCGGAACTCCGCCGCCGCTTTGGGATCGAGGGTGATCACCTGGAGCCCACGAGCCACCATCTGTTTGACCGACTCGGCGTCCTGTGCCGGCGCTTCCGCGCGCACCCGCTTTTCAAGCGCCTGCGCCCCGGCGGCGACCTTTGGTTTGTCCTCCGCGCTGATGCCGTTCCATGCGGTGTTGGAAATGATCATCGCTCCGGTGAGCGGCGCGATGTGAAGGTCGAGCATGTATTTCGCGTCACGGAAGATCTGAAGAGAGAGGGCGAGATACGGCGGATTTGGCGCCGTGTCGATCAGTCCGGTCGGCACCTTCAACTGTGTCGGAATATCCGCTGGCAGCAATGCCACCGGGTGGAAGCCGTTCGCGACGTACCACTGAACCCACTTGTCAGCACCCTTGGTCGTGAAGAGCTTGGCGCCCTTGACGTCGGCCAGCGAACGCAGTGGTTTCTTGGAGAACACCTGGACCCAGCCGCCGCTGCCCCAGCTGAGCAGATGGAACCCCTTCGCCTGTAGTTTCTGATCGAGCAGCGGTGCGAGTTTCTTCTCCACCGCCATTTCCTCTTCATCGGACTCGAAGAAGAACGGCATCGCGAAGACGTTGAACGCGTCATCGAGTTCGGCCAGCCCCGCGGCGGTGAGGAAGGAGGCCTGAAGCGCCTCAGTCCCCGGGCGCATCTTCTTGATCATCGTCGACTCGTCACCCTGGGTGCCGCCCGCATAGACCGTCAGCTTGACGCGGCCCGCAGTGTCCTTGTTCCAGGTGTTGCCCATGTCGAGCAGCGCCTTGTGCCACGACGTATTCGCGGGCACCAGCGTGGCGAGCTTGATCTCGCCAGGCGCGGCGAGCAGCAGCGCGGGCGCGAGAACCAGGGGCAGGACATACAGGACAAATCTTTTCAGGACGGACATCGCGTGAAGTGCTCCTTTTATTGAATGCCTCAAGCCTTAAACCTTGAGCCCTGAGCCTTGAAGCGTCATTTCGTGAACATCGTATCGATATGATCGAGCAGGGCGCGCGCGCGGCGCTGCTGAACCAGCGTCACCAGCCGTACGGATGGATCCTTGTCGGGGTCGATCGCGAGCGCCGTCTGCAGCAGTTTCTCGAATTCCGCTCGATCCTGTGCGGGCAGCGCCACGCCCGTGGCCAGTGCCACGTAGGGGCCTGGTGCCTCGCCGTGCTGCAGTTCAACCGCTCGTGCGAAATGCTTGCGAGCGCGGTCGGGATCACCGCCGAGCGCTGCCGGCAGGCTGTCGAGCGAGATGAACATCTCGTGCAGCGCGCCTTTGTTCCAACTCTCGTCGAGCGCCAGCGCGCGGTCGGCCAGCGTGCGGACGACCGGCATGTCGATCACGAGATCCGGTTTATCGATACCGAGGCCGATCGCCGATCCCCACGACGCGGCCATCCAGTAGAGCAGCGGCACGTCCTTCTTCTCAGCCTTGGCGAGCGCCGGTTCGGCATCGGTCAAGAGCTTGGGACCGATGCCCGGAAAGCGCACTTCCATCGCCCGGAGGCAATAGCCCTTCGCGCGCAGGTAAAGTTTCAGTGCCCGCTGATTCAAGTGCGCGACTTCGTCGTGGTGCTCCGCCTCGCCCAGTACTGCCGCCTCGGTCTCCAGGTACGCGACGCCGTACTGCGTAAAGTTGCTGCAGGTCGCAATCAGGAGGTCTTTGTTCTTCGGCGCGGAGTCGAGCAGCGATTCATACAGCTTCAGCCCGAACGGGATCGCATCTCCGACCAGTTCGGGGTCGTCGTCTCTGGTAAACACATCGCCGCTCGAGGCGAGCGTGCTGGCAACCATCCCGACCGCCTTGCGCTGCACGAGCCCGCACGCCGGCAATGCGGCGGCCGCGACGGCGATGACGACAAGACGCGAGGCGACGGCGTGGGCAAACGTCTGCATGCTGAATTCGAAATTGTATAACGTCAGCGCCGGATTCGTTCAGTATCGCAGTATCGACCCGGCGGGCTGAAGAGGTCGTGAGGGAGGGCTGAAAAAACGATGAAACCCCGTCAGGCGCTCTCGCTGCCGCCGGTGCGAGTGTCGCCGGCGCTCGCGGCGGGCCGCCAATCGTGGGTGACGCGCAGCACTTCTTCGAGGGTCGTTTCGCCCCGGCCGACGAGCGCCAGGCATTCCTCACGGAGCGACACCATTCCGTTCGCGCGCGCCGCTTCGTAAAACCTCGGATCGGCGGCTCGCGTGAGGACCAGCTCGCTGATATTCGTCTTCATCTCCAGCAGCTCGAAAATCCCGATGCGCCCGCGAAAGCCGGTGCCGCGACAATCGTGGCAGCCGCGTCCGCGGAAGTACGACGTGGGCTCACCGCGGCGAAACATGGCTCGCAGAGCGTGCGGCGTCTGGACCTCCACGCGGCACGTTGTACAAATACGGCGCACCAATCGCTGCGCCACGATGCCAACGACGCTGGAGGCGAGGAGGTACGGCTCCAGGCCCATTTCGAACAAGCGCGTCACCGTCGCCACTGCACTGTTGGTGTGCAGCGTCGACAGCACCAGATGGCCGGTCAGCGACGCTTCAATGGCCACCTCGAGGGTCTCGCTGTCGCGGATCTCGCCGACCATGATGACGTCGGGATCCTGACGAAGGATCGACCGCAGCCCGGTGGCAAAGGTGAAGCCGGCTTTATCGTTGGTCTGTCCCTGGTTGACGCCAGGCAGCGCGAATTCGACTGGGTCTTCGATCGTGACGATATTCTTCCCCGTCTGAGCGAGCTCGCCAAGTGCGGCGTAAAGCGTCGACGTTTTGCCGCTGCCAGTCGGACCCGTGATCAGCAGGATTCCTTCGGGACGATGAATCAGCTCCCGCATCGTCTCCAGCGCCTGCCCGGACATGCCCGCGTGATCGAGTTGCAGTCGCAGCCGGGTGCTGTCGAGCAGCCGCAGCACGGCCTTTTCGCCGTGCACGGTCGGATACGTAGAACTTCTGAGGTCCAGCCGCTGATCGCCGACCGTCGCGCTGAAGCGGCCGTCCTGCGGTACCCGATGTTCGGCGATATCCATCCCCGACAGCACTTTCACTCGGGCGACGACCGCCGGCGCCAGTGTCGACGGCAGCACGGCAACCTCGCGGAACGTCCCGTCGATGCGAAAGCGTACGTGAAATTCATCCTGCCGCGGCTCGAAGTGAATGTCGCTGGCGTTGTCGCCAGTGGCTCGCGCGATCACTCGTTCGAGTACCGATACCGCGGATCGTTCCGCCGCTTCATCGCGCATCAAGAGCTGAGCCGCCGGTGAATCGATGACGACCGAGTCCGGCTGCTCCTGCGTGATGTCGGGCATCCATTCGTCGCGATAGTACCGATTCAGCGCGCCGATGATTTCGTCCTCGAGCGCGAGCACGGTCTGGATCTCACAGCCAGACGCGAAGCGCAGATCGTCGAGCGCCGCCAGGTCCTTCGGTACGGCAAGTGCAACCAGCAGGGTCGTTCCGGTTTTCTGCAGTGGGAATGCGGTGTGCCGTCGTGCAACTTTTTCGGGAAGCGCGGTGATCGCGTCCGGATTCACCGTATAGGCGTTAATGCGCGCGGTCGGCACACCAAGCTGTGCGCTCAGGACATCGAGCAGGACCTCGGGTGAGAGCACGCCTTGATCGATCAGGACGCGTCCGAGCCGCCGGCCGCTCTTCTTCTGCTCGTTGACGGCTGCTTCCAACTGCGACTCGGTGATGAGTCCGCGCTCGACGAGCAGACCACCGAGCGCCATGTGGCCGTGCGGAACAACGCTCGGACGGTTCGCGGCCGCCGGCGAGGCGACTCGCAGGACGGGCCGAACCGATGGGATACTCCGAAGATTGTCCCGGGAAAAGAAAAGGGCCACCCGGGGACAGGCCCACGCAAGTCCAGCGCCAGCTGACCGCGGAAGTGCAACTTGTTGAAGAACGCGATCTTAATTCGCGAGGGTTATCCAGGCAGATGTGATGCCGGTGTTACGGACTGGGACACTCGCGGCAGAAGTCGTGATTTTGAGGGCCTCCGCTCACACCGCAGGCAGGCGCCACGAGTCGGGCACCTCAATGTACGAGCGATCCAGGGCGGACGTGGATGCACATCCCAGCAGCTTGATGGTGCGCAACAGATCCGCGCGCAGGATTTCAACGGCGCGGCGGACACCGGCTTCTCCCGCGGCGCCAAGACCGTATGCGTAGGCGCGCCCAACGAGGACGGCGCGCGCCCCAAGGCAGAGCGCCTTGGCCACGTCGCTGCCGCTGCGGATTCCGCCGTCAACCATGACCTCGATCTGTCCTCGCGCAGCGGCGAGGACCTCCGGGAGCGCGCGAATTGTTGCGTGCACATCGTCGAGCTGCCGGCCGCCGTGGTTGGACACCACCACGGCGTCCGCACCGGCGTCGATGGCGCGTCGAGCGTCGTCGCCAATGTGAACGCCCTTGACGACGATCTTCCCCTGCCACGCCTCGCGGATCCATTTCAGATCCGCCCAGGTCACGACTGACGCCTCGAGGGCGGTGCCAACATCGGCGTAGAGCATCGGCCCTTCGCCGGGCAGTACGACGTTGGGAAATTTCATCAGACCGCCGTCGCTGAAGAAACCGGCGAGCCAGCGCGGCTTCACCGCGAACTGCATGACGTGCGGCAGCATCTTCAGCGGACTCCGGGTGACGAGTTCCTTCATGCCGTTGCGCAGATCGCGCTCTCGCATGCCCGCGACCGGCGTGTCGATGGTCACGACGATGGCGGAGTAGCCCGCTTGGCGCGCGCGCTCGATGGCCGCACGCGCGACGTTGTGGCCTCCAACCAGATACAGCTGATACCACGCCGGGCCGGGGGTGGCCTTTTTCACGTCTTCGAGCAGGCACCCGGAAAGCGTCGACAGCGTGTAGATCGTGCCGAACGATCCGGCGACGCGCGCCGCCACCTCTTCGCCGCGCGGATAGAACATGCGCGAGCTGCCGACCGGGGCGAGGATGATCGGCATCGAGATCTCGGTGCCCAGCACGGTCGTGCGCAGGTCGTAGTTCGGCGCCGCCACCGCGCAGCGCGGACGAAAGATGATCTCGTCGTAGGCGCGGCTGTTGCGCAGCAGCGTGTGTTCGCGATCGGCGCCGCCGTCGATGTAGTCGAACACGGCGCGCGGAAGCCGTCGCCGGGCCGCCTGCCGCAAATCCTCGATGTTGACCGCACGCGATGTGTTCATGTCGACGCCATATTATGATGACGGCGCCCCAAATGACGTGGACGCCGTGGATTCAGGTCTACGATCCGCTCGCCAGCGCCTGGCTGAGCACCGCAGCCGCTGCGTTTCCGATCGTCCTTCTGCTGGCAGCGCTTGGACTCCTCGAATGGCGCGCCCACTACGCCGCGCTGGCCGGCCTCGTCGCGGCGCTGACCATCTCCACGGCGATCTACGGCATGCCCGTGCCGACCGCGTTGGCCACCACACTCTACGGCGCGGCCTACGGGTTCCTGCCGATCGGCTGGATCATTCTCAATGCCGTCTTTCTTTATAACCTGACCGTGCACACGGGTCAGTTCGACATCGTGAAAGGGTCGGTCGGACGGTTGTCTAACGACCGGCGGATCCAGGCGCTGCTGGTCGCATTCTCGTTCGGCGCGTTCATCGAAGGGGCGTCCGGGTTCGGTACTCCGGTGGCGATTTGCTCCGCGTTGTTGATTGGCCTCGGGTTTACGCCACTGTATGCGGCGGGATTGTCACTCATCGCCAATACGGCGCCGGTTGCGTTCGGGGCAATCGGCACACCGATCCTGACGCTGGCCGCGGTCACTGGTATCCCGGCGGCGACTCTTGGGGCGATGGCCGGGCGCCAATTGCCCTTTGTCTCGGTGATCGTTCCGGCGTGGCTCGTGGTGACCATGAGCGGGTGGCGCGGGTTGCGTGGTGTGTGGCCGGCGGTGCTGGTGTGTGGCGGCACATTCGCACTGGTGCAATATCTCTGGAGCAACTTCGTCGGCGTGGAGCTCGTCGACATCGCCGGCGGCCTGCTGTCGATCCTGGCGCTCGCGTTGTTCATGCGCGTGTGGCAGCCGAGGGACGTGTTCGAGTTCGATGGCGACAGCGGCCCCTCAGCACGTCCTGCGCAATCGAAGAGCGCCGCGCAACCGCTCCATGCCTCCTCTCTGGTCACGCGCGCGTGGATGCCGTGGTTGTTTCTTTCGATCGCGGTGATCCTGTGGGGACTCGCGCCGGTGAAAGCGTTTCTGAATGGCGGACCGCAGGGGCTCGCGGCGTATCGAGCGGGCACACGCCCATACGTCAGCGGCATCCTGTCGCCCACATGGAACGTGCCGCTCCTTCATCGCGCGGTGTTTCGCGATTATCCGGTCGTGCCCTCCGCTATCGACCGCGCCCGCATCAACGATCCCGCCTACCGGAACGAACGGGCGGAGGCGGCCGTCTTCACGCTGAACTGGCTGTCGGCGACCGGCACGGCGATTCTGCTGGCCGCGCTGGCGACGGCGGCGTTTCTTCGCGTCGCGCCGAAACAGCTTGTCTCGGTCGCGCTCCTCACACTGCGGCGGATGCGAACGTCGCTCCTCACCATCATGCTGATGCTGGCACTCGGGTTCGTCACGCGGTACGGGGGAACCGACGCCACGCTCGGTCTCGCGTTCACCAAGACCGGCGTGCTCTATCCGTTCTTCGCCGCCTTACTCGGCTGGCTTGGCGTTGCGCTGACCGGATCAGATACCAGCGCGAACGTGCTATTCGGCAGCCTGCAGAAGATCACTGCGCAGCAGCTCGGATTCAACCCCGTCCTGATCGTGACCGCCAACAGCACGGGCGGGGTCATGGGCAAGATGATCGATGCGCAAAGCATCGTGGTCGCCACCGCCTCGACGGGCCAGGTGGGGCAAGAAGGCAGGATCCTTCGATTCGTCTTCTGGCACAGCCTCGCGCTGGCGGTCATCATGGGCGCGATCGTCATGCTGCAGGCGTATGTGTTTCCGTGGATGGTGCCTTAATCAGCTACCAGCTACCAGCTACCAGCTACCAGCTTCCAGCTTCCAGCTTCCAGCTTCCAGCTAAAAACTAAAGCCCGTTCCCAGATTCAATCGCGTCCCGCCGCCATCGAACCCGTGCGCGATGTCGAAGTTGAGTTTGATGAGCGGGGCGATGATGAACAGGCCGCCGCCGGCACCGCGATGCCATTCGGCGTTCTTGAAACTGGCGCCGAACTCGCCGATCTTCGACACGTCCATGAACGCCGACACACCCAGCTTCGCGCCGTGAAGCACCGACGTGAGCGGCACGCGCAGCTCGCCTGAGGTGACCAGCATGCGGTCGCCGATGAACGTGCCGGTACTGAATCCGCGCAGGTTTGCGGAGCCGCCGAGGAGCAGACGCTCGTACGGCGGCAGCGTGGCGTCGGTGGTGAAATATTGCACCCGCCCCGCGACGACGGCCTGCCGGATCACCCGGAGGTATCCGCGCGCATCTGTTTGATACCGATTGATTCGCTCCGCTCCGTGGACGTTCAGCGCGGACCAGCCGGCCCCCAGATAGACGGCGTTTCCTGGAAACGACGGATCGCGCCGGGTGTCGAAGGCGGCATCCGTACCAAAGGTCCAGAGGTCGTCGTTCAGATCGCCAAACTCGACGGTGCTGCGAGATGCGTCAAGGCCGACACGAAACGTGTGCGCGAATTGCCGCTCGGCCCGTCCCTTCAACTCGACACGCTGATCGTCGATGTCGAAATGAGGATTCTCGCGATTCCAGATGCCAAAACTGCCGAACAGACGGCTCACCGGGCCGTGCTTGAATCCCCGCTCCGCTTCGAGGGCGGCGCGTTTCGTGCCTCCCCACGTCAACGGAACCGACAGCCGCTCCCCGGCGCCGAGGAGATCGATCGCGCTGACGCGGGCGCCGTAGGTGAAGCCGTACCCGTCGGCATAGTTGACGATGGGGAAGAACATCAGGCGCGAGGTGACCCGGCGCCACGGACCGGACGTGGACTGGATTCCACCGGACGCAGCGGAGGTGACGCCGGGACGCTCGTGAACGACGAGGACGATGGCCACATCGGTCGGATCGTCCAGCGAGCGATACCGCTTGCGCACTTCAACGGTCTCGAACCGATCGCTGTCCTTCAGCCTCTTCTCGATCCCGCTGACCGCATCCGGCCCGATGGCGTCACCGACGGCGATGCCCGCCAGCTTGATCACATCGGCGTCGGTGACGGCAGCGTTCCCGTGCACACGAATCTCGTGCACCGTTTCAACCGCTTGCGGCTCGTCGGCGACGAACGGTCCATGCTCGGCCGGCTCTGGGCGCGCGGCGATCGGAACTGAATGGTGCGAGTCGAAGGCCCCGCCTGAGCGAGCGCCTGAGTCGCGCGAGCCGGAGGCCTGCAGTTTTGGCACCGTGATCTTCGTCTTGACGTCCGCCTCTCGATAATTCGCGAACGCTCGTGCGTAACTGGCTTCAAACGAACCGACGGCGAACGTCAGGCCGGCATGGATGTTCATGCCGCGCGGAAGCCACACTCCCGGGAAGGGCTGCCCCATCGTCATCGAGGCGCGTATGTCGTCGACCCGTACGAGCCACGCGCCCGGCAAGAAATCAAGCCACACGTTGTCGAACGTGTACTTCACGATCTGGTGTTCCGTCGGGTCGACCCACAGCGTGACCATCGCCGTCTTGTTCATCTTGCGGTTGATGTCCTGCTCCTGCTGCTGCTCCCGTATATCCTCCTTCGGCTTCTTCTTCATCTCGTGCGGCGTCTTCTCGTCGTCCTGGTCGTTGAAGAGATTGGTCGGGTAGTACTCGATCTTGAGAACGTCCTGCCCTTCGAGCTTCTCGCGCCCGGCCAGGTAGTAGTTCCCCGGTTCGAACTTGAAATCCATGAAATAGGCTTCCGATACGAAGCGCGGTTCCGTGGTGACGGGCCCTCCGCCAGTCACCTGTACGCCGTCGCCGCCGATGCTGATGCTTCCGTGGTCGCGCTCGTTCTTCGCCTTGCGTTCCTGCCTTTCTTTTTCGCGATGGATCCAGTCCGTTTCGTACTTCTGCCGCTCGGCCTCGTTCACCGCGACGCCGTTGAATCGCACCGGGCTGCGCACGTGCATGCCGTCGCGCTCGTACCAGGTGTAATCGCGTTTCGAGCGGTAGAGCGGCCATTGCCCGGCGCCAAACACGTCGAACGTCTCGGTCTCGTCGAGTACGTACTGGTTGAGCATCTTGCGATTGATCTCGCGCCGCGCCAGCACCTTCTCCATGAACGCGTCGAGATCGCTTGTGGCCGCGGGCTTGGTTTGACTCGTTGTGCCGTTGGACGGCGACGCGGTCTGGGCCCCGGAAAAGAGGGGAAACGTTCCGATAAAAAGCAGTGCGAGGACTGCGCTCGAGACTGGAAAGAACACGGACCCTCCGCGCAGGCAGGCTGGCACATCCGTTAGACGACCGTCAGCCGGTCATGGTTCTCTCTAAATGTACCCAAAAACGCAGCGTCAGATCTGGACCCAGGCTCCCGTGGCACCTGAGCGGAACAGCGCGTCGATGACCCGCATGTTCTTCACCGAATCCTCGAGCGGATACGGCGCAGGTCGGTCCTCCATCGCGGCGCGGGAAAAGAGATCACCCTGAATGGTGTATTGGTCGCACGTGTCGAATTCGATCACGTGCCGGTCGGGGATGGCGCCGGGCGGCGAGTCCTCGACGAAAATTCGACAAGGGCGATCGGGCGGTGCGTTGAACGGAATCTCGATTTCAATCCGGCCCACCGTTCCGGCGATGTGAATCCGCTGCGCGTGCGCGAGCTGAGTGCTGCACGTGCCGGCGGCATGTCGCCCGTCGAAGTCCATGATCATCGACGCCATCCAGTCGACGCCGGTGCCCGCTTGTTCCTCGATCAATGCGCAGACGCGGCGCGGTTCCGCTTCGAAGATCATGCGCGCGGTATTGACCAGATAACACCCGATATCCAGCAGTCCGCCGCCGCCCCAGGCTTTCACGTTGCGGACGTTTGCGGGATCGTCGAGAAAGAAGCTGAAATAGCCGACGATCGAGCGGACGTCGCCGATGCGTCCGGAGCGCGCAATGTCGAGTGCGCCAAGCCATTGCGGGTGCGTCCGCACCATGAATGCTTCTTGAATCAGCACACCGGTGCGGTCGCGCACCGCCAGCAGATGCTCCGCGTCAGAGGCGGCGAGTCCGATCGGCTTCTCGCAGAGCACATGCTTGCCCGCTTCGGCGGCGCGGGCCGTCCACTCGACGTGGAGATGATTTGGCAGCGGGATGTAAATCGCATCGATCTCGGGATCGGCGACGAGCGCGTCGTAGGATCCGTATGCCTTCGGCACCCCGAGTTCGGCTGCGGCCGCGCGCGCTTTCGACGCGTCCCGTGAGGCAATCGCGTCCACGCTCGTCCATCGACCGCGTTGCATCGCGGGAATGACCTTCCGGGTGGCAATGCGCGCGACTCCAAGCACGCCCCACCGCAGTTTCTTGTTCAGGCTCGTCGGTGATTCCATCACGTCGGTCCTTCTGAAAGTGCCACGATCGTCGAGCCCCTGTCAGCGCGCCGAGCCTTCCGATCGTAAGCCGTTACGACGCTCGTAAACCCAACTTCCCTGGTTGGTCGCGAATCTCCCGTGTTTCCCGCGGCTCCGACGTGGTACCCGGGTTGCTCACGAAACGAACTGATTCCGATGTCCCCGGCCAGGAGTCCCGTTCCGGAATCGTGTGTCGCGTCCTACCCCACGCGGCAGTCGATCAATGGCGCTGGATACCCGTGCCGGGGATGTTGGGATCTCTTCCCAGGAGGATTCATGCACGTCAGGGTTCTTCGCGCCTCGGTTCTTGCGCTGCTGTGCGCCAGTTGCGGCGGTGGTTCCGGCGGGTATGGCGGTGGCAGCAGTTCGTCGACGCCGACGACTCCTGCGCCGACCACTCCGGCGAACGTCATCACCATCACCATCACCGGCAACAAAGGCGAGCAGTCGTTCTCGCCCAACCCGGCAATGTGTCCGACTGGTCAAACGGTGGTCTGGAAAAACGCCGATTCGATCACCCATCGGATCGTCATTCAGGACCTTGGGGTCGATACCGGTAATCTCGCGCCCGGCGCCTCGTCCCAGCCTGTCGCGCTGGCCGACGTGTCGAAGAATTATCATTGCTCACTGCACCCATCGATGGTCGGCTCGCTGAACAATGCGACCAACGATCCGGGGAACTGCGGGCCTTACGGCTGTTACTAGTCGCGTTCTGCCGGTCTCGGTTGGCTGCCGCGGGTTGTTCGCGGCTTGAACGATTTATCGGGATACTTTGGCGCCACCGGCGGCAGAATCGGTTTTTTCCGAATTTCCTCTTGTAGGTATTTGATCGCAGCGTCGAGCTGCGCGTCCTCTCCCGTGAAGGTGGCGTGCGGCAGGTTGTCGACGACAATGTCGGGATCGACGCCGTGGCCTTCGATCAGCCAGTCGCCATCCGGACCAAAGACGCCGGTCTCCGCCGCCGTCGCGATGCCGCGATCCACCAGGAAGTTACTCGACGACAGCCAGACCTCGCCGCCCCAGGTGCGGGTGCCAATGACTTTTCCCAGGCCCAGCCGGCGGAAGCCTTCGGCAAAGGCCTCACCGTCTGAGGCGGTGTTCTGATCCGAGATGACCACCACATGTCCGCGGAAGGCATACTGCATGTTCCAGGTCGGGCTGCCAATTCTCGGCTGCCAGTAGAACCACGCCTTCCGCAGGAGCTTTTCGAGGATCCAGCTATCGATGTTGCCGCCATTGTTGTGGCGGACGTCGATGATCAGCCCGTCGCGATCGAAGATCGGGTAAAACTCCCGCTGCCATTGGGACATGTCGCCCCCTTGCATCGCCCGCAGGTGCAGGTAGCCGATCTTGCTTTGTCCCGCCTTCTCGACCGCCAGCCGCCGCGTGTACTCCCACTCGTCGTAGCGCATGGAGGTTTCGCGCGCCAGAGTGATGGGCGTGACGACCACGTCGCGTCCGGCACCGCCAGCGCCTGGCGCGACTCGCAGTAGGACCTGTTTGTCTGCCTCGTTCCGGAGCAGCGCGTCGAAATCGCGAGCCGACAGCGTTGCGACGCCGTTGACCATCTGAATGACGTCACCCTCCTGCACATTGACGCCGACTCTCGCCAGCGGCGACACATCGCCGGGCACATCGGAATCGGTCTTGTAGATGTGGGTAACGCGGAAGCCGCCTGCCTTGTCGTCGCGCGCCACTGTCGCACCGAGCGACGCCGGCTGCACCTGATCGGCGCCGCGTCGCGCGTCGCCGCCCCGAACGAAGATGTGCAGCGCCGACAGTTCCCCCACCATCTGCGCCAGGATGTCCGAGAGCTCGGCTCTGTCGGTGACGCGATCGACGAGCGGCAGGTACTTCGTTTTCATCGCCGCCCAGTCGACGCCGTGCATGTTGCGGTCGTAAAAGTAATCGCGCTCGAGCCGCCACGCCTCCGTGAACATTTGCCGCCACTCGTCGCGCGGATCCAGGCGAAACGACCACTCGCCCAGCGCCACCTTGCTTTTCGAGGTGTCGGCCGGTGCCTTGGCGCCCACATCGAAGATGAAAATATCCTGCGCCTTGCGAACCATCAGCTTCTTGCGATCCAGCGTCAATTCGTAATTCGATACTTCTTCGGCGAAGGTTTCGGGTTTTGGATTCTTGTTGTCGATCGCCAGTGTCTTCAACGGTGGCCGCGTCGTAGAAGAGACGTCGCGTGACATGAAATACAGGCGTTTGCCATCGGTCGATACGTCGCTGTAATTGCCCGCCGGCAACGGCACTTCGAGCAGTCGTGTTTGAATGCCGGTGAGATCGGCGACCGCGGGTGTGGCCGGCTGTACTCCTTGTGCAGCAGGGGCTGCGACCGGCGACGCCTCCTTCTTCTCGTCGTTCTTTTGATCTGGCTTCTGATCTGGTTTCTGATCGGACTTCTCGTCCGCCGCCCGCGGCGACAGCTCGTCGTCAGGCTGAAATGGTGAGCGTTCGCCCGGTTTCATCGACACGAGGTAAATCTTGGTTTGCTTGTCGAAGAAGGGCTCCGGCTGACGCGATCCCCATGGACCTTGAACGACCGACGTGAACGTACGATCGGAGAGGAAGTAGAGCCATTTTCCGTCCGGCGACCACGCCGGACTGTAGCTGTCGTACCGATCGGTGGTCACGGGTGTAATGCGATCGGTCTCGGGGCTGTAGAGATACAACCGCGTCATCTGATTGCGGTCGGGTGCGGTGTAGGCGAGCCACTTGCCGTCTGGAGACCAGGTCACGTCGGCGAAGTCTCCCTCTCCACATTCGGCGACGCGCTTGTTGGTCTTCGCCGCGATGTCATACACCCAGAGTTGCTGATTCTTGTCGAAGTGTGCGACGCGGCTGCCGTCCGACGATGGAATGCCGTCCCATCGGAGCACTTTGCCGTCAGTCGTCAGCTGTGTGTTGTCGCCAACGCCGTTCGCCGGGACTTTCCAGAACTCCACCTCGCCGCTCTGATCCGACAGAGCCAGCAGCGACTTGCCGTCGGGAAAAAACCGTCCCTCGCGATACCGCACCTTCTTGTCGCGAGTCGCTTCGACAATGCGCCCTTGCTGAGCGGGAATGACGAACACCTGTCCACGAGCCGTCAGCACCACGCGATCGCCGGTCGGAGACACGTGGGCGCTCGTCACCCATTCCATTGGCGTGCGAATCCACTTTTCGCGCAGTTGATCGAAGTCGGAGACCAGCTTGATCGGAACGGCGCGGTCCTGGCTCGTTGCGATGTCGAACAGATGAACGTCCGCGCCGAGTTGATACGCGATCCGCCCGTCGGACAGCGTGGGCGACGACGCATCGAGATCGTTGTGATGAGTGTGCTGGCGGGGGTCCCCGCCACGCTCCGCCGCCGACCAGATGTTCATCGTCCCATCACGGTCGCTGAGGAAATACAGTCGCCCGTTCCACAACATGGGGTTCTTGCTGGTGCCCTTGTAGTCGGCGGTCAGTTCGATGGCTTCCTTGTCGCCCTCGGCATAGCGCCAGATATTTTGCGCGGTGCCGCCCTGATACCGCTTGGTGTAACTGCCCTGAAACGCAAGCCGCGTGAAGTACAGCGTCTTTCCGCTCGCATCGTACGACCCGTCGCTCGCTTGGGCGAGCGGCACGACCGCTCGCGCGCCGGTCGACGGATTGACGCGAGCGAGCTGCGTGTTTGGAAGTGTCGAGAATCGGCGCGTCGTGTAGAGCACGTCGCCCGCCGGCGTCCAACCGGCAACCAGTGCATTGCCTCCCTCGAATGTCTGCCGAACCGGAACCCCGCCGTCGATGGGGACGGTGTACACCTCGGTCGGTCCCTCGTAAGCGGCGGAGAAGGCGATCGTCTTTCCGTCCGGTGAGACGGCCGCCCTGGACTCTTCGGCCGGATGGGTCGTGAGCCGCTGCGCGACGCCGCCGTTGATACTGACGCGCCAGAGATCGCCTTCGGCGGTGAACACGATGGTTTCGCCGTGAATTGCGGGGTAGCGATAGTAACCAAGGGAGGGCACGTCCGCCGCCGCTCGCGGATGAGCGAGGGCAATGGCGCCGAGCACCGCGATCGCAAGGGCGAATGAAAGATGCGTTTTCATACGCCGGGAATTCTGGCCTAATCAGTTGCCAGTTTCCAGCCGGATCGCGGATCCCGGATCCCGGCTAGCGGATCCCGGATCGCGGTACCCGATACCCGGACGCGAACGGAGCGGAGCGAGCCGCCTTCGCACAGAGAAATGGACTAGCGCTACGGCGAGCCAAGGCGGTGCGAAGGAAGACGCGAACGAACGTACGTGAGTGAGCCACCGCAGCGGAGCGGGGAGGCGGGGTGCAGGGGACCCCGCCGATTCAAGATTGACCCCTTGCGCGGGGAGCGGTTATACTGCCGAAACCTCGTGACGATGTGCACCACGCCCCAGACGGTTTGCCGAAAGCGGACGAAGCGAATCCGCAGGCCGGGGGTGTGTGAGATTGTCACGTAGCTGACCGAACTCACAGCAGGATCACAACACCCGCCGGCCCATCAAGGCCGGCGGGTTTTTTTTTGGCGACGTGAGCGGCAGCGCTTGGGGTGGGGCCCCACGTGCATCGAAAAAAGTGGAGCCCCGCGAGCAGTGCAAAATGAATAAAGGGACATCCATGCAGACGAAAAAAATTGATGTAGGCGTTCTCGGCGCAACCGGGATGGTCGGTCAGCAGTTCATCCGGCAGCTCGCCGAACACCCGTGGTTTCGGCCGGTCTGGTTGGGCGCCAGCGAGCGCTCGGAGGGCAAGCCGTACCGCGATGCCGCGTCCTGGCGCCTGTCGTGGCCGATGCCGGCCGATCTGCGCGACGTACGCGTCGATTCGTGTAGACCGGGACGCGGGCCGCACTTGATGTTCTCGGCGCTTGATGCCACCGCCGCCAAGGACGTCGAGCCGGCGTTCGCGCAGGCTGGACATCTCGTGATCAGCAACGCCCGAAGCTACCGCATGGATCCCCTGGTTCCGCTGCTCATTCCCGAAGTCAATGCCGACCATCTCGCTCTGCTCCCGGCCCAGCGCCGTGAACGCGGCTGGAGCGGTGCGATTGTGACCAATCCGAACTGCTCGACGGTGGTGTTGTCGCTGGCGCTGGCGCCCCTTCGTCAGTTCGGCATTCGAACGGTGATGGTCACGACCCTGCAGGCGGTATCGGGCGCAGGATATCCGGGCGTCGCCTCGCTGGACATTCTGGGAAACGTCGTGCCGTCGATCTCCGGCGAAGAAGAAAAAATGGAGAGCGAAACCCAGAAAATTCTTGGTCAGCTCGAGGACGGTCGAGTGAAGCCGCACGCGATGATCGTCAGCGCGCAGACGACGCGAGTCCCCGTCATCGACGGGCACACCGAAAGCGTCTCGATTGCCCTCGAGGCACGTCCGTCGATTGACGACGTCGTGGCGGCGCTCCGCTCCTTCCGTGGACGGCCGCAAGAGCTGAAGCTGCCGACTGCGCCGCCCAATCCAATCGTGTGGACCGACGCCAGCGATCGTCCGCAGCCACGGCTCGACGCCGAGCGCGATGGCGGCATGACGGTCACCGTCGGACGCGTGCGCAAATGTCCCGTGCAGGATGTGAAATTCATTGCGCTCGGACACAATACGATTCGTGGCGCTGCCGGCGCCGCCGTGCTGAACGCCGAACTGATGCGCGCCGAAGGGCTGCTGGTGGGCGACTGACCCACGCGGACGAAGTGGATCAACCGCGCGGAGGCGGAGGGCCCCAGCGCTTAGATAATGACTAAGCAGTCAGGCCTCGTGATCGGCCGGCGCGAGCGATAGAGCGAGCGCTGGCAGGCGCTGGGGGTGGGGCCCCAGCGCAACGTAAGAAAAAGGATTGCCATGACAGCGTTACCGGGATCAGATCAGGCCAAGCTCGAGAATCGGTCGCGCGTCGAACGCGATCGGAACGTGCCTCTCACCGGTCCCATCGTCATGAAGTTCGGCGGCACGTCGGTCGCCGATCCGGAAGCCATCATGCGCGTGGTCGGGATCATCAAGGGTGCGCGCGACAGCTCGGGGCTTCCGCCAGTGGTGATCGTGTCGGCAATGAGCGGTGTCACCGATCGCTTACTCGAATTGACCGCCTCTGCCGAGCTCCGCCGCGATGCGCACGTGCTGAATGGCGTCGCGGAACTCTCGCGCCGGCACTTCGACGCGATTGAGCGGCTGCTTCCCGCCGACATTGCCAACGACCTCCTGGTGGAGATCGGCGCCCAGCTCGACGACCTCCGATCGTTGCTCAAGGCCACCGCTATTCTGCGCGCCGCCTCGCCGAGCGCTCACGACGCGATCGTGTGCACTGGCGAATTGATCAACAGCCGCATTGTGGCCGCCGCGCTTCAGCACAATGGCATTCCTTCGGCGTGGGTGGACGCGCGCCGCGCCATCGTCACCGATGCCGCGCACACCTCAGCGTTGCCCAAACCCGATGAGACTCGTGAGGCGGTCGGCCGGGAAATCACGCCGAAGGTGGCGGAAGGGCGCGTGCCGGTCGTCGGCGGCTTCGTCGGCGCAACGAGCCAGGGCGTGACCACCACGCTGGGCCGCGGCGGCTCGGACTACTCGGCGGCGATCATCGGGGCGGCGCTCGACTCTCGCGAGATTCAGATCTGGACCGATGTGGACGGCATGCTCACGGCAGACCCGCGCGTCGTCGGCTCACCGCGCGTGGTCCCGTACCTGTCGTTCGGTGAAGCCTCCGAGCTGGCGTATTTCGGCGCCAAGGTGCTGCATCCCAGCACGATCCTGCCGGCCGTCGACAAGGACATCCCGGTGCGGATTCTGAATAGCCGGCGAGCCGGCGGCGCCGGGACGACGATCACCGCGGCCCCCCCGACCGAGAATCGCGCGCTCGCCGCCGTCGCCTGCAAGCGGCACGTGACGATGGTCGAGATCACGTCGACGCGCATGCTGATGGCGCACGGATTCCTTCGCCGGGTGTTCGAAGTGTTCGAACGGTATCGAACCGCGGTCGATGTTGTGACAACATCGGAAGTGAGCGTGTCGGTCACGGTAGACGATGCGGCGAGGCTCGATGATATCGTCGGAGCGTTGCGGGAGTTCGCGGAAGTGAACGTCGAGGGAGGTCTCGCGATCCTGTGCGCCGTCGGCGACAACCTGCGATGCGACCCGCGGATCGCCGCACGGGTCATTGGCGCGCTGGAAGGTTTCCCCGTCCGCATGGTCTCGCAGGCCGCGTCGCGGCGTAACGTCACGATCGTGCTGCGCGACGAGGACGTCGCAAAAGGCATGGCTCAGTTGCACGCGGAGTTCTTCGGCTAGCCGCTCAGCGAAGACACGATGAATCTTCTGATCCTCGGATACGGCCGGATGGGGAAGCTGGTCGAGTCGCTGGCCCCCGAGTTCGGCTTCAACGTGTCTGGTACTGTCGATATCGCGGAGGCCGCGGCGCCCGAGTCGTGGCCGCAGGCAGAGGTGGCGATCGATTTTACCGTCGCTGATGCGGTGCCGGAGAACGTCCGCCGCCTCGCGGATCGCCGCATGAACGTCGTCATCGGCACCACTGGCTGGGGCGCCAGGGAAGCCGAGGTCCGGCGCCTCGCCGAGGACGCCGGAATCGGCGTGGTCGCCGCGCCGAACTTTGCGCTCGGGGTGAACCTGTTCGTCGCGCTTGCCGAGCGCGCCGCCGAACTCTTCGGACCGCAGCCGGCGTTTGGCGCGTGGATCCATGAGGCGCATCATGCGGCGAAGCGGGACGCACCCTCAGGCACGGCACTCCTGCTCGAGTCCGCGCTGAAAGGCCGCGCCTTCAATCGCCCGATCGACGTATCATCCACACGCGCGGGCTCGATTCCAGGGACACATACGATCGGGTTCGATGCGGCCGGCGAGACGATCACGCTGACGCACACGGCGCGCGACCGATCCGGCTTTGCTCGTGGGGCGCTCGAGGCGGCGCGATGGGTCCATCGCCGCAAAGGGTGGTTCACGATGAAGGATGTTTTGGGAATATAGGAGAGCAGCCATGCGTCAGGCCTTTACTGGATGCGGAACCGCCCTCATCACGCCGTTCACGCGCAGCGGCGCGGTTGATGAAACAGCAGTCCGCCGCCTTGCGCGCCGGCAGATCGACGCCGGCATCCATTTTCTCGTCCCGTGCGGCACCACCGGCGAAACACCGACGTTGACCGAGGAGGAGCGCGTTCGTGTGGTCGAACTGGTCGTCGCTGAAGCGAAGGGCCGCGTGCCGGTCCTGGCCGGGGCCGGCGGCTACAACACCCACGAGGTCATCGAGGCGGCGCAGCAGATGGCGCGGGCGGGAGCAGACGGCATCCTGTCAGTGGCGCCTTACTACAACAAGCCGACTCCCGAAGGCCTGTATCAGCACTACAAAGCCATCGCCGAGGCCGTGCCGCTTCCGCTCATCGTGTACAACGTCCCGGGGCGCACCGGCGTCAACGTCGATGTCGCAACGATCGTGCGGCTCAGCGAGGTGTCCAACATCATCGGCGTCAAAGAGGCCTCCGGCAACATGACGCAGATGTGCGAAATCTGCGCGGCGGTGCCGTCCGAGTTCCTGGTGCTGTCGGGAGATGATGCGTTGACCCTGCCGGTGATGTCGGTGGGCGGACGCGGCATCGTTTCGGTCGCCTCGAATGAAATTCCGGCCGAGATGGCCAGGATGGTCGAGCTCGCCGAAGCCGGAGATTTTGCCGGCGCGCGCCGGATGCATCATGAACTGATGCCGCTGATGCAGATCAACTTCATCGAATCGAGTCCGATTCCGGTGAAGGCAGCCATGGCGATGATGGGGCTGGTCGAAGAAGTTTATCGGCTCCCGCTCGTACCGCCGCGGCCGGCATCGCGCGACCGAATCGCAAGCATCCTGCGCGATCTGGGGCTGCCAACCGGTCCGGCTACGGTCCGCGCCTGAGCCTCACAGGCTTCCGCACTTACTCCGTACAAGAAGGATGATCGAGTGAGCGATCTCGCGTCCGAGATTTCTGCGTTGTTCGAGGCCGGCGCCTCCGCCGATCGCGATCAGGCTCGCGATGCGTTCTCGCGCTTGCGCGCGGCGTTGTCGGCGGGCACGGTTCGCGCCGCGGAACCGGACCCGTCGGCGCCATCCGGTTGGCGCGTGAACGCCTGGGTGAAGCAGGGCATCCTGCTCGGCTTCCGCGTCGGTGTGATCGTCGACATGTCGGCCGATCACGGGAAGTGGCCGTTCGTCGATAAAGACACGCTGCCCCTGAAACGGTTCGCCGTCGAGGCCGGCATTCGCATCGTGCCGGGCGGTTCGACGGTCCGCGACGGTGCGTACCTGGGGCCAGGCGTCGTCTGTATGCCGCCGATGTATATCAACATCGGAGCGTACGTTGGGAATGCGAGCATGATTGATTCGCATGCCCTCGTTGGGTCGTGCGCTCAGATCGGCCAGCGTGTCCACGTCAGCGCCGCC
>Ga0222622_10000179_pt1 | contig 22823 bp, 23 predicted proteins | sample PLM2_5_b1metaG_FD_177335 | JGI IMG/M metagenome (GOLD analysis project Ga0222622, IMG submission 177335) | Groundwater sediment microbial communities from an aquifer in East River, Colorado, USA - PLM2_5_b1 | ecosystem: Environmental > Terrestrial > Soil > Riparian zone | place: USA: East...
CCGGACTGGCCAGCAAGACTTTCGGTGATCCATTGCTCAGATGGTTGCGGTTTCTGTGCAACCAGAATCATGCTCTTCCAAAGGAAAGGTAATCGACCCGCTCCGATAAACCGAACGATGCGGAAACCGGCTTCGTTCAACAATTGCGAAAGAGTTTTCCGCGACCAGAATTTGATGTGACCGCCGTCCCAGAAGGGATTGAGATGGGCGTCCCACTTGTTGGTGACCGCAAGACCGAGATTCTTTAGATAGCCGTGATACGGAGTGCTAATGATCAGGTGGCCGCCGGGACGAAGTAGCTGCTTGGCAAAGCGAGGCAGGTTGCGCGGTCTAACGAGGTGCTCGATTACCTCCGTAGCTATAGCCACATCAAAGGTCTCGTTGCCAAGCGCCGACGGGTTGTCATCTACTCCGAGCTGATGGAACACCAACTCGGGCGCTGCACTCTGCGCGAAACGAACGCCGTCAGCACTCGGTTCACACCCGACTACCTCATATCCTCGACTGGCAAGCTTCCGGCATAACGCGCCATTACCGCTGCCGATATCGACGATGCGACGCGCCCCCAACTCCGCGACGAGGCTGATAATATGCCGCCACAGATACACTTCGGTATGCGGCGCCTCCGCTGAGCCGTAGTAATACTCCGCCAAATAACCGTGGGATGGTCTGTCGCTTTGCACTAAGAGACGAAACTCAGCCACTCGGCAGGTTTAAAGCAAGAGCGTGCACAGAATCGAGGGGCATACAGCGTTGCGTTCGGTGGAGCAATTGGTTAAACGACCTAATACCACAACTGCGGAGTACTTCCAAAATATGGGTACGCCGACCGGACGCCGCAGCGCGGCGTCCCTACCCAGCGAGGTCAGCTCAGACGGGCACCGCGCCGGCATCGACGGGAGCAACAGTTGCCAGGTGCGGCAGTTGTCTAGACCGCCCCATCGCCCAGATCTCAGTAAGGCGAACAAGAAAGTATGCAAATACGACAGGCCAAAGCACCAGCAGGGTGATGTCGCGGCCGAGGTTGAAGGTAAGACCGGCGCCAAGCATGAACAACCCCAGGCGCAGCAGCGATTTTCTTTGTTCCCACCAGCGGATGAGCAGGCCAGCCCAAAGGGCGATCAGTATGCCGGCTGCGACCGGACCAAATATTTGGCCAAAGTTCAAGACGCCGCCGCCGATCATTCCGCTGGAAATGGTGGTGTTCACACCGAGCTCGCCCTCCGCGCTGTCCGCGCTCTCGAAGCCGCGCCACTTCGCGTAGTCAATTCCAAGCAACGGCTTTGAAGGCCAGATCGAGCGAGGAATAAAATTAAGCAGCTCATTCAAATATCTTGTGCCATACGCTGGAGAGGTATCACCCGAATCCAGGTAAGCATTCACAAAGCAAAGCTCCTCAATCATGTTAAGCCCCCTCTGTGGCAAAGGTTCATCGACGAGCTCGTACGGATTCTTAGCAGCTACCAACTCTCTGAAACCACCGCCGCGAAACTGCGTCACGAACCTGAAGCCTTGATCCAGGCAGACGAACGCAACCGCCAGAATGACCAATTTTAGGATCAGCAGATGACGCCCATAAAACAGATATGTCAGCATAAAAGGCATCACCGCCGCAAGAAAATGGCTACGTGTTCCCGCGAAAAAGAAATACGGGAGCGTAATGGCGAACATTGCGCCGGCGAGCAAGCGCCAGCAAGCACTGCGCTGGAAAAACACCAGGACGCCTAGAAACGCTGTGACGGCACTAAAGACATAGGCTGCGGAGGCGATCAGGAATCCGCTTGCCGAACTTTCTACTGCACCACGCCCCCACATCGTCGGGCCAGCGCGGCCATCCAGCGGAAATACCGCGCCGATCACATCACCGCCCATTCGAGCGATGCCGATAACAAAGAGCAGGAGCCAAATCGCCGCGACCCCACGTAAGATCTGCTCAGGAGTAAGACGGATATCAAAAACTCCCGAACTGCGCCGGCGGAGAATCCAACGTATTGCACCGGGTGCGAAGACGCGGAATCCGATTAAGAACAATAAAACCTGCCCATAACTTTGGCCTAACGAGGAGGAAGGCAGATAATCATACTGCTCCGGGTTTATAAACGGATCGACGAAATACCATGCGAATACCGTTACGTACACCCCGACCGTGATGCCAAAGCTATCCCGGTTCAGCAGCCTAATGCAGCTTTCTGCCGTCAACACCATCAACACGACGGCAGCGAGATAGAAAGTCAGTTCATGGGCCAGTATCGACCGAGAGAACACTTCAAAAGAAGTAGAAGTTGAAAGAATCATCATCACGAGGAATTCCTACAGAATTGCGCCCAGGCGCTGCAGCTGGTTGGCAAGCGCTTCGATTGTGAACTTATCACGCACACCTGACGCGGACGCAAGCTTTTCCAGCCGGTCCGGACTCGCGATACAGTCGCGCACCGCGTATGCGATGCACGCTGCACTCGGTTCATCAAGAATGATTCCGTTGAGGCCATTCTCCACGACTTTGCCGCAATTTTTCGATGCAATAACGGGTAAGCCATGCGCCTGCGCTTCCAGCTGCGTAATGGCAAATCCGTCCGACAACGTCGGAAGAATAAAGAGATCTGCATTTCTGTAAAATCCAGCTGCCTGGTTGCGCGTTACAGGGCCAAACCATTTTACTCGCCCGGCGTCGGTGACTGTGCCCGCATTTGCGATTTCCACGGGTCCGACCATCCAAAATTCAACCGGCTCGTCACGCAATATTCGAGCGGCCTCCAGTAACCTGGCGACGCCCTTGCGCAAATTAACTAGACCAAGAAAGAGCGCCCGCAGCGGGCGTTCGGACGTAAACCGATCCGGATATCTCCGCTGTAGTCGCGGCTCTATGAGCCGCCCACTGCTAACTCCCGGCTCGTATGCGAGCGGAATAATGGATATCTTTTCGACTGGAACTCCTCCGCGAACCAAGCCTTCACGCGACCATTCAGAGTTAACAACAATGCGGTCGGCGAGCTTGCACTCCTCACGCCAGAAAGCCCAATATTCATTTGGCGCGGGATGCCATTTACCTGCCAGTTCAGGCTCCCGCGCGGTTTCTTCTCCCACAACCCTCTCTTCCTCGGGCCCGGGATCGATCTGAACGAGCAGCGTCTTCCAGCCCCGGGATTTTGCGTACCGAAACGGCTCAAGGGCGGTGTAGCTGTAGCTGCACAGAACGAGTTGAGAGTTGAGAGTTGAGAGCGTAAAGCTCCGTGGGAGCCACGCTCTTTTACGGAGATGAGAGCGGAGAAAGGACGCGACCTTGCGTTGGAACCACCGGTTGCGGGCGAGTATTTTTGGCCATACCCTGGAGTCACGAGCGCCCGCAAGCATTTCAAAGAGCACTAAGGACGAATTAAACGCTTTCACTCGCGCGTCACGTAGCTCGCTGTGGAACCTGTGCCTGAACTTTGAACTGCGACCGCAGACTTTCGCAAGCAAAGACGAAGGCGGGACCCACGCGTCTGTTACGAGAGACCCCAGCATGCCGATGCGAAACAACGCCCGGGGAATCGCATAGTGTTCACGCGCGCCGAGCTGGCAGCAGAGCCACTTCATTCTGTTAGAAGCCGTCTCATAAATCCGCACGCACTGTAGCCACGGCGCTGTGCGCCGTCTAGAAACGTGCGACTCCGAGGCTGCAGACGCCCCACAGGGGCGTGGCTACAACATTTATGAGATCTGCTCTTGCTCTGGATCGTTTATAGTGTGCGCTGTCCTCAGCGCATGCTGCTGGCGGGTTGTTCGCGCTGCATCATCCGCTGGGACAGCGGACCCTACAGCAGTTAGAGTGAAAGGGCACAATTCCTCCGGTACCTTTATGGCAGTTGCAGCCAGCGTTTATAACCTCTCCATGAAACAGGCCTGCGTTTTCGAACACAATACGCAATTCCACCCAGCGCCTGCCACCACCAGCTGGGTTCCCGAATGACCCACCACCAGCCGCGTTTGCAGGCATAACGAAACTGCGAGAAAACGCGCCAGGCAAGGATGCCAAGCGCAAAGGGGAAAGGACACCGCATAAGCGTGCTCCACAATTCGTTGCGCGCGTGACGATGATGAATGCGAATTTCATCGCGCGCCTGCCCGGAGTAATGGTGACGGATCGTGATCATCGGAGAAAATAGCACGTCATAACCGGCCGCCACACATTGCAGAGCGTAGTCCGGTTCTTCATACATGTGGAAAAACCGTGACTCAAAGCCGGGCAGTTGAAGATAAGTGGATCGGCGCAGCACCGCGCCGGAGTTAGCGAAGGAACGAGTCAAACGTTCCGAGCCAAAGTTTGTTTGCGCGAGTGTTTCGGGATACTCATCCGTGCGCTGGGGAAAATGGAGCACCGCAAGGTTGGGATGCTCCTCAAATTTTGGCACGATACGCGTTATGCAGTCCAACTGCTCCGGATAACTGTCGTCATCCAGTGCCAGGACCAAATCACCTCGCGCCTGGCGTATCATCCGATCGCGCGAAGCAACCGAGCCGATCCCTGGCTGGTTTGCAATCAGCGTTATCTCGGGAAATTTGTCGGCTACCATATCAAGCGTTCCGTCGGTACATCCATCGGCTGTCACAAGCACCTCATTTGGAGCAGGCCGCAGCTGCATAACTGCGTCGCACGTCCGCTGCAAATCGGTAGCACGATCCCGCGTCGTGATAATCACGGACACAGTCATAAAACAGCTTGCGGCAAAAGCACAGCTTCAGAGGCCCGATCATGGTCGGGCCAAAAACTCTTTGATGGCGAGCGTGTCCTGGGACGTCTCAATCCACCAGTAGCCATTCGTCCGCAGCAATTCATGCAATGCCGATCGTTCACGCCGACCCAAATGAAGATTCTCGAAATTGATCATGGCAGGTTGGACATCAGCGTCGAAGAACCAATTCAGCACGTCATAATCCATACCTTCAGTGTCAATTTGAAGAATGTGAACATGCTCGATGTGATCTGTCTCTGTCCGTCGAACGCTCCGATCTGCACAATTGGATCAGCCCATGGTGCGCAGACCGAAGAAGAGAAAACCGTGGAAGTAAGAGGTTTCCGTGAATCTCTGGCCATCGGTATTCGCGCGTTATTCTATAGCCGCACTTCCGAAGCAAGCACCGAAGTTCGTACCTCAAGTGAATTGACATTCCCCTATTCCTAATTTGCCACTGATTATCTCGTGAAGCTTCGGCACCACTTTTTGGTCGTCAGTATCCGCCAAAATTCCGGATTCGAGCCATGCGTCGTTAATGGAGCGGAATTCCATTTGATCCTGATTCAAAGCAAAATCAATTGTGCGGCGTGGTGAAAACGCGAAATCAGCAGGATCGATCCATCTGGCACCAGAAAGAAAGCTGGTCTTAACCGTCGCGTGAGCATGATAGACTGGTACACATCCCGCTCGCACGGCATTGACAAATTTTTCAGTAAAGTAATAAGCTTCGGCGCAGTTCTCCAGACACACAGCAACCTTATAAGCCGACAAAAATCGGATGCCCTTATCGTCGACGCCGGGAGACGCTCGTCCCATGTAGTTATCCGGCGGCCGTCGGATCCAAAGCTTCGGAAAATGGCGGAACTGTGCCCATGCGTCAGGCTCACCGAACAGCTCGACGCGCCGATCCAGGATCATCCGATTCCGGGTCCAGATGTGAGACTTGAGGAACCAAAGGCGTCCGCCGAAATTATTAACAGTGGCGACTACAGCGCGCCTTACTGAAGCTACTCGTGGCCGCGACAATGTGCCCCTGTATGTAGGATGCGGAACGCGGTGAGTCGCGTCCGGATGCCCGTAAAAAGCCCGTTCCGTAGCGTCGAGGTCTTGGACAAGTCTCTTGCCGACTGGATGGGAGTGGAAGTGGTGATGCCAGGAAGGTTCAATCGTGAACCAGAGCTTCGGGCCAGTGAACCTGAGTAATTCGTCACTTGGATCGTACAGCACGAGCAAAGCATCCGCTTCCTCGAGCGGCACCCGTGGGGAATACAGAATGGCCCCTAACCGAAAATCACCCCATGAATCCGCCTTGAACTGCTGCGAAACAACTCTGCACCTGTATTTAGTTCCAGGAGCGCCTTCCTTCATATCGACTTTTTCTATCTACCGCGAGACCGGTTTCCCAACAGCGCTTGAACCAGCGGCGGCGGATTTAATTGCTGCAAAACACGGCAGGTCCGCCGCAAGTCCACGATGCGGTTTTTGGTGGTGATCATCACGGAAACCGTCATGGACAAGACACCGCTTCCGACCCATCAAAGTGAAGAACAATGTGATGCGCATGACATCACTGAGTTGATACCCGCAACACTGTAGAAACGTGGTCAGTTCTGCCTGATCTGTTTTGGTCGAAGCTTCCACAGTTATTAGGTCGGGTGAATATCGGGAAAAATCCAAGCCCTTGAGAACAGATAAGTCCCGTCCCTCGCAATCTAGGTTCAAGTAATGAATGTGCTGTCCCCGAAAAGCGGACTTTAGCAGCAAGGGCTCGCTCACAAACTCGATTTCATCAAGAAAGTCCAACGCGTTGCAACCGGCGCCAGAATTTGCCCGCTAACACGTATTGTTCCTCATTCAAGACTGCCAGCCAAGCACCGAGCCCGCCGTGCTGCCGCCGATGATGTTCCAACCGGGCAATAGTAAAAGGGCGCGAGTAACTCTGCCGGTCAAAGAGGAACGGCTTGCGCCCGCAAAAATGCGCTACCCGGGGACGCCTGATTTCTGTGGGAAAATGCCAGTCAGTGCCGACACAATCTTCGATTAATTCTTCTTTCCCATGATGCCTCCAGATGTGTTGCAGATCCGACACAGCAACTTTGAGTTCTCCGCGTTGCCTCATCGAGTGAACAAGATAATTCAGTAGCGGTTGCTCGTAGAAATCACCAAATAACCCCGGTGTCTCCCGCCCCCACACTTCCGCGTCGAGCCATTTTTCGAATGGGATAGCGTCGCGCCTGCATCCGAAAGCGCCGGAAGAAAAATAGGCGTGCCCACGCCAATCAAACGCGGCATCAAAGCGCCTCAGCTTTTGCGGATCGAAATAAAAATGCGGCAGCCAGGGTGGAATTTCGGTGGCATCTGCCGGGATGGAAATTTCGCTCCAGAAGATTTGAAAGTCGACGTCGGTACGGACCTGTGGAGCAAAGTCGCCCCAAACAATTGCGTCCGAATCCAGCCAAACGTAAAACTCAAAAGGCCCCTCCCACAGCGCCGCCAGTTTAGCGCGGCCGCTCTCACTCACCAGGTCACGCATGTCCGAGGACAGTTCTGAAACGCGTAAAACGACCAGATCGTATTCTTTCTCCAAATCGGAGACATCAAAATTTCCATCCACAACAAGGCAAATAGGAACCTTTGGGCAGTAATGCCTCATGCTTGCAAGCGTTGCCTGCACCATGAACTTGTCCCCGGCATGGCAACCGGTCACAAACCCAAATGGCGCCTGCACCTTCATGTTATAAGAGCTGGTTGTTCGCCTTGTGCGTCCTCACGCGACGAAACGCACTCTCGATAAAGCTGCGCGAATGCGTTGGCGAACGAACTCGCTGCATTGCGATTGTGCACCATCTCATGTGCAAGACTCCCTAGCCTGTCACGGAGCTGCGGCGAATTGCGTAATTTCGTAATAGCTTCGATCAAGGCCGGGCCATTTCCCCCTGTGCACAGGATGGCGCCCTGGCCGTCAGGCGCAGCTTCAGGAATTCCGCCCACTCGAAAGGCCACCACTGGTGTTCCACAAGCCATCGCTTCGACCAGCGTCAGTCCGTACGTTTCCATTAACGAAGCGCTGACAAAAACATCTGCCGCCGCGAACAGCTGTGCCAGATCACGTCGATCGCGAATGCCACCTGTAAACCGAACGTTCAAACCGTCCGGAATCGGCACGGTGCCTTCGCCGAACGCCAAAATGATTATGCCCCGAAGATCTGGCAAACCCGACAGTTGCTCGAGCAACCACGGCACATTCTTGTTTGTATCGGTCAGCGACGCGCAACCTGTAACGATGACAAACGCGTCCGCCGGCAAATCGAGACGCTTTCGGCACAGGTTTCTGTCCTGTAGCTTAAAAACCGTCGTATCGATTCCAGGAGGAATCACCTGCACCCCGCCCGAGGCCTTCACTATTGGGCTTCGCCCGGCGATTCCGGCCAGCCACTTGCTGTTTGCGACCATGCGTGCTCCACAATTTCGATATGCCCGCAATTTTCGCGAATGCGCAGCCTTTGCCAGAAATCGGTTTGCAGGCCATCTCAAGATCGGACATGGATCACAAGGACGTGTCTCGTTGGCGTAGCGATCGCATCCACGATAGAGATGGCAGCCTCCTGTGAAATGCCACATACCGTGGACCCCGATAACAACGCCGATTCTGCGCGGCAACGTCTCCAACCAACGGGGAACATCGAACCAGTCGGCTACCACGTGAAGGTGCACCACGTCTACTTCTTTGAGATCCTTGGCCGATGGCGGAGGCAACAATCGCCGCGTCCCGTGCCATGGCTCAGTGGACAAGGAAACATACAATCGGCGAATAACACGATCTAACAGGCCCCTGCCCGATTGTAGCAACTGCGAATTTTTACAGAGCACGCGACTTTCGATCCCGTACTCCATCAATGCGGTGGACAGGAGCGCGGCGTACTGATAGCTGCCGCCGGAGCCGTGAGTGTTGAGATGCAATACTCTCATGCTGCGGACCCAAAGCCGACATTTGAATTTAGGAGCACAGAGATACCATTGCCGCCTTCCGTGGCAAAAGTTAAAATGCGGAACTTGCCTGATATCTCCGCTACGGCACGGCGGACGCCCGGAAAGCTGATGGAGTCATGCAAAACCATGCAACCTGTCTCTTCTATTCGAGAGGAATACAATAATATCTCGTCAAGCGTGTCCCGATACGTATGGGAAGTATCAATAAAGAGAATATCAATTTTGTTCGGCACGCCTGCAACAACGGTTGGCTCCGTGGATTTTCCACGCAATGTATTAGTCACCGCGTCGAGGCCCAGTCGTTTTAGGTTTGTTACGGCGGCGTCCAGATTTTTTTGGTCACAATCCACACAATATAGTCTCCCATGGCCATTGGCTTGAAGCGCCATGGCCAGGTGGGCAGATGCCCACCCAACGAAGCAACCGAGCTCCACAACTACCGCAGGTTTTCGATAGAAAACAAGATGGCTTAGAAAGCGTCCCACGCTGGGTTCGGACGTAAAGGACTTAGGGGCACCCGGAGGGGTAAATGAACTTGCTGGCCCCAATTTTTTCGAAAAGTCCGGCGGCGCAGCAATAAACGGTTCGTTAGTTCCAAATACAGCACGCGCAAAACTCAATGGGTCAACGTCTCCAGCCACATCCTTATAAGTGCAATGCTCACGTGCCATGGCACTAACATCTGACCAAATGTAGCGTCGCGAGAGAGCAGTCAGAAAAAGCCTCATGCGAGGCTGCAAATTTGATCGAATTCGTCCTAAAAGCCTGTGCATTAGGTCGTAGCAAGAAATAATTCTAGAGGATTATCAGACCCCACCCCAAATCTCCAACGGCACCAGCTCGTAATATAACTGCGCATAGACGCGATAAGACACAATAGCCTCATCGAGCAAACGGTGAAGCGTGAAGATCAAATTTCATTCTATTAATTTCCTGGCTGCGCTGGCGGTGAAGCCGGCGGCGACTCGGCGTATTGCAAACGTAATCCAGCCAGTAACGGGCGACTTTCGTATAGCCGGCCGATTTGTCCTTTTTCCTAATCAGCCGGTACCACAGCGATGCGATTGGAAAAGCGAGCGCCCGAAAAGGTGCAAGCGCATTGCGAAACAATTCTTGCCGCCGCTTTTTCTTGAAATCTGCCGCCTGCCGATTAACAGGCAAACCGGCATCCGCAGCAAATCGTTCAAACAAAACCTGAGCCGGACCTCGTGTTCCACCGAGCCACGGCGCGCATGTCGTGTAGTGAAGCACGCAGTCCAGGTCATTGTTCTGCTGCGCATCGAAGCGCCAGGACGCTCGATTCCAGTATTCGGGTAACTCGTCGATCTGTCCGTGTAGGAGGAAATTGATCGCTGACTGGTCGTGAAACCGATACTCGCCTCTCCAGCTTTTGAAAAATTCGACAGACTGTTCGGTGAAATTCTGTTTCCTTAGTTCGTTCAGATTCAATAGCATTACGCCCGCGTTAAAGTAGCGCCCATTAGCCGGAAGCCTCATCGCGCCAGCTAATGGCCGTGAGTCATCGCTAAGCGTCAGAGTCTCCGAATCGTGAACAGCCGCAAGAATTTTGCCAACAGACAATTCAATATCAAAAAGCTCGGAGAGATCACGAAACACCAACAGGTCGCAGTCTAGGTAGATCAACCGAGGCACATCCAGCAAGCGTGGCAGCAATATCCGGCAATAAGTCATGTGCGATTCGGCCGGACCAAGTGTCGCATCGAGAAACAGCGAGTCATCCACCGCGACAAATTGCAGCCTGACGACGTTGCCATATCTCTCAACCAGCCGAGAAAGAGTATTCTTCGAGTGTTTGGAAATCCCGCCGTCTAACACCTTTAAGTCCACTTCTCTCGTTGAATCTAAGTGATTCAGTGCGCTCGCTACCGCGCAATAGAGTCCGGGGAAGTAGCGTTCGTTACTAACTAGCGCAATAACAACTGATTCCATCAAATTCGCTTTAAAGATGAGCAGTCGATGTGAGGTTGACTTTGACTGTGTAGTCACGCAGCAGCGGTACTGCACGGCGAGGCTTTACGCCAGATCGAACGACTCTATTACAGGCGTGTTCTTCGCGCACACTGCGTTCCCCCTTGTTGCCGCTAAGCGAAAGTTCTCGAGCCACAGCTCAACGAGCTCGAGCTCTGCGGATGGAAAGATGGTTGCAGCAACCAACGCCTCATAACAGCAGCGAAGATTGTCGCCAATTTGCGCTTCACGGCCGCTGCCGGAACGTGCCCTGCTCGCCGAGCTGTGAAGTCCATGCAAAAAATTGGGCGGAGAGTCGATTTCGCAATAGGCGAATGATTTTGCCGGCCACTTTTGCCAAACCCGGTTTTGCCGCAGACCGGCATATAAAGTCTGTTCAAAGATGTCCACGACCAAGATCAGGTCGGCGCTGTCTGGTGCCAAAACCAATCTCAGATTTTCCGTCCGGCACAGCTTAGCCAGCCGACCCAGCTCAGCGCAATACGTGGATGCTGCCGGTGGCCCAACGCAGGAGGAAAGAAAAATGTTCATAAGGACGCGCCAGGTCGCTGCCGGAAATGTTTCAAGGACGCACACGAATTCTGGCCAGCAATTTTTTCGACGTCGGCGGCGAGACTTTCATATTTCGACGTTGCGGCGTTCCATCGACCGAGGAGTAAATGAAAGATGCGTCTACACATGGATGGCGCATGCATGCGAAACCAATTACCGATTTGCATCAGCATGCTATTTCGAGCCGAGACAAAATTTGGCTCAGCTCGCGGTCGCGCACTTTCATCCAAACGTAGCGCCGCCGTACTGCTAACCAATTAAGGAGTGTTGCAGGATAAGTCTTTATCCAAACTCGATCCCCAGAGAAAAGCGAGCCGATTAAAAGCTTAACAAGACTTCGCAGTCTTGCCCACCGACCGCGGTGCATCGGGAAAGTAGACCATTGCATCAGTAACAAATTTCTTAGCTCGAGAGCGCTCAAGCCGTCGATCGAATCGTTTCCCCAACTCGCTCGATGCCGATGCCAGACAATGCTATCGGGCTCGTAAACACAACGCCAGCCTCGACGCCACGCGCGAAAACAAAGGTCCACATCTTCACAGTACGCCGGTGCGAAGAGCCGGTTGAAACCGCCCAGTTCAACGAACTTCTTCCGGTCAACAGCCATGAAGCCACCGGAGGTAAACAAGGTGTGACAGACCTTCTGATGCTGCGTCTCAAATCTCCAATTGTAAAAACCGTTTTCGAATTTCAGGCGGGCCGGTCCGCTGGTAACTTGAGCTCCATTCCAATCGTAACTCCGTGCCGAAACGGAGAAAACATCTGGCGATTCGAAGTGCCTTAGCAATGGAGCGATGAAATCGCGATCCACTTTCAAGTCGTTATTCAGAAGCATCAAAATGTCTTCAGTCCTTTTCCGAGCCAGCGAGTTATATGAAAAAAGGAAATCGTTTTTCGGTGCTACCACTACTTCTACTGTGGGAAACTCGTGTTCAATCCATGCCACATCGTCACCGGTGCTTTGATTGTCGAGGACCACAATCTCACAGGGGCCGGGAAATTTCTCCCCGGCTGCGCAAGCCGTCGGCAGCAAATGCTTCAAATGCTGTTTCCCGTTGTAATTTAGGATAGCCAAACAAACAGACTTCATCAGAAGAACGTGCCCTTTATTTTGTCTCGCGCAGGTGGCGTTGGATGAACGCATCCACGTCCCCGTAAAAGTATTCCAGGTTCGCTTTGACTTTCTCTGGCGGCCAACTCCACCACTGAATTTTCTCCAAGGCAGCGATTTGGGAGTCTGAGAGGCGCATTCTTATGACCTTTGCCGGGACGCCGCCAACGATCGAGTAAGGCGGCACATCCTTGGTGACAACTGCACCCGCAGCGACGATTGCGCCGTTTCCGATCTTCACGCCAGACAGGATCATCGCGCCGACACCAATCCAGACGTCGTGCCCTACAGCAATGTCGCCTTTACTTAAAGCATCGGCGTGCGGAGCGTGATTGAAACACATCGCACGTAGCGGAAAGGTTGTGACCTTATCTGTTCGATGCTCTCCAAAGACGAACCTTACCCCATCGCCAATGCTGCAATATTTCCCGATTCGGACATGATCATCGGGATGGTAGGCAATGAAACACTCCCGCTGTACTCCATAGGTGTGTTCTCCCACCTCCACCTGTGGGTGAGAAAAACGCGCCAGGCTGCGGCCATCGGCGTTCCGCTCATACAGGACGCGGTTTAATTCACACGTCCGGCTTTGCTCTTCATCTCCCAAAACCCAGAGTAGAACCCGCATACCGATTCGGCGAAAAATGTTTGGCTTGCTCATTTCTTTGAAGCCGCAACAAGCTTTTCGATTTCACCGACAAAAATTTGCTGCAGCCGCTCGGGGTTGAACAAAGTCTGGTGCAGCCGCGTCGCCTGTTGCGAAAGCTCTTGGCTCCATGCCGCGTTTCCGGCGATTTGACGGCAGGCGGAAACGACCGCGTCGGCACTATCCTCGTTCACGGGGACCGCGCCGCCATGCTTGCGCGCCACGCGAAACGGCGTGCAATAGTCGGGCCCCCAAAGAATCACCGGTTTTCCAAACGCAACGTAATCAAGGAACTTCGTGGTGAAACTGGTGCGCATGAAAAGCTCGTGTTCGCTCTCGAAGCTCATTACTGACAGCAGCGCATCGGCGCTGGCCAGCACCCCCGCCGCTTCTCCCGACGGTTTGAAGCCGAGATAGATTCCCCTTGCTTTGGCACGTCCCAAGAGTTCCACTGGCCAGTCGGCGTTGGGGCCTACTACGATGATTTCCAAGTCATTTGTCGGCTCGATTTTTTCGATCAGCGAACACAGCATTCGCCCGTAGAAATTTTCAACCGAACCCACATAAACCAGCCGGAATTTTCCGTTTGACGGCGGCCAGGGCTTTTGCGGCACATGATGTCTGCCAGGCATCGGATAAATCACATGGCTGTTGGGATGTGGACCGAGCATCTCTTGCATCCCATCGCTCGTGCAGAAAGCCAGATCACACTCGTGGTAGAAGCGCCGGAACCAACGGCTTAGTGCGGGCTGCGCCCACGCATGTCCGAAATGCCCTTTCATGACCGGAACCCAATCCAAAAAAAGACCAGCCAGTGGCACGCCATGTTTTCGAGCTAAGCGGTATGCCAGTTTGCTCAATGAATTGTCTGCTAGCACCAGCAACGCGTCCGGCTTAAAATTTCGAACCGCCGCCTCCAGGGCTTGGTTTGTTATCAGCGGCCAGACAAAATTTTGATAGTCCGCAACCCAGGTGGCGAACTGCGGTCCGAATCGGCTCTTTCTTAATCGATGAATTAGATACGGCAGACGCAACGGCGTATGGACCAACAAGTCTTCAGCAAAATCGGCATCGCTGGCCACATGCAGTTCAAAGGGATTTCGTTCCACCAAATGCCGGTGCATCACAATCCGCCCGCCACAGTCATTGTGCGGCGGAGCAATGCTAACCAGCAATACCCTTAGCTTTTGTTCTGAATTCAAGTCCGCTCCGTCGTGTGGATGGAACTGAGGCCTCCGTCGCTTGGCTTCATACTCCACGGAATGCAACTGTAGGTACATTAATGAGATCCCTTTGTGCGCAGTAAAAAAGCGCGTTGCACGAGGCCAGCGTGGACTGGCCGAAATGGCCAGCATCGTGGTCGTAAAGATCAATGAAGTGATATTCTAAACGGTGCAGGTACTCCGCGAGACGAAAGAATGATGTGTGGTAGGTGTTGTCTAGCTGGAATGTGACCTCGGCAAGAATGAATTGAATTTGGCCGGCGCGGAGCATAGCTTCAGCCCCTTTGACGACCTCCAAATCGAATCCTTCTGTGTCAGTTTTGAGCAGATCAATGTGGTTGATGTTTTCTTCAGCACAGAAAGAATCTAGCGTTCTGATCGTAACTAACTCACCACATGACGAAGAGCAGCTGTTGCTCAGTTCGTTTCGCAGGCTGTTGAGTCCTGATACCGGGACGGGTTGAATTTTCGCAGTCCGATTGCTGTCAGCAAAGGCTAATTGGAACGCTCTTACGCGCGGCCACTTGGATACACGTTCAACCAGAGACTTGTACGTAGCGGCAACTGGCTCGAACGAGTAAATCTGTGCACATGGAAATGCGCGCACATAATATTCAGCGGTTTGCCCTTCATTAGCACCCACGTCAAAAACAACCTTGAGGTCTGTCGCCGATCCCAGAAACCGAGCGACATCATGCGCGTGATCAAGACCGAGTGGCTGATAAGCGATCTTGAAGTAGCGATAGCCAAGGCGTTCAAGCATTCGGCGCAGCAGCTTCTTCATAGTCGATCTTCTGGTTTGGGCTTTTCCATCATGGAACTTAGGTCCCCATCGCGTGGCTTCACGCACCGCGGAATGCAATTGCAGGCACGCTAATGAGACCCATTTGCGCGCAGGTAAAAAGCGCATTGCAGTAGGGCAGCGGAGGCCGGCTGAAAGAGGCCAAATCGTCATCGTAAAGATCAACGAAATGATATTTCAATCCCTGCAAGTACTCTGCGAAACGAAAGAACGACGTGTGGTACGTGTTCTCTGTGTGGAAGGTGACCTCGGCAAGAATGAATTGAATTTGGCGGGCGCGGAGCATTACTTCAGCTCCTTTGAGGACCTCCAAATCGAATCCCTCTGTGTCGGTTTTTAGCAGATCAATGTGGTTGATGTTTTCTTCAGCACAGAAGGAATCTAATGTTCTGATTTCAACCAACTCGTGCGGCGTAGAAGAACAGTTGTTGTTCAGCTCGTTGTGCAAGCTGTTCCATCCTGATACTGGAACGAGTTGAATTCTTGCAGTCCGATTACGGTCAGCAAAAGCTAATTGGAACGTTCTCACGCGCGGCCACTTGGATACACGTTCAACCAGAGACTGGTACGTAGCGGCAACTGGCTCGAAGGAGTAAATCTGTGCAGATGGAAATGCACGCACATAATGTTCAGCAGTTTGACCCTCATTAGCACCCACATCAAAAACAACTTTGACGTTTCTCGCTGATCTCAGAAATCGACCCACATCGTGCGCGTGATCAAGACCAACTGGTTGATAAGCGATCTTGAAGTAACGATAGCCAAGGTGTTCAGCTATTCGGCGCAGCAGCTTCTTCATAGTCGATCTTCTGAATTGGGCTTTTCTGTCCCAGCAGCTGCCGGGCAAGGTTTTTGAGACGAAATCGAAACAGGAACGCGCGTCCTTCGGCTGTCAGTCTGTGGGTACCGCAAAAATGGAGAAAGCCGCTCCGCTCTATTTTCGTCAGTGGCGACACGGAAAACAATCGCTGGTAGCGTTTTCGGTATGCTTTAAATGCTCGGCGGAAAGCCGAGACGTTTTTCCTGCTGAAGTCGAACTCCCAAGAAGCAAACGTCCAGCCCACCTCCTTTTTCATCACTTCCAACAGGAGCTGACCATGGGCCTTGGCGAGAAGCTCAGCCGGCGCGAGATTTGGGAAGGCTTTCTCAAGGGCGTCCATATGGGTTTCGAACGGAATGCGAAACAGGAATGGCGAATGGGTAGAACGGGCAAACCGGTTCCCATCGCAGCCGCTGTATGTCAACGCGCGAGTCATCGCGCCGAAATCGAAGCAGCAAATTCGCAGCTCGCGCGACAACTCGTAGCCCAGAATCTTAGCCCCTCCCCCCAACGACAAAAAGAGAGTATCAAGCTGATTTTCTTTAACGAATTTTCTCAGATCCTCCTTCACCAAGTCCAGGTTGGCATCCAACTTACGCCCATCATCACGCACCTGGTGATAAAAAAACTCTGCCCTTTCGGGCCAATAATTCGCCGCCGCTTGTTTGAACTCAGGGGTCTGTGAAAGAAGCTCCAGCAGGCGCGCCTCAGCGGCAGCAAATCCAACCCTGCGATCTCGACAGTATTGCTTGAACTCGTTCTCCGTCCACGTGAGAAACACAAGCGAAGCCTTTTTGCTCGGGTTTCGATACGAACCCGGAGCCCTCCGGAGAATCAAGTTAGGGATCAGGTGTTCATTTGGCCAATTTTGCTCGTGAAAATCCACGTAGTCCGTCCCTTCATATGCTCTGCGCAATCGCTCGACATGTTTTGCACTCAGGCCTGGATTCCCGTACGCCTGCGTTCCAGACATCGGCCCGCCAGCAAACTGGATTTCATCAACTCGGTTGGACTGTGCAGCCAGCAGATAGGCTAGTTCCATGTCGCCCATGCGCAAAAAGCAAAATGGTCTTCGCGAACGCATCAGCTCCGACAATAGCTTCGCCTGGGAGACGCGCGCTTCGTAGCCATCTTCCTTGCTGCCAAATGCGCTTCCAGATGGCGGCGGACAACTTTGCAAAAGTTCTTCGTAGAAGGTCACGATTGGTTTGGATCAGTTGAATCCGTTTAGCGCCAACGGCGCGGTATTTAATCTTGAGCCTGGGGCAACGCCCCAGGGTCTTTGGAGGGCCCAAACGCCAGCGCTAAAAGCGCGATTCATCACCAGCGCCGAGTTCGACTGACTCGCCCGATTGAAACGCGCTTTCAGCGCTTGTTTACGCAACAATTCGAATTCCTGGGGCGATGCCCCAGGCTCAAAGTGACACAGCACCTTTGGTGCTAAACTCAAACCCCTTACGAAGGGAGGTGGGGGCGGTGAGGGTTTATCGGCTGCAACTGCCGGAATCAGATCCCTCACCTTCATCCTCTCCCCTTCTCCAAGGGGAGAGGCGGGAATGACGACTTCGAACGTCTTAAAAGCACTCATGTTAAAGCACCAACTGCTTGCAGCCTTTCAATCGAGGACTGCAAAGGACTCTTTTACCTGTGGTTTGTTGGATTGGCCCAGCATGGATTTCACAGCTTGAAAAACAGTCTGGTCGTCGAGTTTCTTCATACAAGCAATGTCGTTAGGACAGCCGTCGAACCAATGGATAATCGGCGTTCTATTGTGACAAAACAAGCAGGGGACATCACTGAACAAGGCAAGGGCCTGCGCGTCCGGTGGCAATATTAAAGCGGGATCCAGAGGTCCAAACAATCCAATGACGGGCGTGCCGACGGCTCCCGCCAGATGCACGGGGCCTGAATCAATCGAAATAATCAAATCACAAATGGCAACCAGCGCCAGGAGTTCTTCCCCTTTGAGCCGACCGGCCAATAATTTCACGTCCGTCAGGTTATCGTATTCAGAAGACCCATCACCTTTGTTAATCCCGAATTGTATGATCACAGCATCGTACTCTGAGTGAATTTTGTTGATCAGCTTCTGCCATTTGGAGGCTTCCCATTCTTTTACGCGCCAGCTGGGACCTGGGTTGATGCCGATGAGCAAACGCTGCCTGGTCGTTTTACAGTCTAATCCGTATGCAATGCAGGTGTCTTTGATCAGGTCGGATGATGGATAAAGCCTGGGTTGCCGCGCTGTAACTGTAAACCCACAAGATGCAGCGAGATCCTCTATAAGATGACAGGCCTCTCCGTTGCCGGTCAGTTCGCCGGTCGTTTGAGGGTTGTAAATTGTGTCCACCAGACCAAACAATTTCAGATTCGTTGGAATGGTACAAGGGTGAACCCACCATTTATTCGCATATACCAGATCCGCCGATCGAGACATTACAACGACTTCCCGCCAAATCGCCGCCGTGACAAAAACAAGAAGCTTTCCCGGGTGCCGGCGACGAACCTCATCGCACACCGGCAAACTGCAGACCACGTCTCCTATCCCGCCGAACCGACAAATGATGACGGCTCTCTTTCGATGGCGAGCGCATTGGAAGACCAGCCACACGATGAAAGATGGCCATCCACGAGCCCGCAGCTTAAAACCGAAAAACCGGCGCCACAACGGCCTCAGCGCGGAACGCACCGGACCGGGTAATATTGAAACCACAAATCGCCGAAGACTGATCATAGCCAATATACGGAATAAGATAACCTCCGTCAGTGCATGTGCCAACGCGCCCCGCGTTTTGCACGGTTGCGTGTGGCATTGACACAAACGCTTGGAACTTTTACGCGCCCGATCAACCGCCTCACCCGGGTCCGAATGGCTAATGACATCGTGAGTTGGTTCCAACGGTTGACACACCAGTATCCTCCATAGGCGGCCCAACCCAAGGCCAACACTTTTAGCGGCATCAACCGCACCAGACGCGAGGCGGATTCCCAGTATAACCGTCTTGCTTCCCGATACTTTCCGCGCTCTGCGAGGCTGCGGAACAATGTCCACCAGACTTGGTACTCCCGCGACCTCAATAGCCGGTGATAGCGGCCGGCAAAATGAGCGTCTAAAAGATCATGCGCCTTTTGATTGCACTGTAGTTGATCTGCGGCCGACTTGGTGGTCCAGATGCCTCCTGCGTGGATCCGCCAGCAAGACACGACTTCGCTTAAATAACCGACCGGACCTTTTTCCGCACAAAGTGCAAACACACAGGTATCCCGTAGCATCACCAACCCATTGAGCCAATCCGGAAATTCCACGAATTCCCGTCGCAGCAGCACGCTGCTGGTGTGCATGGGGTAGGCCGTCAGGAAATCAGGCAGGTCATATTCCGGCTTGAGCACGACCGGTTCCAGCACTCCGGCATCTTTTTCGGCGCCATCGCTTGAAGTGTTAACGAATTGGGTCTTGGTTCCACACATCGAATAGTGCGGGTTGGCTTCCATTAAGGCCACCTGCTTTTGCAATTTTTGCGGCGTCCGCCAATAATCGTCTCCTTCCAGCCAGGCAATGTATTTTCCCCGGCAGGCCTGCCACACCGCTTCGTAGTTCCTGGCCATGCCCAGGTTTTTTTCCGGCAGGAGGGCACTGATCACGTTGGGATATTTCCCGGCATACGCTTGCACGATTCGCCGCGTGCCGTCCGTGGAGCAATCCTCCCCGATCACCAATTCAACCACAAATGCCGTCTCCTGCATGAGCACACTTTCAATCGCCTGGGCGATGAACTGCTCGTGATTGTAAGTGATCACTGCCACGCTGACCGTGGGCTGGTCGCAGGCGGTTTGTTTAGCAACGCGAATCATGGATTGTTTTGAAGGTTCGACTACCGCCAGTTCTCTATGCTTCTGGCCGGCACAGTGGTTTTTGAGTCTTGTTACCGGATCAACCAGCCATCTTCCCAGCCGGTAATCTTTGGATTGTTTTTATTTGTTCATATAGCCCGGTCGAATTTTTGAAGTTCCATCTGCTGATTCCTCACCACCGAGTGCCCGATTTTCCAGCTTGTTAAAAATATAGGTCGTAACTTCGTCAAAGTGAAGATTCGGCAAACGATGGGAAACTATCGGGATATTGCCCCTTTGGTGATGAAGCCCGGCATCAGTTCGACACTGTATTACCACGACCCCGTGAAAACATCGCTCTTTGCAAGGTCTTCGGCAGTGTCGGGGAAGCTCTGCGGAGCGAGAGGTTGACGAATACGCTTCAGAATTACGTTCATCGCATTCCGAAAGGGCGGAAATGCTACATGCACCGTAGTCATATCCCGATGTCAAACATTACCGCCTCATCCGACCGAATCGGAAGGTATTATGCTCCGAGCAGTCGTAGACCACCTCGATCGGCATCTGTTCCGGTCCGGGGTCCTGCTGCAGAACCTTGTTCAGCGTTTCCTCCAAGTAATTCGCTCGCGGATTGTACGTCGGAATCATTACGGACCAGTAGGGGCGCGTACCAAGACCTTCTGTTCCTGAAATCAACGGACGGGGAAGCATCTCAGCAAAAACGGCGCCACAGTTTTCGCAATAGTTGCGCGGGCGCAAGCAATGCCCGCCCTAGGCGATAGCTGCGCGTTTCTTGGATAGATTGAATTAAACGCTCCGTACCTTGCATTCGCGCCCGCAAAGTCTGCGCTTGCTCATCCATTTCGCGAACTAGCCTGTAACAAGCCATTTCAGGTTTACCGAAAATATAGTTGAGGAGATCTGAACCATGCTCTTGGGCATTCATTCTCCGAGAATCCCTTCGCACGCGATAATCGAATCCAACTTTTGGAAGATGGACAAAGTTGCCACCGCGGTATGCTACCCGCAACCAAAAATCCCAATCCTCCCATCCCATCCAAGGCATCTGTTCATCGTATCCGCCAACTTCTTCCCATAAGCTCTTTCGATACAGAGCACAGGCGTCTATAAAGTTGCCCCGGATCAATGACAACAAATTGAATTCCTGCACGTGCCATCGGCCAGTTCTCTCGCCGAAGTACTCAGCATCACTGTAAACTACTCCTAAACATGGATTGTTTTTCAACAGGGACACGGCCTCGTTTAAGTAAGCATCCCCAAGGCGATTATCACTGTCCAATGGCAGGATGAATTCGCCTTTCGCTAATCGGATGCCGGTATTTCGGGCGGCGCGCGGCCCTTGGTTTGCCTGGTGCACGACACGAGCGCGTGCTTCTGCGACTTCGTTGAGAATTCGCATGGTATGGGCTTCGGCCGACCCGACATCGACAATAATCACCTCAAGCACATTTTCGTTGCGCACCGCATCTACGCTGGCGAGCGCTTCCTGTATCATCGCCCCATCGTTAAAGCACGGGATGACAATCGAAACCTTACCTCGGTCAGTCGGGCTCTCTGTCATTCGCAGGGTCGTATCACAAGCGAGAGTTGCAGCCATTCGATTCGATCGATCTTTAGCAAAGCTTCCTGTTAACAGCAAAAAACATTTACGCCGTAGAATGTCATCTCGAATTGATTTTCGCGCAGCACGTAAGGATCTGTTCGGGAAACCGGTTCTCCTCGTGCCATCTTCTCTTTCGCCGAGAATTGCGCCGGGATCTGGAGCTTCTCAGTAACTTTCATCGGCGGCAAAGAGACTCGGTGGAAGCGTTATCGGAAATGATCAGTTCGAAATCCTGTTCTAGGATCGAGTCGAGCGCCTCGGGCAAGTAGTCGTCGCCATTATAAACGGGAAGCCCAATACTGACCTTGGGTTGATTCATACTTTAACCTCTCACCAACGGGCTCCGCGCTGTCCGCGTAACGGTCGGACAAGAAAGAGCGGACCAAGGCTAAAGAGAAAACTTTTGTACCACACCTTCCAAGGCACTTTTCAACTTGGTCAAACCGCTGGGCCGGTCGTAGAGATGCAAAACATTCCGGGCGACCGGATAGCGCTTGTAGTAAGGAATACGCCGATGATTTTGCGCCTGAAAAATCCATTCTCGGTCCTCCTCTGCAAGTTTCCGGTAAAAATTTACACCGTACATATCCCCAAAGCAGAAACTATCGATCAGTTCGTACGATTTATCCTGATCCAAGAATCGACAATGATCGCCCACCGCGATGATCTCTGTGTTGTCAAATCCAGCAATTCCACCGACGTTCAAATGTTCGTCGATGAAATGCCAGTCAAGGGAGGGAAAGGGATACCCGTGGCAACCGTCGATGTAAACAAAATCAAGTTTGTTCGCTAAGCGCAGGCCCGGGAGTGCCTTGTCGGATGAATCTAGGACAAACGTCACTCTCTCTTCCGGAATCCCGGCCTTGGCCATGTATTCCTTGATGAGGGGAACGGGGCGCTCATCTTTGGTCACGCAAGTGTGATGCTTCGCCAAAGCAGCGAGCGCGATCGTCGTCTGACCAGCGCCCGTTTCCAACGTGTAATGATCCTTCTGCACCTTCTCCAGGAAATAACGAAAGACATGCGGAACAGGCGGTGCCATGTTCAGCAACCCAGGCTTCATTTCTATTCCTACTTCTCGGAGGGCCGCGTCGCATCGTTTCAAATCGTCGTCTGAAAAAACATACAACGAGGGATTGTCGGCAAGGAGTCGATTGATGAGCTGCTCTCTGGTCATAACTACTAGGTCCTTAGGGCCGGATACCATCCTATGCACACCCAGTGCCTGTCAAGGCGAAGTCCCTTTTTACACGGGTTCCCCGACCGAAAAATCAGGGTTTCAAGGCTCCCGACGCACTTGCAAATGCCTCCTCCGTGTGCTCGGGCAACTAGGGTGTTGGGCCCAAGGCTGGAGTGACTCCTAACCATTTCCAAAAGCGCAGCCCCAAACCCCGTTCGTTCCGATCGAGACAAAAAAGACCGAGAGTGATGATATAGAGCAAACAACAGAAAAGACCCTGCGCCGCTAACCCAAGCCAACTGCTCGGCAGGACCATGCCTCGCACCAAAAACCCACCGCC